>Ga0326597_10008831_pt1 | contig 13548 bp, 17 predicted proteins | sample RVTome_12_FD_203789 | JGI IMG/M metagenome (GOLD analysis project Ga0326597, IMG submission 203789) | Soil microbial communities from uranium-contaminated site in the Upper Colorado River Basin, Wyoming, United States - RVT100D185 | ecosystem: Environmental > Terrestrial > Soil > Contaminated >... | reverse complement strand
CCGGTCAGAGTAGAGGCGGGGGTATCAACGACGACCGTGATGTCGTCCCCAATGTTGGTGCCGTTTCTGTTTATGGACACTTCGGTTGAGGGTCGAGCTGCCACGTCCATCCTTGAACAAATATCGAGGGATGGAGTGCCCGGATTTGGGAAGTCATCAGTGGCTGCGAGGCGACCCGCTTCCCTGGCGCCGTGTCGAATATCCAGGTTTACCGAGAACAGCCACGCAAACTCGATGATCCCAAACAGAAGCAGCACCAGTAACGGGGCCAGGATGGCGAACTCAACAAGGCTCGCGCCTCGGTCTTTACGGCTTCCCCACTTTGTAGTCATCACGGCCTATCGATCTCCCTGAGCGCCGAAAGGCTACCACTCTGCGCGCGAGGGAACTACAGGTACCTTTCGAGATCTTGAGTGACTAGTTAGGCGTTGGCGTCGACGAGTCGGTACGTTTTGAGGGAGCCCGTCGTGAATGGCGTCGTTGAGCCGTTGGGTCCCACACACCGTGCGTCGGAACCGAACCACATAATGCTTGAGTCTGCTCGCTTGAGTTGCCCACTCCCCTGGAAGTCGTTGGCATCATTGGGGCTCACCAGGATGCCGGTGTAAATCCCGAGGACACGCATGTTCTTGTTGCCACCATTGGGCCAGGAAGGGAATGGGTCACCTGCAAGGTAACGCGTTTCGCTCCAGTCCATTTCGCTGGAAACAATTGGGAAGGTGATGAGTCTCGGCGAGTCACACTTTGAAATCGGTCCGTTCCAAAAGTAGTGATTCGAAACGTCGACTGTTCCCCATGGTCCATGGATCCAGTCTTCCCAGCCTGAGGGAGGTGAACCCCCTGGCGAGAGTTGGCTGGGAGCTCCACCGAGGACCTGGGCGACGGAATCCGCATCGTAGAAGTCGCCACCGAATTGGAAGGTGTTCGTCGAACCAGAGATATCGGAGAGGCGCCGCAAAAACCCGTCCCCAAGAGTGCCTGCGTTTACCCCAGGGTCAGTCTGGACAACATTGCACGCTTGACCGCTCCCCACGGTGGCACAGTCGATCAAGCTGGGGTAGAGACTGGCTCTCAGATCCCTGTCGATGCCGACAGCGACGTTCTCTTCGAAAACGGGCCCACCGTTGCCGCTGACTCCGGTATGAGGAATGTACAGCTGACCGCAGTTGCCGCTGTTTTGGCCACACGGATTGGGTGATTGAAGAGCCCCTTGCCACCCACCCGGCATGGCTCCAAAGGGGACTCCACCCCCACCACCAGCGAATACTTTGCAATACGCCACCTGGGTTACTGGCACGTCATCGGCGCCCAGCACGCGACCAAAAACTGCCTGGTCGGTCTCGGTGACGAGCACCTCCATCTTGGCGGTGTCGCCGTTGAAGGGGGCGGTGATGGTGACGGTCGCTCCGGCCCCATCAGTCAGGGTAAGGGTGCTCCCGGCCGTTGAAGCAGTTGCACTCGCCAGAGCCGGATAGTTGCGCTGCACGTTCTCGGCCGCGGCGGCTCGAGCAGTTGCGGCGTTCTCGGGAAGGTGGGGAATGCCCGCCAGACACGCCAGGTCGGCGGTGGTTTGGTCGCTGCGTGCGGTCTCGTAGAAGCCCGACACGTCGACCGCCAACGCGGCTGCGCCCATCAGGAAGAAGAGGCAGAGAGCGACCCAAATGGCCGAGAAACCGTTCTCAGGGGATCGACGATCAGGGCTCATCCTTCGTATCTCCCGATCGCCTCGACGTTGAGATCGACATCCATCTTGAAGAAGAGAAAGTTGAGCTCGTAGTCTGGCCACTGCAACTGAATAGCGACCTGGTCGTAGCCCTGTGAGGTAGCGGTGAATCCACAAGGGGCCGAATCGAGGTCGATGCAGACGGTTGTCACCGATGCTGCGGTGATCGCCGTTGTTGCCAACTCAGCATTGACGACGGCCCGGACTGCGTCCTCGCTTGCGGTGCCATTCCAGGGCAGTTCAGTGGCCCCGAACCGCACACCCTCGCGAGCCGCATGCTCCATAGTGTTACGGACGTTCCATGCCCGCGCCGTTGCCCATATTCCGAAGGTCAACAACAGCAACAGCGGGAGGACGAGAGCCGTCTCGATCAAGGCTGCCCCGCGATCAGTCCTGGCCCGTTTCTTCATGCCCCTGCTCCCTTTCGATTGCCACCCAGCGACCACTCAGAGTGGCTGGCAGGTGCGCTCGAAGCGATAGGGCGGTGGACCTATAAAGGCTCTTTGGTTGGAGGTGCCCCTCAATGCACCGGCGAGAGCCGCCGGCTCACGATCTTTGATTTGAGATAATCACGATTCAGAAGGGCAATGAAGTCGATTGAGATCGACTTCGGGCAGGCGGTCTCACATTCGCCGTGGTTCGTGCAGGAGCCGAACATGCTCTCCATCGTCTCGACCATTTGTTGCACCCGTCCGTAGCGCTCGGGTCTGCCTTGGGGCAGGAGATTAAGATGGGCGACCTTGGCCGCCGTGAAGAGCTGGGCGGCGCCATTGGGGCAAGCGGCGACACATGCCCCACACCCGATGCAGGCGGCGGCGTCGAAGGCGGCATCTGCCACGTCGCGAGGTACTGGAATCATGTTGGCGTCGGGGGCGGAACCGGTGGGAGCAGTTATGAAGCCTCCCGCAGAGATGATCCGGTCGAAGGCCGAGCGATCAACCACGAGATCTTTGATGACCGGAAAGGCGTCGGCTCGCCACGGTTCGACGGCGATGGTGGCGCCGTCGACAAACCTGCGCATGTGGAGCTGGCAAGTGGCAGTTCCTAACTGCGGTCCGTGGGGTTGGCCGTTGATCATCACCCCGCAGCTGCCGCATATGCCCTCCCGGCAGTCATGCTCGAATGCGACCGGCTCCTCTCCCTGACCCGTCAGGCGCTCGTTGAGCACATCGAGCATCTCCAGGAAAGACATGTCGGGCGACAGGCCTTCCAGGTGGTAGGTCTGAAAAGCGCCTCCGGTCTTGGGTCCGGCCTGGCGCCAAACTTGCAGGGTCACCCTCATTTATAACTCCGGGTGGAGGGCTTGACCTCTTCGAAAACCAGGGGCTCCTTGTTCAGCTGGGGTCCGTCCCCGGTCCACTCCCAGGCCGCCGCGTAAGCAAAGTTGTCGTCGTCGCGGCGAGCCTCTCCGTCTTCGGTCTGATGCTCCTGCCGGAAATGACCGCCACATGACTCCTCGCGATGCAGGGCGTCAAGACAGGTCAGCTCGGCAAACTTGAAAAAGTCATCGACTCGTCCGGCCTTCTCCAAGGATTGGTTGAGTTCCTCGCCGGTGCCAAGCACTCGCAGGTCGCGCCGAAACTCCCCGTGGAGGGCGGGGATCTCAGATAGCGCTTTCTCGAGGCCCGTCCGGGTGCGGCTCATCCCGCAGTACTCCCACATCAACTTCCCGAGCTCGCGATGGAACCAATCAACGGTGCGGGTCCCGCCGGTGGCCAGGTAGCCATCGACTCGGGCTTTCACCTCGGACTCCACCTCCATGAAGGCGGGGTCGTCAACCGAAAGCGGGGTTTGACCCAGCAACCCGGCGAGATAGTCACCGATTGTGTAGGGAAGGATGAAATAGCCGTCGGCCAGGCCCTGCATGAGTGCGGAGGCGCCGAGTCGGTTGGCGCCGTGATCGGAGAAGTTGGCCTCACCTATGGCGTAGAGACCGGGGATGGTCGTCATCAGGTTGTAGTCGACCCACAGGCCCCCCATGGTGTAGTGGGGCGCCGGGTAGATCCGCATCGGCACCTTGTAAGGATCTTCGTCGGTGATCCGCTGATACATTTCAAACAGGTTCTCGTAGCGCTCCCTGATCGTCTCGTGTCCGAGCCTTTGCAATGACTGGGCGAAATCCAGGTACACCCCGTTCTTGCGGGGGCCGACCCCCCGGCCGGAGTCGACCATTCGCTTGGCCGCTCGGGAGGCGACATCTCGGGGCGCCAGGTTGCCGAATGAGGGATAGATCCTCTCAAGGAAATAGTCGCGGTCCGATTCGGGCACGGCGTCAGCGGGTCGATTGTCGTTGGGCTCTTTGGGCACCCAGATGCGACCATCGTTGCGCAACGACTCCGACATCAGGGTCAGCTTTGACTGGAAGTCATCCGACTGGGGAATGCAGGTTGGATGGATCTGGGTGAAGCAGGGGTTGGCCAGGGCCGCCCCGCGGCGATGGACTCGCCAGATGGCCGAAGCGTTGCAGGCTTTGGCATTGGTGGAGAGGAAGAAGACGTTGGAGTACCCGCCGGTGGCCAGAACGACTGCGTGGGCGCTATGGCGGGAGACCTCGCCGGTGACCAGGTCGCGGGTAACGATCCCCACGGCCCGTCCGTCCTTGGTCACGACGTCGAGCATCTCCATCCTCGTATGGATCTTGACGACGCCCGCCTCGACCTGGCGCATCATCTGCTGATAGGCGCCCAGTAGCAATTGCTGGCCGGTCTGGCCACGGGCGTAAAAGGTGCGGGACACCTGGGCTCCTCCGAAAGAGCGGTTGTCGAGAAGACCTCCGTACTCGCGGGCGAAGGGGACCCCCTGGGCAACCGCCTGGTCGATGATGTCGACCGACACCTGGGCAAGCCGATACACGTTGGCTTCCCGGGCCCGGAAATCGCCTCCCTTGACCGTGTCGTAGAAGAGGCGGTAGGTGGAATCGCCATCGTTGCGGTAGTTCTTGGCGGCATTGATTCCGCCCTGGGCCGAGATCGAATGGGCCCGGCGGGGGGAGTCGTGGAAAGTGAACACCTCCACCTGATAGCCGAGCTCACCGAGGGTGGCGGCAGCCGAGGCGCCGGCCAGGCCGGACCCAACGATGATGACCTTGAAGCGCCGCTTGTTGTTGGGGTTGACCAGGCGGATCGAAAACTTGTGGTTCTCCCATTTGTCGGCGATGGGTCCCGAAGGCACCTTGGAGTTCAGCTCGAGCGTCATCTCAACTGATCATCCCGAGCTGGGCGGCGATCGGCATGGAGATGTTGCCGACAACGATCAGTACGGACAAACCCTGGGCGAACCATCGTCGCCATCGGTTGAAGCGGGGGTTGTTGATGCCAAGACTCTGGAACATCGACCAGGCGCCGTGATAGAGGTGAATTCCCAGGAGGAGGTTGGCCAGGACGTAAAGGGTGGTGACGGGCCACCGGGTGAAACTGAGGATCAGGTTGTCGTGGACGGCCCCCCGCTCCCACCCGGCTGGTGCGAATGGCTGGATGCCCCAGGTGAAGTCGGCGAGATGGAAGGCGAGATAGGCCAGGACGATGAATCCCGACCATCGCATTGTCCGTGAGGCGTAGCTGGCGGTCAGGTACTGGCGGGGACCCTGGTATTCGAGAGGCCGGGCCCGTCTGTTGATGAGCGTGAGGGCGACAGCAGCGTGGACATGCAGGACGAAGGCGAGGATGAGGCCCGTTCGCATGAGCCACAAGAAGACGTGGCGGGGGAGGATCGGATAGAAAAGCTCCCGTAAAAGCTCGGCGTACTCGTCGATCTCATAGACGCCGCTGGCTTCCGGCCCGAGGAAGATCTTTAGGTTTCCGATCATGTGGGCGACAACGAAGATGATCAGCACGATCCCGGTGACCGCCATCACCCACTTCTTGCCGATGGCCGAGCGATAGAACTCGAGGAAGAAGGGGAGACGCCTCCGCTCGGCTGTTGTTGTCACGAGTTCCCATTAAAGCGCGGCCACTAGGCCCTTCGTCCTCTTGACGGCGCGGGTAAGAATTGGCACAATCACATTCTTGTAATTACACGTGTGTTAGCCGGATGAGTGAGGACTGCGAGTGACACGTGTGAGGGAGGGATGGGATGCGGGGAAAATTGATCGAGGCGTTAGCGGTGGGTGAGCTCTCCTGGCAGGACTACGCCAACTGTCGCGGAGCGGATGCTGACTTGTTCTTTCCGGAACGAGGAGCCTCTACTCGCAAAGCGAAAGCGATCTGCAACGCCTGCGAGGTGAAGACGCAATGCCTTGACTACGCCATCGTCAATGGTGAGAAGTTTGGGATCTGGGGCGGCATGTCGGAGCGAGAGCGGCGCCGGGTTCGCCGTCAGCGAATCGTCGCCTCCCGCAAGGTCAGCTGACCCGCCCTTACAAGTACAACCCCGGGCTTTGTTCGGTTTCGCCGCCCTTCCCAATCTGGGCACGACGCTGCATTTCCTGGAGCTGTGCCTGCGCTGCCATCTGCTGGCTGAACAACGAGGCCTGGATCCCGTGGAAGAGTCCCTCCAGCCAACCGATCAGTTGGGCCTGGGCGATCCGTAACTCGGCTTCCGATGGGCTTTGGCGATCGAGGGGGACCATGATCTCGTTGAACTCGTCGAGCAGCTCTCCAGGGAGCATCTCCCGCAACTCGTCAAGGGTGGCACCGTGCACTGCCGCCAGCCGGGCCCGACCCTGGTCATCCAACGGCGCGTGTCGAACTTCTTCCAACATCGCCCGGGTCATCGAGGCGATGCGTATCAACTTGCTGGGAGACCGGATCGCCGATGCCTCCTCCGACGCCATCTCGACCGGTTGGGCCTCGACCGCATCGGGTGGAACCGCTTGCTGCTCTGTCACCGGACCAGCGTACCGCCCTCCGTGCGGTTCGACCCCCTTCCGACCGGTCATCGACCACCGTAAGCTCGCCTTGTAGAACAAAGGAGGACGCTGTGGCAGATTGGCGTGACCTGCCTCCAATCCTGGATGCGGCCCAGGTAGCCGACCTATTGGGAATGAACGTGCAGATGGTGCGGCGCTACGCCCGTGAGGGCCGTTTGCCGGCGTACAAGATCCCGGGGGGACGTACTTTTCGGTTCATCACTTCTGAGATCATCGAATTCCTAAAGGCCCACCCCGCGGTGGCGGCCGAGTCCGCCCCTGAGCCCGAGACGGCCGAAGACCTCTAAAAACCACGAACCCCTTCCATCGCGGTCAGAAATGACGCAAGGTTGTTCTGTAGAACAGGGAGGAGGGAGTGGAAACCGCAACGATCGGCTCACCGCTGCCGAAGCACCACCGCAACCATGGAAATTGGCAGCAGCGATCTGCGATCTCCGGCCGCGATCGCGAGATGGTCCAGAGCTACGACCTCAATCTTTCCCGATACCTCCACATTTGCCTGTGGCGCCACCACGCTGACGGAATCTCCCTCCAGTTCGAGTTCGGTCAGCCGGGCCCGCCAGGTCGCCGAGGCCGGAGATCCAGACCGTCCACCCGATCGAGATGGCTCCAGTTCGAGCCCTACCGATGGCAGGTGAGCCTCCACCCATGTGTCGATTGTCTCCAACACCAAATAGTCGTCACCCACCGCCCAGAGTTGTCCGGACCATCGTCCGGTCTGGCAGGTGAGGGTGACTCGGTCGCCCCGATGCATTGCACCTCGCGCCGACTCCGCCAGATCCGCTCGCCGGCGGCGTTGCTGCTCTGCGAGCTGCTCGATCTCCGCGCTCTCCTGCATGAACTCTGCCCCGACCCGCCGTCTCAGCTCGGCCGCGAGATCATCGAACTCATCGTTTGGCCAGCTCACGGTTTTCGCGCTCTCGACATGTCATCCCTCCCGGTGCGTAGTTTGCCCGGCTTGGAATGGGTGGGCGGGAGATTTCGGGTGGCGGTGTGGTAGCGGGCGAACAGGATCACGGGTATCCCCCAGCCCCGACGCGGCTGCGACGGAGAAGTCCATTCAGCCGATTATCAGCCGCCCACCTGCTCATGGTGCTTGCCGCGGTACTCGCCTTCGCCGTGAACCTCGTCATCCTCCGCAGTCGAGACGACACGACTCCGGTCGTTGCGGTCGAGGCAGAGGTGGAGGCGGGTGACTTGGTCGACTCTGCCGATCTCCGACTGGTGGAGGTTGATGTGGATGACGACGTCTTGTCAGGTCTGTTTCAAGCGATGGAGTTACAGCAGCTAGTGGGGATGGTCGCAACCAGACCGCTTGCGCCTGGTGAACTTCTGAACAGATCGGCTTTGGTCCCTGCTGCTGGCACCAATGGACTGCGGGCTATGAGTGTGCCGATCGATCCGGCCCACGCAGTGGGAGGTGCATTGGTTCCCGGGGATCGGATCGATCTCATTCAGGTGACCGAGGCTGGACCGCGCTATGTGCTGGTCGCGGCTGAAGTCCTCTCGGTGCCCACCCCGGATCGAGCCGCCCTCACAGGCTCTACTGGTTTCCACGTGGTCCTGGCTGTTGACGGGGACTCAGCGCTGGAGGTCGCGGCTGCGATCAATGAGGGGCAGATAGAACTGGTCCGGTCAACGGGCGCTCTCCCGATTACCCACCGGGAGACGAAGCCGTGACCGAGATCGAGGTTGCGCTGGCGATATCCGCTCGGGACTGGCCAGATCGAATCCATCGTTTCTTGGCCGATCATGGAGGGGCCCGGGTCCGGGCCCAGATCCTCTCAGCGGACGATGCCACCACCGAGGCGTTCCAGGTCCTCATCATTGACGACATTTGCTCATTCCTCACACCGCGCCTAGTGGACAAGGTGCGTCGTCAGGGAAGGATGGTGCTCGGCGTATTCGACCCGGCCGAGGCGCCCGAAGGCAAGGAGCGACTGCTCGAGTGCGGCGTCGACCTGGTGATCGAGGCCGATGCTGAAGCTGACGAGTTCGTCATTGCATTACGAACTCTCGCACTTACCGACGAACCGATTCCGACGGAAGCCGTGCCAACCGCCGCGACTCGTTCCAGTCGCAACCTGGTCGTGATCGGTGGCCCTCCTGGGGGTTGCGGAGCCACCGAATTGGCAGTGGCCTGGGCGGATCGCCTGTCTGTGAGGGGGCCCACCGTGCTAATTGATTTCGACGAAGTAGCGCCATCGCTGGCGCAAAGGCTCGGACTTCACCTCTTGCCCAACCTTCGCTCGGCTCTCGATGCGCTCACCCATCGCGCTGACACTCTTGGCAGGAACCTTGTGCAGGTGGATCGCTTTATGGTGTTAACGGGCCTGTCGGGCGAGCGTGATTGGATGGAGATCCGTCCCGGTCAGATCAGCGATTTGCTGGCTGAGCTCGGCGGGCAGTTCAAGCACGTTGTCGCCAACTGTGGCAGCTCTCTTGAGCAGGTCGGCTTCGCTGATGCTGGTCGATTCGGCATCAGTCGCCAGGTGGTTGTTTCGGCCGACCATCTGGTTGGCGTGGGATTGCCTACTCCCATCGGGGTCACCCGGCTTTTGAGCTGGGTTGCGGAATCGACCACCCTCAACCCGGCCGCCCAAACTCATCTTGTTGTGAACCGGCGTCCTCGTTCTCGTTATCGCCGGGCCGAGGTTGTCGAAGAGATCGAAAGGGCGTTGCCTGGCGTTTCCGTTTCTTTCCTGCCCGAAGACCCACAGGTCGTGACCGCGGCCTGGAACGGAGCTTTGGTCTCCTCCGGACCGTATGTGCGAACGGCACGCAAGCTGGTGGATCAGGTCACAAAGCCATGACTCTGGCTCCTGCCTACGAGGAGATCCGCCGTCGAGCGCTCGAATTGGTCGAGGTGGGGAGGATCGATCCAACCGGCGACCGTGAGACAGTGAGAGAGGTAGTGGCAGGAGCTGTCGAGGAGTATCAGAGGCGGGCTCACCTGGGCCAAGGGCGATCGCTGCACGACCCTCGGCAAATGGTCGACCGCGTATTGCGTTCGGTTGCCGAGTATGGCCCCCTCACGGACCTGCTGGGCCGGGCTGATGTCGAAGAGATATTCGTGGAGGGAGCGCGGGTTTCGTTTCTGGAGAGTTCGGGCCGTCTTCGTGGACTGGATCAACCCACCTCGGAGGCTGAGAACCGGCATGTAGTTGAGCGGTTGCTCGCCGAGACCGATCGGCGTCTCGATGCCTCGAGCCCGATCGTTCAGGCTCGCGTTCTCAACGGCGCCGCTCGCTTGACGGCTGTCATTCCACCGATCGCCGATCAACTGTCCGTGACAATTCGTCGGTATGCCCTTCGCCGCGAGACGTTGCCATCCTTGGTCGAACTCGGATCTTTGAACATCGCCGCGGCCAGCCTGTTGGCCGTGGCGGCTCGAACCTCAGCCTCTTTCCTGGTATCAGGCCCACCGGGGTCCGGTAAGACCTCGTTGCTGGCAGCTCTCATCCAAGCCGTACCGGGAGGACATTGCGTTCGGTGCTGCGAGGAGGTCCGGGAGCTGCATGTCCCGCTGACCCATGGCTCGTATTACGAAGCTCGCCCTCCGTCATTGGAGGGAAAAGGAGAGATCAGTCTGCGTGACCTTGTCAAGGTCGTGCTGGCCATGCGCCCCGATCGAATCGTGGTCGGAGAGGTAAGGGGATCGGAGGCCTTCGAACTGACGCGGGCAGTCAATGCCGGATGTGGGTTCGCCTGCACGATCCATGCCAATACGGCGCGTGACGCTTTATCAGCGTTGGTGAATGCCGCCCTTATGGCCGGAGAGAACGTCCACGAGCCGGTGGTGCGAAAGATCTTCTCGTCGTCACTTGATTTCGTGATCCATCTCGACCGCGACGCTACGGGCGCGACTGAGGGCCCCGTTCGTCGTCAAGCAGTCGAGGTCTTGGCCCTGGTCCCGGCTCTTCACGACGACTTCTCAACTCAGCCGATCTTTGTGCGCTCCCAACTTGGCAGCCCCCTTACCTGGACCGGGGCATACCCGCCCGACCAACTGGCCGATCGTCTCGAGCGGTCGCTTCCGGAAGGCGTGGGGTTGCGGGAGGTGCTCGAGGGTCGGGTCAGTCTTCTATGAACCTTCTGGCGGCCTGGCTCTCTGCGGTGGTGGTGGCTTTGCTCATTGGGACCCTGACCGGTGCCTGGCCACCTTCGCGCTCACGTCGTAGGCAGCGTTCGAGCCATCGTACGCCACCGCTCGTAGGCATGGGCATAGCCCGTCGACAGTTCACAATCTTCGTGGCCGGCGGAGCCGTTCTCGTGTTCGGGTTGGTTTGGGCAATCTCCGGTGTCTGGACGATCGCCCTACTTCCATCCGTAGCTACCGCTTATCTCCCCAGAGCCATGGTGGAGAAGAGACGAACGCAACGGCTCATGGAGTTGCAGCGAGCCTGGCCCGACGGCCTGAGAGACCTGATCGCATCAATCTCGTCGGGCATGTCTCTCCCCCGGGCGCTCGAGGAGCTGGCCTCGGCCGGGCCTGCGCCCCTGCGCGATGCGTTCCAGTCCTACCCCAAGCTCTCACGTGCCTTAGGGGTGGTGGCCGCCCTCGAGGTCATCAAGGCCGACCTCGCCCACCCGGGTTCCGATCGGGTAATAGAAGTCCTGATCCTTGCCCACGATCGGGGCGGTTCGATTGTGGTTGAGATTCTCCGCGACCTGGCCGCGGCAACCACCCGAGACGTGTGGGCTGTCGAGGAGATCGAAACGCTGTCCCTCGAGCAGAAGATCAATGCCCGCATCGTCTTCGTCATCCCCTGGCTAGTCCTGATCTTTATGACCGTGCGACCGGGGCCTTTCCGCGAGTTCTATCGATCGGCGGCGGGCGGCATTGTCGTTCTGATTGGTGGGGCGGCCAGCTTCTTTGGGATGTGGCTGGTCGGCCGGCTCGGCCGCGAACCGGACGAGCCGCGGGTGTTCGGGGGTCGGGTGTCGTGAGCAGCATCGGATCGACGTTGGTGGCCGCACTGTTGACTGCAACCGCGGCGGCGTTGACGATGAGATTGTTGGTGCCACCCCCACCGAGGCTGGCGAGCCGGGTCCGTCCCTATGGTTTGGCAGCGCGTAGCGCCCTCGGGAGCCTCGATCTGACTTCGTCGCAGAAGAGTTCGGTCATAGCGCGGGTGGCTGCGTTGATGGCAAGGCGGCTCGGTCGGATCCTCGACCCGGAGTCGGAAGAAGGTCTCTCCCTCCGCCTACGTCAATCCGGTCTCTTTCCCGGTCTCAATGGAACCGAAGCGGTCAACGCCTATCGAGTGAAACAACTCACCGCCGGCTTCACCTGGCTTGGCATATCGGTGATGGCGGCCATCGCCCTGGAGTTGCCAGGTGGCAGAGCGGCAGCCATGGCGTTATTGGGGTCGGTGATTGGAGTCTCGAGGCAACGAGGCCGAATTGACCGCGCAGTTGAGGGTCGGCGGCAACGTATGAGGATTGAGATCTACACCGTGAACCAGCTGCTGGCGATGCGCATTCGGGCTGGCGGTGGAGTCGTGCATGCTGTCTCACAGGTTTGTCAAAGAGGCCACGGGGAGGTCGTCGAAGAACTCGACGAGGCTCTGCGGCTGCACCGGGCGGGCATGAGGGCATCTGAGGCCTTTAGACGTATCGCCGCTGCGACTCCTGAATCGGAGTGTGCGCGTACGTATGCACTACTGGCGGCCGCCGATGAACGGGGGGCAGATCTGGGGTCGGCCCTGCTGGCTTTGGCCGAAGACGTGAGAGAGGGAAGACGAGAGGCGATTCGGAGGGCGGCGACCAAGCGAAGAGCCGCCATGCTGGTGCCGATCATCGGGATTCTGGCACCGGTCATGCTGCTGTTCGTGGGTGCACCCCTTCCATCGCTTCTCTTCAACTGGAGCTAGGGAAGGAGGATGGTCATGCAAGAGTTGGTTACCCGCATTGCTCGGTTCGTTGTGAGAGCACGCGAGGACGAGAGAGGTCTCTCGACCGCCGAGTTGTTGGGCAATGCCGCGCTCGCTATCGCCGCGTTGGTAGTCATCTGGGGAGTGCTGCAGACCCTGGGTGTCGACGTCGTCAACTGGATAAGGACGCAGATTCTTGGCGGAGGCACTAACTGATCAGACAGCGAGGGATGGCGACGGCTCAATGGGTCTTGCTGGCTGCGCTCTCCATGGTGTTTCTGGCGATTCTCTTGAACCTGGTGGCTGTCCAGTACGCACACGGTGTCATCCGGGCCGCCCTCGATGAAGGGATCAGACGAGCGACCCCGGCCCCGGCCGGGTCGGCTGAGTGCGAGGAAGGAATGAGTGACGTCCTCGGGGAATTGATGGCCGGACCCTTTGGCGATGACGTATCGACGTCGTGCGTAGTTATGGCCGGTCAGGTGGTCGCCTCGGCCACCGCAAGGTTTCCTTCCTGGGTTCCCGGGGTGCCTGAAATCTCTTTCGATGTGGAAGTGCGGGGTGTCAAAGAGAGCGATGCCTGAGGAGAGGGGAGCGAGCCCGCTGGAGCTGGCGTTGGGGCTGATGCTGATCGTGGTCCCGGTGGCCGTTGTCGCCCTGTCCGTGGCTCCGGTGTTCGAGCATCAAAACTTTGCGCGCCGAGCCGCGGCAGAAGCAGCCCGAACCCTCGTACTGGCCTCAACCGAGGGCCATCTGGAGGCCCGCAATCTGGTGACGGCATTGGCTGAGGGCCACAACATCGATCCGGCTCTTGTCGAAGTGAACTTCTGCGGTGGCTCTTTTTGCGGCCTCGAGAGAGGCTCGGTGGCACTAGTGGAGGTGATCGTCACAGTCCCCGAGGTCTCGGCTTTCCTTCCCATCGGCGATATGAGTGTCAGAGCCGTTCATGGTGAGCAAGTCGACCCCTATCGGAGCAGGCCGTGAGGGACGAAAAAGGCTCTGCCCCGATCTGGTTCTTGGGATTGGCCCTCTGCGTCTTGATGGTGGGAGCCCTTTCGGCTGAGTTGTGGCGCGTGCTGGGA
>Ga0326597_10008830_pt1 | contig 13549 bp, 12 predicted proteins | sample RVTome_12_FD_203789 | JGI IMG/M metagenome (GOLD analysis project Ga0326597, IMG submission 203789) | Soil microbial communities from uranium-contaminated site in the Upper Colorado River Basin, Wyoming, United States - RVT100D185 | ecosystem: Environmental > Terrestrial > Soil > Contaminated >... | reverse complement strand
TCATGCCTGCGATGCCTCGGTACTCGCCCGGCCCCGATCCTTCACGACCAACCATGCCGACAAAGCGCCCGTCCGGCGCATAGCGACGCAGGATGTTTGCCTGCCCGTCGTAGATGAGTATGTCGCCGCCCCCGATCACCGCTATCGCGTCAATGCGGCCGAACATCTCGTGAGCCTCGCCGTCTTCACGACCGATGCGCAGATCCTCGACGAGCTCTCTGCTCCCCCACTCACTCCCGCTGTGCGTGAGCACCCTGACGGTGTCGGCGAGGGTATCGACGACGACGCGCGCTGGGCCGTCGAGCGATCCGGGATTTACATCGGATCCGCAGGCTGCCACGGCACCCGACACGAGAACAAGCAGGTGTGATCTCATGAACCTTCGACAACACTTCCGCCTACTGCGTTGCTGCGAGAAGGGAGCGGCGATGAGGCTCGGCTACAGCGCTTCCACAACGATCTCGGCCTTCACCGAGTTGGCGATGTAGCAGTCATTGTGCGCAGCGTGATGGAGAGCGTCGAGATCGGCGGGGCCAGGGGTGCGCTCGCCGCCGAACGCGATGGCGGGCCGCAGCGTGATGCGCGAGACGTACCGTTGCCCTGCCGCGTTCGCTTCCATCACGCCGAACGCGTTGTCTGTGTAGCTGTCCACGACGTACCCGCGCTTGGCGGCGAGAAACAGGAACGACAGCATGTGGCAGCTCGACGCGGCCGCGACGAGCGCCTCTTCGGGATCAATCGCGTCGGCGCGCGAGAACGGCAGCCGCACGACCGATGGCGACGCCGACGCGGGCACGGTGACGCCACCGTCGAACGACCACTCGTGTGCGCGATGATAGCGATTGTCGGTGAATACTGCGCCGTCGCGCGACCACGAAACCCTGGCTTCATAGCGATGCACGCGAGTCCCCTCTCAGTTGGTTTCTATTGCCCTGCGCAATCTATCGCGAACGGCCTGGAGCAATTCCCGGTATGCGCACGCGCAGACAGTACACACTGCTCTGGGCGGTGATGAAAAGGCTGCACCAGTCGTCCCCACCCCACGCACAATTCGCGGCGACTTCGGGAACTGGAATCACGCCAAGATGACGGCCGGCCGGATCGATCACCCATACTCCGCCTGGCCCGGTTGAATAGAGGTTTCCCTCAGGGTCGACCTTCATTCCGTCCGGAACGCCGGAAGCGCCTCCGGCCATGCTTACGAACACACCGCCTCCGCTCAGCCGTCCGTCGGGTCCGACATCAAAGACTCGCACGTGCCGCCGCGACGAGGAATCGGCGATGTAGAGCCGGCCTTGATCCGGGGAAAACGCCAGTCCGTTCGGACGATCGAAGTCACCGGCCAGCAGTTCTGGTCCGCTCGCACCAGGCAGGACACGATAGACGCCTTGCAGCGGTTGCTCTTGCTCCCCGGCCCGTATTCCGTACGGGGGATCGGTGAAGTACACCGCGCCAAGCGGGCCTTCGACAACATCGTTTGGACTGTTCAGCCGGCGACCCCCAAATCGATCGGCGAGCACGACGACTCGGCCGTCCGCCTCCGCGCGCGTGACACGGCGCGTCCCGTGCTCGCACGCGATGAGTCCTCCAGCGCCATCGCGCGTGAGCCCATTGGAGTGCTCGCTCGGCTCGCGGTAGGTGCTCAGCCCGCCGGCAGTCGACCACTGGTGGATGCGATTCCCGGGGATGTCGCTGAACAACAGCGTACGCGTCTCCTCCATCCAGACCGGTCCCTCGACAAACCCGAATCCGCCCGCAATGCGCTCGATGCCAGCCGATGCGTCGACAAGCTCACCAAGGCGCGCGTCTTTTGCGACCAGTTGCAAGCGTGCACGCCGCGGACGAAGCGCGCGGCGAAGCCGTCGCCACACTCGCCCCATTCCCGTCATTTCCGCTCGTCCAGGTACGCCGGGCTGACGATCGGGTTGAGCAGCGACGCACCGCCATCGACGACCAGCACGGTGCCTGTCGTATGCCCGCTGAGTGAGTCGGCCGCCAGGAACACGGCGGCCTTCCCAATGAACGCCGGCGGGATCGACGAGTTGTAAAGCGGCGTGAGACGGTGCGGCAGCGGCGCGCCATCGGCGGCGGCGGCGACCCACCCGGGCGCGATCGCGTTGACTCTGATCCGCGCCGACGCATACTCGGCGGCGAGCTCGCGTACGATCATTCCGACCGCCGCCTTCGTCGCACTGTACAGCGGCTCACCAAAGAGCACCGACTGGTGAATCGAGCTCATGAAGAGAATGGACCCGCCCGACTTCGCTCGCATGCGCGCGGCGAGGCGCCGTGCAAGGTGCAGCGGCGCGATGACGTTCGTGCGGAACATGCGTTCCATTTCCGCGACCTCCGGCTCTCCTCGCGCCGCGTGCATCCCGACGTTCAGCACCAGGAGGTCGGGAGTGAATCCCAGTCTGTCCAGCTCGTCGACGAGTGTGTCTTCGGCCCCGTCGGCCGTGATGTCTGATAGCAGCGAAGGCGCCGAAATGCCGTCCGCGCGCAACGCATCGGCGACGACGGCGAGTTCCTCGCGCGAGGCGCTGGTGATACTGAGCCGCGCGCCCTCGCGCGCGAGTTCGCGCGCCACGCCAAGCCCGATGTTCGCACCGGCTCCAACGATGAGCGCACTTCGCCCCTCGAGATAGCCGCGTGCGTTCTGCGCTGGCTGGGGTGTGACGGCGGGCGAGCGAGCCGCCTCGGTTGACCTGCTTCCGCCTGGCCTGAAAACTGCGCGGACAAGATCTCCCAAACTCATGTGTTGCTCCGGTCGAAATCCCAGAAGCGCATCTGCAGTCTCGATTGGCTGCCTGCGAGCAGTGTCAGGGCGCGCAGCCACACGACCAGCTGGAATCCGGCGACCTTCAGCGGGCCAGGTATCAGGTTTCTCAGCCGTGTCCGCGGCGCCCGCTGGACTTCGGCAATTTCGGCGTGAATGAGCCTCAAGGGATCACGTCGTACGCCCATTTGCTTCAGCGCGATGTCTCGTCGTGCGCCCGGCGCCGTTTCCAGCCACGCTTTCATAAGGATTCGCACTGATGCGTACTTTCCCCCGCGTCCCTCGGCGATCCACTCGACCGGCCTCATTGCGGCGATGTTTGCACGGACAAACCACGGGATCTCGAGCCGCTCGACAAATCCGGCTGGAACCGGCGTGTCAAAGAGTACCGACGCCAGACGTAGCGTTACGCCAAGCGCATTCTGCAAGTGCCCCGTGGTTGCGACGCTCAGGAGGTGCTGCCAATCAAACGTGTCCTGCGACCGTGCAATGACGCGGTCGACATCAACGATCCGACCCAGGCGGCTGAAGGAGTCCTCGGTGTTCTGGCTGGCGAGATGCAGAACCATGTGTTCGGAACGCGGCGCAAGAAACTCGCGGCCCGCGCGGCCTGCCCGGAGCGCCTCGCGACGCACGAGCGACGCGTCAATCTGCGAATGCGGTCCCGGTGGCGTCAGCCCCCAATGCAGTTCCAGCTTGAACCCGCCGGGATGCTCCATCTGTAAGTGAAAGTGATGTTCAACATACAGAGCGTTGGCCGCGGCGGAGTTCGGGTCGCCGTATCCCAGAGCATCGAGCGCGGACTGCGCGCTCGCAATCGCAGAACGGTCAAACAACAGATCCAGGTCCGAGACGCGGCGCTCGGCTGACTGCTCGTATGCCGTATGACGCAGCGCACCGCCCTTGAGCACCACCGCCGTCAGCCCGTGCTTTTCGAGCCACGCGAGAACGCGGCTCTGTTCGAGATCCCAGCCAATCGCCTGGCGTCTGAGCAGTCGCAGCGGTGCAAGCCGTGCCTGGGTAACGATGCGGCCGGCCGGGACCGACTCACGAGCGAGCCGTTCGAGTGCGTTCAGCACCACACCGTCGATGCGATGTGCGTCCGCGGCTGCGAGCAGCGCATCCCATTCCGTGCTGTCCGCGACCAGCGCCAGCTCCGTGGGCGTGATCGTCGCCACGGCGTCGCGGCGGCACAACGCGATCATCAGCCGATTGAGCGGACTCAGGGAGGCGGCCAACACTAGAGCGTCCTGCTCACGACTGGCTGATCGTCGCCATCGAGGAACCTGCGCGCGCCAGCCATGGCAAGACCACGCAGGCCACTCGCACCCCATTCGTACCGGTAGAACGCGACCGTGAAACGCGCATACCCCCACGGAGTCCGCGTGACACCGTCGCTGCGGCAAACGGCCGAGTAGCGGCGCAGTCCCGCTCCAATCGCGAACAGGGCGCGCCGAATGCCTGTTGCGCGCACCGGCGCCCGAACCTCCCGCCGCGCGCCCGGTACGGCGGCCTCCGCCACGCTGAACACCGGCACGGACAGTCCCCGCGCGCTGGTGGCAGTGGCGATCGCATCGAGGGCCGCCACACATTCACGCAAAACGCCCGCGGCGCGGGCGCGTTCTGCAAATGCGCGCTCATCCAGCGTGTCGCCAGTGCCGCGCAGTATGGCGCACGTCTCGAGCGCCCAGCTCACCCGCTCGACTTCGGCGAGCGAACGGAAATACGCGCACGCGAGCAACAACTGATCGGTGGCATCCGGAACCGACAATTGAATTCCTTGCACCTGCGTTGTGACCGCGCGTTCAATAAGGGCGACTTCATCACGCTTGGCAGTCCCGAGCGGGAAGCTCCGCCAGTGCACGACGACGCGCCGGCGCCCGGCACGCTCGAACACGTGCGCGGCGAAGGCCGACCTGATGGCGACCGATGGGATCGCACCGAGGGCACTCCAGCCAAGGCCTGTGAGCACACGTGTTGCCTGGTCGAGATCGTCTCCAGCGACCAACAGGTCAACTTGATCCGAGCGAACCGCCGCCACATCGCCAAGGTAGCGCAGCGCGACCGGCACGCCACGGTGCGCCAGCGCCTGGACGCCGGCATCCGCGAGTGCCTGATGTACAAGCGCCAGATCCCGAAACGTCGTTTGACCGTGCGACCACGCGTATCGATAGATGCCACGCAACTTGGCCGAGTGCTCGTGGGCGATTTCAAGGCGGTCCAGGTTCCGCGACACGCCGGGCAGCACGGCGAACGCCGCCGGGTCCACGTCGTCAAGTGAGTTGTCACGCTGCCAGGCATCCCACGCCGCGCGCGCGGCATCGTAATCGCCAAAGGCAGCGGCGATCAACAGCTCGTCTGACGCAGTGAGAAACGGGACGCCCGGGATTTGCGGCATCGCGTCCTACCCTTCCTTGCCTCGGCGCCGGGCGAGTGCCGCACGCGCAACGGCCAGGTACGCGTCAGGCGCGGCACTTTTTTGCGTGAGCCCGATGTTCTGGCTGTGCAAGCGGCGGCGAAGGACGATCAGGTCAAGCATCCGATCGCGGAGCCCCGCGTGCTGCGCGCGGTGCGCCCAATCGACGACGCTGCCGATCCTGAGATCTTCGCGGAACGTTCCGACGCGATTGAATGCGTCGCGCCGAACGAGCATAGCGGTGTGCAGGCGTGACGGCTGGATACGCCGTTCGGGAATCAGCGCTGCCGCGATGGCTGGCGGCGCGTCGGCCTCCAGGAATTGCTCCACGTGGCCGTAGACCGCATCGAATGCGCCGTCACCCAGCGCCTCGATCTGCGCGGCGAGACGTCCGGCCGTCCAGAGGTCATCGGCGTCGTTGAACGCCAGCAGATCTCCCGTCGCCACCGCGAGACCCCGGTTGAGGGCCGCCGGCTGGCCGGCGTTCACCTGATGCACGTAGCACACCTCGGGAAACTCGGCGATCGCGGCTGCCGTCGCGTCAGTTGAACCGTCGTCAACAACGACGAGTTCGAGCGCTGGATGCTCCTGTGATAGCACACTCAGGATTGCGTCGCGGATGAAGCGTACTCCGTTGAACACCGCAATGACCACGGAGACTCGCTCGCTCACTGTTCCTCCGCGCGCCGGCGCTGGATTGAGCGGCGCAGCGCTTCCATCAGGTGGGGCGTGTTCTGCACGCCTGACGTCGACAGATTGTCATCGTGAACGCGCTTCTCGAGCAGCACCTCGTCCAGAACGCGCATCGGGACCGCCTCGTCCTTTGCGCGGGCGTACCAATCCACGTCTTCCGCGGTTCTGAATCCGATGTCGAACCGGCCGACGACGTCGAAGACGGCGCGCCGCGCGACGAGCGTCTCCATGATGCGGCCGACAAGAGAAGCGCCGATCAGCGCCCTGTTGAACGTCACCGGGATGGCACAGTCGGGCTGCAGAAAATACCGGAAGTGCGTGATGGTGTACATAAGCGCCGGTTCTTCACGCATCAGGTCCAGCTGACGGGTAAGCTTGCCGGCGAGCCACCGATCGTCGCTCGAGATGAAGGCAAGGAACTCACCGCGTGCGGCGTCGATGCCCTGGTTCCAGGCCGCGGCGATGCCGCGGTCGCTCTGATCCACGAGACGAACACCCTGGTTGGCGACGCGGCTTACGATGTCGCGCGTGCCATCCGTCGACGCCGCGTCCACGACAATGACCTCCATAGGGCGATAGTCCTGAACAAGTACCGACTCGATCGCCTCGGAAATGAAGCGCGCGCCGTTCTTCACCGGCAGCACGACACTCACGAGCGGGCGTTCGGTCACGGCGCGTCGTCACTCGTCGGGAGCCAGCTGGTCATCCGGGCCGAGGATCCCGTTCGCCGACGCCGGTCCAGCGAGCGCTTGAGTGCCAGCAGCATGTTGCGTCGAATCGGGTCCGCGCCGCTCGTGAGGCTCGCACCGTGGAGCCGATACAGGAGTGTCGTCTCGTCAACGACCATCGTCGGAATCTCGTGTTCCCTCGCTCGAATGAACCAGTCCATGTCCTCTGCCGGCTGCAGGTCAGCGTCGATCGGACCGACGATGCCAAACGCCGCGCGGCGAATGAGCGTGCTGCCGAAAACCGGCGCATGCCACGGCGCTCCAGAGTATACCGTCCGTCCGCCCGCGGCAGGGTTCGCAGTAACCAGCTGCGTGCGGCCGACGGCCAGCAGCACGCCAGGATCCGATTCAAGCCGCGAATGGAGGACCGCGAGTCGGCCCGCCGGCCATATGTCGTCGGCATCGAGGAACGCGATGTACTCTGCGTGCGTGGCGAGCACGCCGGCGTTTCTGGCGGCCGCGGGACCCCGGTTGGGCTGCCCAAGGACACGAATGTCCGGCCCAAGTGACGTCGCGACGGCCGCGGTGTCGTCCGTGGAACCGTCATCAACGACGACTACCTCCATCGCAAACCCATCCTGCGCTCGCACTGATACGATCGCATCCGGGAGAAATCGTGCGGCGTTGTAAGCGGGGATGATGACGGAAATCACGCGCGCGCGCCACGCTCGATGAGATCGCGCAGGGCTGCGACGTTGGTCGCCAGATCCGTGTCGAGGTCGAGGTGGTAACGCGGAATCGCCGCGACAATTTGTCCCATTCTCGCGAGGGCGGCTGCGCCGGCGTTCGGCAGCTGAAAGAGCGTCGTCGGCGCGAGCGCAGCCAGGGCAGCGGCAGCAGGCGCCGGGCGCAGCGCAAGCCGGCCGGTCGGCGAAACCGCCGGAACGACGATCGCTCTGAGCGGAAGGCTCGGCACCAGCGACTCCGCGAAGGCATCGTAAAGACTAAGCGTCACCTTGTCCTGGTCGACGTCGCGATGCCCTGTTACGAGCGCGCGCAGCCGCGGCAGCCGCCCGTCGAGATTGCGCGGGATCAGCTTCGCCGTCGAGTACAGACTGTTCACCACCGGAGGGTTGCCCTCCTCGAGCATCACGTAGTCATCGCCAAGGTACAGCATTCCGCCTTCCAGGCAGGAGAGCGCTGTGGTCGACTTGCCCGATCCGCCACGGGCGCCGAGCAGTACCGCGCCCGTGGCAGTCCCGACAGCCGCGCCGTGCGCGAGTTGGCGCGACGTGTTTTCGGCCCACCACGCCAGGATTGGCCGCAATGGCGCAGCGAGTTCCCAGGGCGGCAGCTGGGCCGGGTCGCGCACCCAGCACAACGCGGTGTTCGAACCGGGCACGAACACGCTGAGCACACCGGAGTCGATACGAAATGACAGGCGGACGCCGTCACCGAAGTCGTGGTTCACCTCGCCTCGCGCGAGAAATTCGCGCGAAGACCACGGCGGCGCCGGAGGCTGCACGCGGCTCGATGCCGAATCCCATAGGAGCACCTTGAGCGCGTCTGGTGAGGGACTCGGCGTGACCGCCGCGTTCACGAGATGCCTGAACGCCGGAGCGAAGACGTCGTGCAGGGCCGTTCCGGCGAACGTCAGCCGCCCTTCGCTTGTGCCGAGCCGGATTTCGAGATCGCTCCGTGACACGCGGCGCACCGCGCGGTCGAAGCACGCCGTCATCTCGCGAACGAAGTCTCGTCCTGCGTCTGACGGTGGCGCTGCTGCGCCGGGAGAACTGTTGGCCAATCTCAGGCCGGCGAGTTCGGCGTGCCGGTATCGGGGTTTGGCGCCTGCATCGGCCACCCGGCCTGATCCACGTCGTGGATCGGATCAAGCATCAGCAGGTCCTGCAGGTCGTCGAACTTTTCCAGCTGCGGCTCGACGTACGTTAGCGCGGCGACGCTAGCTGGGCCGGCGGCGGTCCCACCGTCAACCGACACTGCGCTCACACCAGCGACTATGAGACCGCCGGCGAGCGCCTCTGCGAGGAACGCCGAAACAGCCTCGGCCACTGTCGCTTCCGCCACACCACAGCGTTCCGCCAGTGCCGCGCCCATCGCGAGAACTGATTCGCCACGCTGGACGAGATCCAGCAGCACGGCGCCAGTCGCGTTCGCGCAGTAGTAGCACCCCGTGTCGAAGTTGATCAGGATCGCTTCACCCTCGATCTCCTGCACGGCGACCAGGGGGGCGTTGATGCGAAAGAAGGCAGGGTCCGGCATTCGGGATTCTCGCTCGTGCGTAGACGGAGGATTGGCCACCCGGTCTTGTCGATTGAGACTGCTACGCCGGCGCCCAAGAAACAAGTGAGCGCGCAACGACTCGCCGTCCGGCCTGTTGATGGCCGCGCCCTACCGCCCGCCCACGATCCGCTTCAGGTCCTCGAACCAGTTCTCAGTCACGCTGAGTGGCGCAACAGTTCCGGCGTTCGCCGCCACGCGGCGTGCCATGATGAATCGTTGTCCATCCGGCGTGATGTCGAACGGCGTGTAACGCTCAAGGTCAACCAGGTACAGCTCGGGCCGCATTTTGAACAGGAGGCGAGGCTGCCCCAGTTCGGGCGTCGTACCAGCCGTTACTGATTTCGCAATCATTTCACGCACCGCGTTCACATAAAACAGTTCGCGGCTGTTCCTTGCCCACAACGGAGCCCGCCCACCGCCCGACGACACCTGCCACTTGCCGCCTTCGACGTTCGGGAACGTCCGGATGTACACCTCCGTGCTCCCCGCCGTCTCGTTCGACTCGTGCGCGAGCCAGCGCCCGTCCGGCGACAACGCAATGGCCGCCTCGTCGAACGCGTCGCTTGCAATGAGTTTGCGCGGCGCCGAGTCCTGCCCGATTCGCACAGCATAGATGTCGCGACCGCCGGCCACACTGAGCGTCCCGCCACTTCGAATCACCAGCCAGTTTCCATCGCCGGACCACACACCCTCGAACACGGCCAATCCGCTCTTCGTCAGGTCCGCGACCACTTCATCCGAGCCGAGGCCGTCGGCAGAACGGCGAAACAGTCTCCCCACACCATCGTATCGCACGAACGAGACTGACTTGCCGTCCGGCGTCCACCGCGGACGGTGCTCCGCCGCGCTGTCAAACGAGACCCGCGAGAGCGGGCCGTCGGGCAACTGCTTCACCCACACGTCATCGCCCGCGTCGGTGTTGAGGCCAATGGCGAGCCGTTTGCCATCGGGCGACAGCGCCCAGCCGCGGTTCTCGCCCTGCACCGTCAGCCGGAACCGGAACGACGAATCGACGGCTGTCTCACGTCCCGCGCGGTCGACCCACACCAGCTCGTGTATTTCGGTCGCGGCCAGGTTGCCGCCCGTGCGGACGAACAACGTCCCGTTGCGCGACACCGACATCAGCGGCACGTCGTTGAGACCGATCGCAACGCCCTCGCGGATCGGCTGCGGCGCCCCGGTGACCTCACGGCTCCGAAGGTTGAACGGCACGGCAAGCATCGCGCCGTCGCGTCGCACATACAGGAGATGCCCGGTAGGCACGTACGTGGTGAGGACCGCTCCGGGTATCAGCCGCCGCGGCTCGCCGCCGTTCACGTCCAGCAACCATGCGTCGTATTCGCGCGGGCACCCGCCGCCGCCCATGCAGAGCGTGACGAGAACCCCGCGATCGCCAGGAAGCGCCGACGGGTTCCACGCGCTGAGCGAATCGGATCGCCAGATCGTGGTTGTCTCACCACCCCCCTCGGCGACCTTCCGCAATTCACGTCCGAGCCGTCCACCGCCGCTGACAAACACGAGTTCGCCGCTCTCGAGCCACGCAACGCCCCGCGTCGCCGCCGCGGAATCGGCCAGCGTTATCGCGCCGCCACCACCGATCGGGTGCTTCTTCAGCGCCGTTCCCTGGACGTACGCAATCCACCGGCCGTCGGGCGAGAAGCTGGCGCGTTGGACGCCAGTCGTTCCCGCGAGCGGAGTTGCTCGCTCCTGGTCACTGGCCTTGAGCCACAACTGCACTGTCTGACCCTCGCCAGGCCCGACATAGACGAAGTGCGAATCGGTGGGAGACACTGCGAACACGCGCGTAGGCAGCGGTGCTTCATTCACCGGGAACGTGATCGAATACCGCTTCACCAGCGGCTCAGGCGCGGCACGGGTGAGCGACCACGCGAGGCCCGCCAACGCCAGTGCGGCAACAACGCCGAGCGGCACAGCGAAACGCGCACGTAAATCCCGGCGCGCCGCAACAGCGGAAGCCGTTGCCGCGAACGACGGCGCGCTTCGCGTCAGCGCCGGGTTGTCCAGGGCCGCGGCGAAATCGCCGGCCGTCGCGAAGCGGTCTGCTGGTAGTTTCTCCAGCGCCTTCAGTACCGTCGCCTCAACGTGCGAGGGCACCGTGTGCCGCTGAATCGTGATGGGGCGAGGAGACTCAGTCACCGCTCGTGCAACAATCGCCTGCGCGGTCGACCCCGTGAATGGTGGATCTCCGGTCAGCATTTCGTACAGCACGGCACCGAGCGCATAGATGTCCACCTTCTGTGTAATCTCGCGCTCACCCATCGCCTGTTCGGGCGCCATGTAGTGCGGCGTGCCAAGCGACATCCCGGTCTCGGTCATCCGCGTATTGCTGTCCGAACGGCTCACCGCGAGCGCGATGCCGAAATCCGCCACGAGTGCCTGGCCATCGTGCAGCAGGATGTTCTCCGGCTTGATGTCGCGGTGCACCACACCGTGGCGATGCGCGTAGTCGAGCGCGCTCGCAACTTCGCGCGCAATGCGCACCGCTTCGTCGACCGGCAACTGCTTGTCGCGTTTCAGCCGCTCCCGGAGCGACTCGCCCGCGACGAACGGCATCACGTAGAACACGGTGCCGTCTGCTTCGCCCGAGTCGTGCAGCGGCAAGATGTGCGGATGCTGCAGCTGGGCGGTTGTCTTGATTTCGGCCAGGAACCGATCCGCGCCGATCACCGCCGAGAGTTCTGGGCGCATCACTTTGAGCGCGACCTTTCGGTCGTGCCGCACGTCGTTCGCGAGGTAGACCGTCGCCATGCCGCCCTGCCCGAGCTCACGCTCGATTGTGTAGCGGTCGGCGAGGGAGGCGGTGAGGCGTTCGTGGGGTGGCTTCACGCCACAAAGGTGGAGCCCGGCACTGGAGAGCGCGAGGGGATGACGTCTTGTGGAGACGGTCTCAAAACGCGACGATATACGTGGCCGGCCTCGATCTGATACCCGTTCCCGGCGGTGACAATGAAACCCGAGCACTTCAATCCCATGCGCATCGTCTCGCTCAGCTGCGTGCTTTGTGGAGTTCTCGCGTGCGCAGCGTCCGGCGGCGAGGAGGCAGCGACCGCGGTCATCCGCGACAGCGCGGGAGTGACGATCGTCGAGAACCCCTTCGTCGAGCCGGCTGACATCGGCTTCTGGCACGTGGATTCCGTGCCAGCGCTGACCATCGGCGTGTTGGACGGCGAGCCCGCTTATGAGTTCGGGTCAATCAAGAGCGTCCGTCAGTTGCCGAACGGAATGATCGTCGTGCTCGATGGCCGCGGCGAGTCGGCGTTCGAGTTTCGGTTCTTCGATTCAACGGGTAAGCACATTGCCACGCACGGCCGGTCGGGCATGGGTCCAGGGGAGTTCCGATGGGTGAACTTCTTCGGGACCGCGGGCGGTGACACGATTGTCGCCGTCGACTTTCCCGCCCGGCGCATCAGCTGGCTGTCGGCGTCTCTCGGATACCTTCGATCATCGATGGTCGATGAACCTCGCTACAAACAGCTGCTTGGCGAGGATGTCTCGAACATCGCCGAAGGAATGGTGCCGCTGGGCGACTCCCTGTATGCGATCAAGGCATACCGTCGCCGCGCGGACGCGGCCACGCCCTTCGGGGGACGTTTTATGCAATACGACATCGTCAATCTCGCGGCGGATACCACCATTCGGATCGCACAATACGACGAGGGAGGCGCTTTCGTTCGGCTTCAGCTCTCCCGGGGTATTTCCAACATGTCGACGGAAATCGAAACGCCGATCGGGGTGCACGTCGTGGACCGGACGCGTCGGGCACTGTGCGCCGCAACAACGCGCGTGACGCAACTCGTCTGCGCTGACAGCAGGGGCACGCGCCGCATCGTGCGCTGGACGCACACGCCCGTCGAGTTCACGGCCGACGACCGTCGTGAGATCGAGGATAGAATCCGCGGCGCCAGTTACTATGGTCCGGGGGACGCTGACAAGATCATCGCGGTGTTCGTCTGGCCTACGCACTACAATCCGATCCGCGCCCTTCAGATCGATGCCGACGGCAACTTCTGGATTCTCGAATACATGCGCGACGAAGCCGGCACGCGAAAGCTGCGCTTTCGCGTGCTGAACCCCGACGGCGAGCATATCGCGTTTGCCACGGGCTACGAGACGTCGCCGTACGGACTCAACAACGCCATCGAGATCGGCTCGAACCGCGTCCTCCGCCGCATTACGAATGCCGATGGCGTCGAACAAATCGCGTCGTTCACCATCCGCAAGTGACGGCACCACCGGTAGATCTTGGCGCGATCGTCAGCCTGCCCGACTTCGAGCACCACGCGCGGCAGCTGATGCCGCACATGGCGTACGAATACGCCGCCTCGGGCGCCGCCGACGAGCATTCCGTACGCTGGAACCGGGAACGCTTCGACTCAATCCGCCTCAGGCCACGCGTGCTTGTCGACGTCACGTCCGTCGACACGCGCGTCACGCTCCTCGGCACCGAACACGCATACCCAATCCTCCTCGCGCCTGTTGGCTACCAAGGCACAATGCACGCCGAAGGCGAAACGGGAAGCGTGCGCGGCGCGGGTGCGACGGGAACAACAATGATCGTCAGCACCGCAACCACAACGTCGGTGGAGGATCTCGCGAAGGCCGCCACAGCTCCGCTCTGGTTCCAGCTCTACGTGCAGTCCGACCGCGAATTCACGCGCGAAATCGTGCAGCGGG
>Ga0326597_10008829_pt1 | contig 13549 bp, 9 predicted proteins | sample RVTome_12_FD_203789 | JGI IMG/M metagenome (GOLD analysis project Ga0326597, IMG submission 203789) | Soil microbial communities from uranium-contaminated site in the Upper Colorado River Basin, Wyoming, United States - RVT100D185 | ecosystem: Environmental > Terrestrial > Soil > Contaminated >... | reverse complement strand
GCGCTCCAGAGCCTTGGCCAGACGGTCGCGGCGGAACGGCTTGAGCAGGTAGTCCACCGCGTTCTCCTCGAACGCGCGCACCGCGTATTGGTCGTAGGCGGTGACGAAGATCACCGCCGGTCGCGTTGGCAGGGCACGGAGCACCGCGAAGCCGTCCTCGCCCGGCATCTGGATGTCGAGCAACAGCAGGTCGGGTCGGGTCGCGGCGATCACCTCGCGCGCCTCGGGGCCCGATCCCGCCTCGCCGACCACCGTCGCCCCGCCGATCTCGGCGAGCAGCCGCCGGGTGCGCGCCCGCGCCAGCGGCTCGTCATCCACCAGCACCACCCGCAAATCGCCAGAGTCCATGGGCGACGTTCTACCACGACAACGAGAATCCGGCCACGAGCAACACTCGGCTGAAGTAGGAGTCGGTGGTGCCGCTCCGCGAGTAGTCCGCGCCGTAGACCACCTCGAGCGGGTTGCGGATGCCGAGCACGTTCAGGCCCTCGACGTAGAACACGCAGGTGCTGCTCTCCCTGAGCCTCCCCGCCGCGGGCAGCGAAAACAGCCGGGTCATCCGCAGGTCCAGCCGTTGGTAGGTCGGCAGTTGCGCCGAGTGGTGGTCGCCGTAAACCGGCCGCCACAGGTTGCGCGAAGGATCGTAGGTGGCGGCTGCGACCGGGGTGTAGCGCCGGCCGCTGGCGACATTGTACTTGGCGCCGAGGATGAGCGACGAGGTCGCCTGGTACTGGGCGACCAGGGTGAGCGAGTGGCGCACGCCATAGGCCGACGGCACCTCGCGCGGATCGTCCAACTCCCGGCGCTTCGAGTCGAGGTAGCCGTAGGAGATCCAGCCCGACAGCCAGCGGTGCGTGCCCTGCACGAAGACGTCCACGCCGCGCGCGTAGCCGAATCCGGTATTGGCGTAGTAGCTGAGCGCGTCCTGGGCCACCAACCCGCGGTAGTCCTTGCGGAAGCCCTCGACCCGGATGTTGCCGTACTCCGAGAGCCACTCGTAGCCGGCGATGACGTGGTCGGCCCGGAGCGGGTGCAGGTCGGGATTGCCGTAGACGGGGTCCAGGAACGAGGCGTCGGCCGGCTGGTGGTAGCGACCGGCGGCCACGCGCAGCGTCTGGCGATCGTCCACCCGCCAGGCCAGGGCGGCACGCGGATCGGCGGTCCACACGCCGGGCCGGCTCAGGTAGTCCATCCGCCCGCCCACGGTGGCGTAGAGCGGTCCCCACACGCGCAGCTTGTCCTCGAGGTAGAAGCCGGGGTAGTCGTAGCGTGCCCCGATCGCGCTCTCGCGCGTGGGAGCGCCGGACTGGTAGTCGGTGCTGTCGGCGAGGGTGACGCCCGTGATCCGGGTGTCGCGGTGCCGCAGGTTGGCGCCGAAGGAGAGCTGGTGACGGGTGCCGAGCGGCCACAAGGCATCGAGGTTGGCCTGGGCGTTGCGCTCGGCCTGCGCCAGATCCACGGGTCCGAACCTGGTCTGGCTGTCGTAGCGCTGGAGCGACGCCTGGCCGCGCAGCGCGAGCTTGCCCGCCACCACATCCTGCACGTTCACCGCCCCGAGCTGGTTGCGGCCTTCGCTGCCGTAGGTGCCCTCGTAGTTCAGCCGGTTGGCGATGACGCCCACCTCGTCGTGGGAATCGAACCAGGTGGCCGAGAGGTGTCCGCTCTGCGAGTAGCGGTAGATCAGGCGACCGATTCCGTCGCGGCTCCCGGGGGCGGAGACGTAGTCCTCCGGCGTGCCGTAGAGCCGGTTGAGCAAGCTGGTGCTGGTCCAGCGCAGGCTCCCCACCAGCGACAGGCGATCGGGGACCAGGGGCCAACTGCCCGAGGCGCCGCCGCCCACCACGTTGGCGCCCAGCGAGACCGTGCGCAGGTTCATCGGGTCCTGGGTCTGGATGTCGAGCACGCCGGAGAGCACGCCGCCGTACTTGGCGGAGAAGCCGCCGCTGGAAAAGAACGCGCTCTTCAACATGTACGAGTCGAGGGCGGAGAACAGTCCGCCCGAGGCGCCTTCATAGTGGTAGGGGTGCCCGACGTCGCCGTCGTCCACCCGGATCAGCGTCTCGCGCGGGTCGCCGCCGCGGATGTAGAGCGCGGCGCCCTCGTTGGGCGCATTGATGCCGGGAAGTGCCCGCAGCGCCTGGAAGATGTCGGCGGTCCCTCCGGGCGTGGTCATGATCTCGCGTCGCCGCACCACCGCACCCTCGCCCTTACCGGCCTTGCCGAACGAGGAGGCCGCGACCGAGACTTCGGCCACCGGAACCGGCTCCACGCGCAGGACGATGCGCAGCGCCAGGGCGGAATCGCCCACGGCGATGGTGAGCTGAAGACGCTGGTAGCCCACCTGCATCACGTCGAGTGCGGCGCGCCCGGCGGGCAGGTCGAGCGTGAAGCGGCCCTGCTCGTCGGTCACTGCGCCGAGCCTGAGCGCGGGCACCGCCACCGTCGCGTACTCCACCGGTTGGCCCTTGGGATCGAGCACCACCCCGGTCACCTGCGCCGCGGTCGCCGGGCGCGGGGCGAGTGCCGCCGCCAGCACGACCGCGACGAGCGCGCGTCGCATCACTAGCCTTTCTGGGCCGACGAATCCGCCAGGGCCTTCTCGGCCGCCGGCAGCAGCGAGGTGCGGACCCAGACGTTCTTGGGGTTGATCGTGAGCGCCTGGACGAAATAGTCGCGCGCAGTGGCGTAGTCTTTCTGCATCATGGCGGCGCGCCCCGCCCACAGACAGGCGTCGTCGTGCCCCCAGCGCGGACGGCCCACGCCTTCGGCGCTGTCGGCCTCGAACCGCGCGATCGCCTCGCGCAACTTCTCCAGCGCCTTGTTTGGCCCACCGCCGACGAAGCCCGGCTTGTGGAGGGTGTTGAGCCCGTCGAGGAACAGGACGCGCGGGTTGGCCGGGGCGATCGTGCGGGCGCGGACCATGTCCATCTCCATCTGGGGCCCGAGCGTCATCATGTCCTGGCTGCCGCCGAGCGAGAACGTCATGCCCTGCAGGCCCACCTTGACCGCCAGCGCCTCGCCGAACTTGGGATCGAGCTCGAGCGCCCGCTCGGCCTCGACGATGCCGCTCTCGCAGATCTTGAGGGCCTTGGCCTTGTCCGTGTTTTGCATCAGGGGCACGGCGCGCCAGTCGGCGACCGCGACCCAGTAGTGCAGCAGCGCCGATTTCGGCTCGGCGGCCGACAGCCGCACCAACTCGCCGCGCGCCGCCATCACCGGGCCCAGGGTTCCGCCGCTGACCGCCGCCTGCAGGGCGCCAGTGGCGGCATCCAGCGCGGAGGGCGCGGCGGCCAGGACGTCACCGGCGCTGGCGCCGAGCAGCAGTGCGGCGAACGCGAAGCGGATCATCATGAGCATGGGGCATCTCCTTGGTTGTCGTGTACAACGGGTTCGGGGGGAGGGGACGTCGGGGAGAGGGGAAGCGTCAGGCGCACCCGGGTGCCGCGGCCCGGCGCCGAGTCGATCTCCAGGGCATGCGGCGCACCGGCGGCCCGCAGCCGCTCGCGCACCGAGTGGAGGCCAAAGCCGTTGCCCGAGGGGGCCGCGCCGGCGGGCATGCCCGGACCGTCATCGGCGACCTCGACCACCAGGCAGTCGCCCTCGGTGCGCGCCGAGAGGCGGATCGTCCCGCCGCCGGGACGGTCGGCGACGCCGTAGCGCACGGCGTTCTCGACGATCGGCTGCAGCAGCAGACTCGGCACCGGCACCGCGTCGAGTCCCGGCTCGATGCGCTCCTCGACCCTCAGGCGTTCGCCGAAGCGGGTGTGCTCGATTTCGAGGTAGGTGCGCAGGAACGCGATCTCGTCGCCGAAGCGGGCGTGTTCGTGCTCCGAGCCGCGCAGCGCGTAGCGGAAGATCTCGGCCAGGCGCGTGGTCGTGTCCTCGGCGGCCGCGGGGTTGACCGCGATCAGCGAGGCGATCGAGTTGAGGGTGTTGAAGAGGAAGTGGGGGTTGATCTGGGCACGCAGCGCCCGCAGCTCGGCCTGCGCCAGCTCGGCGCGCACCCGCTCGATGGTGCGCGCGCGCTCGAGCGCCTGGCGGTAGAAGACCCGCGCGTAGGCGATGCCGGTGAAGAGCGCGGTGAACAGCAGCGAGAACATGAAGAAGATCGCGATGTTGCGCGCGCCGTGGAGCCACCCCGGAATGAAGGTGAGGTGGAGGATGATCCCAGCGGCGGTGGCTCCGACCAGGCTCGCGATGGTGTAGGAGGCGATGTCGAGCGGGATCGGCACCCGTTCGCGTCCGCCGAAACGCCGCTGCAGCCGCGGGCGCACGAAGGTCTCGTTGGCCCAGATCGAGAGGCCGATGAGGTAGGCGAACATCAGCGAAACCAGGTACATGAGCCCGTAGGCGCGCCAAGTCGCTCCGTTCATGGTGCCGAAGAACAGCGCGAACGCGATGGCCCACAGCGGCATCCGCCATAAGATGCGAAACAGGCCGCTCAAGCGGCTTCCGGTTCGAAACGGCGAGGACATGCGATACGGCTCCTTTCGTCCAAGCCAGATTAGGCGCTGGCCCGCAAGCCGGCGAGGCGATGCGGACGAACGGTCGGCGGGACCGGACGAACGGTCAGGGGCGGGTGCGGGTGGTCGTCGGTCGGGGTGCGGCGGCGCGTGCCGAGCCCATCGGAGGCACGTCCAAGGAGCCGGGCCCGGCGGCGCGCACCGAGCGCGCGGCGGCCGCGGCCTTCGAGGCGGGCGCGACCTCGTCTTCGAGCACGCGCATCAGCATGAGCGTCATGTCGTCCCCGGCCTCGGCGCCGGCGAGGTGGCCGCGGACGCCCGCCAGCACGCGCTCGAGCGCCGCCCGCGCGGACAGATCCCCGGGCAGGGAGCGCAGCAGCGCGTAGAGGCGCTCCTCGCCGTACAGATCCCCCCGCGGATCCTCGGCCTCGCTGATGCCGTCGGTGTAGAACAGCACCCGATCGCCCGGCTCCAGCGCAATCGTGCCCTCCTCGTACGCGACGCCGTCGACGATGCCGACCACCGTGCCGCCGCGATCGAGCGCCACCTGCGAGCCGTCGCGCCGGAACACGATTGGATAATTGTGGCCCGCGTTGCAGTAGCTCATCTGGAGCCGCGACTCGTCCACCCGCGCCACGAACAAGGTGGCGAACTGCTCGGGTGCCGTGCTGCGCTCGATCATGACGTTGATGGTGCCCACGATCTGGGCCGTCGAGCGCACGGTGTTGGCCTGGGTGCGCAGCGAGGCCTGGAGCATCGAGGACAGCAGCGCCGCGGGCACACCCTTGCCGGCGACGTCGGCGATCGCGAGCAGGAAGGCGTCGTCCCCCGCGGGAACCACGTCGTAGAAGTCGCCGCTCACCTCGCGCGAGCTGACGTTGAGCGCGTGGACCTCCAGGCGCGGCATCGCCGGGAACTGCGAGAGCAGGAACCCGCGCTGGATGCGGCGCGCCATCGCCATCTCCTGCTCCGCGCGCGCGCGCTCGATCGCCTGGCGGTACGAGCGGATGGCGTAGGCGAGACTGGTGCCGAGTACGGTAAAGAGCAGCGAGAACATGACCAGCGAGGCGACGGCCTGCCCGCTGCCGAGGAACCCCGGCGCGAGCGTTAGGTGAATGATGACGGCCGCCAGGCCCGAGCCGAACAGGCCCGTGACCATGTAGGGAAGCAGCCGCATCCAGGGAGCCGACTGGCGGCGCCGCGTGTCCGTGGCACGCAACCGGGGCAGGACCAGGTGATCGAGCGCCCAATAGGAGAAGCTGATGCAATAGGAGAACACCAGCGAGAATTCGTAGGCTTGGACGTAGACCGGCCAGCGCGCGCCGGCGAGCGTGCCGAAGAACGCGGCGAAGGGGAGCGCGAACAGCGGGGCCCGCCACAGCAGATGGAGCAGGCCGCGCCATGGGGCTTTGAGCGTCTCTTCCTGGGCCATGGGGTTCTCCTCGAGGCCCTCAATCTAGCCGATGCGCGGCCTACCCCACCATCCGCACGCGCGGAACGGTCGCTTTCGGACGACGAACGGTCGGGGTGGGGCGCGAGTGGTAGGCTGCAGGGCGTGAAGCACGCCTTCATCGGCATCGATCTCGCGTGGTCGCCCCGCCATGGGAGTGGTCTCGCCGTGCTGCGGCCCGGGCGAGCCGGGCTCTCGGTCGCGGCACTCGAGACCCGGGTCGAGGTCGGGGAGATCGTCGCGTTCGTGCGCGAGCACGCGCTTGCGAGCACGGTGGTCATGGTGGACGCCCCGCTGGTGGTGCCGAACCGGACCGGCATGCGGGATTGCGATCGCGAGACCCACCGCCGCTTCGGCGCCCGGCAGGCGGGCGCCTACCCGGCCAACCGGGTGCTGCTCGCGCGCTACAACCGGGGCCGGCCACGCGGCGAGGAACTCGCGGAGGCACTGGTCTCCTGCGGCTTCGAGGCCGAGCCCGACGCCCTGCCCGCGCCACCGCTCCACAAGGGCCGCTGGCTCTTCGAGTGCTACCCGCACCCGGCCCAGGTCGTGCTCTTCCGGCTCGCGCGCACGCTCAAGTACAAACGCAAGCGCCAGGGCAGGGCACGGGCGAGCGCGGAGTTCCGGCGCTTCCTCGGGCTCGTCGGTGGGCTGCGCGGCCCGGCGATCGCCCTGACGCCAGGCGTTCTGCGCACAGTCGACGCCACGCGCGCGGTCGGCCGCGAATACAAGCGCCGCGAGGACATGCTCGACGCGCTGTTCTGCGCCTATCTCGCCGCCCTGGTGCCCGCGGGCCGGCTCGAGATGCTCGGGACTCCGCGCACCGGGAGCATCGTGGTGCCGCGCCAGCGACGACTGGGGCCCGGCGATCGGCCGCCTCCTCGCGCGCCAGCGGTGCCGTCAGTCGGCCGCTGAATTGACATGTTAGGCGCCGCCTCGCGCGTCATGCGGGAACCTGCGCCGCTGCAGCCAGGCTGCCAGGCGGTTGAGAATGAACCCGTTGAGCACCAGGCCGCCAAGCACGATGGCGGTCATTCCGCCCAAGCCAAAGCGCGACAGGGGCTCGACGCTGAGCGCCAAGCTCCAGGGCAGCGCGAGGAGCACCAACTCAATGGCACCTAGGCCGGGCATCTCGATCGATTGCCTCAGCCGCAAGGCACCGACCACGAACGCGGCCAGCCCGAGGAGGAGATAAATGGTCAGTACCCAGCGAGTCAGTGGCCCGCGCATCTTCTCTCCACAGCTCCTCGAGTCGGCCTAACGCGATACGTTTCAGCGGCGGCGGGGCCGGCGTGGCGCTCTCTTGGGCATTGCGCCTCGCCGCCCTGCCGGCCGCGGCAAACGTCTGTTGGGCCGCTCTCTGCTCATCAACGGAAACCGCTCGGGGTTGAGAATCGATTCCACCGCAAGGTCAATGTCGAGGTCCGGCCAGTACAGATGGTGAGGCTGCGGTCGCTCGACGTGGAGGACGCCGGCCACCGGGGCGTCACGAAACCACGGAAAGTCGGCAAAGGGTAGGAACGCCTCGCGATCCCCAAGGAACAGCCAGATGCCGTGGGGGGAGATTCCGGAGACCTCAACGTGAGAAGTGTCGTCGCCACGAGGCGCGGATTTCATCCTCATGCTCCTCGATGAGGCGCAATGCTGTCGCGAGCCGCTGCGCCGTTAGCCCGTAGTTCACGGAAAGCTCGATCCTGGGGTCAATCCAGAACTTCGCCTCCCCGGTCGGGTGGTTGACATGGATGTGCGGCCGAAGCTCCTCTCGCGAGAAAAAAAAGAACCGATACGCACCTTCGCGAAACACAGTCGGACTCATGCTGGGATTCTACCCGGCCCCCTCTCACAACTCCATGTCGGCCTAACGAGAATCCGACGGAACCACGTATCCCAATACCATGCCCGGCATATCACCGAGATTCAAGGTCCCGGCCGCGCGTCCAAGTCCGCGCCGCCGCGACACCTTCCGCCCGCGGCGCCCCAGGCGGCGGCTCCGTAACGCTGCGGAGCGCCCCGGTTATCGTGCTCACAGCCGATCGGCCGGGCTGAGCACGCCGCGCCCGCCTCGATCGAGGGCATGCGTGTAGATCATGGTGGTGCTCACGTCGCGATGCCCGAGCAGCTCCTGGACGGTGCGGATGTCGTAGCCGTCCTCGAGCAAGTGGGTTGCGAACGAGTGCCTCAACGCGTGCCGCGCCTCCCCCGAGCGTTCCGCACTCCACGGCGTTCCCTCACGCTTGCGCGCTGCCGCGCGCGCGACTGGCCGGGCCCGGCGGCTCCGCCGGACGCCGCTACCGGTACGCCGAGATCCCGGTGATCGCCTCGCCCAGCACCAGCGTGTGGATGTTGTGCGTGCCCTCGTAGGTCTTGACCGATTCGAGGTTGCACATGTGACGCATGATCGGGTACTCGGCGGTGATGCCGTTGGCGCCCAGCACATCACGGGCCTCGCGCGCGACCTCGAGCGCGATCTCGCAGTTGTTGCGCTTGGCGAGCGAGATCTGCTCGGGCTTGACCGTGCCGCGCTCCTTCATGCGGCCGAGCTGGATGCACAGCAGCTGCGCCTTGGTGATCTCGGTGAGCATCATCGCCAGCTTGGCCTGGATCAGCTGGAACCCGCCGATCGGGCGGTCGAACTGAATCCGGCTCTTGCTGTACTCCGCGGCGGAGTGGAAGCAGGCCATCGCCGAGCCGACCACGCCGAATGCGATGCCGAAGCGCGCCTGCGAGAGGCAGCTCAGCGGCGGCTTGAGGCCCAGCGCGCCGGGCAGCATGTTCGCCTCGGGGATGTGGACGTCCTGCAGCACCAGCTCGCTGGTCACCGAGGCCCGCAGGCTGTGCTTGTGCTTCTGCTCGGGCGCCGAGAAGCCGGGCATGCCCTTCTCGACCAGGAAGCCACGGACCTCGTCCTTGCCGCTGGCCTCGTTCTTGAGCTTGGCCCACACCACCGCGACATCGGCGACGGTGCCGTTGGTGATCCACATCTTGGCGCCGTTGAGCACGTATTCGCCGCCCTGCTTGACCGCGCGCGTGATCATGCCCCCGGGGTTGGAGCCGAAGTCGGGCTCGGTGAGCCCGAAGCAGCCGATCGCCTCGCCCTTGGCCATCCGCGGCAGCCATTTCTGGCGGTGCTGCTCGCTGCCGAAGGTGAAGATCGGGTACATGACCAGCGCGCCCTGGACCGAAGCGAAGGAGCGCAAGCCCGAGTCGCCGCGCTCCAGCTCCTGCATCGCCAGGCCGTAGGCGGTGTCGCCCACGCCGGCACAGCCGTACTTCTCGGGAAGCGTGGCGCCCAGCAGGCCCATCCCGGCGATCTCGGGGATCAGCTCGGCCGGGAAGCGCGCCTCTTCGTAGGCGTGCTCGATCAGCGGGAGATAGCGCTCCTCGACCCACTCTCGCACGTGGTCGCGGATCTGGATCTCCTCCTCGGTGAGCAGCGAGTCGATCTCGTAGAAATCCACGCCGGTGAATCGGGGCATCGAAGGCTCCTTGCAAACGCGCGCGTGCGCGAGGTTTGGCTGGTCGGAGAAACGCGCCGCAGTATAGGGAACACGCTGGCCACCCTCAAATGCGACCGGTGGCGAGCGGGCCGCGCCCGCGACCGGAGCGGCGCGCATGGAATGCGTTGCGGCATACCAGGCCATCGCCTAGGCTGCACAACCATGTCCGCGTCCCGCACTCTCAGGGAGGTTTCGCCATGTCGCCACGCTCGTTCGGCTCGCCGGTGCGGCTTGCGCCGCTCGTTCTCCTCGTGAGCGCCCTCGGTGCGGGTGGCGCCGAAGCGCAGGCGGTGCGCGGCGAGGCGGTGCGTTCCACGGTGTGGGCGCCCCACGGCATGGTGTGCGCCGCGCAGCCGCTGGCGGTGCAGGCCGGGGTCGAGATCCTGCAGCAGGGCGGCAGTGCGGTGGACGCGGCGATCGCGGTCAACGCCTGCCTCGGCCTGATGGAGCCCACCGCCAACGGCCTGGGCGGCGACCTGTTCGCCATCGTCTGGGACCCCAAGGCCAAGCAGCTCGCGGGGGTCAACGCCTCGGGGCGCGCGCCGCTCGCGCTCACCGCCGGCCAGGTCCCGGCGAAGCAGGACGGCACCATCCCGCTGTTCTCCCCCTACGCCTGGACGGTGCCCGGCTGCGCCGACGGCTGGTTCGAGCTGCACGCCAAGTACGGCAGGCTGCCGATGGCCAAGGTGCTCGCCCCCGCGATCCGCTATGCCGAGGAGGGCTTTCCGCTCTCGCCGGTGATCGCCTCGGACTGGGAGCGCTCGACGCAGGTCTTCGCCGACAAGCCGGGCTTCAAAGAGGTCTTCATGCCCGGCGGCCACGCGCCGCGGGCCGGCGAGCGCTTCCGCAATCCCGCGCTGGCCAAGACCCTGCGCCTGCTGGCCGAGAAGGGGCGCGACGCCTACTACAACGGCCCGATCGCCGCCGAGCTGGTGCGCTACTCCAAGGCCAACGGCGGCTTCTTCTCGCTCGAGGACTTCTCCCGGCACCATTCGACGTGGGACCCGCCGATCTCGACCGAGTACCACGGCGTCACGGTGTGGGAGCTGCCGCCCAACGGCCAGGGTCTCGCCGCACTCGAGATGCTCAACCTGCTCGAGAACTTCGACCTCAAGGCGATGGGCCGCGGCTCGGCCGACTTCTGGCACGTGATGGTCGAGGCCAAGAAGCTGGCCTTCGCCGACCGCGCGCGCTACTACGCCGATCCCGAGTTCGTGAAGACCCCGATCGCCGAGCTGCTGTCGAAGGATTACGCCAAGCGCCGCGCGCGGCTGATCGACATGAAGCACGCGGCGACGACCGATTCACCCGGCGACGTCAGCGCGCTCGACCGCAGCGAGACCACCTTCCTCTGCACCGCCGACGAGAGCGGGATGATGGTGTCGCTGATCCAGAGCAACTACACCGGCTTCGGCTCGGGCTACGTGGTGCCGTCGCTGGGCTTCGGCCTGCAGGACCGCGGGGGGCTGTTCTCGCTCCACAAGGGCCACCCCAACTACCTCGAGCCCGGCAAGCGGCCGTTCCACACCATCATTCCCGCCTTCGTCACCAAGAATGGCAAGCCGCTCATGGCGTTCGGGCTGATGGGCGGCGACATGCAGCCCCAGGGCCACGCGCAGGTCATCGTCAACCTGTTCGACCTCGGCATGAACCTGCAGGAGGCGGGCGATGTGGCGCGCTTCCACCACACCGGCTCGAGCGAGCCCACCGGCACGATGATGACCGACGGCGGCGTGCTCCACATCGAGGACGGCGTGCCCGAGGCGGTCCTCCAGGAGCTCAAGCACCGCGGCCACGTGCTGGAGTCGGAATCCGTGGGCGCCTACGGCGGCTACCAGGCGATCTGGCGCGACCCGGTGACGGGCATGTACGCCGGCGCCACCGAGCGGCGCAAGGACGGCTGCGCGATGGGCTACTGAGGCGCGCGTCGGTTGATGCGGGCGCGGCGCTCGGGTAACCTTCGCGGGGTATTCCGACCCTCCAACGCGTCAGGAGAACACCTCCCCATGGCGGGCACGCGCGCTTCGGCTTCGACCTCGGCCAAGTACCACGGCCTCAAGGCCGAAGACCTCCTCGACCTCTACCGGGTGATGTACACCTCGCGCCGGCTCGACGACGAGGAGATCCGCCTCAAGAAGCTCAACCTCATCTTTTTCCAGATCTCGGGCGCCGGGCACGAGGGGGTGCTGGCCGCGGCGGCGCGGGCGCTGAAACCCGGCCACGACTGGTTCTATCCCTACTACCGCGACCGCGCGCTGTGCCTCGGGCTGGGGATGACGCCCCAGGAGATGTTGCTCTCGGCCGTGGCGTCGGCCGACGACCCGAACTCGGGCGGCCGCCAGATGCCGAGCCACTGGGGCCACCAGAAGCTCAACATCGTCTCGCAGAGCAGCCCCACCGGCACCCAGTTCCTGCAGGCGGTGGGCGCGGCCGAGGCGCTGGTCAAATACAGGGAGCTGGAGGGCGACCATCCGCAGCTCAAGGGGCGCTTCAAGGGCGACGAGGTGGTCTACGTCTCGGCCGGCGAGGGCACTACCAGCGAGGGCGAATTCTGGGAGGCGATGAACAGCGCCTGCAACCTCAAGCTCCCGGTGCTGTTCCTGGTCGAGGACAACGGCTACGCCATCTCGGTGCCGGTGGACGTCCAGACCGCCGGCGGCAACGTCGCCAACCTGGTGCGCAACTTCCCCAACCTCTTCTGGGTGGGCGAGATCAACGGCAACGACCCGGTCGAGTCCTACGGCATCCTGCGCGAGGCCGTCGCCCACTGCCGCGCCCGCAAGGGGCCGGCCTTCGTGCGCGCCCAGGTCACCCGCCCCTACTCGCACTCGATGTCGGACGACGAGAGCAAGTACCGCAGCAAGGCCGAGCGCGACGGCGAGGCCCAGCGCGACTGCCTGCGCGCCTTCGCGCGCTTCCTGGTCGACGAGGGCGTGGCCGACGAGGCCGGGCTCGAGGCGCTGCAGCAGAAGTCGCTCGCCGGGATCCGCGCCGCGAGCGAGGAGGCCCAGAAGAGTACCCAGCCGCCGCGGGATTCGGTGCTGAGGTTCGTCTACTCGCCCGACGTGGACCCCGCCTCCGACCGCTTCGCGGTGGAGCCTCAGATCGAGAACCCGGAGCAGGGCGAGACCATGCTCCAGCTCATCAACTACGCCCTGCGCGACGAGATGAAGCGCGACCCGCGCATCATCATGTTCGGCGAGGACATCGCTGACGCGTCGCACGAGGAGGTCCTGAAGGAGACCAAGGGCAAGGGCGGCGTGTTCGGCGTCACCTGGGGGTTGCAGAAGCTCTACGGCACGAAGCGCGTCTACAACTCGCCGCTCGCCGAGGCCAACATCGTCGGGCGCGCGATCGGGCTCGCCACGCTCGGCCTGCGACCCGTGGTCGAGGTTCAGTTCTTCGACTACATCTGGCCCGCGATGATGCAGATCCGCAACGAGCTGGCGAACCTCCGCTGGCGGTCGAACAACGCGTTCGCCGCACCCGCGATCATCCGTACCGCCTACGGCGGCTACCTCCAGGGCGGGGCGCCCTATCACAGCCAGTGCGGCGAGAGCATCTTCGCCCATTGCCCCGGGCTGCGCGTCGTGCTGCCGAGCAATGCCATGGACGCGAACGGACTCATCCGCACCGCACTGCGCTGCGAGGACCCGGTGCTGTTCCTCGAGCACAAGCACCTCTACCGCCAGCCCTACGCCAAGTCGCCCTACCCCGGGCCCGATTACACCGTGCCCTTCGGACGCGCGCGGGTGGTGCGCGAGGGCTCGGACGTGACGGTGGTGACCTACGGCGCGCTGGTGCAGCGCTCGTACCTCGCCGCGCAGGAGGCGGCGGAGCAAGGGATCGAGACCGAGATCCTCGACCTGCGCACGCTCCAGCCCCTCGACTTCGAGGCCATCGCGCGCTCGGTCCAGAAGACCGGCCGCGTGATCGTGGCCCACGAGGACGCGATGTTCTGCGGCTACGGCGCCGAGATCGCGGCCAAGATCGCGCAGGAGTGCTTCATGGACCTCGACGCCCCCATCACCCGCGTCGCGGCACTCGACTGCTACGTCGCCTACGCGCCGACGCTGGAGGAAGAGATCCTCCCGCAGAAGAACGACGTGCTCAAGGCGATCGTGGCGATCGCGGAGTAT
>Ga0326597_10008828_pt1 | contig 13550 bp, 10 predicted proteins | sample RVTome_12_FD_203789 | JGI IMG/M metagenome (GOLD analysis project Ga0326597, IMG submission 203789) | Soil microbial communities from uranium-contaminated site in the Upper Colorado River Basin, Wyoming, United States - RVT100D185 | ecosystem: Environmental > Terrestrial > Soil > Contaminated >... | reverse complement strand
ACTTCGTAGCTTGCGACGTCATGGGAGCCTCCGTGGTGCGGTTGCATTTTCAATTTCCATAACGGAACACAAAGTCCCCCGATCACCAACCTCAATTTCACCAGACAACCCCAACTTTTTGACAGCCTAGCCTCGGGGACACAGCATGATGTCGGTGGGGCAAGGAGCGCGGCCAGGAAAGTGCTGTGCAAGACCGCGCTCGTGGTTGGAAACGACCGGCTTGGTTTGAGCGGGCAGGCACTCGCGTTGCTCCGGTTTACGGCTTGCCGTTGAGCCATCACGCGGCGACGGCGATGGCACTCGACGGGCTAATACCGGTGGCAGCATGAACGAAAACCCTGTCGCGCGTGGATTCATAAGACGTTCGTCAGCTCATGAACGACGCTTTCCAAACCACGAACGACACGAGCCATCTTTTCAAAGTCAATCTTGTCCACGGTGTCTTCAGGTGTGTGGTAGTACCGGTAGCGAAACGGCGCCGTGTCCGTCACCATCAACGCCGGGTAACCCTCCTGCCAAAATGGCCAATGGTCGGAACGCCCGATATCTGACATTGCTTCGGGCAAGGCTCCACCTTGTGAAGGAAACTTTTCATGCTCGCGGAATGCCCGCACAACTTGACGGACCAGCCGGCCGTGGCGAGTGTTCCCCACGAATGCGATGAAGTTCCCCGCGAATGGATAAAGCATGCCAAGCACTGGCGGATACTTCTGGCTTCCCGGCACATCGCTATAGAAGCCGATCGTTTCGAGGCTCAACATGGCCGTCACCTTTTCGCCCCGCTGGCGACAGCGGCGGGCGTACACCCACGAACCCATTTGTTCCGTCTGGGCATAGGGGTGTTCCTCATTGACGAAGGCGACGAATCGAAGCGTTCGACCGGGGCGAGAGTCTGCGAATCCGCGGACCAGGCTAAGCACGGCTGCCACTCCGCTAGCGTTGTCATTTGCTGCTGGGCAGCCCGCTACCGAGTCGTAATGCGCTCCGACCACGATGATCTCGTCCGGTTTTGTTGTTCCCCGCAGCTCCACTTCCAGATTAACGCAAGTCGTGCCGTCCACGTCGAATTCTTGACGTTGTACTGTGTAGCCAGCGTCGGCCAATTCAGCTTCGAGGTAATCAACGGTCCGAGCCAACTCGCGAGGACGATGTTGCACATTTCGTTCGCCAATTACTTCGGCCAGATGTGTGACATGACCGCGGAGTTCGGAAGCGAGGTCCAAAAGCCGAGCATCTGCCGGCGGCAATACGCCTCGATAACTCTTTCCCGGCATCCGCAACATATTCCAGCCCGCGGAAAGGCAATCTCGCAACAGCCGCCAACGGCCCGTCATTCGTTGCTGAACCATAATCAATCGTCGCGCTTGGATCCGACTGCAAGCTCATCAACCCACACGGTCTGCGCGTGCGGTAAGAGGCCTGGGCCGAAGTAGGGCGTGAGAAGGAATTGGTTGAACTTCATGTTTGGGAAGTCGGTCGAGCGAAGGATCACATCGGCATGTTCAATGACGAGCTTGCCGTCGAACCAACCTCGCACGATGCCGTCCGCGTTCGGCTGGTCCCGCGCCTGGTCGAGTGAGTTCAGCTTGAACAGTGCCTCGACGTGATGCCACTTGTCGTCGGTGAACAGTTCCGCTTGACTGTCATAGAACTTGCCGTTATAGCCGCCGCGCAGCGAGCCCTGAGTCAGTCCGTGTGGTGCGTCTTTGTTCTGAATGTCCTGCGCCGCCAGCCGCAACTTGCCATTCCAGGGCTCGATGTAGACGGTCAGGTGGCTGCCTGCCGGTCCGTGCCACTTGCCGTTTTCCGTCGTCATGAAGTGCATGAGGTGCGGGTGATACGGCTTGCCGGTCCAGCCCCAGTCCTTCGACAGCTTGATGGAATATCGCAAGTACACCGAATCGGTCGGCTCGAACAGTCGCCGCACGCCCGACGAATTGCCCGGCGTGGTCGTGCCCGCGCTCCAGTGATAGGCGATGCACCCGTCACCGCCGTGCGCGTCCGTGCGGGAGATGTCAAACTTCCCGCCATCGTACCAGCCGCGATCCAGCAAGCGGGCATCATCAAACCCCTCGACGAAGAGCACGCCAGGCGGAGGCGCCGTACGCTGGCCTTCCGAGGCCGTCGGTGCGAGCTGCGCATGGACGAACTGCCCATGACAGACCATGGCGACGCCGACTATCAAGGCCCAGCTTCTTGTGTTGCAGGTGTTCATCTACCACTCCTTGCTTGTTCAGCCGCCGCTTACATCGAAAAAGGTTTTGGCGACATTAGTCGAGCGACGGATGAGAATGTACCAAAAGGTTTGCAGTTCCGGCACGTGCCAAACGCCACGACGCTGCCGGAACTGCGCAAAGCCTTGTTCCGGCCTACCAGCAAGATAAACACTTGGGGCACTCGCCCATTTATTGCTCATGAAGATTGCGTCAGATTTCTTGTTGACTTTTCCTATGCTAGCGTTAGAGTGCCGCTTCGGACCTCCCCTCGCACTTCTTGAATCTGCAGGCCGTTGATCTACTCTCATGCGGGGTGGAGGCTCTCTTTGGCGATTGCTCGTGGAGGTGGCGTGAGATGGTCGGGAGAAAGAGTAAGCGCGGGTGGCACCGCGTTAACAAGCCCAAACGGCAGCGGCTGTTCGAGACGCCTGAACCGCGGTTCATGCTGGCGGCGGATTGGCAGAACCAGTTCGATCAACTGGATGTCGACGACGACCTGAATGTCACCGAGGTCGACTTCTTCCGTGTGGTCGACGATCTGAATGAACACGGACTCGCTTTAATGAATGCATCAAAGAATTTCGTGGAGAGACGTCTGAACTAAACAGTTTTCGTTAACCGTGTTTGGGGGAGGACTCGACGATGTATCGCAGAATGAGTTGCCACTTGGTCAGGTTTCTCGGTGTTGTTGCTGGTGTTGCTCTGCTTGCTGGGGGGCCGCTCGCGACCCCGGTTCGTGCCGACCGGAACATGGCGCAACTGGCTAACGATTTAGACGCGATCGCGTCGCAGTTATCGTCGCTGGTCATGGATAACAGGTTCCGCGTTTCGCTGTCGAAGCAGATCAAGGAATCGCCCAGAAGAGACGTGTCCGCATTGCGCGACCTGGTGGGGTTCGCACTCACAAACGGCATGGAGAATGACTCGGGCCGTCTTTTGACCATCGCCGCCCGCGTTGAACAATGCGAAGCCAACATGAAACTGTGTGCGCTGCCCAACCCCAGAGTCGAGGTCAAAGTCCCGGTGGCAGCACATCGCGAGCTGTTGAATGATTCCGATCAGGTGTATGTTGCCGTCGCGCCGCTGGAGGAAGAGAGCGAGGTCAAATCGATCACCGCCTATTCGAACGGGAAGCGTATCAGTCTGAGTGTCGCGGAACCGCCCAAGATACCGACCCTGGTGGTGCTGCCCGCTGAAACCGCATCGGAGGAGCCAGGCATTCCGACCAAGATCAACGCAGATCCCAACGACGACGAGCCGGAATCGGCGCTGGGTGGAAACGATGACCGGGTCGGCATCGTGCGGTTGCTGATCACGGATGATCACGAGAGTTGGGTGTGCGGAGATCCGGAGATTTATCTACGTGTCATCCGCTGGCAGCTTCCAAACTGCAGGCTGATCAATGAGAGAGTTTCGTTTGGCGCGCTCAATGGCGTCAATGACGAAGATGTCTGGTACTATCTAAATGATCAAAACCCGTCGTACAAATACGTCGACACCGCTGGATACATTCCCTACATACAGTTTCAGGTCTGGGAGTCTGATAGTGGAGCCCACGGTGGCGACGACCACGTGGGAACGATCACCCTCCAATGGACAGGCCAGTCATTCACCGGTTACACGACGAGGTCCGGAGGAGATGCAAGGATTCAGACCGACCGAGATCCCTGAGCCAGACAGGGAACTACGCCCAGGGAGAAATCAAAACTGCCATGTGGTCAGACCCTGTTTTTGGCTTTCGCGTTCGGGTGGCACCCACCTAAGGAGCTGCGCGGAAGTAAGCATCGGAATAGTCGCCTTTTGCTCCGCAAAAGAGCCGACATTCATTTCCGCGCAGTGCCTAAGTCTTCGAAGGGCGTAGTTGAATGTACGGCCAGTTCCGTCTATAGCCCGACTGCGAAGGCCCTCATGTGCGACGTAAGCAGCGCCGGTTTCTCCCGACGACGGTTTCTAACGCAGACTGCTGGCTTGAGCAGTGTGTTGCTGACAACGCGTGCGGTGCCGGGTCAAGCCATAACGTCCCGGCCGAAGGTGGCCGCGATCTTCACGGTGCTGCGGTTTCGCAGCCACGCTTACAACATCCTTGAGAACTTTCTCGGGCCGTACTACTTCAATGGCGAACTGACCGATCCGGGAGTTGATGTCGTCGCCTTCTACGCGGATCAGTTTCCCGCCGACGACATGGCCCGCGAGGTGTCCGAGCGATTCAATATCCCCCTCTTTGATTCCATCGATGCGGCTCTATGCGTGGGAAGTAAACGACTGGCCGTTGACGGCGTCTTGTCGATTGCCGAACACGGTGACTACCCGTTCAACGAACGCGGGCAGCAGATGTATCCTCGAAAGGCGTTCTTCGACCAATCGATGGCCGTGATGAAACGCTCGGGTTGTTTCGTACCGTATTTCAACGACAAGCATTTATCGTATCGTTGGGACTGGGCACAAGAGATGTACGACACGGCGCGCACGCACGGGATGCCGCTGATGGCTGGCAGCTCCGTACCGCTGGCACAACGAATTCCGCCACTCCAGCTTCCTCCCGGTGCCATGATCGAAGAAGCCGTCTCGATTCATGGAGGTGGGTTGGAATCGTACGATTTTCATGGCTTGGAAGTGTTGCAGTCGATTGTCGAGTCGCGGGAAGGTGGCGAAACGGGGATCTCGCGCGTGCAGCTGTTTTTCGGCGAGAAATTTGAGCAAGCCCGCGCCCAAGGCCGCTGGTCGAAAGATCTGGTCGATCGAGCAATGCAGGCCGAGGAGCAAATGCCAGTAACGCGGCAGGCAAAACCGACGACGGGCGTATTTGCCGCACCGCCTCCGCAAGTTGCCTCAGTGAAGTCGCCCCGTCCGACGGGTCCACATGCCATTGAAGTCATTTACAAGGACGGACTGAAAGCAACGGTCTTGAAGGTCGGCGGCAGCTCCGATCGCTGGAACTTCGCATGTCGACTTCGCGGCGAGTCCGAGCCAAGGGCGACTGCATTCTTCAACAGCCCCTGGGGCAATCGTGGCTTGTTCAAGGCTCTGTCACATGCGATTCAACACTTGTTCATCCACGGCAGCGAGCCGTACCCGGCGGAACGGACGCTGCTTACGACCGGCGCAACTGAAGCCGTGATGCGATCCTACGAAGCCGGCGGCGAGCCGATCGAAACACCGCACTTGCAAATCGCTTACGAGCCGAAGGACTGGGATTCGATGCGCGAACTTGGCAAGACTTGGAACGTTATCACCGCCGACACACCGCAACCGACCGAATTCGCGCCGCGACCGTTTGCGGATCTGAAACGTTGATAATTCGCATGTACGATGGCCTTCCAAGGCCGTCGTGAAGCAATCGACGGCCTTGGAAGGCCATCGTACAGGTTAACACTCGATTCCCTTAGGAGAACCCGCGTGCGCATCGCAGTCGCTGAAATCGCACAAGAAACGGATTCTTTCAGTCCGATGGTCACGGATCTGAGTGACTTCGAAACTTACGGGCTCTTCTACGGTGAAGAGCTGATCGAGCGGATGCGAGGGGTCGGGCCGATCGGCGGCATGTTAGAGGTGGTGGCGGAGCAAAGCGAACAAGTCGAGCTTGTGCCCATCGTGCGAGCTTGGGCGTCGGCGGGTGGCACGATTAGCGGGGAGACGATCGAGTATCTAATGGAGCGACTTATCAGCGGGTTGCGCGAAGCCTTGCCGCTAGACGCGATCTTCCTGTCGTTGCACGGAGCCGCGTCGTCGGAGCTGGACGATGACGTGGAGGGCTGCGTCTTGGAAGCCATTCGCGAGGCGGCAGGGAATGACATTCCGATCGTTTGTCCGCTGGATCATCACGCCAATGTGACAGAACGAATGATGCGATACGCGGACGTGTTGGTTGCACACGAGACGCAGCCGCATGATCCTCCCGCCACGGGCCGTAAGGCGGCGCGCATCTTGTTCGATATGCTTCGCGGCGCGGTGCTGCCGACGATGCGTTGGCGTAAGATTCCGATGATCACGCCGCAGGATCAGTTTCTCACATCGCATGGACCGATGAAGCAGTGGTTCGATCTGGCGCGCGAGATGGAACGTCGCCCGCGCGTACTCGACGTCTCTCCCTGCCCGATGCAGCCTTGGCTGGACGTGGCCGAAGGAGGCTGGTCGGTCATCGTTCACACCAATGGCGACGACGCATTGGCCCAGTCGCTGGCCGACGAGATGGCCGAGAGAGCATGGGAGTTGCGAGAACAGTTTTGGGTGAGCGAGCGAGTGGCTCCGTCGCTTGCCGTCCGACAGGCAATGGAGGCGGACAGCGGCGTGATCGTTCTCTCAGATACGGGCGATTCCGTTTACGGGGGCGCTCCCGGCGACAATACGGTCATTCTGCGTGAGTTGCTCGACCAGCAGCCCGCCGATATCGCACTGATTCCTGTCATTGATCCGGAAGCTGTTCGCGCGGCGATGGACGCCGGCGTTGGCAGCACCATCGACATCGATCTGGGCGGGAAAGTCGACAGCCTTTTTAGCCAACCTGTTCGCGTGCTGGCTCGAGTCGCCGCGATCTCCAACGGGGTGACCGTGAACCTCGCGGATCGGGGCATCTGCGATCTGCGGCGGACTGCATTATTGGAAGTCGGTAACGTACGGATTGTTGTACTGGATCACCGCAGTTTTGCGATCAACCACCCAATTCTCTACATACACCTGGGGCTGGACGTCAGCGCCGCCAAACTGGTCGTCGTGAAGACGGCCAGCAATTTCCAGTTCTTCCGGCCCTGGAGCAAAGCCATCATCCGAGTCGACTCGCCGGGGATGACGCAATCCGACCTTACCGCGTTTGATTGGCAGCGTCTTCCGAGGCCGATCTATCCGCTTGATGCTCTGAAGAATTGGCGATAGTTATCACCTTCTCTCATGCTTTCTTCTCGGCGGCGAGTGAACTAGAATGCTCGCTTTCAAAATGCGAAACAAATCGGCGAGGCCCTTATGAATCCCTTTAGTGCAATCCGGCTGTCCGTGATGATGTTCATCCAGTTCTTTATCTGGGGATCATGGTACGTGACGGCGCCGCGCTATCTCGGCCAGATCGGATTTGACGGCAACGACTTTGGCTGGACATACGCCGTCGGGCCGATCGCGGCCATGATCTCGCCGTTCATTGTGGGGATGGTCGCCGACCGTTTCTTTTCCACCGAACGTGTACTTGGAGTCATGCATCTGTTGGCGGGCGGGGCTATGCTCGCCGCGACCACGCTGATGAAAGGTGACAACCCATCACCAGACGTGATTAACGGGATCTTCTTCTTTCACATGCTGTGCTACATGCCGACGCTGGCCCTGACCAATTCTCTGGCGATGCACAACATGAGCGATCCCGAAAAGGAGTTTCCGATTATTCGCGTCTTTGGAACGATTGGCTGGATTGTGGCAGGCATCGTGATTTCGTTTTCGTCAGCGATTGTCGCCGGCTCGAATTGGAGCAACGACGTCGAGATGTTCTATTTGGCAGGCGGAGCTGGCCTCGCGTTGGGGCTGTATAGCTTTACGCTTCCTCACACGCCTCCGCCGTCCGCCGGCAAACAAGTCTCGCTGGGCGAACTATTTGGCGCGGACGCGCTCGTGCTGCTGAAGAAACCGTCGTTCTTTGTGTTCATGGCGAGTTCGCTGTTGATCTGCATTCCGCTCGCTTTCTATTATCAGATGGCGGAACGCACCGTCGCGCAGGCTGGAATCGCAAACCCGGCTTTCAAGATGACGTTCGGTCAGATGTCCGAAATCATCTTCATGCTCCTGATGCCTTTGTTCTTCGCCAGGTTGGGTGTGAAGTGGATGCTGTTTGTGGGCATGTTGGCATGGGTCGTACGTTACGGACTATTCGCTGTCGGCGCGACGGACGGCGTTGCCTGGATGATTCTGCTTGGTGTCACGCTGCATGGAATCTGTTACGACTTCTTCTTTGTGACCGGCCAGATTTACACCGACAAGGTGGCACCCGCTTCGATCCGTTCCCAAGCGCAGGGAATGCTCGTCCTGTTCACGTTGGGACTCGGCATGTTCATCGGTGCGAAGACGGCCGGTTACATCGAGAAATCTTATACCCCTCCCGAAACTACTCAACTACTAGACAAGGCGGGAGCACTCGGTAAACAAATCGATGACTTGAAGGCGAGCGGATCAGCTCAATCAGCAATCGACGAGCTTCAGGTCGAGAAGGACGCCGCGTCGTTGCAAGCCCTACAGGCGATCCAGTGGAAGCAGATCTGGACAATCCCCTGCATCGGTGCCGCCGCGATCATGATCATTTTTGCTCTGTCGTTCCGAGACGATGCGAAAGAAAAGAGCGACTCACAGCCGGCTACCACTTAGGAACAGATTAACTTCTTCTCCGCTCCTACGCCAGCAGCCGCGAGGCGCTTTCGACAAGCCGGTCCATCGCGAACGGTTTGCGGATGTAGTCGTCGACGCCGAGCATTTCGGCGTAGGCCTTATGACGGCTGCCCTCATTCGCGGTGATCATGATCACACGAATCGGCACGGCATGCGTGCGGCGAAGCTTTTCCAGGACCAGGAAGCCACTGCGCTTGGGCATCATCATATCGAGGATGACAAGATCGGGAACTTCACGCTCGGCCATGGCCAAGCCCTGGTTGCCGTCCCGCGCGATCATGACCTCAAAGCCTTTTGCTTCGAGTGCATATCGCAAGGCATCGATGATTTCGTAATCGTCGTCAACGACTAAGATTCGCTTCTTCTTCACTTCTTGCGATTCCGGCGCCTCGGACTTAGCTATTTTCGCCATGAAGATTCAGACCTTAAGCTGCCAAGCGGTGGTTCGAGCATTTGCAAGCATCTAGTAGAACGAAAATGTTACTCTGAAGCGAGCGGCCCAATCAAGAACCCGGCGGCTATTTTTGCCCTGACCGTATCCGGTTTAAGGACGAAGCTCGGCCGCGACGCTCCTACCGCGAAGGGGCACAGGCTGTTATTGTATGCAAATGCTGACGCCAGCGGAAATCCTTGGGCCTGACGGACGAATCGCCGCCAGACTCGCGAATTACGAACACCGCCCCGAGCAAATGGCAATGGCGGATGCGGTTGCGGCCGCGCTGGCCCACGGTCGGCATCTGGTGGTCGAAGCCGGCACGGGGGTCGGCAAGAGTTTTGGCTACCTCGTGCCCGCAATTCTCGCCATGACCGCGGACGAAGCGGGCCAGACCGAAAAAGCCAAAGACGGCAAGAAGCGGCGGATCATCATCTCGACGCATACGATCAGCTTGCAAGAGCAGCTGATGACGAAGGACTTGCCGCTGCTGCGAAGTGTCATCCCGCGTGAGTTTACTGCCGTGCTCGTTAAAGGCCGACGCAACTATTTGAGCCGCCGACGGCTCGACACGGCACTCGGGCGAGCCGGCAGCGTCTTTCAACAACCAGAAGAGTTCGAGCAGCTCCGCAGCATCCAAGCGTGGTCGAAGGAAACAGGCGACGGGTCGTTGAGCGATCTGCCGTTTAAGCCGCTCGGATCGGTTTGGGACGAGGCGGCCAGCGATAGCGGCAATTGCATGGGCCGCAAATGTCCGACCTACAAAGAGTGCTTTTACTATGCGGCTCGCCGCCGAGTCCAGAACGCACAAATCCTGGTCGTCAATCACGCCTTGTTCTTCAGCGATCTGGCGCTCCGTCGCGTCGGTGTCAGCATCTTGCCTGATTACGACGCGGTCGTGCTCGATGAAGCCCACACCGTCGAGTCGGTGGCAGGCGATCATCTCGGGCTGAGCGTTACGTCGGGACAAGTCGAATACACGCTCAACAAGCTGTACAACGACCGCACGAACAAAGGCTTGCTCGTGCATCACAAGTTGGCCGACACGCAACGTCTCGTCTTGCAGTGCCATACGGCGTCCGACGAGTTCTTTGGCGACATTTTCCAGTGGTCGCAGGAACAGAAGACCGGCAATCATCGCGTTCACACTCCCGAGATCGTCGAGAACAACCTCACTCCGTCGCTCGTCTGCCTGGCTCAACAAGTTCGCAGAGATGCGGACCGGCTCGACAGCGAAACGGAGCGGCAAGACTTGATGTCGGCGCACGAACGATTAATCGCCTGGGCGGGTGAGATCGAGAAGTGGCGGATGCAGGAGGTGCCGCAAGCGGTCTACTGGGTCGAACGAGGATGGTCGCGAAGAAGTATCCCCAGGCTGACACTTTCCGCCGCTCCGGTTGACGTTGGTCCGGCGCTTCGCGAGTCGCTTTTCAACTCGGTTCGCACGGTCGTATTGACCAGCGCGACGCTCTCGGTCGGCAAGCAGGCTTCGTTTGAATTCTTCAAGTCACGTGTCGGCTTGACGCAAACGGATACACTGCGCTTGGGCAGTCCGTTCAACTACCGCCAACAAGCGAAGCTGATCGTGGTTCGCGGGTTGCCCGATCCGAATCTGGCTCGCGACGACTTCGAGCGGCTTTGTTCGGCGATGATCAAACGCTACGTCGCACGCACAGACGGCCACGCCTTCGTGCTGTTCACGAGTTACGAGATGATCCGCCGCGTCGCCCGAGACATCACGCCTTGGCTGGCAAGCAATGACCTGGCGCTTTACAGCCAAGCCGACGGGATGCCCCGTAGTCAGATGATTGAGCGTTTTAAAGCCAATCCGCGCGGCGTGCTGCTGGGAACCGACAGCTTCTGGCAGGGAGTTGACGTGCCGGGTGATGCTCTGCGAAATGTGATCATTACCAAGCTGCCATTCGCGGTGCCCGATCATCCGCTGCGCGAAGCCAAACTCGAAGCGATCCGTGCTAGCGGCGGCAATCCGTTCTTCGATTACCAGCTTCCCGAGGCGATCATCAAGCTCCGGCAAGGCTTTGGGCGGTTGATCCGCACGAAAAGCGATCGCGGTATCGTGGTGTTGCTCGACCCTCGCATTCGATCGAAACCGTACGGCCGCAGATTTCTGGAATCGCTCCCGGACTGCGAATTCGTGGAAGAGTCGGCCTTCAGCGAAAGCGAAACGCCGTAAGAGTTGGGCCGCGTATCGATCGTACAAAAAAAGCGATTCAAAGACTGCTGTTGCGTCGAATCGGCGATTGGTGGTACTTTCCCGCCATGTTGGGTACGTGTAGGTAGAGCGATTGGCTTTGCCGGCTCGTAAACTGCCCGCTTTCACACTACCACGATTGGCCGAGGTCAAGGATGACACGCCGCAGGTCGCTCCACCGGGTTCTTTGCACTGCCACGTTCACATTAGCGCTGGTGTGCGTAATCTCTTCGCAGCAGGTCTCTGCGCAGGAAGCACAGTGGATCTGGTCACCCGCCCACGAGAAGGACGGCGTACCGCAAGTCACTTGCCACTTCCGCAAGACGATTTCGCTGCGAGCGGCCGAGCAAGGAACGATTACGATCGTAGCGGATGACGAGTACGAGTTGTTCCTGAACGGAAGGCGTATGGGTGCCGGCGGCGGGACCGAAGACCTCGTTGAGTACGACGTCTCGCGATATCTCACTCGCGGGAGAAACATCATTGGTGTGAAGGTCACGAACACGCGAGGTACGACGGCCGGCTTGGCGGTGCGCGTCGCCATCAAGCAGCATGGAGGCGATTGGGAAGTCTACTCGTCGGACGATACTTGGAAGACGAACCTCGCCGTGCTGCCTCTCTGGAACACGGGTCTTTACAACGACAGTCGCTGGGACGAGGCACAAGTATTCGGCAAGCTCGGCGAAACCGCGCCCTGGGACATCCGCGAGCAACTTGCCGAAAACGAAGGCGGCCTCAGCACGCAGCGTTTCAAGATCAATAAGGAGTTCGAAGTCCAAGAGCTGTTCGACGACGAGAAAACGGGCTCGTTGATCTCGATCGCATTTAATGAGTTCGGTCATATCCTCGCCGGTCGCGCCGATGGGCCGTTGCTGTTGATCTACGACAGCAATGACGATGGCACGCCGGACAAGGTCAACACGTACTGCGACAAAGTAAAGAACTGCCAAGGTGTACTCGCGCTGAACGGCGATGTCTACGTAACGGCGATTGGACCGGATGGCGAGGCGCTCTATCGGCTGTCTGACAAAGATCGAGATGGCACATTGGAAGACGTGAAGGCGCTGTTTACTTTCAGCGGAGATGGTGGCGAACACGGAGCCCATGCGGTGACGCTTGGGCCCGACGGCATGATCTACGTCAGCGTCGGCAATCACGCCGGCATCAATGCCGAGTTTGCTGACGCGAGTCCGTATCGAAACTTTTACGAAGGCGACCTGCTGCCGCGCTACGAAGATCCCGGCGGTCATGCGAACGGTGTCAAAGCTCCCGGCGGGGTAGTCATCCGAACGGACCTCGATGGTAAAGAAGTTGAACTGGTCGCGGGCGGCTTGCGCAATGCCTACGATTTGGCCTTCAGTCGGCTGGGGGAAATGTTCGTTCACGATAGCGATATGGAATCCGATGCAGGAACCACGTGGTATCGCCCAACCCGGCTAGATCATGTGACTCCTGGCGCGGAATTCGGATGGCGCAGCGGTTGGGCAAAGTGGCCGAACTACTACGTCGATAGCTTGCCGGAGATTCTGGATACGGGCCGAGGCTCGCCGACCGGTGCGACGTTCTACAATCATTTCGCCTTCCCAACGCGTTATCAGGATCGGCTGTTCTTGGCAGATTGGTCTCGCGGCAGGATACTTGCCGTCGAGTTGAAAGCCAATGGCGCAAGTTACTCCGCAACCAGTGAAATCTTCCTCGAGGGCCAACCGCTGAACGTCACCGACATCGAGGTCGGACCCGACGGCGCGTTGTATTTCGTGACGGGTGGCCGCGGCAGCGGTGGTGGCGTGTATCGAATTGCCTGGAAGGGACAAGTTCCCGAAGCCGTTAGCAACCTCGGTGAAGGCATCAGCGCCGCGATTCGTCAGCCGCAACTGCATAGCGCCTGGGCGCGTCAGAAAATTGCTGGCGTCAAGAACTCGCTGGGCGACAAGTGGGACTCACAGATCTTGGGCGTTGCCCGCAGCAAATCGAATCCCTGGTACTACCGGACACGGGCCCTCGACCTGATGCATCTGTTCGGGCCACCGCCATCGAACGAACTGCTTCGACTCTTATCGGAAGACGGCAACGAAATCGTGCGCGCAAAAGCGGCCGAGATGATGGGATTGCACGGTAACGCGGAAACGGGAAAACAACTTCTCGCGATGCTCTCCGATGGCGATCGAGCCGTACGACGCAAAGCGTGTGAAGCATTGACACGAATCGGCCAGCCCGTCCCGTTTGAGGACATCAAAGGAATTCTCGCTTCGGACGATCGCGTGGAGGCGTGGGCGGCGCGCCGCTTACTGGAACGAATTCCGACCGAGCAGTGGCGTGACACGATCCTGAC
>Ga0326597_10008827_pt1 | contig 13551 bp, 16 predicted proteins | sample RVTome_12_FD_203789 | JGI IMG/M metagenome (GOLD analysis project Ga0326597, IMG submission 203789) | Soil microbial communities from uranium-contaminated site in the Upper Colorado River Basin, Wyoming, United States - RVT100D185 | ecosystem: Environmental > Terrestrial > Soil > Contaminated >... | reverse complement strand
GCCTGGACCGGGCTCAGAGTGGCAACGGCCAACACTCTCCAGATCACCGAGAAGACCAGCGCAATGGCTCCGAAGGCACCCACCCGGGGGTCAGACATGACCTCGATTCCGGCCTGACCACTGGCACCCGAGCCGAGAGCGTCGGCGGTGTCGGCGAGTCCATCCTCATGTAACGCTCTGGTCAACCAGACACCACCGCCCACTGCCATGAGCGACGCCAGCAGTGACGGCATGAAACGGAAAGCCAACGCATACACCCCGGCGATCATCAGCCCGATCAGGCCACCTGTCACTCCAAACCAGGCCGGAGCCGCCCCTAACGGGGTCTCCTCCCCATCGTGGTCGTGAGCCGGGATCCGGGTCAGAAACGACACGGCGAGGCGAAAACCTCTCATCAGTGGCCCCATTCGGCGAATGTGGCAACATCGACAACACAGGTTGCAGCGAGACGAACCAACGGTAAGGCGGCCAGTGCACCGCTCCCCTCACCCAGTCGCATCTCCAGATCGAGGATCGGTCTTCTGCCCAGAAGTTCCAAGAGTCGTGCATGACCGGGCTCGGGCGACAAGTGTGCCGGCCAGCAGTGCGCGAGAGCCCCCCGCCCTGTCAGCTCCAGGGTCATCAACGCCGCAGTCACCACGTACCCGTCCAACAGCGTCGGTATCGATCGTCGTCGGGCCTCGAGAGCCGCCCCTGCCATTGCCACCAGCTCGCGGCCGCCAAGCTCGCGCAGGATCTCCATTGGTTCGACGCTGCCCGCTCGTTCCACGGCGGCGGTGACAACCCGGGTCTTTGCCTCAATAGCCGGCCCATCTAGCCCGGTTCCGGGGCCGACCATCTCGGCGGCGGGTCTCCCCAGCAGCGCCGTGGCGACCGCCGCCGCCGTGGTCGTGTTCCCGATGCCCATCTCCCCAAGGATCAGCAGATCGGTATCCAAGGCCGCCACCGCTTCTCGTCCTTGGCCGAAAGTCACATCGAACTCGTCCGCGGTCATCGCCGCCTCCACCTTGATGTTGCCGGTCGGACGACCGACGCCAGCGTCATGTATGTGAAGATCGACGTCGAGCTGATGGGCCATGACAGAGGCTGTTGCCTTCCCGGAGCGGAGGGCGTCGACCATCGATCGGGTCACTTCCGACGGGTAGGCGCTCACCCCTTCGACCACCACACCGTGGTCCCCGGCAAACAGCAACGCGGCGGGTCGGTCCACCGAAGGTGTGGCGGTCCGCTGCCATTGGGCCAGCCAGACGGCCAGTTCGTCGAGTCGGGCCAGGGCTCCGGTGGGTCTCAACACATTTTGTGCCCTTTCTCTGACCGCGGCTCCTGACTGCACGTCTGGTTGGGGAAGCCAGCCCAGGTCAAGGGCCATATCCGGGTCTCTCCAACTCCAACGTTCGACCGGCCACCACGAGGAGCGCCTTCTCCGCCTGTCGCGAGAACTCACGATTGACCAGACCGAGGAGGTCGCGATATCTGCGACCCACCGGATCCATCGGCACCAGACCGAGGCCGACGTCGTTGGTGACCACGATCGTCAACGCATCCCGTGCCGAAGCGGTCCGAGCAGTGGCTTTGGCGAGATCGATGATCGACCCATCGTCCCGATCGATCATCACATTGCTCACCCAGAGGGTCAGACAGTCGATGATGAGGGTCTCCTCAACGCCGGTCTGACCGAGGGCGGCGTCGAGCTGCCGGGACTCCTCGATCACCTGCCATGACTCCGGTCTCTCCCGACGATGCCGCTCGATCCGCTCCGTCATCTCCTCGTCACTTGCCTCCCCGGTGGCTATCAGACAAACCGGACCGCCATGACGCTCGGCCATCTCGACGGCAAGACGTGACTTACCGGAACGAGCACCCCCGATGAGGAGGAGCATCAGTAATCGATCCCCCTTCGGGCCATGATCCCCAGGTCGAAGACGTGCTTCACCTTTCGCATCTCGGTGACGGTGTCGGCCAATTCAACGATCCGGTCGGGGGCATCACGGCCGGTGATGATGAGATTGGTCTTCTCCGGACGCTGCTCGATCACCGAACAGACTTCGTCGATGTCGATCCACGCCCAGTTGATCGGGTAGGTGATCTCGTCGAGGACCACGACCTCGTATTCGCCACCGGCGATCACACTCTTGGCGTGGCTCCATGCCTCCCGTGCGACGGCCTTCGACTTGTCCAGGTCTTCTGAATCCCAGGTGAACCCATCTCCCAATGCCCACCAGTCGATCCCGATCTGACGGCTAATCTTCTCTTCCCCGACACTCCAGTCGCCAGACTTGAGAAACTGGATGACCGCCACACGCCAGCCACGGGCGACCGCCCGGATGGCCGTGCCAAACGCCGCCGTCGACTTCCCTTTGCCGTCACCGGTGTTGACGATCACCAGCGACCGCGCTCGAACCGACCCCACGTGTGGAGCCTTGGTGGGTGGACTCTGCTCAGCCATGATTGATCCTCATTGGGACGACAATGGGGCCGTCATCGTCATCGATGACGCGCACGCCGGGACCGTAGTGTGCTCTCAGGGTCTCCTCGGTGAGGACTTCTTCAGGTGACCCTTCGGCCGCGAGGATTCCTTCACTCAGGAGCACCAGCCGGTCGGCGAATCGCCCGGCCAGGGTGAGGTCGTGAGCCGCCACCACGACCGTCAGCCCCTCGCGGTGACGCAACTCGTCGACGACATCGAGCACCTCGACGGCGTGACCCACATCGAGACTGGCCGTGGGCTCATCGAGAAGGAGAACGGGTGCTTCCTGGGCCAGCGCCCGGGCCAACACCGCCCGTTGCGCTTCGCCACCGGAGAGTGTTCCCAATGGCCGACGGCCAAAACTGTCGAGGTCGAGTTTCTCGAGGGCGGAGCGCACCGTGTCCACGTCGTGTCTCGACTCTGGCGTGAGGAGCCCGAGATGGGGGGTCCGACCCAACATCACGTAGTCGGCCACTCCCATCGCGTCAGGCAGATGGGGCCGCTGTGGCATCCAGGCGACATCGAGACCCGAACGCAGGGGCTCTTCCCGGCGGGAGACTGTCCCCGAGTAGTCGACAACGTCGACTGCGGTCTTGAGCAGGGTCGATTTGCCCGCTCCATTGGGTCCGATCAACCCGAGCCACTCCCCATCGGCGACATCGAGCGTGATCGGGCCGAGGACACGACGTCCTCCGTATGAGACCTCGACCTCTTCCCACAAGATCATGTCGGGCCTCGCATCGTCCGGAGGATGAGGAGAAAGAAAGGTGCTCCCAGAAAAGCGGTCACCACACCGATGGGGAGCTCGGCGGGCGCAACCAGAGTCCGGGCGGCGACATCTGCGGCCATCAAGAACGAGGCGCCGAGAAGCATCGACATCGGGATGATGATTCGATAGCTCCAACCGAGAAAAAGTCGGATGGTGTGGGGGACGACGATACCGACAAAGGCAATCAGCCCGCTCACCGAGACCGCGGCCGCGGTGGCCAGCGTCGCAGAGACAACAATCACCCATCGTACCCGTCCGACGTTGACGCCAAGTCCCTCGGCTTCCTCGTCTCCAAGACTGAGGACATCGAGGAGACGCCGGGAGCCAAACAGGATGGCGGCGGCCACAACGAGATACGGGAGGAGAGTGATGACCTCACTCCACCCCACCGTCACGAGACGCCCCAGGATCCACGAGTAGACCTCCCGGATGGTCTCTACATTGCTCTGGAGGAGGTAGGTCTGGATCGCGGTGGCAAAAGCCGCAACCGCCACCCCGGCGAGAATCAGGGTGATGGTTGAGCGGCCGCCCACCGATCGACCGAGAACATAGGTCACCAGGACCGCCGCCACACCTCCGGCAAATGCAAAAGGGGCCACCAGCCCGTCGGTCTCGGTGAGGAGAAGCGCCAGAGTCGCTCCCAGACCTGCGCCTGCGGCCACACCAAGCAGATAGGGATCTGCGAGCGGGTTTCGGAATACGCCCTGGTAGGCGGCCCCGGCGACGGACAGCACCGCACCGACCAACGCTCCAAGCACGACCCGCGGCAGTCGGATCTCGAACAGGACTCGCAGCTCAACATCGCTGAGACCGTGGTCGATGTCGACAAACGGGATTGCGTTGGCAAGAGCGCGAAACACGCCCCGGATCGGGATCCCCGCCGCTCCCACCAAGAGACCAACCAAGGACACGACCAGGAGCGCCCCGACTCCTAGGGCGATCGCCCCTCCCCGGAGTCTGGCCGGTCGGGCTGTCGTAGCGGAGAATGCCTTGTTCAACTACCCGCTCGTCGTGCCGCCAACATGCTCTTCGACTGCGGCGGCAACGACGTCGAGGAAGTCGACGATGCGGGGGCCCCATCGTGAGGAGATGTCGGCATCCAATCCGACCACCGCCCCGCTCTGCACCGCCGTCATCGCACCCCAGCCAGGACGCTCGGAGATCGTCTGCAGCGATTCGCCATAGGCGGCGTCGGCGAGAAAGATGATGTCGGGGTCTTCGGCGACGATGAACTCCGAGGAGAGTTGGGGGAACCCCCCAGAAGACCCATCTGCGTCGGCCGGATCGGCGATGTTGACCAAACCCAAGAGCCCGTAGATCTCGCCGATGAACGTGCCTGACGTCACCGTGAACAGTGTGGCGTCGAGCTCGTGGTAGTAGGTGACCCCTTCACCGATGTCACCGACCCGAACCACGACGGCGTTCAGTGCCTCTGCGATCTCGGTGCTCACCTCGGCCGCCGATTCGGCGTGGCCAGTTGCCTGACCGATCAATTCGATCTGTCGATAGACATGGTCGATGGTCGATGCGGCGTTGAGGAAGATGGTGGGCACATCGACCGCCTCCAATGCCTCGGAGATGGGGTTGTCGGCAGGGTCAAACCCGATGATCACCAGATCGGGCTGATACGCGAGTATGGCTTCCAGATTTGGGGTGAACCCGGAGAGGTCGGTGATCGGGGCGTCGGTGGGGTAATTCGACTGATCATCGACTGCGACCACCTGAGAGCCGGCGCCGACGGCATACAGCATCTCGGTGGCTGTCGACGAGAGCGAGACTATGGCCTCCGGGCGCCGTTCGATTGTGACCGGTCCGTTGTCGTCGACGACGGTCGCCGGAAAGTCGACGTCAGCGACATTCGTGGTTGTCGATGACGGTTCTGCAGTGATGGCTGTCGCCGTCGTCGTGGTGGTGGTGTTGTTGCCGCTGTCTGCCGGGCTGCAGGCGGCAACGGCGAGCAGCAAGGCCAGGAGCAGTGAACTCCATCTCATATGAAACATCCTCCGTTTCTGGAGGATGAAGAGGTCGGTGTGGCTTCCCTGAGCCCACGGTTCCGTCTTCACCCGAGACTTTCTCGTGGCCCCGAGGTCAGGCGACCTGGCTCGTCTCCAAAAGGAGCTTCACAGTTGCGGGACAGCATCGGATTCCAACCGACTTCGCTGTTTCCCAGGGCTGTGCCGGCACCTTACCCGTAATGTCGATCAGCCGACGTCTTCGGTGCGGACCCCCAGCGTCACGTCGACGGTGATCTCTTCCCCGTTGCGGATGATGAGCATCTCGATCGTCTCACCCGGCCGATGGGCGCGAACCTGGGCGATGAGGTCATCGAACCCGAGGATGGGAACTCCATCCAAGGCGATGACAACGTCGTCGAGCTGGATGCCCGCCAACTCCGCAGCCGAACCGGCCGTCACCTCGGTGACAACGGAGCCCGCCTGGCCCTCGGTGTTTACGTTCTCACCCCGGACACCCAGGAACGCCGTCTCCAGGGGCTCACCGGTGATGATGCTGTTGGCATAGGCGACAACGATGTCGGCCGGGACTGCGAAACCCACCCCGTCGTTGGCCCCCGAGTCGGTGAAGATGGAGACGTTGATGCCCACCACCTGACCGTACCGATCGACCAGGGCACCACCGGAGTTTCCCGGGTTGATGGCTGCGTCGGTCTGTACCATCGACGAGCACGTCTCGAATGAGCAGTTGGTCTGGTCGACCGCCGAGATGATGCCTGCGGTGACTGTCGACTCGAGGCCCCACGGGCTGCCCACCGCGATGGCCATCTGGCCCACGCGTGGCTTTTCGGTGCTGAAGGTCGCCTCCTCGAGGCCGTCACGCTCGACCCGGATCACTGCGATATCGACTTCCGTCGCCACGCCCACGACGGTCCCCGAGACCTGCTCGCCGTCGGCGAACCTGATCCGAACGGTATCGGAGCCCTCGACCACGTGAGCCGCTGTGACGATCAACCCAACGCTGTCATAGATGACACCCGAGCCCAGGCCGGCGCTGGTCTGGACGAAGACCACTGAGGGGAGGATCACCTCGGCTGCGTCGGCGATGGGCTCGTCACCCGGGACAAAGGAGGGAGCGACGACGTCGACAGACTGAGCCGTGGTTGTCGTTGCCTCGTCCCCGGCCGCTTCCTCGGTCTGATCGGGAAAGGCCCAGAGCAGACCAACCACCAGCGCCGCAACGGCGCCGAAGAACAGAAGGGCGGCCACCCATGTCGGCGACTTCTTGGATTCGGTAACTGTCACATCTTCAGTCAATATCTGACCTCCTGGCAGTGACGAAGCTAGCCCGCCCCCACTAAGCCCCTCGTAAACGAATCTTCAAGTATCTGTAAAAGGCGAACGGTCCGGTGGCGAACCGTCCGGATCGTCTCCCGGGAGCCACACCACCATGGTGGTGCCCCTCTCCCCCTCACCTGCAAACGTGGCCAATGAGCCACCGTGGCCCTCGGCGATCTGGGTGACGATCGACAACCCCAGCCCAGCGCGATCCCCGGGCCCGGGTGGCAGCCCCGGGCCCTGGTCACGCACACCGAACCATCCCCAGCCGTCTTCGACCCCACACCCGACGAGAACCGTCGACCCCGACGGCGCCACCTTTATCGCATTCTCGATCAGATTGGAAAGGGCGCGGTCGAGGGCGACCTCGACGCCCAAGACGACCGCTGGACCGGGTCTTGCGCCAACCTCGACACCCCCGGCGGCTGCAACCGGAGAGAAATCGGCGACCTTGGAAACGACCATCTCGGCGATGTCTACGGTCACCGACTGGGCCCTCCCGGTCTGGAGACGGGCCGAGGCGAGCAGGTCTGCGATCATGGTGGACATCTTCTCGGCATTCCGCCTGATGACGCCCCCTGCCTCGCGCCATTCCTCCAAACCCGCCTCGGGGTCGTCGGCGACCAGCTCGACGTAGGACCGGATGACCGTCAGCGGAGTACGCAGATCGTGGCTGGTGTCGGCCAGGAACTGACGCTGACTCGAGAACGCGATGTCGAGGCGCCCCAGCATCTCGTCGAAGGTGTCACCGAGACGTTTGAGCTCATCGTCCGGCCCGGTGAGGGCGATGCGACGGCTCAGGTCAGAGGCTTGGATCTCGCGAGCGACCTCGGTGATCTCACCCACCGGCTTGAGGACTCTCCCGGACATCACCCACCCGACCACCATGCTCAGGAGGAAAAGGGCCCCGAGAGCGAGAAGCGTGAACTGGGCGACCCGATCGAGGACAATCTCGTTGTAGATCGACTCGATCGCCCTGGCCTCGATCTCCTTCATCTCGGGGACGAGCACCACGGTGCCGTCGAGTAATACCACCCTCTGACCGGTGATGACCGTCGCCATCATCGTCTGGGACCGGAGCCAGCGTTGGATGGCCAGGTAGACCAACCCGAGCAGGCCCCCTCCCAGGCCGAAAACGAGAGCGGAGTATTGGACCGAGAGCCGGAAGCGAATCGACTGCCAGCTCGGCATCAGCCCTCTTCCAGGCGATAGCCGCGACCTGGGACCGTCGTGATCAACTGTGGCTCGCCGAGCTTCTTCCTGAGATTGCTCACGGTCACCCTGACCACATTCGTCATGGGGTCGGTCATCTCATCCCAGACGTGCTCGAGCAGGTGCTCCTGGCTCATCACGATCCCGGGGTTGGCCATGAAGTAATGGAGGAGCGCGAACTCCTTTGCGGTGAGATCGAGGCGCACTCCGTCTCGAGTGGCGATGAATCGGGCGGCATCCAACACGAGCGCACCCACGCTGATCACCGGGTCGCTCTCGGTGTCGCGTCGGATCAGAGCCCGGACTCGAGCCGACAGCTCGGCAAATGCGAAAGGCTTGACCAAATAATCGTCGGCGCCTGAGTCGAGCCCTCTCACACGGTCGTCCACATCGTCACGGGCGGTCAGCATCATGATCCTGGGCCGGTCGCCTTCCAATGTGGGGAGATCTCCGCTGACGAGGTCCCGGCAGAGCTGGAGCCCGGACCCGTCGGGCAGATTCCAATCGAGCAGCACCAGGTCGTACCCGGCGGACCGCAGCTTGAGCTCGGCGTCATTGGCTCGCAGGGCGACATCAACGGCATGGCCGTCACGCCGCAGCCCACGGGCTATCACCTCGGCGAGCTCGGGCTCGTCCTCGACCACTAGCAAGCGCACAACCCTCCAAGATAAGGCGAATCAAGTAATCGACGAATAAACCAGGCATCCCGGGGTGTCTTGGCGATCATGGACTCGACCTATACGGGAATGCAACCTTTTGCCGATCCTGACGGTCGGAGTAGTAAATGGTCGTGACATTCATCACAGAAGATCGGGACGGGTTTCACACCTACACCGGACATGTAGTCAGTCGTGGGCCCACGACGATCGTGGTCATGCTCACCGAGCCCTTCAGCCTCGCCGGACGGTCGGTCCAGTTTCCGATCACCGACGTGGTCGAGGAAAAGGTGATCTCTGCCTAGAGCCGGCCGCTGCGGCGGATAGGCTGAAAGGCATGTTCCTCGATGCGTCGACCCTGCAGGCTCTCGCCATCGCCGGCGGCGTTGGTGGGTTGTTCGGCCTGATCGGGGGGTTCGTCGGTTCGGCCGACAATCTCTTCGGAACCCTGCTGATGGGGGTCATCGGAGGCATCGTGGCCTCCGCCCTCCTCCGCATCGCCGGCGCCCCACCGATCTACTCGGTCGGCGTCGAGGAGTTCTCCCTCATCTGGGCCGGTCTCGGCGGCCTCGTCCTCGGGTTCGCCGTCGGCCGTTCCAACGTCTGACCAATCGGTTCCTAATGCAGGGGCGATCACATGTGATCATTTGGCCGCACAGAATGCTGGTCCTGCTGGTAGTGGCCATGACGGCTTGCCAGGGGTCGCCGGAAACCGACATCAATACCACCCCACCAAGCCCACCCACCTCGACAACGACCACATCGACCACTACGAGCAGCTCGACGACATCCACGACCACCCTCCCCGAGCCGGTGTTCGAGGCCGTCATCGCCAACGTCACCGCTCAGCGCCTCGCCCACTCCTACACACCGGACTGCCCGATCACCCCCGAAGAGGTCGTCTTGATAAGACTCAACCACTGGGGCTTCGACGGAGCGACCCATGACGGGGAGATCGTCGTAGCACGTGACCAGGCCGATGCGGTGGTCGAGATCTTCCGCCGGCTCTTCGACGTCGAATACCCGATAGAGAGTGTCATCCCGATCGGGGACCTGCCCGAGGGTATTGAAGATGACGATCCGAATTACAACAACACATCCGGGCTGCATTGCCGGTTCGTGGGGGGCACCACGACCTGGTCGGAGCACGCCAAGGGGCTGGCCATCGACGTCAACCCCTTCCTCAACCCGTACATCACCTCGAGCGAGGTCTGGCCACCCAATGCGACCAAATACGTCGACCGGTCACTGGGCGGGCCGGGGATGATCACCGCCGATGACGAGGTGGTGCGGGCATTCGAGGACTCGGAGTGGCACTGGGGTGGTTACTGGAGCTCGGTGAAGGACTACCACCACTTCTCTCTCAGCGGTCGCTGACCGACCGTTTCTCCACGTTCGTGCAATGAACGCGCCTATGCGGTGTTCATTGCTCGTTCGTCGCCGACTCCTAACCGACCGCCCCTGCTGCCGCCATGTTGAGCTCGATGAGTCGGTTCATCTCGACCGCGTACTCCATCGGCAGCTCCTTGACGATCGGCTCGATGAACCCGGCCACGATCATCGACGTCGCTTGGTCCTCGGTGAGCCCACGTGACATCAGATAGAAGAGTTGGTCCTCGCCGACCTTGGAGACGGTGGCCTCGTGGCCGATCTCGGCGTCGTTCTCCTCGATCTCCATGTATGGGTAGGTGTCGGAACGGCTGTCCTCATCGAGGATGAGGGCGTCGCACCGCACAAAGCTCTTGGCGTTCTCCGCACCCGGCTCCACCCGGACCAGACCGCGGTAGCCGGACCGCCCCCCGCCTTTGGCGATCGACTTGGAAACGATGGTCGAGGTGGTGTCGGGGGCGGCGTGGACCATCTTGGCCCCGGCGTCCTGATGCTGCCCCTCACCGGCAAAAGCGATGGAAAGTACCTCGCCGTGAGCGCCCGGCTCCATGAGCCAGACCGCCGGATACTTCATGGTCAGCCTGGAGCCGAGATTCCCGTCCACCCATTCCATGGTGGCGTTGCGGTAGGCGGCCGCACGCTTGGTGACCAGGTTGAACACGTTGTTCGACCAATTCTGGATGGTGGTGTATCGGCAGCGTCCGCCCTCCTTGACGATGATCTCCACCACTGCGGAGTGGAGCGAATTGGTCGTATAGGTGGGCGCCGAGCAGCCCTCGACGTAGTGAACGTAGGCGCCCTCGTCGACGATGATCAGTGTCCGCTCGAACTGGCCCATGTTCTCGGAGTTGATCCGGAAGTAGGCCTGGAGCGGCTGGTCGACGTGAACCCCGGGCGGGACATAGATGAACGAGCCGCCGGACCACACCGCCGAGTTGAGTGCGGCGAACTTGTTGTCGTTCGGCGGGATGATCGTCCCGAAGTACTCCTTGACGATGTCCGGGTATTCCCGAACGGCCGTGTCCATGTCACTGAACAGCACGCCCAGCTTCTCCAGGTCCTCCCGGTTGCGGTGGTAAACGACCTCTGACTCATACTGAGCCGTCACCCCCGCCAGGTACTTGCGCTCGGCCTCGGGGATCCCCAGCTTTCGATAAGTCTCCTTAATCGACTCGGGAACCATGTCCCAGTCCTTCTGCTGCTCGCCCTCGGGCTTGACGTAGTAGTAGATGTCGTCGAAGTCGATGGTGTTGAGCAGGCCCCCGCCACCCCACTGTGGCATCGGCTTGCGGAGGAATCGCTGGTACGCCTTGAGCCGGAAGTCGAGCATCCATTGCGGTTCTCGCTTCATTGCGGACATATCGCGAATGACGTCTTCGTCGAGGCCCTTGCGAGGTTCGAACGCGAGCACGACCTCGTCCTTCCAGCCGAGCTGGTAGCCGCCTAGATCGATATCAACTGTGGCCACGAGTTCACCTCGATGTGAGTGTTCTCCATATTGTTCAACGGGGTTGTGCGTCCCGGAATTTCCACTATCACGATAGGGGAATTGTAGGCATCGATCCTCGCTTCGTGAAACCCCTGCTCAACGACGTCTTGCCACGATCCGGACTATCGGCCAGGTGGCGAATCGATAGAGCCGGCCCAGCTCCACGAGCATCCTCCTGATCGCGGCCGGCCGCTCGTAGTCATCGATGTCAGGATCGGCCAGATACCGCCGTTTCAACGCCATCGCCTCCACCCCCATCCGCTCCATCGTGCTCTCGTCCACGTGTCCGATGTCGGTGGGAAAAGTGAACACCTCGGGATGGTCGGCTTTCGCGATGTCGAAGCCGCGGTTCTGGAGGGTCGTGACCATCATCGGGACCTTGAGCCCGAACCCTGACTCACCTGAGGTGCCCTCCCGTGGAGGTAGACCGAGATACCGCACCAAGGCGGCGCGACCCGGATCGGCCCCTTCCAGCATCTCCTCGACCGAAGGCGGCGGAGCCGCCGAGGGCGTTGGCTCGAACGGGATGAACTCGTGGAACGCGAGCACGAGCAGACCACTTGGCCGCAGGATGCGAGCGAACTCCTCGGCAAGTGTGTCCGGGTCGACGCGGTCTCCCTCCCAGGTGGGGAATTGGAGGACCATGCGGGCCGTGGCCAGATCGAAGGACCCTGCGTCGAAAACCGCGGCCAGACGTCCTGCCGCGACCCCGGCGCGCCAATCGAGGCCGTCGTCCAGCGGCACCTCCGGCTCGGGAAGGGTGGGGACGACGGAGCGGGCACCTGCGCCGATCATGTAACGAGACAAGTCGCCGAGCCCTGCGGAGAAGTCGAGGACGTCTCTCCCCTTCACCATTGCCGGGGGCGCGAAATTCTCGATGAGGTAGTAGACGAGCGGCCTCATCAGATGCCATGAGCGTCTTGTCTCCCATGTCACGTGTCAGGCCCCGATTCTCGACTCGACAACTATCTTGAAGGTCATGCCAGTGATTGTGGTCGGTGCCGACACTGTGGCCGGCGGAGTCATCCTGGGGGGCTTCCAGCCATCGGAGAGAGAGATCAGGGTATTCGTCTCGGATGAGGGCACGGCCCAGCATCTCAGGGGAGTGGGTTTCAAGGTCGCCCTCGGCGATGTCTCGGACGAGAGCCATGTCGAGGCTGCGGCGACACGATGCTTCTCGGCTGTCCTGATCGCGGAGGCAGCGGCTGATGACCGGGAGCGTTCATTCGCAGACTCCAACCAGGAGGTGATGGAGGGTTGGGCTCGAGCCGTCGCCAACTCCCGGGTCACCAGGGTGATCTGGGTCACGGCCGAGGATCCTCCGCAGACCCGGGCGAGTGAGGTGGCCAGTGTCGACCCGGGTGACAGCGATCTCGCCGGGAAGGTCGTTGCCTTGGACGACGCTCAGTCCATATCGACGGCGTGATCGTCCTGGTAAGGGCTGAGACTGTCCGCGATACGGTCGGCCAGCCGCTCCTCGCGACGACGATCCCTTTCGAATGCCGCCCGCAGGAGTGTGAACGGGTTGACGGCGACACCGTCGAGTTGTAGCTCGAAATGGGTATGGGGGGCACTCCCCTCGGCGTTGCCACTGTCGCCCACCCAGCCGATCAGCTCACCCGCCTCCACATGCTTGCCGGCCTCGATGCCCGGGGCGGCGGTGAGAGACCAGTCGGCGTCTCCATCGTCGGTGCCCGGGGTGTCGTTGTTGAGATGGAGGTAATGGGTGGTCCATCCCCCCGTGTGCTCGATTCTCATGAAGCGCCCGGAAAGGCGATTGGTGGAGACCTCTATGACCGTGCCCGCGGCCGCGGCATAGACCTCGGTCATCCTCGGCGCCATCAGATCGTTGCCCTTGTGACGACGCCCGCCGGAGCGACTGGCCCCGAAGGTGGAGGAGAAATCGGTCTTCGATGTCTCCTGGGGGAAGATGAGCTCAAAAGGGGGTTCGGCCTTCGCCTCAACAGGGAGAGCCGGGAACAGTCCGCCGACGGCGATCGCCGCGGCGACGAAGGGCGCAAACAGACGCGCCAGACCTGAGGGATGCAACGAATCCTCCTCTGCCAGATAGGGGAGTTGGGACGTCCAGGTGTCCCGTTTGGAGCGTCAGGTTACGGGTCGGTTCGCGCTACGCAAATTCTTCGATGCAAATAGCAGCGTTTCACTGTGATTCGCTTGCCGGCGGTGTGGGCCGCGCCCTGACCGTGAACCGGAGACGAGAGACAGGCTGGTCATCGACCGATATGACGAACGAGTAAGGCCCTTCCTTCTCGAAGCTC
>Ga0326597_10008826_pt1 | contig 13551 bp, 13 predicted proteins | sample RVTome_12_FD_203789 | JGI IMG/M metagenome (GOLD analysis project Ga0326597, IMG submission 203789) | Soil microbial communities from uranium-contaminated site in the Upper Colorado River Basin, Wyoming, United States - RVT100D185 | ecosystem: Environmental > Terrestrial > Soil > Contaminated >... | reverse complement strand
AGCAACCCGACCTTGCCGGTGAGCCCGTCGACATCGTCGGTATCGCCGCTGATCTCCACCTGGTACAGGGTCTCCAGGGCGAGGTCCCTCGGCTCGTCCCTGCTCATACCCTGGTCAGGTACTCCCCCGAGCGGGTGTCGACCTTGACCCGATCGCCCTGTTCGACGAAGAGCGGGACCTGTATTTGGATCCCGGTCTGGAGGGTGACCGGCTTGGTGGCGCCGGTTCGTGTGTCGCCCTTGACCGCAGGCTCGGCGTAGGTCACCTCCAACTCGACCGCTGCCGGCAGCTCGACCGCGATCGGCGTGCCCCGATACAGGGACAGGCTCGCGGTCATCCCCTCGACCAGGTACCCGGCCGCATCGCCCACGTCGTCGCCGCTGAGCGCCAGCTGGCCGAAGTCCTCCACATTCATGAAATGGAAGCCGAGGTCGTCCTGGTAGAGGTATTGGTGGTCCCTGCGCTCGATGATGGCCTGGTCCACGTTCTCGTCGGCGCGGAAGGTCCGATCCAGGACCTGGCCGGTCCCCAGGTTCTTGAGCTTCATGCGCACAAAGGCCTTGCCCTTGCCCGGCTTCACGTGCTGGTACTCGACGATGGCGAACAGCCCGTCACCGAGTTGCAGGGCCATCCCCGGTTTGACGTCGTTGGTGCTGATCATGTTGGGTCGCAGTGTGGTCGGAGCCGGTCGGGACGATAAACCCGTCAGAGCCCGACGGCGTCGAGCCCGATGTCGAGGTCCTCGACGCCGACGTGCTCGACCACCGGATCCCCGAAGGCTCTGAGAAGGACCATGCGCATGCCGGAGGAGTCACGCTTCTTGTCATGGCGGAGGAGGTCTTCGACCCGGGCGCGCTCCAGCCCCTCCACCCGAGTGGGCAGACCGATTCCGGCGATGGCCTCCACCATTCGGCCCATCCCAGGAAAGCGAAGACGGTGCTCCGAGATCCGCCCGGCAGCGATCATGCCGACGGCCACCGACTCTCCGTGTGAGAGAGGCGAGGCGTACTCGATGGCGTGGCCGATGGTGTGGCCGAAGTTGAGGATCGCCCGCAAGCCGGACTCCCGTTCGTCCTCGCCCACCACCCTGGCCTTCACCGCCGCGGCCCGGGTCACCACCTCTTCCAGAGACGCTCCCTCGCCCTCCCGGGCGAGCAGCTCGAACAGGTCCGTATCACCCACCAGCCCCATCTTGAGCGCCTCGGCGAGCCCTTCCCGGCGAAGGGTCATGGGGAGCTGCTCGAGCGTCACCACGTCGACGATGACCCGGGTCGGGTGCCAAAACACTCCAACCAGGTTCTTGCCGGCGAGATTGACCCCGGTCTTGCCCCCGATGGCGGCGTCGACAGCGGCCAGCAGTGTGGTCGGCACGTGCACCACCTCGACCCCCCGCATCCAGGTGCCGGCCACGAACCCGGCCAAATCGGACACCGACCCGCCGCCCACGCCGACCACCGTGTCGTGCCGGCCGAGACCGAATCTGGCCAGCGCCTCGTACACCGAACCGGCCACAGTCAGGGTTTTCGCCTCTTCGCGGTCGGGAAGCCCGATCACCTCGACCTGGACGTCGCCCTCACGGATCCGCCCTGCCACCTCGAGGGCGATGTGGGTGGCTCCCGGCTGGGTCACGATCGCCACCCGCTGCCGATCCGGGCGCGCCGGGAGGATCGCGTCGGGAAGGCCGCGCCCCACCACCAGCTCCGTTGTCCCGGCCACCGTCAAGGACGCCAAAGCCCCTCGATCCTCATTGCAACCTCTTCCACCGACAGCTCCGACGTGTCGATCTCGTAGTCTGCCGCATCGTCGTAGGCCGGTGCCCTCTCCACGAGCAGCTCGGCGACCCGGCCACCGCGATCGGGGTGGTCGTCGAGCAATGGGCGCCGGCTGCCCGAGGCGAGCAGCCGGGCGGCGAGCACGGCGGGCCGCGCCCGCAGCCAGACCACGGTGCCGGAGGTCTTCATCCGATGCCGATTGGAAGCATCGAGCACCGCCCCACCCCCGGTGGAAACGATGGCATGGGAGCCGGCCACACGCTCGATGGCGGCCGTCTCCATCTCACGAAACCCCCGCTCCCCCAGCTCGGCCCACATCTCGGGTATCGAGGACCCCTGACCGGAGGCGATCTCCTCGTCGACGTCGATGAAAGGCACGCCGAGACGCTCTGCCGCGAGCAGCCCGGCGCTGGTCTTACCCGAGCCCATCATCCCCACCAGCCACAGCGTCATCTTCCCGGCCGATTGGAGAGACCCGATCGATAGCGATCGATCGCGGCCACGAACTCGTCGACGGTGTCGCCTCCGAACTTCCTCTGGAACTCGGCGGCGAGGACGAAGGCGACCATCTGCTCGCCCACCACACCGGCGGCCGGCACGGCACACACGTCGGAGCGTTCCCGCACCGCCTCGGCCGGCTCACCGGTGGACATGTCGACGGTGCGCAGGGGGCGCATGAGCGTCGAGATCGGCTTCATCGCCCCACGGACCCGGATGGTCTCACCGTTGCTCATGCCACCCTCGGTCCCGCCCGCCCGATTCGTCGGCCTGTGCAGACTGCCGTCGTCGAGGAGGATCTCGTCGTGGGACTTCGACCCGGGCAGGGCGGCGACCTCGAAGCCATCCCCGATCTCCACGCCCTTGATCGCCGGTATCGACATGATGGCGGCGGCGAGGAGGGCGTCGAGCCGGCGGTCGTAATGCACGTGCGAGCCGATCCCAGGAGGGACGTCGAATCCGAGGACCTCGAATACCCCACCCAGTGTGTCCCTCTGCGTCTTGGCTTCCTCGATTGCGGCGACCATTGCGGCTTCGGCCGCGGGGTCGAGACAGCGAACGGGGCTGTCGTCGATCCTGTCCTGATCCTCGGGTCCCGGCGCAGGACCCTCGCTGGAGGCGGGGCCGATCGAAACGACATGGCTGAAGACCCGGACACCGGCGCTGGCGAGGAGGATCTTGGCCAGGATCCCGGCGACGGTGCGGGCCGCCGTCTCCCGGGCCGAGGCACGCTCCAGGATGTCCCTGGCGTCGTCGGTCCCGTACTTGAGCATTCCCGACAGGTCGGCATGGCCGGGACGGGGGCGGGTGACCTGTTTTCTGGAGGGGGCCGGCTCAGGGCTCATCTCCTCGGACCATCTCGGCCATTCCGTGTTCCGGATGAGCACGGCAACGGGAGATCCCAAGGTCGAGCCGTGCCTGATCCCGCCCAGGATCTCGATCTCATCCTTCTCGATTGCCATGCGCTTTCCCCGGCCGTAGCCCATCCGGCGCCGGGCCAGCTCGTCGGTGATCTGGCTGGTCGACACGTCGAGACCGCGGGGAAGCCCCTCGACGATCGTCACCAGCCCGGGCCCGTGCGACTCACCGGCGGTCATGAAGCGCAGCATGGCTTGATGCTACGTCGGGATCGGGAAAGCTCCGAGCCCGGCCAGGATGATCGTCAACCAGGAACCGACGATCATTGCCGGGCCATAGGGGAGCTCCGCCCTCATCGCCTCCCGCATCGTCAAGCTCGGCCCCACGGCTCTCTTCCCCCTCGCCCTGGCCGCCAACCCGGCCACCAGAACCCCTAACGAGAACAGACCTCCGAGGAAGGCGGTGATAAACACGCTCCAGCCCAGGGCCCCCCAGGAGATGTACGTGGTGAACACCCCGAGCTGCGCCGACAGCTTGACATCGCCGTATCCGAAGCCGCTCCCCCGCACGGCGAGGAAGATCGCGTTGGTGGCCAGGAAGTAGGCGGTGCCACCGAGCAGGCCGCGGACAAAGGCGTCCTCCGTGCCGTCGGCAAGGGCGGCTACGCCGAGCAGCCCGACCAGCAGCAGAGTTCCCCGAAGATTGAGACGGTCGACTATGCGCAGGGCGTCGATATCGGTGATGGCGAGGGCGAGAGTGAGGCAGAGGAAGCCGAGAAAGGGCACCAGCGCCCACACCGGCCCGACGGTATTGGCGAAACCCAAGCCCAGCGCGGCGCCGACCGGCGCCAACATCAGCTCCCTGCCCACACGTCTTCCGCACGTCGGGCAGCGGAGCAGCCCCCACCCCCGGCCTGTGCCACATCGGGGACAGGTGCCGGCGAAGGGGCGAACAGGATGGTCGGTCAATGCCTGCGCGGCCAGGTCATGTGCGAGGAGGGCCCCGAGAAAGCCGAATGCTCCGGCGAGGATGTTGGTCACCGCCGGAGCAAGCTAGTGCTGGGCTGGTCGTCGAGACGACCGGTCGGGTCAGTCTTCGCCGATCTCTTTGAGCACTGAGCCCATGCGCCGTCTGCGGAGGAGGCCATGACCCTCTTCCTCGACGTCGACCGCTCCGTTGTCATCGAGTTGGGAGAACACCTTCTCCAGGAAGGCTTCGGTGTCCTCCTCGACATCATCCGGCTCGACCTCGGTCTCCAAGGAGGGCGCAGCCTCGAGCGCGCCCGGAGCTTCGGCCTCGGCGGGGGGCGTCGCCGCCTCATCGCCCGGGGCGAATATGACCTCGGACCGGGCCGACCTGACAAAGTGGCCGAAACGGCTCTCTTTGTCCTCCTCGTCGGGTGTCGGCTCCTCTGATTGGGCTACCAGCTCTTGGTCCAACCTCTCTTCGGTGGGAAGGGATGCCTGGTCGGTCGCGCCTGGGGGTGCCTCGTACTCGGGCTCGACCCACCACGAATGATCAGGGCTAACCGGCCCCTCGGCAAAGCCGGTCACGGGCGGGACCGGTTCGGCCGCCTCTTCGTCTACCCGGTCGTCGCTGAGGACCAGTAACTGTCTCTCTGCCAGGTCCGCTGCCACCTTGGCGATCCAGAACTCGGTCGTGCCCAAACGGTCGGCTATCAACGAGACCGAGGCCCCCGAGCCCAACTCGCAGAGAAGACGCCATGCCTCACGATTGATCTTGACCTCGTCCTGGTCGCCTGCGTCACGATTCATCTTGATGGTGGCGTCGAGATCTGCGATCACCTCGTAAACGGTCTCCCATTCCAGGGCCCGGCGGCGAGCATCATCGAGAGCCGCCTCCAGCTCGAAGGGCCGAGGGCTGCCGTATGGCGAGATCGCTCCCTCGGTGACCTCGAAAGTGGCCCCCTTGTCATTGAGGTGGTAGAGGCTCTCGATCGTGATCTCGCGGAGGAGGTCGATGATCGCAGATTCACGGTCAGGCAGATCCGTGAAGCTGGCGTCTCCGACAGCCACCTTGCGCAGAAAGGCATCGTCTACGTAACCCGAGTTGACGAGGTGCTTGTGCAGGTCGCGGTCCTCTGCGGTGGTGGCGAGGGAAACGCCCTTCTTGCCCACGTAGACACGGCCGCGGATGTCCTCGCCGCGGACCTCGACCGATCCGCGCTGGTCGGACCGCATCAACAGCCGTAACACCTCATCGAGTGGGACGAATCCCAAGTTTCCAGAAAGAGCCACCTCAACCACTCCTTGCCTACGAGTCCACGACCTCCAGATCGGCCGTTGTGCTATGTCGCTTTAGGGCTTTCTGGCCGCCTGCAACATGACCTCGACCGGGGCCAGCCGCCCCGTCCACCACTCGAAGGATGCCACCGCCTGCAGCACCAGGAACTCGATCCCGTCCATCACCGGCAATCCCGACTCCCGCGCCTGGGACACCGTTGCTGTCGGCTCGTCTCCGTACACCAGGTCGACGAGCCCGGAAGCTGGCCGGAGTATGGCCTTCGGCAAGGGCTCTCCACTCATCCCGACCGGCGTTGCGTTCACCAGCAGGGCACCGGCCACGCCGGTGCCGAACGGGACCAGCCCCACTTCGGCACCCACCCGGTCGGCCAGGGAGGCGGCGCGCTCGAGGTTGCGCGCGGACAGGAACACGACTCGGCCCGCGGCGCCGACCAAAACAGCAGCGGCCACCCCACCGGAGCCGAGGATGAGAATCGGCGCCGAAGCCTCGAAGCGGTCGTCGGAGACGGCCAACCGCGATGCGATGACATCGGTGCTGTGACCTTCCACCGAGCCATCGCGGTGACGCAGGGTGTTCACCGACCCGCTCTTCGATGCCTCGGCGGAGAGGATGTCGGCCAACCGGGCCGCTTCCTCCTTCAGGGGCATGGTGACGTTGATCCCTTGCAGTGACCCCGACCTGAGCTCGGCTACCGCCTGGCTCAGCTCGGCCGACCCGGCCCGTCTCGCCTCATAGCGTCCCTCGATACCGAGATGCCGCATCGCGGCGTTGTGTATGGCCGGCGAGCGGGAATGGTCTATCGGGTCGCCGAGGACTGCGAGACGAAGGGGCTTCTCCATCGGCGCAAGTGTGCCACCACCTGGCCTCGGGCACCTAGGGCAGGACGCCGTCTTCCCTGGCTTGGGCCACGTTGGCGTTGTGCTCATCGAGGGTGGTGGCAAAGGCGTGATGACCCTCCAGGTCGGACAGGACGTAGTACAGGAACTCGGTCTCTGCCGGGGCGGCGGCAGCCTCGAGCGAGGCTCGGCCGGGGGAGGCGATCGGGGTCGGGGGTAGGCCATTGACCAGATATGTGTTGTACGGGGAGTCCACCTCCCCGTCGAACAGCGCCGCATCACGGGTGCCAAGGGCGTAGAGCACAGTTGCGTCGATGTCGAGTTTCATCCCCAAGCCGAGGCGGTTGTGGATCACACTGGAGACCGTGGGACGCTCTTCGTCGAGCAGGACCTCGGTCTCGATCAGGGACGCAAGGGTCACACCGTCGTAGATGGACATGCCGGCCTCCTCCAACAGGGTCCAATCGATGCTTCCGACCCGTTGCTCCATCGTCGAGGCGAGACGTTGCAGGATGTCGGCGGGCGCGGCGGAAGCGGCGAACTCATAGGTGTCGGGAAACAGGAGCCCCTCCCAGTCGGAGAGAACCGGGTCCGACGGCATCTCGCGGAGCGAGGTGTCCACTTCACCGTTGACCAAGGCCGCCTCGTAGGCCGAATAGGGCTGACCGGAGGCCTCGGCCAGCCTGGTGAGGATCTCGGTGACTCGAAGACCTTCCACAACCGTGACGCGGTAGACGTCGGCCACCGGGCCAACCACGAGCACGGCCACCACCTCCGCCGGGTCCATCAGGGTCTGAAGGGCATAAGTGCCTGCCTGAAGCCGGGCAGCAGCCTCGTTGTTGCGGACCGCCACCTCGAACTCGAGCGCGGACCGCACCACGCCCTGGGCGGCGAGAATCGCCGCGATGTCTTTGGCCGTGGACCCAGAAGGGATGTCTATGGTCACATCCTGTCCCGGAACCACCGAGACCGGTGCCGACGGGGTGTCGGTGGGGCTGAAGGTCGAGCCCACCAGCCGGCCCAGATAGGAGCCTCCGCCGACGACAGCGATCCCGCTAAGGACCACCAGGCCGATCACCGTCGCGATCTTGCCCGCGCGGAGCCACGGGGAGGGCTGTTCCGGCACAGGTTCGTGGGTCATCGGTTGCTGTCCAGATAATCCTGAAGGATGATTGCGGCTGCCACTTTGTCCACACTCTCCCTGCGCTTCCTGCGCTTCATCCCGGATTCGAGAAGGGCGGACTCGGCTAACCGCGACGTGTACCGCTCGTCGCGCAGGACCACGTCGACCCCGGTCGCTGAGGCGAGCTCGTGCGCAAGTTTCCTGGCTTCGGAGGCGGACATCCCTTCATCCCCACCCAGCCCGGTGGGGAGGCCGACGACGATGGTAACGACATCCTGTTCTTTGACGAGGCTCACCACCTCGTCGACGACCGAGGCCCTGGGCACCACGGCCAGGGGCCGGGCGGTCAGCCCGAGGGGGTCGGAGAGGGCCAAACCGACCCGCTTCGTCCCATAATCGATGCCGAGCGAGCGGCTCACAGACTCCCGAGCACACGTTCGGCATTGTCCCGGGCGAGGGCGAGGGCGGCATCGAGTTTCTCGCCGTGCGGCCCTCCGGCCTGGGCGAGCTCGGGGTCGCGGGACCCGCCGCCGCCGAGCTCCGCGGCCGCCCCCCGGATCATCTCTGCGGCCGAGACACCAGACTCGACGAGGTCCGTGGTGACGAGGCCGACAAGCGAGCCCTTGGTCTGGTGAGCCGACCCGATCACCACCACCGACGGGGAGCCGAGTCGGTCCCTGATGCCGAGGGCGAGTTGACGAAGCGAATTGGCATCGAGGTCAGGGGCAGCGGCGACCAAGAGGGACGACTCGCCTACCCGGGTTGCCTGACCTGCCAGCTCGACAGCAAGCTCACTCCGTCGCTGCGAGCGAATGACCTCCAACTCTGCTTCCAGTGTGCCCACGCGCTCCAGAAGGGCCTCGACACGTGCCGGCACGTCGGGACGGGCCACCTTCAGCAACCGCCCCGCCTGGTCGAGACCGGACCTGATGTCGACGAGCTGTTGATACGCGGCCAGACCGGTGAGCGCCTCGACCCGGCGCAGGTTCGACCCGATCGAGGACTCCGAGGTGACCAGCAGCGGCCCCACCTGGGAAGAAGTGTGGGTATGGGTACCGCCGCAGAACTCGGTGGAGAAATCCCCGACCTGGACCACGCGCACCGTGTCACCGTATTTGTCACCGAAGAAGGCCAGGGCGCCCATCTCCTCTGCCCTCTCCTTGGAGGTGACGATCGTCTCCACTCTCGCATTGTCGATCAGTTTCTCATTGACCTCGGCCTCGATCTCCCCCAACTCCTGGGGCGCTACCTGGGTGAAGTGCGAAAAGTCGAATCGGAGCCGACCGGGCTCGACCAGAGACCCCGCCTGGCTGGCGTGGTCGCCGAGCACATCGCGCAGGGCCCAGTGCAGGACATGGGTGCCGGTGTGACTCCTTCTGATCGCATCCCGGCGGGGCGAGTCGATCGTCGCCCTGGCCTCCTGCCCGACGGCGAGGTATCCTGAGTCGACTCTCAGCCGGTGCCCATGGAGGCCCTGAAGCGCATGCTGGGTGTCGACCACCACCCCGGTGCCGGTCTCCGTCTCGATGATCCCTGTGTCGCCTACCTGGCCACCTGACTCGCCGTAGAACGGAGTCCGGCTGAGGAACAACTCGACCTGCCGGCCCTGGTCGGCGCGCTCCATGGTCTCGCCGTCGGCCACCATCGCCAGGATTTGACCCTCGGCGATGTCGGTCTCGTAACCCACGAAGTCGGTGAGACCGGTCACGTCGAGCACGGAGCGATAGATCTCCTGGGCCACCGCCTCGTCTCCTCCCTTCCAGGCTGCGCGGGCGCGTCTCCTCTGCTCCGCCATCTCGATCTCGAAGCCGGCCGTGTCGACCTCGACCCCGCGCTCGGCCGCGATCTCCCTGGTCAGCTCGATGGGGAACCCATATGTGTCGTGCAGTTTGAAGACCGTGGCGCCGGATAGGGCCGTCTCCTCGTCACGTTCCAGTTCGCCGTCGAGCAACTGGTGACCGGACACGAGTGTCCTGCGGAACCTCTCCTCCTCCCTGGTCACAACCTGATTGATGAAGCCGCTCCGGTCGATGAGGTCGGGATACCAATCGCCCATGGCTTCGATGGTCGCCTCGACGAGAAGGGGGAAGACCAGGCCCTCTCCCCCGTACTGCCAGGCGTGGCGCACTGCCCGACGCAAGATGCGCCGGAGCACGTAGCCCCGGCCGTCGTTGGACGGGATGACTCCGTCGCCGATGAGGAAGGTCACCGCCCGGCCGTGGTCGGCGAGTATGCGCAGCGAGACATCATGCAGGTCGCCCTCCCCGTAGGTGAGCCCGGTGTAGGCGGCAGCCGCGTCACGGACATGGGACGTGGTGTCGATGTCGAACACGGAGGGGACTCCCTGCAAGACGGCGGCCACCCGGTCCAGACCCATCCCGGTGTCGATACTCTTCGCCGGCAGCTCACCGACGACGTGATAGGGCTCGTCCTGGACGTTCTGCATGAAGACCAGATTCCATATCTCGACGAAGCGGTCCTCGTCCCCCACCGCGGGCCCTCCGCCATCGCCGAACTCCGGCCCCGTGTCGTAGAAGATCTCCGAGCACGGCCCGCACGGGCCGGGAACACCCATCTGCCAGAAATTCTCCTTCTCGTCGCGCCGTTGGATCCGGTCCGCAGGGACATGATTGGCCCAGATCTCGGCCGCCTCGTCGTCGGTCTCGAACACCGTGTACCAGAGCCGGTCGGTGTCGAGACCGAGACGTTCGGTCACGAACTCGTAGGCCCAAGCTATGGCTTCTTCCTTGAAGTAGTCGCCGAAGCTGAAGTTGCCCAGCATCTCGAAGAAGGAGAGATGACGCTTGGTGGTGCCGATGATGTCGATGTCGATGGTTCGCACCACCTTTTGCACCGTGGTCACCCGTCTCTGCGGCGGGGTCTCCTCCCCGAGGAAGTAGGGCTTGAAAGGGACCATGCCGGCGTTGGTGAGGAGCAGAGTCGGGTCGTTGGGGATCAGGGATGCCGACGGACGCACGACATGGCCCTTCTCCTCGAAGAAGGAGGTGAAAGCGGTTCGAATCTGGTTGCTGTCCAACGCAATCCGGTCCTGGGGGAGATCGGCGAGGTTAACGACGAGCGGCGGGCTACCGGCTTCTATTGGGCCGGACCGCCCGGGCGGCCAGGTCGAGCAGATCGGCCCCGGTGGCCGCGGCGGCGTCCTTCCACTCAATCGGAGTCGGCTTGCGACGCAAGGCGCGCACCGTGATCCAGCCTCCGGCGACCACCCCGGTCGCGAACCACCAAATCCGATCGAGCATGCGGGAAGGCTACCCGCTCAGCCCCCGCCCCTTCCGCCCGAGGATACGGTCGATGTCACGAAGACGAGCCTTCATCGACTTCTCCTCGCCAAGGTCGCCCGGTTCGTAGAGGACGTCCGACGGTACCCCATCGGGAAAGTACTGCTGCTCGACCACCCCGCCCTCGAAGTCGTGTGAGTAGCGATACCCCGAACCATGGCCCAGCTTCTCGGCGCCGGGGTAGCCGGTGGAGCGGAGGTGGGGCGGGACGCTCGGCGCGGGGCCCTCGCTCACCAGCTGGCGTGCCCTGGCCATGGCACGGCCCACAGAGTTCGACTTGGGGGCGGTGGCGAGATAGATCGTCGCCTCGGCGAGGTGAAAACTCGCCTCGGGAAGCCCGACATACGCAAGGGCCTCGGCGGCCGCCGCCGCCAGGGGCAACGCACGAGGGTCGGCGAGACCTATGTCCTCGGCGGCGAGGATCAAGAGCCGTCGGGCGATGAACTCGGGATCCTCCCCGCCCTCCAGCATCAGGAAGAGCCAGTACAGGGCGGCGTCGGGATCGGAGCCTCGAACGCTCTTGATGAATGCAGAGATCACGTCGTAGTGCTGGTCTCCCACCTTGTCGTATCGCACGATTCGCCTCTGCAATGCCTCGGCTACGTCGTCGATGCCGATGCTGGCCCGGCCGTCACCGGCGGTGAGAAGTGCTGCCACCTCGAGCGCGTTGAGCGCCTGCCGTGCGTCCCCACCGGTCCGGTTGCCCAGCTCCTCGACGGCCCCGGGATCGAGTCGGAGGCCCAGCTCGCCCAAGCCTCGCTCCCGATCGTCCAGTGCCCTCCGGGTGAGCTCGGCGACCTCCTCCGGGCGCAGGGCTTCGAGACGGAAGAGGGTCATCCGGCTCATCAGCGGTGAGTTCACCTCGAAGAACGGGTTCTCCGTGGTCGCCCCGATCAGGATCAGGGTGCCGTCCTCGACCCCCGGCAACAGCGCATCCTGCTGGTTCTTGGCGAAGCGATGTATCTCGTCGAGGAATAACACGGTCCGCCGCTCCTCGGTCGCCATGCGGTTCTTTGCCGCGGCCAGCACCTCACGTATGTCCTTCACCCCGGCCGAGGTGGCGGAGAGGGTCTCGAACGCCGCATCCGCCCGCGACGCCACCAAGCGGGCGAGAGTGGTCTTGCCGGTTCCGGGAGGTCCCCAGAGCAGCATCGACACCGGGCGCCCCGATTCCACCAGACGCCTGAATGCGGCGCCGGAGGCCATGAGCGCCGGCTGGCCCACGACCTCGTCCAACGTCCGGGGACGCATTCGTGTGGCAAGGGGGGCAGCCCGTGCCGTCAGATCGTCTGCCCGCGCCGAGAACAGGTCGCTCACGGCGCCGACGGTACCGGGTCGTGCCCGCGGCCGGTGTGAGGTGCCTCGGTGAGAAGGGCCAGAGTGCGCCGGTGCCTCAGCCGTGTTCGTGGCCGGTGGCGCCTGCATGAGGACCAACCAGGACCTGCTGGTGGAGGTGATGCGCCCAAACCTGCAGGCCGAGCATGGCCTCCACGTACGCCCTGGCCTGGGGCACACCCTCGTCGGCATGCTTGCCGAGGGCCATGGCGTGGGCGTGGCGGGCTTCAACCTGTTCTCGGACGGTCGTGCACAACAGGTCGGCCAACTCGCGTGCTGTACCGCGTTCGAGCGCACGTTCCGCTACGGGGACCACCGGTCCGACGTCGAGTCCCGCTGGCTTCAGACCTGTGTACGGCGCCCCTTCCCCAGCCCGGTGCACCCGCACCACGGTCTCGAAGAACCAGCGATCTGCCACCTCCTTGGCTTCTCCCCCAGGCGCCCGGGCCTTGACCGCCAGCTCAAATGCATTACGAACCTCGGTCTCGGCCCCGGCATGAACGTAGGGGAGAATGACATCCACATCACCCTCCGCCAGCGCGTTACGCGCAGCTGTCACAACTGGACCATCCAGCGAGTCGCAGTGTGGAGGCATGACAACACCTTTCGTCGGGTTCCAGGCCAATCGTCCACACTCGTGAGCAGCAAGAACAAGGGTCAATGGTCCTTTTCCGCCACGATGAACAGAGCGGGCTGGTCCCACGTCCGTCCCGGAAGCGCTCATTGAGCTCCCCCGTAGGGCCCGCCCTCGCTGTGCCGGTAAAGCACGCTCATGACGCGCGCCCAGAAGGCCCGGCGTCGCCTCCCGTCAGTCCGAGCAGATCGGCACCTCGGCGTGCGTGCTCACCCCTCGTCGGGCTCGTCGCGTCGCGCCAGCGCTTCGCCGGTGAGAGTGATGCCCAACTCGCCGAGCTGGGCATCCTCGACCCAGGTCGGGGCCCCGGTCATCGGGTCGACACCGCTCTGGGTCTTGGGGAAGGGGATGACCTCCCGGATCGAGCTCTCTCCCTGCAGGACCATGACGAGCCGGTCGATGCCGAAGGCGAACCCGGCGTGTGGTGGCGTCCCGTAGCGCAGCGCCTCCAGGAACCAGCCGAAGCGACGCTCGGCCGTGTCGGCGTCGATGCCGAGTATCTCGAACACCTGGCGTTGCACGTCCGGGTCGTGGATCCGGACCGAGCCCGATCCCAGCTCGACGCCGTTCACCACCGCGTCGTACGCCTTGGAAAGTGCTGCCGTCGGGTTGCCCCGCATCTCGTCGAGGGAAGCAGGTGCGGTGAAGGGGTGGTGGGAGAACGTGATCGAGCCGTCTTCCTCCTCCTCGAAGAGTGGGAAGTCGATCACCCAGAGAAAGGCCAGATCGTCGTGACCGGTCGGACGCATCAGGTCGTTTCGCAGAGTGCCCAACACCTCGACGGCGAGACGCCAACGGTCGGCTCCGATGAGGAGAACGTCCCCCGGGCTCGCATCGAGGGCGTTCTTGATCCCGGCCAGCTCCGACTCGTCGAGGAACTTGGCCACAGGTGAGCGCAAGGAGCCGTCCTCCTCGACCACCATCCAGACCA
>Ga0326597_10008825_pt1 | contig 13555 bp, 19 predicted proteins | sample RVTome_12_FD_203789 | JGI IMG/M metagenome (GOLD analysis project Ga0326597, IMG submission 203789) | Soil microbial communities from uranium-contaminated site in the Upper Colorado River Basin, Wyoming, United States - RVT100D185 | ecosystem: Environmental > Terrestrial > Soil > Contaminated >... | reverse complement strand
CGCGGCGCACGCCGCCGGCGCCGTCAGCGATCAGGTTCAGCATCTCGCTGGCGCGCACGCCGAAGATCTGCGACGCGGTGGCGTTGCGCAGCGTGACGTTCTCCACCCCCGCCAACGCGTCGAGGATCTTCTGCAACTGCAGGTCCGGCGCCAGCGCCGAGAGCTTCTGCGCCGACAGGCCGAGCACGTCGAACGCGCGCGCGCCCTCGCCGAACCCCTGCGCCGCCTCGCCGACGTTTTTCAGCATCGTGCGCAGCCCGGTGTTCAGCGTTTCGTTGCTGACGCCGGCGAGATCCGCCGCGTGCTGCAGCCCGGACATCTTCTCGGTGGCGATGCCGAGGCGGTCGGACAGCTTCGCCACCGCGTCCACGGCCTGGAACGAATTCGCCACCAGGTTCTTCAACTGGTTCAGGCCGATGACCGAGGCCAGCGCCAGCAGCGCCTTTTTCGCGAACCCGGCGGCCGATTCCATTTGACGCGACGATTTCTCGACCGCGCCGGCCGTGCGCTTCATGTCCTTCTCGAGGCGCGCGACCTGCGCTTTCAGGTCGATGATAAGTACCCCGACGGTTTCAGCCACGTTATCCCTCTTGTGCCTGTTTGCGGTGTGCGAAATACTTCTTCATCGATTCAATCCTTTTTCGGCGCGTTTCCGCTGACTGAACATGACCTTTTAAAGTTTCGCTAATTTTTTGACGGCATTCGGCCGAAATTACACAACCTTTCTGGGTTACGCTGCTTTTTCGCCGGCTTTCTAGCGAAACTATATGGCCTTTTAGAGCTTCGCTAATTTTTCTGCGCGCCTCAACTGAATGACGACGGCCTTTATTAGATTTGCTAATTTTTTGCCGATGTTCTACCGATATCGCGCGATTGCTATTAGCTATACCGATTTTGCGTTTGGTTGCATCTGACAGCACGCGCCCCGACTGCCCTTGCCCCCCGTCCGTGCCGTTAACAAGGGGATGCTCAATTTTCAGCGAAGCGATCCATCTACGTTCGGCAGTAAATTCCTCAACCGGATCGACAACTTCAAGAATCCGCATCACCGGAGAAACTCCAACCGCGAGCAATGACCGTATCCAATTGGTGCGGTGATTTGGCTGCTTGCATGATGACGCGTCCATGATGTGCTTGGCTAACCGTTTCGCCGGTTTTTGCACCGTTTTCCCGACATAACGCACAATGTCAACATCGCGAGGATCGGAGAGAGCGTAGATTAAACACGCTCGTTTATTGACAACGCTCTTCATTCGCGCGTATCCTGTTGCTCAGGTGCTGAACACGCCTCAGATAGCGGCAGTTACTGCGCCCGACAGACGTGGTTTTTTTGCGTCCGTAGCATACCTATGGCCGGGTAGCGGGCAACGATACAAGACCCCGCAAGGGGAAAAGTTGCAGGCCGTCTATCTGCGGTGTTCAAGTGCCCGGCTGCCCCCGGAACAGGGGCGAACTTGAACGAACAGATAGGAGCACAGACCATGAAATTTACGATCGAATCACCGCACGTCGAAATGATCATCAATGATATCGAGGAAACACACCATGCTATCGGACGCTGCGCGGATGTAGCACGGGCAATGCTCGCGAATCGCGGGTGCGCGCCTGTGTCAGATTTTATACAGAATGACTTCCTACTCGGCGGACTTATTTCATCTATCGCGCAGCTTTCCGGAAGAGCCGATGAAATTGTCTCCAAGCTTGAAAAATATATCGACGCTGGCCTGATTGCCTTGGAACATAATTCTAATATTCCTTCTTAGCGTTTCCGGTTAATGAGTTTCAGGGCCGCGGCTTCCATCTCGCGCAGCCGGTCGAGCGTGTCGGAACGGTCGCGCGCGCGCCGCAGGCGCATGACGCTTTCCACCGCCGGGTAATTAAGACCGATCACCCGGCCCTGCGGGGCATAAACCCACTGTGTGCTGCAATCGAGAAAAATCTTCAGCGCCTCCCAGTTCTCCGGGAATATCTCGAAGTCACGCGCATCGGTGGCGATCGCCCAACGCGCGGCGGCGGCGGGATCGGCGCCCAGGGCCTCGAGGTCGGCCGCGGCATCGGGGTCGGGTATGTCGCCGCGCACCCAGTGGGCGGCGGCGTCGGTCAGTTTTTTCTTACCGCCCCCGCGATCGATTCCTGGAACGCGGTCACCACCGCGTAGCGCAGGCCGGGGAACGTATCGAGCAGCAGATCGCGGTTTCCGGCCGAATACTCGAACTCCTCGCCCGCGGCTGTCTTGATGCCGCTCCAGCCGAGCAGCACCTCGGCGATGAAGGTGTCGTCGTTGACCTTGCCCTCGCCCGCGTCCCGCGCCAGCTGCTCGAGCCGCGACGACGTCAGGCGCTTGAACTCGGCGGTGAATTCAACGTCGGCATATTTGCCGCCGTCCGGGACGCGGTATTTCACCGGCCAGGTATAACTGGTTTTGTCGGATAATTTGAACACGTATTACCTCCCGTCACGACTCACGATTCACGACTACAATGCACGGATGGTCAGATCGTTATTGCCCGCGGCGGTGATGTTGAACATCAACGGCAGGCTCAGCATCGCCACGCCGTCGGCGTCCTCGTACGTGGGATTGCCGATCTGCACCTGGTTGGCCTGGAGCTGGATCTTGTTGCCGGCCGCGGTGCCGTGGATCAGGTTCATCGCGCCGGTGGTGCCGGCCCGCGCCAGGGCGAACCAGTCTTTCGTCGCCAGCAAGGTAGCCTCGACCTTGGCGGTGCCGCTCACGCCCGGACGGCCGCCGACCCGCACCTGCTCGGCGGTGTTGACGTAATCCTTGAAATTAACCAGGGTGCCGTCGTCGATCTCCAGGCTCGACAGCACCGCCGCGAATCCGTGCAGCGTGAACGTCGGCGTGTTGACCTTGTTCACCGGCAGCGGTTTCTGCCACGCGGTCAGCGTCAACGTCGGCAGCGCGGTGTCGGTGGGTGCGTTGTAGATTCCGATCAGGGCGAATTTGAACACCGGGATGGCATCGTGATTGAGCGACAGGGCCACATTGCCACGCACGCCGGTGAGCCGGTGCAACAGGCCGTCGAGGTGGAAGTAGATCGATACCGCTTCGAAAGTTCCGGACACCGGCGCATACAGCGCGTCCACGGTGGCGGTGAGCGTTTCGGATCGGGCGCAGGCGCGCATCAGCGGCCCCCAGGCGGGCGCAGTGCCAGCGGTACCGCTGCCGGCCATTTCGCACTCGAACTCGATGGCGACCTGCGCGCCGGCGGGGATGGCGCCGAGATCGCCGAATACCGGCAGCACCACTTCGCGCTTGTGCAGCTCGGCGGTCAGCGGGGTGATCGTCATGTTACGCGCCAGGATGGCGTTGGCGGCGCCGGTCGGCACCGAATCGGTGCCGTAGGTGGTTTCGATCTTGGCGAGAATCGCCTTTTTCTGGAAAAACAGCATGGCCTATTCTCCTTGCTTGGGTTGCGCCGGCTTGGCCGGCTTGCGGGCCGGGACGACGGCCGCCGGGGCGGCGGGCGCGTCAACGGGTGCGGGCGGCGCGGTGCGCGCGATCAGCGTACGCCGGCCGGTATGGGGATCGACGGTGTAGGAGCCGCCGCAGCCGGCGTGCTCGTCGGGGATGTCATCGGTTTCGGTCATGGTTCATTCCGCGTGCAATATTTCGAAATCCACGGCATGGGCGTACACGTCCAGCGCCGGCTCGTAGCTGTCGGCCTCCGAGCCCATGACGATGTCGTACACCAGCACCCCGGCGATGGTGGTGCCGGTCAGCGCGCTGCCGAAGCGCTCAAGCGCCAGGCGCACCTGTTCCATCAGCGCCTTCAATTCATCGAAAGTTTTGGCGAACCCGTTGACCTGCACCGTGGCATAGGCGTAGCCCGGATCGCTGTACACGCCCCGCACCCGGCGCGACTCGATGCGCCGGTACGACAGGCACGGGTACGCCGGGTCCTGCGGCAGCGCCACCGGCCACACCCGCGCCGGATTCGTGCCGATCAGGTCTGTGACGCCGGCGAAGGTCGACAGCCGGTCGAAAATCACCGCCTCGGCTTTCATTTGACGGCTTGATCCAGCCGCTTGCGGATATACGCCGCAACCGCGGCGATCGCCGGGTTCACGCCGCGATCCAGCGCACGCTTCATGAACGGATTGGCTTTCGTGCCGGGATGGTTCACCCGGCGCACGAACGCGCCGCCGTGCAGGCGCAGGAACGGTTTACGGCGCGCCCGGATGACGTGCGGCGCGGCGCCATGCTGCAAGATATGGCCGTACCAGGCGTGCTTATCGCCGACCTTGGCCGAGGCCGTGACCAGGCCGCGGCGCGCCCGGGTGCTGACGCGCGAAGTCCGGGCCAGGCGGCCGCTGCGGCGCGGGATTTGCGGATCGACGATTTTTTTAATCGTCACCGCGCCGGCCCGCAGCGCCCCGCGCAAAATCCGGGCCTCGAGCTTGGCCGGCAGTTGCAGCAACCGCGCCTGCAATCCTTCGACGCCGTCGATGTGCCGGTAGCTCATGGATTCTGCACCGTGGTCACGATGCGCAGGCCGATGCGCCGGCCGATCTCGTGCACCGCGCGCACGTTGTACTCGTTGCCGTTGTAAACGATCCGGCACTGCGCGTTCACGCCGTCGAGCCAGCGCACGCGGAACTCGGTGAAATCCTCGGCGATCGTCTGGTCGCCGGCGAAAAATTCCCGCCCCGATAGCGGGCGCACACTGGCCCAGGTCTCCGCCAGCAGCGTGTACGTCGGCACCGCCTCGCCGTAATCCTGCTGGCTGACATCGCGCCTCTCGATGCGGATCTTCCGATCCAATTCCCCGGCGCGCATCAGAAACCGATCGCGCGGTACGGCGCCAGCAGCGCCACGGCGCCGAATGGGATGACCGTGGCGGCGGCGCCGACGATGTCGGTCTCGCGCCGCTCGTACATGGTGCCGATCAACAGCAGCATCGCCTGACGGATCGACTCGGGCACGTCGCCTGGCCCGTCCCCGTAACCGGCCTTGAAACGGACGACCACGGCGTTGTTGATCTCACGAATACTCGGCCACACCTCGCCATAAGCCGGGGCGATACGCGCCGGTTCGGAGGCCGTATCAACGCGATACAGGCTGGCGCTCAACGTCTGCTCGACGCCGGCGGTATCCACGTACTTGATGCTGGTAACCGAAATCAGCGGCGGGCGCGGCACCAGAAACTCCGCCGGAAAACAATCCAGATACCAGTCGAATTCGGTCTCGATCAATGTCCGCCACAAATACACTTCGACGTATTGCCGGGCCGCCTTGATCAAGCTGACGATGCGGCCATCCTGATCGATTCCGGTCTCGCGCAGGTGCAGCTTGGCTTCCGCGAGCGACACCGGCTCGTCATCCGGCGGCGTGAATAGCGTCAACGCCAGGGCGCCGCGATTCATGCCACGGTCGCGCGCGGCACGTGGTTGTAGCGCTGCTCGATCTCCTCGGCCGTCGGGAGTTTGTCGCGCGGCGTGCGCGTGACCTTCACGCCGGTCTCGCCGTCGGCCTCGAGGCGCACGTGCTCGGCGTCATAGCCGTAGAACCGCTGGTCCTCCGGCACGTTGGCGTCGAACAGCGTAGACTCGGCCGCGACCTCGATCGCGATGCCGCGCGCCGCCGCGGTCGCCATCCAGAATTCCACGCACGCCCGCCCGGACTCGGCCTTGTGCAGGCTGGGGTAACTGAAATCGCAGCCGTAGAGCACGATGCGCTTGACGCCGACGTGGATCGCGTACGCCACCGCGTACGCCACGGTGTTGTTGAAATAGGCGTTGCCGGTGCCGCGGATCACGTCCTGCAGCGGGAACTCGACCGCCCCCGGGTAATCGTCGGGATAGGCCTTGGAGGTGATGAAGCGCGGGTGAGTGCGCAGCCAGCCCAGCATGCCGGCGATGTTGCCGGTGGGATCGCGCGCGGCACGGGCTTCCTGGACACGGCAGTCGTCCATGTGGAACAGCAGGTCGTGCTGGATCACGCCGCCCATGGAATTGATCGCCCAGGTCTCGGCCGCCACGCGCCGGCGGTCGCCGAGCTGGTTGCACAACAGGATATATTGGCGCGCGCTCGACCCCATGGCAACGATGGCCACGGACGCCGGCGGCACCGGTTCGCGTTCCGCCCCGGGCGGATTCCAGGCGATGTCGGCCAACTGCCCGTCGAAACCTTCCGCCACCGGCGCCGGGAAGAAATTCGCCAGCCGCTGGATATCGCCGGCATCATGCGCCAGCGTCGGCAATTCGGCGGCGACGTTCGGCACGATGACCGAAATATTGTAGCCGTAGGTCCCGAGCCGCGCGTGGCGGCAGTCGAAACCGGCCAGGACCAGCTGGTACAACAGCAAGCCGGAGTTCCACAGCGTGACGTGACCGCCGACGATGGCGTGCTTCAGCGGCGGCACGGTGACGGCCAGGTAACCGCCCGGGCGCAGCCGCCGGCGGCACTCGCGCAGGAACGCCCCAGGGTTGGCTTGGTGTTCCAGGACGTGGCACGCCCAGACCGCGTCGAAATCGCGGCGGTCGGACGGCCAATCCATGAAGTCGCCGACGTAATCCGCGCCGGGCTCGAGCGAAATCGTGGTCACGTCCCGGCCGGTCTCGCGCAACAGCTCGGCGTGCGCGCCGGTGCCGCTGCCGATGTCGAGCACGATGGCGATGCCATCAAGCTCCATCAGCCGCGCCAGGGCCTGGCCGCCGCGCAGCAGCTCGCAGCGTTTGTGCGTCGCCGAAGTCAATGCGTTCATGTCTTGGCCTTGCGGGCGCGCGCCGGTTTGCGCTCTGCCGGTTCGGCCGCAGCGGCTTCGCCTGGCGCCTCCACAACCAGGATCGGAACATCAGACTCCATCGGCAACAACGGTTCCTGCGTTTCCGCCGATTCCACTGCCACCGGCCCGGGGATGGCCGGAGGCCCGATCGCGCCGGCGTCTAATAATATTTTAGCCATCTCCGGTGTCACGTCCGGGGTGGCGCCGGCGTTGAACGTGCCCAGCGGGCCGGCGTAGGTAGTCAGCATTTTGACTTTCATGGATCGCTCCGTGTGGGACTCAGCCGACGATCACCGTGAACGTGCCGGTCTTGGTGTTGCCGCCCTCGGCCACCACGATCTTGACGCGCTCGTTGGCCAGCGGCACCGGCTGTTCGGTCAGCGTCGAGGCCGCGCCGGTGGCGGTAGTGGCCTTGTTGGTCGGGTAAGCGATGAGATCGGCGTTGACGTTGCTCTTGCTGAGGATGGCCTGGCCGGTGTCTTCCGAAGTGATGGTGAAATCGGCGGTGGAGGCGTACGGGACGGTGGCGTGCTTCAGGTACTTGATGCCGAGCACGCGGCCGACCAGTGGCGGGGTGAACGCCGTGGCGCCGCCGCCGGTCGCCGTGATCGCCGTGACCGTGTGTTTTTCGATGTACATGACATCAACTCGCGGCCAGGACGCCGACGCCTTCCAGCGCCAACAGGATACTGTTGACCTTGGCTTTGTCTGCGGTCGTCCAGGCGATGGTCGCGGTGCTCACGTCGGCGATCGTCGCCGCCTGGGTGCCGCTGTTCGGCACCAGCTTGCCGCCGGTTTCGACTTTGATAGTGCCGCCGCTGGCGACTACCAAACTGTCGCCGCCGCTGGCGCGGTAAACTTTGGGACTGTAGGTTGCATCGGCCATGGGACACCTCCGTCGGTTGCGGCAATGCCCGGGGCATGGCGGCCCCGGGCGTCACCTATCCACTCAAGGAACGGTTGAACTGCGAAATTACGCCTGCGGCGCCTTGATCGGGTCGCTCAGCACCGCCACCGCCGAATAAAAGCCGGTGGCCGCTCCGGCCAGCGTGAAACCGCAGGACACGTAGCGCTTGTTGCCGAGGTAGCCGATCTTGGCGGTCTTGTTGGCGCCGCCCGCGCCGGCCAGCACCGCCGCCGCCGCCGCTTCGGTGCCGATCAGGTCGGCGTCGGCGGCGGACGCGAGTGAACCCGTGGCGGCGCCTTCCTTGACCAGCGGGGTCACGGTGATGCTGGTCGTGGTTTGCGCGCCGGCCGAGACGAGAAACGTCACGCCGTTGAAACCGGCGCGGTCGATGACGATGCCGGCCTTGGCGCCGGTCGCCGACGGATCGTACGGCGACACGGCGTTCAGGACCTTGATGTTGTTTGCGAGATCCACAGTTGATTACCTCCGAAAAGTTCACGGGGCCGAAGCGGCCCCGCTTGGGTTTGCGATAGCGCGGGATTACACCAGCTTGACGCGGACGAACGCCTCCGCCAGCACCGGCATGCCGTCCGATTCCATGCGGCCGATGAATCCGACCTGGTTGGTTTCGGCATACAGCTCGACCAGGCGCTGCAACTGCATGGCCAGGCTGTCGGCGATCCAGTAGTTCGAGTAATCGGCCAGCATGCCGACGTACAGGCCGGTGGTGAACGTGTTGGGCACGTACTCGCTCTCGTAATACGGGATGCCCAGCAGCCGGTCCGGCTCGCCCTCGCGCACGCTGACGCGCCAGATGTACTGCCCGTCGCCGTCCTTGAGCTTGGCGATCTGCTTCATGGCGTCGCGGTGGAACATAAAGGCGGTGCTGGGTTTCGCGCGATACTGGCCCTTCAGCGTGTATTTCGCCTCGGTCAGCCCGTCGAACGTGATCGAGCTCGTGGTGTTGCCGGTGCTGACATCGCGGCTGGTCGGGATGCCGTCGGCGTTGGCGGTGAACAATCCGAGCGGCTGCCCGGCGCCGGTGCCGGTAAGAAACGCCTTTTCCTGGGTGATGCCGAACTTGTACGCCAGGCGCGCGCGCACCAGCGCCTCCGAGCCGGGCGACAGGCGCAGCAGCTTGTTCGACACCTTGATGCGCTTGGCCACGGGATGCGGGTGCAACTCGCGGCGCCCGAACGCCATGTCATCGTCCTCGTTGCCGGTGGCGAGTTCCGTGGTCCAGTCGGCGTCCGCCGGGTCGGTGTCGAGCGACGGCACACCGAGGCTTTGCGCCTCGGTGACCGGGATCACCGTGGCCAGGCGGCGGACGAACACCAGGTCGTCCACGTTCTTGATCAGTTCGCGCACGAACTGGACCGGCGGCACCAAATAGCCGCCCTCGGTGTCCTCGCCCACGCGCAAATCGTTGCGCAATTCGGCTGGAACACCGCCCAGTCCGCGGATCAGCGCCAGGTTGAACGCCTTCATCTCGCGCTCGGCCTTGGCCTTGATTTCCGGATCGGTTGCCGCCGGCGCGCCGGCGGGCCCGGGACCTGGTTGCGGCATCACGCGGGCCGCAGCCTCGCGTTCCAGGTTCACCAGCTGCTCCTCGCGCTTGATCTCGTCCGACAACTCGGCCTGGGCCTTGAAATGCTTGTCGTACAGCGCTTGGTCTTCGGCATTCATGGTCGCGCGTCCGGCGGTTTCGGCCGCGGTGACCACGGCGCGCATATCCTCGATCGCTTTGCCGCGCTTTTCGCGCAGCTCCTTCAAACGGTTCGACATGATGATTTCCTCGTCGTAGGGGTTGACAAAAAACCCGCCGAAGCGGGTGGTTGGCGCACGGTCCGGTCGCTTCGGCGCCGGGATGCGGGATTCATTGCAATGCCAGTATTTCGATTTCCGTTCTGACGTGGGCCACGGAGCGCCCGCGCGGCGTCAGCGGCGCGGCGGAGAATTCGCGCAGCACCTGCTCGGCATCCAGCGGCGCCGGATCGGCAACGCTGTGGTTTTTCAGGCTCGCCGGCACGTTGTGGAAGCGCGACAGATCGAACGCCGCCGCCATCCGCATCGGCGCGGTGACCTCGTCGACGAATCCGGCGGTCAGCGCCTCGGCGGCGGTGAACCAGGTTTCCGCCGCCATCCAGTCGAGCAGCTCCGCGATGGTTTTCCTGGTTTTGTTCGCGTAGGTCAGCGCCAGTTGCCCGTTGGCCTTGTCCATGGCCTCGGCCAGCTTGCGCAGGTCCGCGGCGCGGCCGAGGCCGATGCCCTCGACCTCGTGGATCATGAGCATGCCATTTTCCGAAATGCTGATCCGGCCGTTCGGCTTGCCGCCGGCCATGGCCACCAGGCTCGCGATCGAGGCCGCCATGCTGTCGATGAACACGTTCAGCGCCGCCGCGTGGTTGGCCAGCGTGTTGTAGATCGCGATGCCCTCGAACACGTTGCCGCCGTTGCTGCTGATGTGCGCGTTGATGGTCTTGATGTCCTTCAACGCGGTCAACTCCTGCACCAGTTCCTGAGCGCTCACGCCGCTGCCGTCGAAATCCTTGCCGATGACACCGTAGATCAGCAGCTCGACGGTGTCGGCCTCCCGCTGCAGCGCGTACCATTCGCGTGGTTTCATCGTGCCTCCATGAGGGCGATCAGTTCGACCGCCCGGTGATCTTCCCAGTTGCGCAATTCGGTTTCACGCTCGGCGGATCCATCGGCGTATCCGAGGATGCGCTCGCGTCCGCGCGCGACAAAATCCCGCGCCGCCGCAATATCGATCTGCAAAGATTCCGCCACGTGCTCGGCGTGATCGGAAAAGAAATCATCGAACCAGGCATTGAAAGCCTCTGAGTCTTCGGCATATTTTTTCACCGCCTTGCGCAACGCCACCGCTTCCTTGCGCGCCACGCGCCCGGCGGCCAGTTGGGCCAGCGCTCGGGTGCGCGCGGCGTCGCCGTTTTTATCGGGGTCGGGCGGCGAAGCGCCGGCCGGTTTCGATCCGCCGGTCATGTTCAGCGGCATCAGCGGCTGGTCGAGCCCGGGCAGCGGGTTCAGGTTCTCCAGCCCGCGCACCTCGTTGCGCGTGAACCACGGCGCGTTCCCGCCGGCGGCGATCTGGTAGGCCTCGAACCGGCTCCGGATGTCCCCGCGCAGCAGGCCGTCAACCTTGTGCTCGGCGAAAAATCCGCGCCGCCCGGATTCCGTCAACAGGTCGCGCTTGATCGCCTGTTCCCAGCGCACCAGCCGCGGGCGCAGGCAGTCCACCACGAACTCGATGCCCAGGTGCTCGATGTTGCTGAACGTCGCCTTGTCGAGATCCATGACCTTGTGCGGCGGCACGTCGAACATGCGCGCGATTTCGGTCACCTGGAATTTTCGCGTCTCGAGGAACTGCGCCTTCTCGGGTTCGAGTCCGACGGTGTGCCACTTCATGCCTTCTTCGAGGATCTGCGGCTTGTGCGCCTTGGCCGGGCCCTGGTGCCGCTCGGCCCAGGACGATTTCACGCGCCCGTACGCCTTGTCGCTCAGGCTGCCGGGGTGTTCCAGCACCCCGCCGATCACGGTATTGTTGCCGAAGAACGCGCCGCCGAAGCGCTCGGCCGCGATCGCCACGCCGATGGCCTCGGCCGCCAGCGTGATCGGATCGAGACCGGTCATTCCGTCCCACGACAAACCGCGCAAATGGAACATCTCATCCTGCAAAATGGTCCGGGTTTCGCCGGATTCCGGCGCATACCGGTACGCGATCGAACGATCCGGGGCCCGGAACGGCGTAATCCGGTCCGGATGCAACGGCATCAGCATGCCGACCGGGTTGGTGCCGGTCGGAATGATCTCGGCGTAGGCATTGCCGCGCAGCTCCACGAACGCCTGCATCATTTCGCGGAACTCGTACGCCGTCTGCCAGTCGTTCGGGCGGTCGTGCAGCAGCGCGTACAACGGATGCTTCGGCGCCGGTTCCTTGCCGACGTCCAGGGTGCGGTAGACGATCAGCGGCAACGACGCGATCGCCTGCGCGATCAGCCGCACGCACCGGTACACCGCCATCACCCGCATCGCCGACTCCGCCGTGACGCTGACGCCGGAATGCACGTTGACGTAATCGAACCACGACGCGATCACCGGGTCGCGCGGATGTGCCGGCGCGATCTTGGTCGCGTTGAGCAGCGAACGGATCAGGCTCATTACTTCATCAGTCCGCGCAGGCCGAGCCACAGGCAAATGACGCCGGCGACGACGTAGGCCGCCGGCTCGTAGATTTTCCAGGCGCCCAGCGCGATCAATCCGGTGCCGCCGAATACGAACACATCGTGCCGGTCGGGATACAGGCGTTTGAGACCGTCCTTGAGATTCCCAAGCCAGCGATTCATAGCGTCAGGATTCCCCTTTTTTCGTAAACACTGTTCACGTTGACGGTCGCCATCATTCGCGCCAGCGCCATGATCAGCGAGATCGCCGGATCGATCTTCTGATCCACGCTTTCCTTGTTCGGATAGATATTGTCCTTGTGGTCCCAGTGGCAGACGATGTTGCTGATGGCCCAGGCCAGGACCGGATCGCCGTTGTGGTGGAACCGCTTGCCGACCACGAGCTCGTCGAGCTCCTTCATCGCCGGCGAGAAATTCTTGGCGGTGGCGCGCATCTCGACCATGGGCGCGCCGTCCTCGATCATCTCGCCCACGAACTGCGTCAGCTGGAACGGGTCGAAGGCGATCTCCTTTACCTCGAACCGCGCCGTGTCGCCGGCGACGTTACTCAGCAGGCGCTTGTCTTCCACGTTGCGCCGGCGGCAACCGTCGCTGCCGATCAGTTCCTCGCGCACCGCCTCGATATCGAGCACCTCGCCATCGGTCGTGCGGATGTAGCCCTCGCGCGCCCAGCCGGCGATCTGTTCCCAACCGCGTCGGTCGAGCAACGCCTGCGGCATGTAGTAGCGCCCGAAGGCATAGACGTCGTCGCCGCGGCGGAACAATTTCACCTTCGCGAACAAATCCTTCTTGAACGCCGCGTCAAGTCCGATGATGCACGGCTCGCCCAGGAAATCTTCTTCCTTCAACGACCGGTCCGCGCACGCGTCCCACTGCAGCATGTTCATCCACGCGCTGTCGGCGTTGACCCAGACGTTTAGGCGCTTGGTCAGGAACTCGTTCAGCGCCGCCGATTGCACCTTGGCCATCGCCGCCGCGCGCCGCATGTCCTCAGGGTCCACGGAAATCCCGTAATTCGGATTGGCCTTGATCCAGATCGCCTCGTCGAGGGGATCGTCGCCCTCATCGATCGTGTAGATGATCCCCCAGAACGTCTCGTCGTCGGTGGCCTCGCCATCGACTTTATAGCCCAGGCCGTCGTGCCGCTTGAGCACGGCGTTGAGAATCTTCGTCAGGTAAATGCGCTGGTCGTAGCAAATGCCGGCGCGGTTGAAACCGGCGGTGGTGATCTTCCAGTGCAACGGTTGCGAGCGCGAGCCCATGGACGAGTCCATGACGTCGTGCACGTGGCGCGTCTTGTGCGCGTGCAGTTCATCGTCCAGCACGCAGCTCGCGTTCAAGCCGTCCAGCGTCGATCCCTCCGCGGCCAGCGGGATCATCTTCGACGAGGTTTCGCGCACGATCAGCGAATGTGTCAGCACCTCGACGCCGAAGCGCGCGCGGTATTCCCCGTCCATGCGCCCCATTGCCTGCGCGATTTCGAACACCACGCGCGCCTGCTCGCGCGTGGTGGCGACGCCGTAAACCTCGGCGCCGAATTCCCCGTCGGCGGTCAGCATGTACAGGCCGACGCCGGCGATCTTCGTGCTCTTGGCGTTCTTGCGCGCCAGTTCCTCGTATACCGAGCGAAAGCGGCGCAGTCCGTCCACCTTGCGTTTCCACCCGAACACGCAACACAGGCTGAAGCACTGAAACGGCTC
>Ga0326597_10008824_pt1 | contig 13555 bp, 14 predicted proteins | sample RVTome_12_FD_203789 | JGI IMG/M metagenome (GOLD analysis project Ga0326597, IMG submission 203789) | Soil microbial communities from uranium-contaminated site in the Upper Colorado River Basin, Wyoming, United States - RVT100D185 | ecosystem: Environmental > Terrestrial > Soil > Contaminated >... | reverse complement strand
CGTCGCCGTGTGCGACGAGGACCTGCTCGGGCCGGTCCTCGGCCACCTGCTCACCGCGATCGAGCCGCGCGGCGCGTCGGCGGTGTGGGTGCCGGGCCACGCCGATCGGGCGGTCGTCACGCTCCTCGATGCCGGCCTGCGGTTCGAGGGTTTCCCGGTCCTCGCCTGCTGGTCCGCGCCGTTCGCGGACTTTCGGCGCTACCTGCCGATCTCCCCGGGCCTGCTCTGACGCGGCGGCCGGGGCTCGGCGTTTGCCCGGTCCGGTGCGCCGGTGGTAGCCTCGTGGCTGACGTGGCTCCACCGACAGTGCCCGCGGACGGAGTCGAGCCGACCCGGATCCGGCGACCCCGTCGCCGTCCCGTACCGCGGAGCCGATCGTGACCGCTGCCCCGACCGCCGCCACGCTGCGGGACCGCCTCGCCGGCCGTGCCCACGCCGCCCAGGCCGGAACGGGCGAGGCCGCGGACCGCGCCGTGCTCGTGCTGCACGACGTAACGAAGACGTATCCCAACGGCAAGGTCGCCCTGCGGGACGTCGACCTCGTCATCCCGGAGGGTGACTTCGTCTTCCTGGTGGGACCGTCCGGGGCCGGCAAGTCGACCCTCCTCAAGCTGTTGATCCGGGACGAGCTCGCGACCCGCGGCGCGGTCGTCCTCGACGGCGACGACCTCGCCCGCCTGCCCCGCCGCCAGGTGGCGCGGGTTCGGCGCAAGATCGGGATCGTCTTCCAGGACTTCAAGTTGCTGCCCCGCAAGACCGTCTGGGAGAACGTCGCCTTTGCGCTCGAGGTGACCGGGACGCCCGGGCGGCGGATCCGGCCCGCGGTCGACCGTGTCCTCTCCCTCGTCGGGCTCACCGGCCAGGCCTCCCAGCTGCCGACCCAGCTGTCCGGTGGCGAGCAGCAGCGGACGGCGATCGCCCGCGCGCTCGTCCACGACCCGCGGCTCATCATCGCCGACGAGCCGACCGGCAACCTCGATCCGCTCATCAGCTGGGAGATCCTGCAGCTGCTGATCCGCATCAACGAGCTCGGCGTGACCGTCCTCATGGCCTCCCACAACGCGGAGGTCGTGACGGCGCTCCGGCGGCGGGTGGTCGCCCTCGAGGAAGGCCGGGTCATCCGCGACGAGATCGGCGGCGCCTATCACCGCGAGGACTGATCGATGATCTCGTTCATCGTCTTCAGCCTTCGGCGGGCCTGGCAGGGCTTCTGGCGAAACGCGCTCATGAGCCTGGCGGCCACCGCGACGATGGTCCTCATGCTCCTCCTGCTCGCCGGGTTCTGGATCATCCAGAGCGGGCTGCTGGCCGGCCTCGAGTACACCGAGCAGAAGGTCCAGGTGGTCGCCTACCTCGAGACGACCGCCCACGTGGACGACGTCGCCACGCTGCGCGAGACCGTCGAGGCGATGCCGGTCGTCGAATCCGTCACCTACGTGAACCGCGACGAGGCGCTGGAGCGGTTCCGCGAGCGAATGACCGCGCAGGGGCGGGACGATCTCACCCCGTACCTCGACTCGAACCCGCTCTATGCCAGCCTCGAAGTGCGCCTGACCGACCCGTCGCGGATCCGCGAGGTGGGCGACGCACTGCGCGGCGCGACGATCGTCCGCAACGTCATCAACATCGACGACCTGGTCGACCGCGTTTTGACCGTGACCGGCGTGCTTCGGACCGCCGGGACGGTGATCCTCATCGTCGTCGCCATCATCGTCCTGTTCATCATCGTCAACACGATCCGCCTGGCCGTTGTCGCGCGAGCCGAGGAGATCGAGATCATGCGCCTGGTCGGCGCGTCGGACGCGTTCATCCGCTGGCCGTTCGTGTTCGAGGGCGCCTTCGTCGGCCTGCTCGGGGCGGTCGCCGCGCTCGGGGTGCTCGGGTTCGCGGCAGACCCGATCGGCCGGTTCATGGTCGACTTCTTCCGGGTCCTGCCGCTCAGCTTCGGCGACCTGGCCCGCGAGTTGGCGATCCTCGTCCTCGGCGCCGGGGTGGGCCTCGGGATCCTCGGCTCGTGGCTGTCGGTGCGGACGTACCTGATCCGCTGACCAAGGGTGCGTGAAGATCCATTCACGCTACGTCCGCCGCGGGGCGGCCGAACGTAGGATCGGGTGAGGCGGTGTAGTCTGTCCGCCCACCGAGCCACCCGCGCCACCGCCGCATGAACAGGGACCGATCCGCATGATCCCGTCCGATCCGGGGCGCCCGACCGGCGCCGAATCCGTCGAATCCACCGAATCCACCGATCCCGAGTCGCCGGTCGGCGACGAGATCACCGAGCTCACGTCCCCGCCGGAGGAGCCGATCGTCGTCGCTCCCGTCGCCGTGCCGCGTCCGCCGCGGCCGCGCATCCCCGTCCTCACCGTCGCCGCCGCCCTCGTCGCGGTGCTGGCCGGCGGCGCCCTGTTCATGTCCGGCTACTCGCTCGGCCGCCAGGAGGTCCTCCAGCCGGGGACGCCGCCGACGGCATCCGAGGAGTTCCAGCCGTTCTGGGACGCGTACCGGACCATCGTCGAGCGCTACGCCGGCGGCGAGATCGACCACAAGAAGCTCATCGAGGGCGCGATCCGGGGGATGATCCAGTCCCTTGACGATCCGTACTCGTCGTACCTCACGCCGGAGGAGTACCGCGAATCCCTCCAGGGCATCTCCGGCCAGTTCGAGGGGATCGGCGCGGAAATCGGGACGGTTTCGGGCGACGGGACGCCGGCCGACTGCGCGACGTTCGGGCCGGACTGCCGGCTCGTGATCATCGCCCCGCTCGACGGCTCTCCGGCGCTCGAGGCGGGAATCAAGGCCGGCGACATCATCACGGGTGTCGACGGCTCGTCGCTCGACGGCCTGACGATCGACCAGGCGCGCGATCGGATTCGCGGCGAGAAGGGCACGACCGTCGTGCTCACGATCGAGCGCGACGGCGGCGCGCCGTTCGACCTGTCCGTCGTGCGCGACGTCATCGTTCAGCGCGAGGTCGTGACCGAGGATCTGGCCGACGGGACGGTCCGCTACATCCGGCTGGCCGGCTTCTCCGAGACGGGCGCGGACGAGGTCGAGGTCGCGCTCCGCGCGGCGCTCGCCGACGGCGTCAAGAAGATCGTCCTCGACCTGCGCGGCAACCCGGGCGGGTTCGTGACCGCCGCCCGGTCGGTGGCCAGCCAGTTCATCGGCTCCGGGCCGATCTTCTGGCAGGAGGACGCCAAGGGCGTCCAGACCGAGACCGACGCGGAGGAGGGCGGGGTCGCCACGGACCCGTCGATCGAGCTTGCCGTATTGATCGACCGCGGCAGCGCGTCGGCCAGCGAGATCGTGGCCGGCGCGATCCAGGACACCGGGCGCGGGATTCTCGTCGGGGAGTCCTCCTTCGGCAAGGGCACGGTCCAGCAGTGGACCCCGCTCGACAACGACGCCGGCGGCTTCCGCCTGACCGTCGCGAAGTGGCTCACCCCGGACAAGCGCTGGATCCACCAGGTCGGCATCGAGCCGGACGTCGCGGTGGACCTCGCGACGGCGGAGGGGGACGACCCGATCCTCGACGCCGCGCTCGAGGCCCTCGATGCGCTCGACGGCAGCGCGCACCGGCTCCTGCGCGCCGCCTGACCCGTTCGGACCCGTCATTCATGCGTGGAGGGCTGGCCGTCGGCCAATTTCGGGCGCGATCCGATCACCATGCGCCCAGCCTGGATTTCCTCTTGACATCGAGCATGCTCCCTCGTATGGTCGGTCGATCGACCGAGATCGGTCACATGACCGACGGCAGGGCTCGAACCGAGGTGGGAGATGGCGTACGAGATCGAGGGGCGGCTGCTTGAAGTCTGCACCTGCAACGTGCTGTGCCCGTGCTGGGTCGGCGAGGACCCGGACAACACGACCTGCGACACCGTCATCGCCTGGGGGATCGAGATCGGGTCGATCGACGGCGTCGATGTCGGCGGACTGACCTTGGCCGTCTCCGCCCACATCCCCAAGAACATCCTCATCCCGAAGTCGTGGAAGGCGGTCGTGTTCGTCGACGAGCGAGCGACCACGGATCAGGAAGGCGCACTCCTTCGCCTCTTCACCGGACAGCTCGGTGGCGCCGTCGCCGATCTGGCGGGCTTGATCGGCGAGGTCGTCGCGGTGGAACGTGCCCCGATCACCTTTAGCGTCGAGGGCGGCAAGGGCCGCCTGAAGATCGGTTCGCGGGTGGACGCGGAGATGGCGCCGTTCGTCGGCGCGACTGGCAACCCGACGACGCTGGCCGAGACGGTCTTCAGCACGATCCCGGGGTCGCCTGTGTATGCCAGCAAGGCGAGCAGGTACACCCGCGACGGGACCGGTCACGGCATTCCGAGCGTGGATCTGAAGGATCACAACGCCCTCCAGGGGCACTTCCGCTTCGCCGCCTGACCGGCTGCGTCAGAGGATGAGGCGGAGGCGACGATGTTCGCGCCAGCCCATCTCCGGGCCCCGCTGCGAGATCGAGCGATCCTCGGCGGGTCGCTCGTCGCGCTCGCGGTTGCGGCCTGGTTCGCGCTCTGGCTGTGGGGAGCGTCGCCATATGGGCGCTACCTCCACCACGAGGGCGGCACCGGACCGCTGCCCCTGGAAGCGTCGGTGTTCGCCCTTGGCTGGGTGCTGATGATCGTGGCGATGATGCTGCCCAGCAGCCTGCCGCTCGTCATGACCTTCGGCGCCCTCGTGCGACGACGGACGCGGGCCGGCTCGCTCGTGGCTCTCCTGCTGGCGGGTTATCTCGTCGTCTGGGCGGCATTCGGGCTGGCGGCGTGGGTGTTCGATCGGGTAATCCACGCCGCTGTCGACGCTCTTCCGCTGCTTGCGGCGCACCCGCAGCTCATCATCGGCGCGACGCTGCTCGCGGCCGGTTTGTGGCAGTTCAGCCCGCTCCGCGATCGCTGCCTCGACGAATGCCGCAGCCCCCTGGGATTCGTCCTGAACCGATGGCGCGGCGTCTCCGAGCAACGTGAGGCGTTCGCAATGGGGATCGCCCACGGGGCGTTCTGCGTCGGTTGCTGCTGGTCGCTCATGCTCGTCATGTTCGGCGTCGGTCTCGCCAACGTGTCCGCCATGCTCGTGTTGGGTGGCTTGACCGCCGTCGAGAAGAACCTTTCCTCGGGTCGTCGGCTGACCCGTCCCCTGGGCGTCGTCCTCATCCTCGCGGCCATCTACTCGGTCGCCGCGTGAGTCGATGGTCGTATGCTCGCGGCACAGTGGACGGCACCGCGGCTGCACCCAGGACGCGCGCCGAACGCCGGGACCGAGCGACAGCGGAGACGCGCGCGGCGATCCTGGCCGCAGCGCGGGAGTGCCTGCTGGCGGACGGGTACGCGAACCTGTCCACGCGCCGCGTCGCTGAAAGCGCGGAGGTCCCGCTCAGCCAGATCCACTACCATTTCGGGTCCAAGCTCCAGCTCATCCTGGCCGTGCTCGCCGCGGAGAACGCGCGCCTCCTGGAACGCCAGCGCGCGATGTTCGATGCGCCCGAGCCGCTCTGGGTGCGTTGGGACCTCGCCTGCGACTTCCTCGAGACCGACCTCGCCTCGGGCTACGTTCGGATCCTCCAGGAGATGATCGCCGCCGGCTGGTCCGACGCCGAGGTGGCGGCGCCCGTCCGCGATATGATCGGCGGCTGGTATCGGCTCCTCGCCGAGGTCGCGCGACGCGAGCAGGAGCAGGGCGCGGACATGGGCGGCTTCACGCCGGACGAGGTCGCGGCCTTGATGGGGACGCCGTTCCTGGGCGCCGAGGAGCTCATCCTGCTTGGCGTCACGGACGCCGCTCTGCCGCTCCGCTCGGCCCTGCGAAAGGTCGGCGTGATCTTGCGGCGGATCGCCGAGTCGGATCCGGACCCGACAGGAGGGTGACGACCATGACCGAGGTGGCCGGGACGGTCGAGGCGGTCGACCAGACCCTCCGTCCCGACGATGTGGCGGCGCTTCGGAGCTGCATCCTCGACTATGTCGAATTCGCGCTCCTGGCCCGGACGAGCGACGGCTGGCGGATCACCGGGACGCTCTGGCGCTGGGCCACTGGCCATGGTCCCCGCGCCTGACGCCGTTCTGGCGAGCCGACCTCCGGGGACGTCCTCGGGGACGGGCCACGGGTCGCGCGAGCAGCATCGAGCGCGATACCCGGACATCACGGGTTTCGTCGAGCGCGATGGGGTGCGCGTGTTCTACGAGGTCTACGGATCGGGCGAGCCGACGATCCTGCTGCTCCCGACCTGGTCGATCATCCACTCGCGGCTCTGGAAGCTGCAGATTCCCGATCTGGCACGACGGTCTCGCGTGCTCACCTTCGATCCCCGCGGGAACGGGCGGTCGGACCGCCCGGTCAGCGTCGATGCCTACGCCGAGACCGAGTTCGCCGCCGACGCGCTCGCAGTCATGGATGCCACGAGAACTGAGCGTGCTGTCATCGTCTCGCTCTCGCTGGGCGCGCAGCGGGCCCTCCTGCTTGCGGCGGACCATCCCGAGCGCGTCGCGGGGGCCGTGTTCATCGGCCCGGCCCTTCCCATCGCGCCACCGATCACGGCGCGGGCGCAGATCAAGGGTTTCACCGAGCCTCTTGAGAGCGATGCCGGTTGGGCGAAGTACAACAGCCACTACTGGCGGCGTGACTTTCGCGGATTCCTCGAGTTCTTCTTCGGCGAATGTTTCTCGGAGGACCATTCAACGAAGCCGACGGACGACGCCGTGGCGTGGGGCCTCGAAACGGATCCCGAGTCGCTGATCCTGACCGAGCTTGCCCCGGGACTCACCAGTCGCGACGAGGTCCTCGACCTCTGCGCCCGGACTAGATGTCCGGTGCTGGTCATCCATGGTCGCGAGGACCGGATTCGGCCACACGCCCACGGCGAGGAGCTGGCCCGCGCTACCGGCGGAACGCTCATGACGATCGAGGGCGCGGGGCACATCCCAAATGTGCGCGACCCTGTCCGCGTCAACCTCGCGATTCGGGACTTCGTCAACGCGCTCGCTGGAGGCGGCGCGTGATCACCGATTCGCGGCGCACCACCTGGACCCATGCTCTCGGCCGCCGCCGGCGGGCGCTGTACCTGTCGTCGCCGATCGGTCTCGGCCACGCGCAGCGCGACGTCGCGCTCGCCGACGAACTGCGGACGCTGCACCCTGATCTGGAGATCGACTGGCTCGCCCAACATCCGGTCACCGCCGTCCTCGAGTCGCGCGACGAGCGCATCCATCCGCTGAGCGCCGAGCTGGCCTCGGAGTCCGCCCACATCGCCGCCGAGTCCGCCGGGCACGACCTCAATGCGTTCCAGGCGATCCGCCGGATGGACGAGATCCTGTTAGCCAACTTCATGGTCTTCCATGACGTAGTGACCGACGGCGAGTACGACCTCGTAATCGGCGACGAGTCGTGGGACGTCGACCATTACTGGCACGAGAACCCGGAGCTCAAGCGCACGGCGTTCGCATGGCTGACCGACTTCGTCGGCTGGCTTCCGATGCCCGAGGGCGGCGAGCGCGAGGCCTATCTCACGGCCGACTACAACGCCGAGATGATCGAGCACGTGGAACGCTTCCCGCGGATCCGCGACCGCGCCATCTTCGTCGGCGAACCGGACGACATCGTGCCGGACGCCTTCGGACCCGGCATGCCATTGATCCGCGACTGGACCGAGCGCCACTTCGCGTTCAGCGGCTACGTCACCGGGTTCGATCCCGCACCGCTCATCGAGGGCCGCGAGGACCTGCGTCGCGAGCTGGGCTACCGGCCCGACCAGCGCGTGGTCATCGTGACGGTCGGCGGGTCCGGGGTCGGTGAGGCCTTGCTGCGGCTGGTGATCGCGAGCTACCCGGACGCCGCCCGGCGGGTGAACGGGCTACGGATGATCGCCGTGGCCGGACCGCGGATCGATCCGTCGACGCTCGGCGCCCAGCCCGGCGTCGAGATCCGTCCATTCGTGCCCTCGCTCTACCGTCACCTTGCCGCCTGCGACCTCGCCGTGGTCCAGGGCGGGCTGACCACGACGATGGAGCTTGCGGCGGCCCGTAGGCCGTTCCTGTACTTCCCGCTGCGCAACCACTTCGAGCAGAACCGCCATGTTCGTTACCGGCTGGACCGATACGGCGCCGGCCGATGCATGGACTACGCGACGTCGACGCCGGAGGTGATTGCCGAGGCGATTGCTGCCGAGATCGATCGGCCGATCGATTACCGGCCGGTCGAGACGGACGGCGCCGCCCGTGCGGCAGCGCTGATCGCGCCGCTCCTGTGATGGAGGAGATGAGCCACACGGATGCGCGATCCGCCGACGCACTGCTGGCCATCACAGAGGAGGCATCTGCGGAGATCACGGGCCCCAACGCGAAGGCGCGGCTGGCGCAGCTGGAGGATCTATACGGCGAGCTGCTCGCTGCGGTGCAGTGGTTCATCGACGAGGAGCGGGTCGATCACGCCCTCCGCCTGGCGAACGCGCTGTATCGTTTCTGGACCACGAAGCAGCGGTTCGACGAGGGCGCCGTCTGGTTCGATCGGGTGCTTGCATTGCCAGGCGGCGACGACGGCCGTCGCGGCAAGGCTTTCGTCAACGCCGGCTTCATGCCTTTCTGGAAGGGTGACGACGAGCGCGCAGCCGAGTTGTTCGGCCGAGCCCTCGAGATCGGCCGCCGGATTGGCGATCCGCCGATGATCTCGCAGGCCCTGGGGGGTCTGGCTCGCGTGGCGCTGCGCACGGATGTGTCCCAAGGCAGGCGGCTCGCCCGCGAGGCGCTCGCGGTCAGCGAAGGCGCGGCTGACGAACCTGGACGCTCGAACGCGCTCCACCTCCTCGGCGTCGGCGCCCAGATCGCGGGCGACCTGCTGGAGGCCCGCGACTGCATGACCCAGCGGCTGGCGCTCGTCCGGGCGACGGGCAACGAGTTCCTGATCGCTTCGGAAGCCAGCAACCTCAGCATGGTCGAGCGCCAGCTCGGGAACCTCGACGCAGCGGAGGCTCTCGCGCGCGAGGCCCTGGAGGTCGGTGAGCGCAACGGCGACCAGTTCACGAAGCCGTTCGCCATCAGCGGGCTGGCGGCCATCGCGACGGAGCGCCGCGAATTCGGCCGCGCCGCGACCCTCGTCGGCGCGGCCGAAGCGATCATGGAGGCCAAACACATGGCCTGGCCACCCGACGAGCGACCGCACTACGAAGGGATGCTGGCCGTGCTTCCCGATGCGATGGGCTGGGCGGATTTTGACCGAGCGCGCGCGGCGGGGCACTCGATGGCTTCGAGCGAGGCCGTCGCCTTCGCCCTCGGAGCTCGCTCGGCGGATGCCCACGTGGCGGCCATGGCAGCCTCGCGAGCAGCGAGAGCGCCGGGACAGTTGCGCAGCGATCGGGCATCGGGTACGGTTCGCGCGAACGAAAGGAGGTGATGTGCAGTGAGTGAACCTACGAGCTGCACCACCTCGCAGGAGATGGCCGTCTAAGCGGACACCCTGTGGGTGGGTAAGCGATCGAACGCCGGTCCGCACACGGGCCGGCGTTCGTGCGAAATCCTCCGGCTGTTGGCTCGCAGGGGCGTCGCCTCAGCCCTCGGAGGGCCGACCGCAGGAAAGTCCCCGGCTCCCCATGCCTGAGAAGACCATCGCCCTCAACCGTCGGGCCCGCTACGAGTTCACGATCGACGAGACGTTCGAGGCCGGGCTCGTCCTGACCGGCACGGAGATCAAGTCGATCCGGGCCGGCAAGGTCAACCTGTCCGATGCCTACGCGCGCGTCGAACATGACGAGGCCTGGCTGATCGGCGCCGACATCGCGCCGTGGGCCCAGGGAAACCGGAGCAACCACGAGCCCAAGCGGATGCGCAAGCTGCTCCTCCATCGACGGCAGATCGACGAGCTGCTGGGCCGGGCGAAGGCGAAGGGCCAGACGATCGTCCCGCTCCGGCTCTACCTGACCGACAAGGGCCGGGCAAAGGTGGAGCTGGGTCTCGCGCGCGGCAAACAGCTCCACGACCGACGGCGCACGATCGCGGAGCGCGACGCCCGGCGCGACGTCGCCCGCGAGCTGGCCGACGCGACCCGCGGCCGGTAGGCCGGTGCGCTTCGAGCGGATGATCCAGGCGGTCGACGCCCACGCCGGCGGCGAGCCGGGGCGGGTCGTCGTCGGCGGCGTCCTCGACGTTCCGGGCGCGACGATGTTCGACAAGATGGCCTGGCTGCGCGACCACGGCGACGACCTGCGCCTGCGGATGCTGCGCGAGCCGCGCGGGTACCCGGCGGCCAACTGCAACCTGATCCTCCCGCCGACCGACCCCGCCGCCGACGCCGGCTACGTGATCATGGAGCAGGTCGAGTACCCGGGCATGTCCGGCACGAACACGATGTGCGTCGTGACCGTCCTGCTCGAGACCGGCATGCTCCCGATGCGCGAGCCGGTCACCGAGCTGACCCTCGAGGCCCCGGCCGGCCTCATCCGGGTGACCGCCGCGTGCGCGGACGGCAAGGTCACCGCCGTCACGTTCCGCAACGTGCCGGCCTTCGCGACCCACCTCGACGCGGCGGTCGAAGTGCCTCACCTCGGGACGGTGACCGTCGACGTCGCGTACGGCGGCATGTTCTACGTCATCGCCGCCGCGGAGCCCTTCGGCCTCCGCCTGACGCAGGACGAGGGCCGTGACATCGTCCGGATCAGCGAGATGATCAAGGCGGCAGCGAACGAGCAGCTGCCGGTCGTCCATCCGGAGCAGCCGGGCTTCGCGGGGATCACGATCGCCCAGCTGTCCGGACCGGCCCACGACCGGGCCAACTCCATGCGCAACGCCGTGACCGTGTCGACCGGGCAGCTCGACTGGGGGCGGCCGTCGACGTGGACCGGCGCGATCGACCGGAGCCCGTGCGGGACCGGGACGTGCGCGCGGATGGCCGTCCTCCACGCGAAGGGCCACCTGGCGATCGGCGAGGACTTCCGGCACGAGGGCATCCTCGGCACGGTGTTCACCGGCCGGCTGGTCGAAGCGATACGCGTCGGGGATCGGCCGGCGGTCGTGCCCACGCTGACGGGCACGGCCTGGATCACCGGGTTCGCGTCCTATGTCGTCGACCCCACCGACCCGTTCCCCAAGGGGTTCACGGTCGGCGACATCTGGTAGGTTGGCGGCCGCTCAGCGCAGGAAGTACCGGCGGTTGAGCGGCAGTTCGGCCGCCGGCGAGGCAGCGAGGATCCGGCCCTCGAGCGTGACGGTCCCATCGCGCGGGTCGATCTCGATCGGGGGCGCAGCCCGATTCCGCGCGAGGTTCGCCCGGGTCAGGCCGCGGCAGCCCCGGACCTGGACGAGGCGGCGCGCGCTGCCCAGGCGGCGGGCCAGTGCCGCGCGGTCGACCGACGAGGAGACGAAGGTGACCGACAGGGACGCCGCGGCCGACCCGGCCCCGCCCCAGTCGGGCGCATAGACCGTCGGTTCCGCCCGCTCGACGGTCGCGTTGCCTTCGCCGAGCGGCGCCCACGCCGCGACGCCGGACTTCAGCACGACCTCCGGCTTGGCGCCGAAGAACGCCGGACGCCAGAGCACGACGTCGGCCAGCCGTCCGGACAACAGTGAGCCGACCTCGTGCGACACCCCGTGGGTGATCGCGGGCTCGATCGTCACCTTCGCGAGGTAGCGCAGGACGCGCTCGTTGTCGTCGTCGGGATCGGCCGCCCCGTTGGGATCGGCCGCACCGTTCGTATCGGCCGCACCGTTCGTATCGGCCGCCCAGGCCTTCATCACGTGGGCCAGCTGGATCGTCCGTCGGACGGTCTCCATGATCCGGCCCATGCCCTGCGAATCGGAGTTGACGATCGCGATGGCGCCGAGCTCGTGGAGCGGACCCTCGGCCGCCATCGTGGCCGGGTGGACCCGCTCGCGGGCGAGCGCGACGTCCCCCGACACGGCCCACGAGCCGCCGTGGTTGAGGACGATCATCGGCACCGTTTCCGCCGTCGCGTTGACCCCGTACGGGATCGTCGGCGTGGTCGACGAGCAGATGACATGCGCCTCGCGGACGAGGCCGAGGAGATCCGGCACGTGGCCGCCGCCGGAGCCCTCGACGTGGTAGGCGTGGACGGTCCGGCCGGCGATGGCGGCGACCGTATCCTCCAGCTCGGCCGACTCGTGCAGGCCATCCGTGTGGAGGCTGACCGAGACATCGTGCGCCTCCGCGAAGCGGAGGGTCGCGTCGATGAGCTCCGGATGGGCGCCATAGTCCTCGTGGATCTTGAAGCCGATCGCGCCGGCCGCGAGGAGCGCCTCGAGCGTCGCCGGGTCCTCGTCGCGCGCGCCCGTCTGGATGCCCACGTTGACCGGCCAGCCCTCGAGGCCGCGGAGCGTCCGCTCCATGAGGTACGGCGGCTCCTCGAAGCCGGCCGTGATGAGCGTCGTCACGCCCGCGGTCAGGGCGGCCGGCATGAGGTTCGGGCTGATGGTGTGGACGTGGCTGTCGACCGCACCCGGCGTCGCGATGAGTCCGTAGGCCATGATCGGGTTCGTGTGCGGCCCGATCCGGAGGTCGATCCCGTGGCTGATGTCCGGGTTGCCGGCCCGGCCGACGCCGACGATCCGGCCGTCCTTGATCCCGATGTCCGCCTTGACGACGCCGATGAGCGGGTCGACCACGAGCGCGCCGGCCACGACCACGTCGAGGTCGCTCGGGCCGGCGGACCCCTGTGCCATCCGCGTCCTGAGGTTCTTCGCGTAGCCCCACACCGGCTCGTCGCCAGGGGCCTGGCGGTCGTCCTCGACGCGCAGCCAGAGGTCCGTGTCGGCCAGGCGGACGCGGTCGCCGGCCGTGGGGCCGTACCTGGCCCGCGCTTCGTCGACGGATCGCCCGGTCATCGCCCGGTCATCGGCCGGCGTCGGGCGTGCCGCCGCGACGGCCGGCATAGCGGACCAGCGTCACGGTCTTCGCCTCGCCCGGCTCCCAGCGCTCGAATGCGCCGGCCGGCAGGTCGAGCCTGAAGCCGGCGGTGGCCGCCCGGTCGCACTCGAGCCGCGCGTTGACCCGCTCGAACGGGTAGTGGCTGGAGACCCGGATCGCCCGGCGCGACGTGCTCCGGACGACGATTCTGCGGCGTTCGCGGTCGTCGTGGTCTTTGGTCGGTCGTCCTGGTCCGGGTGTCAGGCTTCCGGGCCCGCCCGGTGACACGGGTCCGAGTGGATCCACCAGCACGACGAGCCGCGTCCCGTCGCCGACGAGCACCTCCACCCGGACCTCGTCGAGCAGCTCGCCGACGCCGTCCATGACGTCCGCGAGCGCTACCGCGGCACGCCCGGCCGATTCGACGTCGGCGATCGATCCGCCCGCCCGGGCGGCCTCGAGCATCGCATCCGCGATGAGCGCGACGGCCTCCGGGTGGTTGAGCGGCAGGCCCGCGGCGCGGTGACGCCGGGCCAGCTCGGCGGCCGAGAAGATGAGCAGCCGATCGGTCTCCCACGCAGTCAGGCGCATGTCCGCATCGTAGCGGGCGGCATCGCCTCGTCTCCCCCGTCCCGGGCGCCGCCAGATCAGGTCGACCGCGGATCGGTTACCTGGCCGAGGAAGACGACGGCGCCCGTTTCGCGGTCGCGGATCG
>Ga0326597_10008823_pt1 | contig 13555 bp, 18 predicted proteins | sample RVTome_12_FD_203789 | JGI IMG/M metagenome (GOLD analysis project Ga0326597, IMG submission 203789) | Soil microbial communities from uranium-contaminated site in the Upper Colorado River Basin, Wyoming, United States - RVT100D185 | ecosystem: Environmental > Terrestrial > Soil > Contaminated >... | reverse complement strand
ACAACATGATGGCAATGGCGCAACGGATGGGCAACGGCGACGTGATGCTCGGCATGACCCGGATGATGGAGATGATGGGCTCGATGGGCGGCGGCATGATGGGTGGCAAGAGCGGCATGATGACGCCCGGTGCCCGCCAGCCGGCAAAGTGAGGTGGCGCCATGACGACGAGATCGGTCGAGACGGCCACTCACTGCGCCTACTGCGGGGTCGACCTGGACCGGGCCGCCGAGGGCCCGAAACGGTTTGGGGAACTTTTCTGCAGCGATGCGCATGCGGACGCCTTCGTCCAGGAAGCGCGGGCCGCGAGGATCGAGAGCGCGGCGATCGCTGACCAGACCACCGAGGCTGCTCCCGCGCGCGGGCAGGCTTCGAGCGGCTGGGACCTCAAGCGCGCGCTCAAGATGGGCGCGTGCTGCGGGCTGCCGCTCCTTGCCCTCGTCTTCCTGGTGGGCGGTGGCGGTGCCCTGCTGGGTGCGGGCGCAGCCGTCCTTCCGCTCCTGGCGGTCCTCGCCTGCCCGCTGGGGATGTTCTTCATGATGCGCATGATGCGGGGGCACGGTCAGGCCGATAACCATCCCGGTGCCGACCGGCCGTCGCCGTCGAATGAGTTGAAGAAACCGTGACCGAGAGCAGGCGAACGACGAGGGCTCTCCCGCTGGCTCTCGCGATCCTGGTGCGGCCGGCAGAGGGATAGAGCGTGGGTAAGGACAGGGCGAAGATCCGCGCGGAAGCGGGGAGGCGGCAGCGCCGGAAGCGACGGCTGCTCGTGCTGGCGACGTTGGGCCTACTCGTCGCCACGGGCGTCGGCTATCTCGGCTGGAACCTGGGGTGGACGGCAGCCGCTGAGGGCGATCCCGCTCCCCCGTTCGTCCTGCCCGATCATCAGGGTCGACAGGTGGCGCTGGCGGATTATCTCGGCCGAAAGCCGGTGGTCCTGGTCTTCTACATGACGTACGGGTGAGACAGCTGCCGGGTGCAGCTCGGGAAGCTGCGGGCCGACGTGCATCGGATCCGGGCGCTGGGAGCGGAGGTGTTTGCGATCAGCATCGACGGACAGGAGGACGCGCGCCGGATGGCGACGGAGCTGGGCCTCGATTTCCCGGTCCTCTCCAACCCGTCCATGGACGTGATCTACCGGTACCGCATGAAGGGCGACCGGATGCCGATGGCCGACATGGGCTACGTGCTCATCGACGCCACCGGCCGGATCCGCCAGCACAGGATCGACCGGCGATTCGGGGAACACATCGGGAACCTGGTGGAGAGCCTGCAGAGTATGACCGAGAGGAGGGGCCCTGCATGAGACTCGTGAGCTTGGCGCGTAGTGTCGTGTCGCTTCTGGTTGCGGTGGTGGTCGCCAGCGTGTTCCAGACTGTTCCCGCCGTCGCCCAGCACGCGAAACCGGCCGGCACTCCGGGGTTCGAACATGTTCACGCGCTTACCGTTGCCGCCGACGGGCGGACTCTCTGGCTCGGAGCGCACGCGGGACTCTTCCGGAGCCAGGACGGTGGCCGCACATGGCAGTCGGTCAGGCTCTCCGACAAGTCCAGCCATCTCGACGTCATGACGCTGGTCGGCGATCCGCGGGATAGCAGGACGCTCTATGTGGGGACGCACGAAGCGGGCGTGCTCAGGACCCGGGACGGCGGAGGTTCGTGGGCGCAGATGAACAACGGCATCGGCGGCCTCGATGTCCACGGCCTGGCGCTGGACCCCAACGAGCCGGCGAAGCTCCATGCCGCCGTCCGGGGCCAAGGAGAGGGCGTCTACCGCGCGACAGACGCCGGAGGCAAATGGGTCCGCGTGGATGACGGGCCCGCGGGAGAGGTGAAGGTGCTGGCCTCGGTCAATGTCCCGACGGGGATGGGCGGGATCTTTCTCTATGCCGGCACCGCGGAGGGGCTCCAGCGAAGCCCTGACTGCTTCTGAGGGTGGAAACCGGTGGGCGGTCTGCCCACGCGACGGACGGTGAACGGATTCGCGGTCAACCCCGAGAACCCGAAGGTGATGTTCACGGCGATGCGGGATGGGCTCTTCCGGAGCGCCGATGCCGGCGGGACCTGGAAGCCGGTCGGCACAGCGCTCAGGAACATGGCGGCCGTGGCTATCAACCCAAAGCGGGCCGAAGAGGTCTACGCGGCGTCGGAGGACGGGAAGCTCTACGTGAGCACCGACGGAGGGACGACGTGGACGGAGCGGCGTTGATGCACGGCGCGGTCGGCCGGCGCGCGTTCATCCAGCGCGCCGGGTGGGTCGGGCTCGGAGCCTTCGGCGTGATCGGACACGGAGGCCCGCTCGGCCTGGGGGCCATGCGGCCGGCGGAGGCTGCCGCCGACGTGCGGGAGATTCTGCTCGAGACCCGCCAGGTCAAGTGGGAGCTGTCTCCCGGCAGGAGCATCACGGCCATGGCCTACAACGGCCGGGTACCGGGCCCCGAGATCCGCGTCAAGGAAGGAGAGCGCTTGCGCGTCGTGCTGAAGAACGCGCTCGGCGAGCCGACGACGATCCACTGGCACGGCGTGGACGTCCCCAACTCGATGGACGGCGTGCCCGGCATCACCCAGAAGCCGGTCCCGCCGGGCGGGACCTTCGTCTACGAGTTCGAGGCTCGGCCCGCCGGCACGCGGTGGTATCACACGCACTTCCAGGAACACCGGCAGATGGACCTCGGCCTCGTGGCGCCGCTCATCATCGAACCCGCGGGCACCGAGCCCTTCCCCTTCGACCGCGAATACACGCTGGTGCTGGACGACTGGGCGACGGGTGCCGGGCGCGCGCTGCCGGCCACCCGTGAAGGGACCGCGGGGGGCCGCGGCGGGATGGGCGGCATGATGGGCGGCGGCATGATGGGCCGAGGCATGGGCGGCATGATGGGCGGCGGCCACCACAGCACTCCCGCCTACGACACCATGACCATCAACGGCAAAGCGTACCCGGCCACCGAGCCGCTCCGGCTGCGGAAGGGCGAGCGCGTGCGGCTCCGCCTGATCAACGCCAGCGCCGACCACACGCATGTCATCCGCCTGGCCGGGCACCAGCTACGCGTCACCCACACCGACGGCAACCCGCTGGTCGAGGCCGTCGCCGTGGACGCGGTGCCTATCGCGCCCAGCGAACGCTACGACGTGCTGGTCAACGCGGATCGACCCGGCTCCTGGTGGCTCTACTGCGCCCAGCCCGGGCATGCGGCCGCGGGCGAGCAGGCCCTCCTGGTCTACGACGGGCGCGAGGGCCGCAGGCCGGACGCGGTGACGGAAGGCACGGCCGGTCTTCACCTCTGGCATTACAGCCTGGGCCAGGGCCGCGACGTGCTCGCGCCGGCGTCCGGCACGGTGCGGAGCTTCAGCCAGACGCTGAGCGGCGGGATGATGGGCTCCGACGCCTGGACGATCAACGGCAAGCAGTACCCGTCCACCGATCCCATCGCCGTGAAGCGGGGCGAGCGGGCGCGGGTGCGCCTCGGCAACATGAGCATGGAGGCGCATCCCATGCACCTGCACGGTCAGTCCTTCGCCGTCCTGTCCGTCAACGGACAGCGCCTGGCGCACCCCCTGGTCAAGGACAGCGTCGACGTGGAAGCCCACATGGGCGCCGTAGAGATCGAGTTCGCGGCCCACAACCCCGGGGACTGGTTCTTCCACTGCCACAAGCCCATGCACATGGAGGGCGGCATGATCGCCCTCGTGAAGATCGCGGGATGAGACGCCGGGGGCTGCTCGCGCTCGGTGCGACCGCCCTCGGCATCGCGCTCACCGGCCTCGCCCTCGCCTCCCTCTGGCGCCAGCCGCAGTCCCTGCCCGCAGAGGGTACGGTCGAGACCCTCGCAGACTACGGGCTGGTGCCGGACTTCCGGCTGACTGAGCGCGGCGGGAGCACCGTGACCCTTGCCGACCTTCGCGGCAAGGTCTGGCTCGCCAATTTCATCTACACGGAGTGCACCGAGACCTGCCCGCTCCAGAGCCTCCAGGTGCAGCGCCTCCAGAAGGAGTTCGTCGGCTCTGCCGACATCCGCTTCGTGTCCATCACGGTGGACCCGGGCCACGACACACCCGAGGTGCTCCGGCGCTATGCCGAGCGCTACGGGGCGGATCCCGGGCGCTGGCTGTTCCTGACGGGGCCGAAGCCGGCCATTTACGGGCTCGCCAAGGACGGCTTCAAGCTGGGCGTGTCTGACGCGAGCCCGGCCGCCCAGGGTGGTGTGCCGGGCTGGCCGCTCGGCCCGGCCCCGGCCTTCGCCTCTCACGGCTCGGGCGGACTGATCCTGCACAGCTCGCGATTCGTCCTCGTCGATCGCCAGGCTCGGATCCGCGCCTACCACCGGACGGACGACCCGGACTCGCTCGCCCGGCTGCGCGAGAACCTCCGAGCGCTGCTGGCCGGGAGCTGGCGGTGAGATCAGTTTCGTTCTTTGCGCTTGGGATGTGGCTCCTGGCCACCGCCCAGCCGGTCGCGGCTGCCGGCGACCCATTCGAGGCCCTCGGCTCGCAGGCGATTCCGGAACCGGCGCCGAGCCCGTCGCTCTCCCTGCCGGACCTGACCGGGCGCGTGGTGGCGATACCCGAAGAGTTCCGGGGGAAGGTGGTCCTGCTCGGGTTCTTTACAACCACCTGACCGCTGTGCCTGCGGGAGGCTCCCGCAAAGGTGGCGTTGTCGCAGCAGTTCGGCGGGGAGGGACTCGCAGTGGTCGGCGTGAACCTCGGCGAAGACGGCGAGACGGTCGGGCGGTTTGCCGAGCGTTTTGGGGTGAAGTTCCCACTGGTGCTGGATCGGGAGGGGCGGAGCCCGGAGCGCTTTGGTCTCCGGGCGCACCCCAACACCGTGCTGATCGATCGGAAGGGGCGCCTCGTGGGCCTCGTGCGCGGAGAGCGCGACTGGCTGGGCGAGCCCGCGAAGCGGCTGATTCGGCATCTTCTCGATGACCGGAGACCTTGAATGGTCTCGGGAGGGACTGGGAATGGGAATGATGGAAGGCTGCTGGGGTGGGTTCGGATCGATGGGGGCTGCGATGCTGGTCAACTTCCTCCTGGGTCTCGGTCTCCTGGCGCTCGTGGTGGCCGGCGTGATCTTCGCCGTCAGGTGGCTGGCCAGGGCGTCGGGTGATTCGCCTCGAGGCCGTGCGAGCGACGATGCGCTCGAGATCGTCAGGACTCGCTACGCCCGGGGGGAGATCAGTGGTGAGGAGTTCGACCGCTTGCGGCGGGAGCTGGCCTGAGCGCGGGAGGCCCGAGGCGTCATGTCCGAGCTGGTCATCACCTGGTACTCGTGGCTGAGCGGGTTCACGCAGGGGCCGATCCTCCTGATCCAGGACTGGATCGAGGGAAGTAGCGTCCCGCTCGTGAGTGCGTTGCTCTTCGGGCTCATCGGGGCGACCTCGCCCTGCCAGCTCACCACGAACCTGGGCGCGCTGGCCTTCAGCGCCGGCCGCCCCGGAACCTCCCGTGTGATTGGCACCTCCCTCGCCTATGTCGCCGGCAAGGTCCTCGTCTACTCCGTGGTCGGCGGGCTCGCGGTGGTGCTGGGCCTCCAGCTCCAGGGGGCATCGATCCCCGTGGTCCTCGTCGCCCGCAAGCTGCTCGGTCCGCTCATGCTGCTCGTCGGTCTCGGACTGCTGGGGCTGATCCGCTTGCCCGGTGGGTTCGGGCTCGGCCTCAGCCGCCGGCTCGCCGGACAAGTGCCCGGCAACGTCCGCGGCGCCTTCCTCCTGGGCGTGGCCTTCTCGTTCGCCTTCTGCCCCACGCTGTTCTGGCTCTTCTTCGGGCTGACGGTGCCCCTGGCCCTTCGCAGCCCCGGCGGGTGGAGCTTCCCGGGCGTCTTCGCCCTTGGCACTGCCCTGCCCCTGCTGGCGCTGGCTGCCGTGGTGTCTCTGGGCTGGGGTGCCGCCGACCGGCTGGCCGGCGGGGTGGCCCGGTGGCATCGGCCGGTGAAGTGGGTCGCGGGCGCAGCCTTCATCCTGGCCGGGCTGCACGACACGCTGATCTACTGGTGGCTCTGATGCGCCTCGATCTGCCGGAGCGAGGGCGTGTTGCCTGGTCAGCGGTCAGGTGGGTGCTGGCCGCCGCGGTGGTGGCCCTTGGCCTCACGCTCTTCGCGCTCACCATCAAGGAGGCGCCGGGCGGCACGAACATGCCGTTCGACCACTGGTACGGGAACTGGCGGGCGATGCTGGTCGTCAGCGCGGTCTTCACGCTCTTCGTCATCGGCTTCGCTCGGCCTCGACGCCGGGTCGAGTGGCGCAACGCCGGGATCTACACCGCCTTCCTCGTTTCTCTCTTCACTGAGATGTTCGGGATCCCGCTGACGGTCTATCTCCTGGCGCCCTTGCTCGGGCTGCCCCCGGCCGCGTTCGGGATGAACGAGAGCCATCTCTGGGCCTTCCTCCTGGCGCGTGTCGGGCTTCTGCCGCTCAGTGTGGGCGTCTATGTCGTGATGCTCCTGAGCGTCGCGCTGATCGCGCCGGGGGCGAGCCTGGTGGCCGTCGGCTGGGCGACGGTGTACCGCGGCCGTGGCGGGCTCGTGACCTCGGGCATCTACCGGTACCTGCGACATCCGCAGTATCTGGGCCTGATCCTGATCGTCCTGGCGTTCAACATCCAGTGGCCGACCCTGCCGACGCTCGTGATGGCACCCCTGCTGATCCTCGCGTACCTCGCGCTGGCGCGGCGCGAGGACCGGGAGATGGCGGCGCGCTTCGGGGAGACGTTCCGGGCCTATGCGGCTCGGACACCGGCGTTCCTGCCCTCGAGGCGTCGCGCCGCTGCCGGGACGGCGGCGATCCGATGAGCCGGCGGGTGGTGCTCACGGTCGCGATCCTGCTCCCGACGATGGCGGTGCTGGGCCTGCTCGCCTGGGGCTTCACGCGGGAGGCGAAGTTCATCCCGACCCCACTCCTCGCCAAGCCCGCCCCCGCCTTCAGCCTGACCCTCTTCGACGGCACCGTGCTGCGGCTCGAGGAGCTGCGCGGGAAGGTGGTCTTCCTGAACTTCTGGGCGTCCTGGTGTCCGCCGTGCCGGGCCGAGGCCCGGATGCTCGAGGCGGCCTGGCGAGGACACAAGGACCGGGGAGTCGTGTTCCTGGGCATCAACATCCAGGACAAGGAAGAAGCCGCCCGGAAGTTCCTGGAAGAGTTCGGCGTCACCTATCCCAACGGGATGGATCCCGGCAGCAAGATCGCGATCGACTACGGCGTGTGGGGTCTCCCGGAGACCTTCATCATCGACCGGGAGGGACGGATCACCTACAAGCACGTCGGAGCGCTCGGGGTGGACACGGTCATCGCCAAGCTCGACGAGGCGCTCCGGGGGATCGTCAGCACCTCCGAGGGGCAGGGCGAGTACCAGTCGGTCCAACGGTGAAGGCTCAAGGGAGGCGCGGATTCATCGACCGGGCACTCGCGGCGCGCCCAGCGGGCGCCCGCCCGGCGGCGCTCGCGCGATCAGGAATAACGAGATCGGGCACGGTGTTTACCCGGTATAGGGGGGAAACGGGGCCGCCGGCACGAGGGTGCCGGGCGCCCTCGCAATGGTCCGGTCCGAGGACGATGAGGCCAAAACCTCGTGAGACAGTCGACCCGCGAGCCCCGTCTCCGCGCTGCGCAGACGCCGGTCGCCCTGGAGATGGAGCCATGACCCACGAGCCAGACATCCGAGAGCACAAGCCCCCGTCCGATTCCCTGTGCAACACCTGAGCGACCACCCTTCTTGCCCTTCTCGTGTGGAAGGGAATTCGGGCGATATCGCGACATGGCCACGCGCTGGTCGCTCGATTGCTCACCGCTTCAAAGGGAGGGCCCGCAACCGCTGCGGGTACCGGTCTTGAGAGGCGGCCACCGGCGGACTGACCGTGGCGGAACCCTCCGCGACCCGCAGGCTCAGGATCGTGAGGTCGAGAAGAGCTAGGCCTTCCCGAGCAGCGAGAGGATCAGCGGCGACGTAGCGGCTCTCCGCGACGACGAGGCCCACGGGCTCGCCCACGTAGCGGACCTTGTCCTTGACGAGCGGGTACTGGAGCGCCGAGCGGACCTGGAAGGCGACGCGCGACTTGAGCGGCGGCGGCGGCACGCCGGCCTCGGGCAGAGGTCTGAGACCGGCCAGATCTCTGAACGTCAGGACGGCGACCACGCCGGGGCACGCGCGCGCGGCGTCCGTCCGGATGGCCGCGACCCGCGCGTGGGCGTGAGAGCTTCTGAGGACGGCGGCATGCAGACACCCCGGCGCGGAGATATCGTCGACGAACCGCCCGCGCCCGGTGAGATAGCGCGGATCTTCCTGGCGGCGGACGATCGCGCCGACGTATTTCGCGCCCACGGCGCGCCTACTTGAAGTGCTTCACGACCTTCTTCGCCATGAGGTCGATCTGCCTGGGGTCGTCGGACACCGGCCCCAGCACGAGGTACTGGAGGCCTGCCTTCCGCAGGTCGTCGATCCGCGCGTTGATGCGGTCGATCCCACCGACCATGTAGCACTCTTGCAGATGCTCGTAGCTCCGGTGGGTGCCCATGGCGCGGAGGAAGGGCGCCTTCGACTGCGCGACGGCCTTGTCGTGGCTCGCGGTATCCACGAGGTGGGTGAAGTTGCAGTGCCCGAAGGTGAGTTTCCCCGGGTCCTTCCCCATCGCCTTGGCGTGCTGCCCGAGCTGCGCCCAGTCGCGCTTGACCCACTCCTGCTTGCCCGAGCAGCGCGAGAGCCAGTTGCCGGCCTTGACGATCCGGTCCATGACCGTCGTGGCGATGACGGGCACGTCGTGGTCGGTCGGGTCGGGCACCCGCGAGCCGCCCGAAACCCAGATGGCCGGCATCTTCGGCGGGCGCGGCTCGATGGTCACGTCGTTGAACTGGTAGTACTTGCCCTGGAAGGACGCGTTGGGCTTCGTCAGCAGCAGCGTCACCGCCTCGATGATCTCGTCGGTGCGCTTTCCCCGTTCCTCGATCCGCGAGCCCGTGACCTCGTATTCTCTCGCGTACCATCCGGGACCGACGCCGAACATATAGCGGTTCTCCGAGAGATGGCAGAGCGTCGAGATCTCCTTCGCCAGGACCACCGGGTGACGCACCGGCAGCACCAGGATGCCCGTGGCGATCCTGACCTTGCTGGTCAGCGCGGCGGCGAAGGCGAGCGAGTTCAGCGGCTCGAGCCAGGCATTGCCGTAGAGCCCCGGCGCCGACAGGAGGTGGTCGATCACCCAGACGTCGATGCCGTGGTCCTCGCACTTCTCGATGGATTCGCGGATGCGCTTGACGTTCTTCGGGTCGCTCTTGCCGCCGCTCCACGCGTATGTAGGGATCCAGGCGCCGAACTTCAGCTTGGCCATGGCGGACATCCTCCTCGAAAGGGGTAGGAGATCACAGCCGGGCCCCAATCTTACTCGAAACCGCCAGCGGGAGCGGCGCTAACGGAGAGAGGTCAGGCTGGAGCGGGCCGCCGCGTCGATGACGGGCATCCCCGCCTCCATCCACGCACCGGCAAGATTCACGGCCACGCGGAGCGCGCGCAGCCCCGACACGCCCTGGAGCTCCTCCAGCTCGAAGGCTTCCACCTCGCGGTGGAGGTAGCCGAGCGACTGGAGGTAGGCGATGTAGTCGCGGTACTCGGCGGCCTCACCGGCCTGCGAGTAGACGATCGCGATCTTGCCCGGCTGTGTCAGCCGTTCCGTCGTCCCCCGCACCACCGCCTTGTCGATGCGCTTCTTCATGATCTCGTAGCGCACGTTGTAGGCGCCGTCCACGTCGAAGCGCTTCTCGTCGAACCGGAAGCGGATGGCCAACGGCGCGTGCTGGACAAGGATCAGGTGCGTGGTCTCGAGCGGCTCGGGCAGGCGCTCCTTGAGGCGCTCCGTGCGCACCGCGATCCCGCAGGCGACCATGAGCTGCCAGAGCCTCAGGTTCTTGAGGTGGAGCGGCGTGAAGCCGCCATCCTCGAGAAGCGACCCGCCGGCGTAGATGCTGTAGTCGACGCCGTCTGTGCGCTGCTTCTCGAAGTAGTGGGGACACACCTCCTGCGCGGCCCGTTCCTCCATGTCGACGTAGCCGGAGATGGCTTCGTTGATGAGCGTCACGCTCTCGTCGAAGCCGCGCCGCTTCGTCGCGACGGCGCCCAGCTGCGGGTCGATGGCGGCGCGGTACGACTCGATACGGTCCCGGACTTCCGGCCCGTACCCCTCGAGGTGGTCGAAGAGCGATTCGATCTCGGCTCGCAGGAAGGCGATCAATCCCGCCTCGTCCCCCGTACGAAGGCTCACCTCGACGGCGTCCGCGTGCGTCTCCAGCCGGTGGCGCAGCTGGTCGAGGATCGGCATGGGCCGCGCGCGGAAGGCGGCCTGGAGGACGTCCCGCGCCAGGCCAAGCTGGGCGAGGAGATCGGCCTGGAGGGCCCAGGCCCGGTGTGTCGAGGATCCGCGAATGTCGGAGAGCGCGTAGAGGGGGTAGACGTCGCGGAAGACGATCGGCTCCATCTCGCCGGCCCCCGCCTCTTCGGACGCCTCAGGCCGTTCGAGGCTGTTCAGCACCGCCCTGCGGAAGCGCCACTCGACCACGGGGTGAATGGCCGTGCACTTCTCCTTGATCACCGCCTGGACGCGGTTGTTGAGCTCGTCCATGCTGCGCCTGACGGCCACGGCGAAGAGCGGCAGGATCTGGAGGAGGTGCGGCGTGAACGCGACGTTCAGGGCGCCGGGCTTCGGCGACACAAGCTTGAGGCTGCCTATGAGCGCGTCCTGGTAGAACAGCGGAGCGACGACGACGCTCCGGTAGCCGGCCGCCAGCACCGCCTCCTCCATGGGCGTCCGGTTCGGATAGGATTCGAGATCCTCGACGAACAGCGGCCGGCGGGCGAGCGCGGCCCGCTCGTAGATCGAGCCGGCGAAATCGCTGATCCGCCGGTGGGTCGAGTCCGCGAAGATGCACGAGTGCTCGAAGCGGCAGCCGAAGTTGAGGAGCAGGACCCGGTCGCCCTCGATCGCGGCAAGCCCCAGCTCGACCTCCGGCAGCCGCAGCAGCGCCCGCAGCTTCTGCTGGAGCGCCCTGAACCGCTCGGAGGAGACAACGGACTCCTTGTCGATGAGGTCCCGCTGGATGGAGGACAGCATCTCCTGCTCGGTCACCTCGATGGCGCGGACGACAAAGAAGCCGCGGACGACGAACTTCTCCGGGGGCAGGAGCGCCATCAGGGCGGCGGTGTCCCCCATCTGCGAGCGCAGGCGCTGGCGCGTCTCGGCCGTCAGCACCGGGGCCTCGCCCACCACGTCCACCTCGAGGAAGCGACGGTCCATGAACAGCTTGAAATACCGGTCGAGCCCCGTCTCCGGGTCCGTCACGATGGAGACCCACGGGAAGTTCACGCCGAGCTCCATGCCGTACACGCGAAGCAGGATGAGGGAATACGTGTGCAGGATGCGCACGTCGGCGAGCAAGGAGGCGTCGGCCTCGATGCGACCCCGGAGGAAGCCGTCGGGCCCGCTCAGGACGCGGGCGAAGGCCGGAGTGGCAAAGAAAGTCTGGAGCCGGAAAGGCAGCAAGGCGGCGGCGTAGCCGTCCTCGTAAAAGGCCGGCGAGACGACCGCGACCATGAGGGCTCGCATCAGATCTTCGTGGGACCGGACTGCGGCCGGATCGACGACCCTGGCGGTCAGCTCCGGAGCCCGCCGGACCCGGTCGAGGACGGTCCCCGCAAGGTCCCCGAGTACCGAGTAGCCACCCGCGATCTCCCGCTCCCAGTACCGGATGAGCGGGTCGAGGCTGAACTCGACGCGGAAGGGAAACTCGTCCAGCTTCGCGGTTACCGACGTGTGGACCCCGGTCGACACCTTGAGCTCGCTCATGGACCGTCTAGTGTAGCACCGGCGTCCACAGGGCCGGGAGACGGCAGCGCGCTGCGCCGCGCCGACGGTGACGATCCTCGACACCGCTAGCTCTTGAGGCGCAGCAGGTTGAAGATCTTGACGGGCCGGCTGATGCCCTTGAGAGAGACGTCTCCGACGGCCTCGGCTTCGACCAGGGCTTCCACCGCGGTCAGCACCCGCTGGGAGAGCAGGACCTGGCCCGGCTTGGCCTCGGCGCAGAGGCGCGCTGAGAGATTGGTGACGGTCCCGATCGCGCCGTAGTCGACGCGCCCCTCGAACCCGATGGCGCCCAGCGTCGCGTAGCCGTGGGCGATGCCGATCCCGAAGTCGAGCTCGAAGCCGGTCTTCTTCCAGCCGACCGCCAGCTCGGCCACGCGCTCGCGCATGGCGGCGGCCATCCGCACGGCCCGCTCCGCCGGATCGGGCACCGGCGTCGGATCGTTGAAGAAGATCATCATCCCGTCGCCGGTGAAGCGCTCGAGCGTGCCTTCCCAGTGGAGGATGAGCTTGCCCATCTCGGCGTGGTACTCGCGCAGCACCCCCATGACCTCTTCGGGCTCGGCAGTCTCGGCGAAGGCCGTGAAGCCGCGGAGGTCGAGGAAGACCACGGTGATGTCGCGCCGGTGACTCTTGAGCGGGTCCTCGGCACCGCCCGAGACGATCGCCTCGGCCAGCTGAGGAGAGAAGAAGCGCTTGAGCCTGCCCAGCCGCTCGAGCTGGGCGACCTGTTCGGCCACGCGGGTCTCGAGGGTGCGGTTGAGCTCGGCCAGCTCGTCCCAGAGCTGCTTGACCCTGAGCAGCGAGCGCACGCGCGCCAGAAGCTCCGGCTGGTTGATGGGTTTGCTCAGGAAGTCGTCGGCGCCGGCCTCGATGCCCTTGACCCGCTCCTGGCCGGGGTCGAGCGCGGTGACCATGACGACGGGAAGGCGGGATGTCGCCGGATCGGCGCGGAGCGCCTTGCAGACCTCGTAGCCGGACATCTCTGGCATCACCACGTCGAGCAGCACCAGGTCCGGCGCATCGGCGGCGACCTTCTCGAGCGCCTCCTTGCCCGAGGCCGCGGTGCTGACGGCGTAGCCGCGGGCCCCGAGGACATCCGCCAGGAGCTTGACGTTCGCGGGCGTGTCGTCCACCACGAGGATGCGCGCGGGGTCCTTCATGGCCTGGCGAGCAGCTCCTGGACAGCCTCGAGGAAGGTTCTTACATTGATGGGCTTGCTCTGGTAGCCGTCGAACCCCGCGGCGAGGATCGTCTGCCTGTCCTGCGTCATCGCCGACGCGGTCACCGCCATGACGCGGATGGCGCGCGTCGCCGGGTCGTCGCGCAACCGCTTGAGCGCCGTGATGCCGTCGATGCCGGGCAGCTGTATGTCCATCAGCACGAGCGCCGGCTGACGGCTGCGCGCCAGCTCCACGCCCTCTTCCCCTGTCTCGCTCTCGATCGTCTGGTACCCCTTGAACTGGAGCACGTCGCGGACCAGCCTGCGGTTCTTTTCGTTGTCCTCGACGATCAGGATCAGCTCACCGGCCATGGGCGCGCACCGGGATGGTGAAGGTGAAGGTCGAGCCCTTGCCGAGCTCGCTCTCGAGCGCCAGCGTCCCGCCGTGGAGCTCGACCAGCCGTCGCGCGAGGGCGAGGCCGAGCCCGGTGCCCTCGCGCTTCCGTGCGTAGTCGTCGCCTACCTGGCGGAACTCCTCGAACACCGCCTCGTGGTCCTCGG
>Ga0326597_10008822_pt1 | contig 13556 bp, 10 predicted proteins | sample RVTome_12_FD_203789 | JGI IMG/M metagenome (GOLD analysis project Ga0326597, IMG submission 203789) | Soil microbial communities from uranium-contaminated site in the Upper Colorado River Basin, Wyoming, United States - RVT100D185 | ecosystem: Environmental > Terrestrial > Soil > Contaminated >... | reverse complement strand
TTACGTTCGGCATCGGCTTCATGCTCCTCAGCCAGACCGATACGCTGGCGGGTTTCTACGCGGCGTTTGTGGTTGTTGCACTCGGCTCGAGCATGTTCAGCAACTTCGTCGTGAGTGTGACGATCACCCAGTGGTTCGAGAAACGCCGTGCACGCGCGCTCTCCGCGCTCCAGTTCGGCGGCGCAATCGGCGGCCTTTTCGTGTTCCTGGTTGCGTGGTCGATTCAAACCTACGGCTGGCGCGCAACGGCCTTCGGTTCGGGCGTCATCGCCATCCTGATCGGCTGGCCGCTCGCACGGGTGATCCGCAGCCGCCCGGAGGACCACGGCGAAACCGTGGACGGCCTGTCACCTGCGCCCAAGGGCTCCGGACATCCCGAGGCGCCCTCCCGGCGCGCGTTCAGCGCGCGCGAAGCGACGCGTACCAGCGCTTTCTGGCTGCTCTCGATCGGCCATGGCTTCGCGCTTTTGGTCGTATCCGCCGTGAACGTGCACGCCATCACCCATATCAAGGAGGGCCTGGGCTACTCGCTCGCCCAGGCCTCGCTCGTCATCACGCTGGTGACGCTCGGACAATTCCTCGGCGTGATGCTGGGATGGGTGATCGGCGAGAAATTCGAGAAACGCCTGGTCATCGCCGCCTGCATGCTGATGCATGCAGTTGGCCTGCTCATGATCACCTATGCTACCGGCCCCGTCATCCTGGCGGTTGCCGCGCTGGCGCACGGCACGGGTTGGGGTCTGCGCGGCCCCTTCATACATGCGATCCGCGCTGACTACTTCGGCCGGCGCTCGATCGGCATGATCACCGGGCTCGCGTCTCTGGTCATCGTTTTCGGCCAGATCGGCGGACCACTGCTGGCCGGTGCGTTCGCCGACTGGACCGGGAACTACCGCGCAGGTTTTACCGTCCTGGCGGTGCTGGCCGGCTTGGGGTCGCTGTTTTTCCTGTTGGCGAAGCCGCCCAAGTAGGCTGGCGGTCGCCTGCTGCCGCGGTTCCTACTGCAGCGGCGAGAACCGGGCGGGCATCACGATCTTGTTCTCCTGCGCGGTGAGCTGATACTCCGGGGTGCCGAGTTTTTTGGCCGAAGGCGGCCACACGCCCGCGGCCTGCGCCTTACTGCGCGCGTCGTTGCGCGCATCGAGCGAGGGGTAAGGCCAGATGTGCACGAACTTGTTGAGGCCGCCCAGTTCCGAATACCACGCCGCGCACAGCGGGCTGAACTGCAGCCGTGCTGGAATCGCCTTTTCCCACACTTGAATGATGTTGGGGAGAGCCCCCGTGGCGTAGGTGTAGGTTCGCATCTCGAAATAGGGACCCATCTTGCCGGGCTTGAGTTCCGGTGAAATCGCGAACGGGATCATGATATCCGAGCGCATGGCGACGATGAATTCGCCGGTATCCGGCGGCCAGGCGCCGTCCTTGACCGCCGCCGCGCGGATGCGGCCCCGTTCCTCCAGATCCCGGTACGGCCAGACGTGAATGATCTGGTTGAGCGGGCCGATTTCGGTATGCCAGAACGCCGCCAGCTCGGAATATTTCCGGCGCTTTTCGTACATTTCGCCGAAGCGTTTTTCGACCTCCGGCAGCGAGCGCGGTTTGAGATCGTAAGTCCTCATTTCATAAATCATGGTTCTTCCCCTTCTTGTTGAACATCATTCAATCCGGATGCCCGATTGGTTGTTTTCGGGCCTGGATGCGCGACCTGCGTGGCCGCTGCCGCAATCTATGCTAGCCATGGCAACTCCTTGTGGTGACGTTGCTCAAACGCCTCGATCTCTTTGATGTTCTGCATCATGAGGTCAATGTCATCGAGGCCTTTGAGTAATCGCTCCTTGTGGTTCGGATCGATGTCGAAGCGGTAAGTCGCGCCGTCGGGCCCGGTCACGGTCTGTGATTCCAGATCGACGGCGATTTGCGCGCCCGGTTGCTCGTGCAATTGCCGGCGCAGCTTCTGGCAGATTTTATCGGGGAGCGCTACCGGAAGCATGCCGTTCTGCAGCTCGTTGCCGTAGTGGATGTCGCCGAACGAAGGCGCAATGACGCAGCGGAAGCCGTAGTCGTAGAGCACGTAGACCGCCGCCTCGCGCGACGAGCCGCAGCCGAAGTTGGCGCCGGCGACGAGGATCCTGGCGTTGCGATAGGGCGCCTGGTTCAGGATGAAGTCGGGCCTGTCATTGCCATCCGCATCGTAGCGAATGTCGTGAAACGCCAGTTTCTCGTAGCCCGGCCCGCGCAGCCTGCGCAGCAAGCGCGCGGGGATGATCTTGTCGGTGTCGATGTTCGCCATGTCGAGTGGCGCGGCGACAGCGGTGAGTTTGATGAATGGTTGCATTATCACGCTCCCTGCATCAGTTTGCGAACGTCGGTGAGCCTGCCGGTCACGGCGGCTGCCGCGACCATCGCGGGGCTCATCAAGTGGGTGCGCGCGCTTTTGCCCTGGCGGCCTTCGAAATTGCGATTGGAAGTCGAAGCGCATCGGTCGCCCGCGGGCACGGTGTCGCCGTTCATCGCGGCGCAACCCGAGCATCCCGACGCACGCCAGTCGAAACCCGCTTCGCGGAATATTCTGTCAAGTCCTTCGGCTTCGGCCTGACGCTTGACCGCGCTCGATCCTGGTGAAACCCACGCCGGGACCACGATTTTCCGGCCTTTGAGCACTGCGGCCGCCGCGCGCAGGTCTTCGATCCGGCCGTTGGTGCAGGTGCCGATGAAAGCGCGCTGAATCCTGACGCCTTCGAGTGGCGTGCCGGGCGTCAGCTCCATGTAGCGCAGCGCCTGCTCCATGTGCGCGCGTTTGTCGGCGTCGCCTGCTGACGCGGGATCGGGGACTGCGGTGGTAATTGATGCTGCTTCCTCCGGGCTCGTTCCCCAGGTGACCATCGGCGCGAGCGTGGCCGCGTCCAGCGTTACTTCGCGATCGAAGCGCGCGCCGTCGTCAGTGGGCAGCGAGCGCCAGAACTCAAGTGCCTGATCCCAATGCGCGCCTTTTGGTGAAAATTCCCGTCCTTCGAGCCAGGCGTACGTTTTTTCGTCGGGTGCGATCATGCCGGCACGCGCGCCCGCTTCTATCGACATGTTGCATACGGTCAGCCGCCCGTCCATGCTGAGCGCGCGCATGGCCGAGCCTGCATACTCGATCGCATAGCCGGTCGCGCCGGCAGTGCCGATTTTCGCGATGATCGCAAGTATGATGTCCTTGGCGGTGACGCCGGACGGAATCGCGCCGGCAACGGTAATGCGCAACGTCTTCGGTTGCTTCTGCCACAGGCATTGCGTCGCCAGAACCTGCTTCAATTGCGACGCGCCGATGCCGACCGCCAACGCGCCGAACGCGCCGTGCGTCGAGGTGTGGGAATCGCCGCACGTGATGACGAGCCCGGGCTGCGTAATGCCGAGTTCGGGGCCGACCACGTGCACGATGCCCTGTTGGGGATGGTCGAGGCCGTAATAGTTGGCAATGCCGTTCGCGCGGGTGTTCTGTGCGAAAAGCTCGAGCATGTTGCGCATTTCGGGATCGGTAACCGCGTTGATTCCCTGTTCGCGGTTGCGGGTCGGCACGTAATGGTCGGCCGTCGCGAACGTCTGGCGGGGCTTGCGCACCTTGCGGCCCGCGGCGTCGAGCGCGCCGAACGCGTGGAACGAGCCTTCGTGCACGAAGTTGCGGTCGACATGCAGCAGCGCCTCGTCCGCGCCGCGCCTGACGATCACGTGGCGGTCCCAGATTTTTTCCAACATCGTGCGTGGCGCGTTCATAGGCTGGCCCTCTGGTCATCGGGAACGCCGTAGCGTTCCTCGAGCAGCTGGATTTCCGGCAGGCCCGCGATGTCGGTGAACTGCTTGAACGTCGCAACCTGGTCGCGCAGATGGGCGATCGAGCCGGTGCGCTTGAGTTCGGCAAGCAGATTCTGCATCGCGGGAATTGCCGCCAGTATGACCCAGTTCGGGTAGATCGCGATCCTGAACCCCAGTCTACCGAGCTCATCTGCCGGAAGATCCGGTGTTTTGCCGCTCGCCGCCATGTTGTACAAGAGCGGCACGCCCTTGAAGTGCCTGGCGACGCGCTCGACCTGTTCGCGCCCGACCGGCGCTTCGATGAACAGCACGTCGGCGCCGGCTTCGCGGTAACGCTCCCCGCGCTCGAGGGCGGCATCGAGACCTTCGACCGCAACGGCATCGGTGCGCGTGATGATCACGAAATCGGAGTCGCGGCGCGCATCGCACGCGGCTTTGATCTTGGCCACCATCTCGGCCGTCGGGATCACGCGCTTGCCGGCGAGATGGCCGCAACGTTTCGGCCACGCCTGGTCTTCGATGTGCACGCCCGCAACGCCGGCTTTCTCGAAATCCCGGATCGTGCGGCGCGTGTTGATCGGGTTGCCATAACCGGTATCGGCATCGGCGACCACCGGTAGTTGGGACGCATCGACGATGCGGCTCGCGTTGTCGATCATTTCGGTGGCAGTCAAAAGGCCAACGTCGGGCATGCCCAACCGGGTCAGGCTGGTGCCGAAGCCGGTCATGTAAACCGCCTCGAACCCGGCGCGCGCGACCAGTCGCGCCGCGAGCGCGTCAGCAACGCCGGGTGCAACCAGGCATCCGGGCCGCGCCAGCAGGCCGCGCAGCCGCTGGGTGTGGCGTTCTTCCATTTTATCCTCCTCGCAGGGGAAACCCGATTATAGCGGGGGCGGGGTGTCGTTTCGCGGTGCGGGCGCGTCGTTCAGGGCGGGGGCCGGTCAGCCCGCGGCGCGCGCGCGTTCGCGCGAGGTGAAATCAAAATCTACGTCCTGGCTTTTTTCGAGCGACCACAGTACTGCGAGCAGTTGACGCGCGACCGTCTCGCCGATCACCGGCAACGCGAGCTCGAGAAACTTGCCGTTCAACTCGTCATCGCTGAGCGGCATGTCGGGGTCTCCCTTGCGCGTCGGCTGGAAATGCGCGAACTTGCGGCCGTCGCCGGTCTCGATTTCAACGTGTGCCGCGCGCTGGCTGGGATAGCCCGGCGACAGCTCGGGGTCGGCCACGACCTCGACCTTCGCGAGCAGCGCGCGCACGTCCGGATCTTTCAGCCGCGCGGGCGCAAAGGCGCTCAGCCGTACGCTGCCGTGAACGAGCGCATGCGCGATCACGTACTGGAGACTGAACTTTGCCTGGTAATCGCCTTCGGGCGCGGGATTGTCGACGATGTCGGTGCCGGCTTTGTAGGTGGCAATCCGCACGCGTTTTACCTCGCGCCAGTCGAGGCCGTGGGTTTTCTGCAGATGCAGGACGCCGTCGATCGGCGCGAAGGTATGGCCGCAGCAGCCGTGGTTCTTGAACGTCATGCGCGTGATATTGTAGTCGGTGCCAAGACCCCTGAGCGCCTTCTTCCAGTCGGGGTTGACGCTCATCGCCGCGCCGAATCCGACTTCGCCTTCGAGTATGTCGGATGCGCCGGTCACGCCTTTGACCGCAGCCATTGCCGCCATCGCGCCGACGTCGGCCGCATGCCCGCTGTGCAGCGGCTTGGTCATCGCCTGCGAGCGGAACGCCTGCTGCAAGCCGGAGGCGAAAGTGCCGACGGTGGCGAGCGCATGGGCGAATCGCACGCGATCGCAGCCGAGAATGGTGGCGACGGCAGCCGCAGCGCCGAACGATCCGACGGTGCCGGTCGTATGCCAGTACTTGTAATGCGACGGCATGATCGCTTCGCCGATGCGCGTGGAAACTTCGTAACCGACGATCACCCCGCGCAGGAACTGCTCGCCGGTCGCGCCGTGCGCCTGTGCCGCGGCGAGTGCGGCCGAGATCACCGGGCTGCCCGGATGGTAGCCGGCGTCGCGGTAGATGTCGTCGAACTCGACCGAGTGCGAGGCCGCGCCGTTGATCAGCGCCGCGGCGCGCAACGTCGCGCGCCGGCCGGAAGCGAGCCGCGCGTTGCCATGGTCGAGATCGTCCGCGAACGCCTGTTCGAGCAGCGTCGCCGGCGCAACCAGGCTGCCCGGCAGCAGCGCCGCATACCAGTCGATCACCGCGCGCTTGGCGTGGTGAATCACATCGGCGGGAAGCTTCGAGGTCTGTTCCTTGACTGCGTATTCGGCAAATTGATGGACGAGCATGGCATCTCTCCTTGCGGCAGCATTACCGATTTTGCGATACGTCCACTCGTCGGCGCCACCAGGCTTGTAGCGCAGGCGCCTCGCCTGCATTCGTTGACGGAGCAGGCGGGGTCCCCGCGACACGGCGTTGGCGGAGCCATCCGGGGCGGGAGCGGGGACGAAGGCGCGCTGCCCGCAAACGGGCGACTGCGTCGCTAACGTGTCCGCGCGCCCCTGCGCTACGCTCAATTGTCGCGGAACACGATCAGACCGTCTACGGCGACTACGCCCTCGCCCTCCGGTTTGACGATCAGCGGATTGATTTCGGCCTCCGTCACGGTGCGGCCTTCGAGCAGTGCCAGTTGCGAGATTGCGGCAACCGCGCGCGCGAGCGCCTCGCAATCGCCGCGGGGCAGCCCGCGATAACCGCGGATCATTGCGAGTCCGCGCACCTCCCCGACCATCGCGCGCGCAGTGTCGATGCTGACCGGCGCGAGGCGGATCGCGAAATCCTTGTAAATCTCGGCGAGGACGCCGCCGATGCCGAGCACCACCACGGGCCCGACCTGCGGGTCGCGGCGAAAGCCGACGATCGCTTCGGCAAGCCCCTTTTCCATGCGCTGCACGAGGATGCCGTTGATGTGCGCGGCCGGGTGGCTGGCCTTGACGCGCGCCAGTATCTGCCCGGCAGCGGTCTTTAACGCAGCCGCGTCGCCGATGTTCAGCACCACGCCGCCGGCGTCGGTCTTGTGCGCAATGTCGGGCGACAGAATTTTGGCGACCACCGGAAACGCGACCTCGGCGCGTTGCCCGGGTTTGGTGATTACGGCGGTTGGCGCTTGCGTGATGCCGAGTGCCGCGAAGACGCGGCACGCGTCGTATTCGTTGACCCGGGTTCCGGCCAGCGCCTTGACCAATGCGGAGGTGGCGCTGATTATTTGAAAGTTGGCACCCGGCATCTCAAGCGGGGCAGCCCAGTCGCGCCAGGCGCGAAGCGCGTCAGCGCACGATTCCGGCGTGCGAAATCCCGCCACACCGGCAGCGGCGAGCAAGCCGAGGGAGGTTTCGGCCTGCGGTCCCAGGAAGGACGCCAGTGGTTTGCCGCGGCTGTCCGCCTCCGCGATCGGCTCGATCGCGATTTGCGGATGCAGCGCCGCCGAGCTGCCGACGACCGCCAGCACCAGATCGTTGTGGTCTGACGCGAGCAGCTCGTCGAGCACCGCGCTGTAAATTTCCTTCCTGGCGCCGGCGAGCGTCAGATCCGTGAGCCGCGTGCGCGGGATAGTTATGTTTTTCCGCGCGAGGTTGTTGACTACGGTATCAGTCGGAGGCACGACGTCGACGCCGAACACCCCAAGGCGGTCTACCACCGTGGCGGCGCCGCCGCCGGTCGTAGTCATCACGGAGATATGATGGCGCGTCGGGGGTTTGTGGCCGGCGAGGAGCGTCGGCAATTCAAACAGCGCCTCGAGGTTATCCACGCGCAGCATGCCGTGCGCGCGGAAGAATGCATCGGCGACTTCGTCGGCTCCGGCCATCGCGCCGGTGTGCGAGGCGGCGAGATCCTGTCCGAGGCCGGAACGGCCGAGTTTGTAAACGACCACGGGTTTGTTAGCCGCGTACGCGCGCCGCGCCGCATGCGCGAGACGGTCGGCATCGCGCAGCGTTTCGAGGAACAGCAGGATCGTGCCGGTGTGCGGGTCGTCGACCAGCATGTCGGTAAGTTCGCCCACCCCGATGTCGACTTCGTTGCCGACCGAGATCAGCTTGGAGAAACCGGCGCCGCGCCCGAGCCCGCGCGACAGCAGCGCGCCGATCATGCTGCCCGACTGCGACACGATCGCGTACGGACCGTGTTTGATGTTGTCCATTTCCAGCACCGCGAGGACCGACAGCGTGAGCGATGGCTGGATGCTCAGAATGCCGATGCAGTTCGGGCCAACCAGCCGCACGCCGCCGGCGCGCGCAATTTTGAGCAACTCTTCCTGTTTGCGGCGGCCCGCTTCCCCGGTCTCGGCGAAGCCGTCGCTGTAGATCGTCGCGACCGGTACCTGCTTGGCCACGCATTGCTCGAGCGCTGCCCCGACGGCGTCGGCAGGCACCATGATGAATGCGTGATCGATGGCGTCCGGGACCGACTGCAGGTCGGGGTACGCCTTCTCGCCGAAGATTTCGGTGCGCCCGGGATTCACGGGGATGATCCTGCCGGTGTAGCCGTGCTTGCGCAGGTATCGCTGCGGCCGCGAGGTGTTCTTTTTCGCGTCGCCGGAAGCGCCGATCAGCGCGACTGACTTCGGCGCGAATAACGCGTCATAAAGTTTTTTGTTTGACATACCAAAAGTAAAAAGCTCAAAGAGGTTCTAGGGTTTGGGTGGGCGTTGGGAGAAAGTGCGCTCGAACACGCTTTCAGCGATGCGGTTCTTCAGAATTTCGATCGAGCCGCCGGCGATCATCCAGCCGCGGCATTTGCGGAAGCAGTATTCAACGAGCGTCTCCTCGGTGTAACCCATGCCGCCCATCACCTGCATCGCTTCGGAGCAGATCTCGAAACCGGCCTGGTTGCAGAACGCCTTGGCGATTGCGGTCTCCTCGGCCGACGGAAAGCCGCGATCGGCGTTGAGCGCGGCGCGGTAGAGCAGGAGCTGCCCCGCATCGAGCTTGATTTTCATGTCGGCAAACTTCCACTGCAGGCCCTGGAACTCGGCGAGCACGCGCCCGAACTGCCTGCGCGTGAGCGCCCACTGGCGCGCCTGTTCAAAGGCATAGCGCCCGAACGCCAGCGAACGCGCGGTGTTGCCGATGCGCTCGACGTTGAAGCCGGCGATCTGTTTCTTGAAGCCGCCGTGCTTGAGCACTACGTTTTCAGGCGGCACGTAGGCATTCTCGAAGTACGTCGTGACCCACTCCTCGCCGTTCATGAACTTCGATCGCTTACCCTGCTTGACACCTTCGGCCGTGCGTTCGACGAGCACCGAGCCGATGCCGCCGACGCCGGGACCGAAGCGCACGTAGACCAGCATCACGTCCGCGTACTGCGCGTGGGTGGTGAATACTTTGCTGCCGTTGATGCGGTAGCCGTCGCCGTCCGGCGTCGCGCTGGTGGTGAGATCGGTGACCGCGCTTCCCGCCTCGGGTTCCGTCATGCCCACGCAAGTCACCGCCTCGCCGCGCAGGATTTTGCTCAGGTAACGGTTTTTCTGGTCGCGGCTGCCGTATTCGGCGAGCACGCGCACCGGGCCGAAATTTCCCGCCTGGATCACGTCGGCGCTGCGCGGACACACTTGGGCAATGGTTTCGATCGCGATCACGGCGTCCATCAACGAGCCGCCCTGGCCGCCGTCTTCCTCTTTCATGGTGATGCCCAGCAGACCCTGCCCGGCCATCAGTTTCGCGACGTCCCACGGATGTTCATCACGGTGCGCGCGCGCCAGCGCTCCGGCGGCAAGATGCGTTTGTGCAAATCCGCGCACCGCGTCGCGGAACATTTGCTGTTCTTCGCTCAATCTGAAATCCATGGCGGGTATCCCGGAAGGGTTTACGTCTGGAGCAGCGGCCTGAGCTTGCGCGCGTCGCTGATCTTTTCGATGTTCCACACCGCGTCGCACAGCTTGCGGGCGCGCGCCTTGCCGAGGACCGGCGCCAGCAGGTCGTAGCTCTTGGCGTCGACCTCCGCGCGCGTCATCGGATTGTCGCTGGTGCCGCGCACCGCTTTGACATGCAGCCGCAGCTCGCGTCCGCCGCGCAGTCTGATTTCGACGATGCCCTGGCGACTCGGCATCGCTTTCGTCAGCGCGTCGTCGCCGTGGAGCCCGATGCGGCTGCGCAGATCGAGAACCTTGCGGTTCTGCATGCGCCTGACGTCGTGCGAGGACCTGAAAGTGACCGTGCCGTCGAGCAGCATCACTGCGCACATGTGCTGCAGGCAGATGTCGGGCATGTTGCGGTTGTTGACCGTGTTCGCGCCCTGGTGCGAAACCCGCACCACGAGTTTTTCGACGTCATCGGCCTTGAAACCGTGTTCCCGCATCAACTCGAGCAGCGCATCGAGCGGCGCCTGGATCGGCGAGCCCACGGACCAGCGCTTGATATTGGTGTTCATGATCTCGTAGGTCGAGCCCAGATCGCGCGTGAGTTCGGCAGGCTGCGGCGCACGGCCGTAGGCGACGAAGAAATTGCGCTCGCCGGAGAGCGCGTCGTCGACGCCGGTAAAGCCATGCGCGACCATGGCAGCAGCAGTCACGCCGTTCCTCGCCGGCATGCCGCCGAAGTCGAACGCCTTTTCGATGTGCTCCTCGTCGCGCATCCAGCATGAGACGCCTGAGGCCTGCTGTGCGGTGTAGGACAGCAGATGGCGCGTGCGTGCGGCGTTCAGCCCGGCGAGCGCGCCGGCGGCGACGGCCGCGCCGAACATCGGGCCGAAGCTGTGAGTCGAATGACCGTCTTCGCGGAATTCATACGCATTGAGAGATCGATTGACCCGGCAGCCGACGTCATAGCCGAGCGCGACCGCGCGCAGCAGCGCGGTGCCGTTACGCTGTTCGCGCTCCGCCATGGCAAGCGCGGCGGGCACGATGGCGCAGCCGGGGTGGCAGAGCGACGGTGCGTGCGAATCGTCGGTTTCGTCAGCGTGCGCGAGCATGCCGTTGGCAAGCGCGGCGTTGATGGCAGTGGTGACGCAGCGGGTGCCGACGACGCACGCTTGCTTCGCCCCGCCGAGCGTTTTCACGTAGGAGATCGCGGTTCTGCCGGGCAGCAGGCGCGATCCGGACACCATTGCCGCCAGCGTGTCGAGCAGGTGATGCTTGGTCTTCTCGGTGACTGCCGGAGGCAGCGGCCGGCGCAACGCCGCGGCGATGTAGGCGCTGAGCTGCCGCATGACGGGCGAAATCGCAGGTGTGGTTTTTTGGGTCATGGCGTCAATATTGGTGATTGGTGATTGGTGATTGGTGATTGGTGATTGGTGATTGGTGATGAGGGCGCTTCCAGGAATTCGTCATGCCGGGGCGGCCTGCACCGCCCGCTTCAAGTTTAGCAGCAGCGCAGGCGGCTGCACAACGCGCCGCGGCGCGCTGTTGCCGCGGCACGCATCGCAGCGGTGAACGGAAGCGGCGTGAGATACGCTAAAATAACGCATCTCCAAAGGGGCCGGGAGCCGATGATGAAAAAGCCGCTGGTCGGGATCGTAATGGGCAGCACAAGTGACTGGGAGGTCATGCAGCATTCCGCCCGGCAGCTCAAGGATTTCGGCGTGGCGTATGAGGCGCGGGCGCTGTCGGCACATCGCACTCCGGATGCACTGATCGAATGGGTCGGAGCCATGGCCAAAGGCGGCGCGCAATGCTTCATCGCGGGCGCGGGCGGCGCCGCGCATCTTGCCGGCGTGGTGGCGGCGACAACGACGTTGCCGGTGCTCGGGGTGCCGATGCCGTCGCGGCACCTGCAGGGTCTTGATTCGCTGCTGTCGACCGTGCAGATGCCCAAAGGCGTCCCGGTCGCAACCTTCGCGATCGGCGAGGCCGGCGCCGGCAACGCCGGGTTGTTCGCAGTGGCGCTGCTGGCGCTGCAAGATGCGGTTCTGGCAAAAAAACTGCACGCGTTCCGCGCCCGGCAGGCGGCAGTGGTAAAAGCTTCCAAACTGCCCCAATTGTCCTGAATCGACCTTGATCCCGCGAAAGCCATGACCCACCCAACTTTGTTCGAATCAAACCTGAGAAGTCTCGAGTTTCTGCATCGCGGCAAGGTGCGCGATTTGTATGCCGTCCGCAGCGACAAGCTGCTGGTGATCCAGACCGACCGCCTGTCTGCGTTCGACGTGATAATACCGGACCCGATCCCGGACAAGGGCCAGGTGCTGACCGCGATGTCCAATTTCTGGTTCGCGAAGCTCGCGCACGTGATCCCGCACCACTTGACGGGCATCGCGCCGGAGTCGGTGGTCGCGCCGGACGAGCGGGACCAGGTGGCGGGCCGCGCCATGGTAGTACGCAGATTCAAACCGCTGATGATAGAAGCGGTGGTTCGCGGTTACCTCATCGGCTCGGGCTGGAAGGATTACCAGAAAACGGGCATGGTCTGCGGGATCAAATTGCCAGCCGGGCTGAAGGAAGCGGAAAAACTTCCTGAAGTCATTTTCACGCCGGCCACCAAAGCACCGGCGGGCGAGCACGACGAGAACATTGCCTACGCCGAAGCGGAACAAATCGTCGGCGCCGAACTGGCCGCGAAAGTCCGCGCGCTGTCGATTCAGCTCTACACTGAAGCGGCCGCGTACGCGAAAACCAAAGGCATCATCATTGCCGACACCAAGTTCGAGTTCGGTACTGACGACGCCGGCAAGCTGTACCTGATCGATGAAGTCATGACTCCGGACTCTTCGCGCTTCTGGCCGGCCGACCAGTACCGCACTGGCATCAGCCCGCCGTCGTTCGACAAACAGTTCGTGCGCGACTGGCTCGAAACGCAGCCGTGGAACAAGCGGCACCCGGCACCCCAACTGCCGCGGGACGTGCTCGCGAAGACATCCGAGAAGTATCGCGAGGCGCTGCGCCTGCTGACCGGTGTCTGAAATCACAACAGCTGAACCGCAAAGGACGCAAAGGAAAGAATATATTGTCTGTCAGTAAATACAGATAAACGCGGTTGATTGATTTCTAACACGATCCGCGTATATCTACGGCAAGAAGCAGTTGATCTATCTTGGCGTCCATTGCGTCCTTCGCGGTTCAAGATGTTGCTGTTTCTGGGGACACATGGACCACGAAATTGAGAAAGCGGTCGCGCTTCTCAAGCGCGGCGGGCTGGTCGCGTTTCCGACCGAGACCGTATACGGGCTGGGGGCGGACGCGCGCAATCCCGCAGCGCTGAAAAAACTCTACGCCGCCAAAGGCCGGCCCACCGGTCATCCGGTAATCGTGCACCTCGCGGGCGTGCCGCAACTCGCGCAGTGGGCGCGCGACGTGCCGCCCGCAGCAGCAAAGCTTGCGGCAAAGTTCTGGCCGGGGCCGTTGACGCTGATTCTGCGCCGCGCCCCAGGGGTGATCGATGCGGTGACCGGCGGCCAGGACACGGTCGGCCTGCGGATCCCGTCGCACCCGGTCGCGCACGCGCTGCTGGCGAAATTCGGCGGCGGTGTTGCGGCTCCGTCCGCCAACCGCTTCGGGCGCGTCAGCGCGACGACTTCACAACACGTGCAGCAAGAGTTCGGCGACGGCGTCGATTGCGTGCTCGAAGGCGGCCCGAGCGAGATCGGCATCGAATCGACGATCGTCGATGTGACGGGCAAGCGGCCAGTGCTGCTGCGGCCCGGCCATATCTCGGTGCGCGAGATCGAACAGGCGGCCGGCGCACCGCTCGGTGCGCCGGATTCCGGTTCGCCGCGCGCGCCGGGTACGCTGGCCGCGCATTACGCGCCGCAAACCCCGTTGCTGGTGATGGAGGGCGACCTGTTGCTGGAACTCGCGGCGAGCCTCATCCGCCAGG
>Ga0326597_10008821_pt1 | contig 13556 bp, 14 predicted proteins | sample RVTome_12_FD_203789 | JGI IMG/M metagenome (GOLD analysis project Ga0326597, IMG submission 203789) | Soil microbial communities from uranium-contaminated site in the Upper Colorado River Basin, Wyoming, United States - RVT100D185 | ecosystem: Environmental > Terrestrial > Soil > Contaminated >... | reverse complement strand
CCCTTGCATGCTACGCGTTTTCAATCGTCAGGGAGACGGGCACCGGGTTCCGGACGATGTCGAGAACGGGCGATGTCCGCTGCACGTACTCCCAAAGTTCCTCCAGCTTTTCGCGCGGAGCATCGCTTTTCATCCTGCAACCCAGACGAATGTTCTGATACCCGGGGCGGACCCGATCGGATAACCCGAGGAATCCGTGCAAATCGATATCGCCTTCCAGTGTGAAGCTGAGCGACTCGACCTTGATGTCCCGGGCGGCCGCGTTGTACACGAGCCCCACCGTAAGGCACGAGGCCAGTGCGGAGAGAACGGTCTCAACGGCATTCGGTCCTGCGTTTGCGCCAAGCAGTACGGGCGGCTCATCACCTTCAAGGAGGAACGGAGAGTTCCGTGACGCATCCTCGACTCCGGCCCCATAGAAACCTTGGATCTTCGTCCGTGAGTGACCGCCGTCAACCCATTCCGTGACGGCGCGAAATCGAAAGCGGGCCAGATCCGGATTCTCCTTGATCGCGTTTACCGTGCCAACCAATTGATCGACATTAACCCCATGCAACGTCGTGCCCATGCCATTCCCCTTTCGCCGGGCGTGCCATCCGCCACGCCTAATTAGACTATGAAACGAGAGCATGGTTTCCCTGCCTGGCCGAAGTGCCATCGGATGCCCCTCGAAAGTCCCAAGATGTGGGCAGGGACCGGCGGTTTTCGTTGGTAACAATTCCGGGGTGGCCTTATCTATTTAGGCAGGGTGCCCACTGGTGCGTTTCGACCGTTATGTGGACAATACCGAGATTCTTGGGCGGCAGGAATGCGGTTTCCGGATCCGTTCGACCCCCGAAGGAGCCGCATGCTGTTGCCGATGACGAGCAGCGATGATCCCATGTCCGCGGCGACCCCCATCCAGAGGGTGACCATCCCCATGGTGGCCAGGACGAGGAACATCGCCTTGGTCGCCAGGGAGAAGGCGACATTGAACCGGATGATCCGAAGCGTCCGGCGTCCCAGGCGGACGGCGAAAGGAAGTTTGCGGAGGTCGTCCCCCATGAGCGCCACGTCTCCCGCCTCCAGCGCCACGTCCGTTCCGGCCGCCCCCATGACCACGCCCACGGTTGCCGAGGCCAACGCCGGGGCGTCGTTGATCCCGTCGCCCACCATCGCCACCTTCTTCCCCATTCCCACGGCCTCCCGGACCAGCGCAACCTTATCCTCCGGCAAGAGCCCCGCATGGACCGTGTCGAGGGGGAGCTGCGACGCGATGGCCTTTCCCGTCTCCGGGTTGTCTCCCGTCAACATCGTCAGCTCCTTCGCGCCCAGGAGGCGCAGCTCGGCCAGGCCGGCGTTCGCCTCCTCCCGGACGGAGTCCCGGATGGCGACCATCCCGAGCGGCATCTTCTCGATCCCGATCAGCACGACCGTGGCCCCTTTGCGTTCCCACTCTTCCACGGCCGCCCGCCGGGGACCGCTCAATCCCGATCCGTTATCGAAGAAGGCGGCATTGCCGAGGATATAGATCCCCCCGTTTACCTTTCCCCGGATTCCCATGCCGGGAACGGCCTGGACGAACGTCGGCGCGGGCAGCGCGTCGGAGGCCACGTTCCTTCCCGCGGCATCGAGAATGGCGCCAGCCAGCGGATGTTCCGAGCGGGATTCGAGGGCCGCGGCCAGGCGGAGAAGTTCCTCCTCGGGGAACTCGCAAAAAGACTCGACGTGCACAACCTCCGGCTTCCCCTTGGTCAGGGTTCCGGTCTTGTCGAAAAAGAAAGTACGGATCCGCCCCAGCTCTTCGAGATAGACCCCGCCCTTGAACAGGACCCCTTCACGGGCTGCCCGCGTGAGCCCGCAGACGATGGAGACGGGCGTCGAGATCACAAGAGCGCAGGGGCATGCGATCACCAGGACCACGAGCCCCCGGTAGAGCCAGGCCGAAAAAGCTTGTCCGAACAGAAACGGAGGAATGAGGACCAGGCCCAAAGCAAAAACGATCATCGCGGGCGTGTAGTAACGGGCGAACCCGTCGATGAAGGCCTGGCTCCGGGCGCGTTGCGATTGAGCATTCTCGACGAGATGGATGATCCGGGCGAGCGAGCTGTCCGAGGCGGGCTTCTCCGCCCGGATATCCAGGACTCCCCGGCCATTGAGGCTGCCGGCAAGCACGCGGGATCCCCGGGTCTTGGCCACCGGCAACGATTCCCCGGTGATCGGCGCCTGGTTGACGGAGGAGGTCCCTTCCAGAACGATCCCGTCCACCGGAACCCGCTCCCCGGGACGCAGGATGACCACATCCCCGACCGCGACTCGGTCGACGGGCAGCCGAATATCTCCATCCTCCTTGCGGACGGTGGCCTCCTTCGGCGAGAGGTCGAGGAGCCGCCGGATGGCGTTTCGGGCCCGGTCCATGCTGCGGGCCTCCAACAGTTGGGCGAGGGAGAAGAGAAACATCGCCGACCCCGCCTCCGCCCACTCTCCGATGAGGAGGGCGCCAACGGCGGCGGTGGCCATAAGCGTGTTCATCTCCAGCTGACGGTGGCGAAGAGCCTGCCAGGCACGGCGAGAGACGTACCATCCCCCCGCAACCGCCGCCATGAGGAGGAACGGCATGGCAACGCGCGGCTGAACCCCCAGAAAATGCAGGATCAGCCCGGCCGCCAGCGCAACACCCGAAACGGAGGTCGCCGTCATGCGTCCGTATCGCTCCCAATAGGAGAGCGCCTCCGCCGTTCGGTCGTCGACGTTGGCCTTGAATCCCGCCCCGGAGATTGCCTGCGCGATCCGTTCGGGGGAAACGGAATGCGGGTCGAACTCGACCGTCAGGGTGGAATCGGCGTAGGAGGGAACCGCCCGGCCGACTCCCTCAAGGGCAGATAGCGCGGACAGGATCGGACCCGATTCATGGGCGCAATCCATCCCCTCCACCCGGAAGACACGTCGCGACGCCAGCGTACAGATGTCGCCGCAGGAACAGCCCGCCGCCGCTCGCACCCTCCCGCTTTCCATACCTCCTCCTCGCCTGCGCATCATCATTAACGAATGAACATACATGCATGCGTCTGAAGAAAAAAAATTGCTCCCCCTACCCCGCGCTCTCGCGGACCCCCTCCGTCCTCACCGGGATTTGACCCGCCCCCTCGCGGACGTGGAGCAACGCCACCTTCATCAGGACGTCGATATGGGCATCGTCGAGCGAATAGAAAGCCATCTTTCCTTCCTTCCGGAACCGGACCAGTTTCTGGCTCCTTAACACCCGAAGCTGGTGCGAGGTCGCCGACTCGCTGATCCCCAGGAGCTTGGCCAGATCGCAGACGCAGAGCTCCTCCACGGACAGGGCCTGGAGGATCTTGACGCGTGTCGGATCTCCCAGCGTGCGGAACGCCTCCGCGAGCGACAGGATCTCCCGATCGGGGGAGAGGACCTGGCGGGCGCTCCGCACATGGGCCTCATTTACGTAATAGATTTCGCATACATCCGTGTCTTTACGTCCCATGGAACCCCCGTTCATCTGCATGCCTGTTCATATGTTAATCATTTGTTCGATATGGGTCAAGCGAAACTTCCGGACGTGAGAGACGGTACGGGCGCAGCGAATTCAGGGCCACCGCGACGGTTGCCGCGTTATGCAGTAGACCCGACATCGAAGAGGTCAGGGTCCCCGCCAATCCAAGGACGATCAAGGATGAGTTGACCCCCATGATGTAGGCGAAGTTCCTCCTGATCGCGGATATGGCATTCCGGGATATCTCCCTGGCCTCGACGATCCTCTCCAGCCTTTCGCCGAGCAGCATCACATCGCAAGCTTCTCGGGCGATATCCGCTCCATGCTTCATGGAAATTCCCACGTCGGCAAGGGAAAGAGCGGGGGAATCGTTGATGCCGTCCCCCACCATGGCGACCACGTGGCCCCTGCCCTTCAGCTCCCTGATCACCTCCGCCTTCCTGTCCGGAAACGCCTGCGCATGATATTCCCTGATTCCGAGTTCTTCCGCCGCCCTTTTCGCGGCGGCGTCGCCGTCTCCCGTAAGCATGATCACCCGGTGGACCCCGGCCTGCTTCAGGCTTCGCAGGAACGGGAGGGCATCGGCCCTCAATGGGTCCTCCACCGCGATGACCCCGGCAAGCTCGTCGCCGATGGCGACGTAGAGGATTGAATGGCCCTTCTCCGTCAATCCTCCGATCACGCCTTCGGCGGGCTTCAGACAGATCCCGTTGTCTTCGTGAATGAAATGCCGGCTCCCGACAAGTATCCTTTTGCCGCCGATCGTTGACGCGATGCCGTGGGCAAGGACGTACTCCAGCGTCGCGTGAGCCTCCTCGCCGTGAAGGAGCCCCTCCTTCTCGGCCTTCCTCACCACTGCGGTGGCCACCGGGTGCGGAAAGTGCTCCTCGACGCAGGCCGCGCACGTCAGCAGGAAATCCCTGCGGTAACCGTTCAAAGGGATGACGTCCACGACGTCGGGCCTCGCTTCCGTAAGCGTTCCCGTCTTGTCGAGCACGAACACATCGGCCCTCGCCATCCTCTCGACGAACCTGCCGCCTTTGATCAGGACTCCCCGCCTGGACGCGTCCATCATGGCCGTCCGGATCACCAGCGGGACGGACAGCTTGATGGCGCAGGAGTAGTCGACCAGCAGGGCCGAGGCCGCCCTCAGCGCGTTTCCGGTGAGGGCATAGGCCAATCCGCTCAGCAGAAACGAATATGGAACCATCCGGTCGGCGAGCTTTTCCGCATGGCTCTGGACCTCCGCCTTGAAACTCTCGGACTCCTGGATGATCTTGACGATCTTCGATACCTTCGTCTCGCTCCCGACACAGACGGCCCGCACGACGAGGCGGCCTTCCGAAAGCGCGGTGCCCGCGTAGACGGCTATTCCCGGCCTCTTCGCCGCGGGAAACGGCTCCCCCGTGATGGAGGACTGGTTGACCATGGCCTCGCCTTCCGCGACAACCCCGTCCACCGGGATCCGGCCGCCGGCCCTTACGACCACGAGGTCCCCCGCGGCGATATCCTTGACTTCGACCTGCGCCTCCCTGCCGCCCCTCTTGATCCAGGCCCAGCCTTCTCCACGGCAGAACATTTCAGCGAGGTTCCGGCTCGACCTCTGTTTCGTCCATTCCTCAAGGTACCCGCCCAGCTTCAGGAGGAAAGAGATCGTGCCGGCCGTTCCGTGATCGCCGACGCCCATCGCGACGCCGACGGCGGTCGCATCGAGAACATCCGCGTTGAGCCGCCGGTTTACGGCAGCCGATGCGCCCTTCCAAAGGATGGACAGGGATCCGTAGAAGGCGAGGAGAGGCTGCAGGGGTGCAGGGAAAAGAGGGCGCGCCGCCAATAAGGCCCCCGACACCAGGACGGCCCGCTTTTTCCGCGCGACGCCGTCGGGCTCCCGCTCCCTTGTCGCCGGAAGCGGAAGGGGGAGCTCCCGCAGTTCCTTCAACAGGGCGTCCCTGACGCCGATGGCGCCATTATGCCGGATGGTAAGTCTCCCGGAACGGGGATTGAAAGATACGTGCTCGACGCCCGGAAGGACGGACAGGGACGATTCGACGAACGAAGGATCGGGCGCCGGGCTTCGTGGAACGGAAAGTTCGATCCTCAGCCTGCCGGGCAGCTCGTGGACAAGGGAGGAACGCATGTCTCCGCGGCCGCGGGTCCGCGCTCCTCCCTATTTTTCGCCGGAGAGCTTTTCGACGATCTGTTCCAGCCGCTCCAGCCGGGTCTCCGTCTCCTGCTTCTCCGTGATCCGGGAGAAGATATAGGCTCCGCCGACGATCGCCCCCGCGCCGAGACCGAGGCTCAAAGCGGTCCTGACGTAGTCCCTCGGCCGCATGGCGTGTTCTCCGTTCTTGCCGTCCCCCATGGCTAATCCTCCTTTTTGGCCTTCCGTTTCGTGGTCTTCTTTTCCACCGCCTCTTCGACCTTTTTCAGGATCTCCTTCTCCTTACTTCACGGCCTCTACCGTCGCTTCGAGGTCCTTGTGATAGGCGTGTTTCGCCTCCTCCACGATATCTTCCACGTCCTCTTTCGCCCTTTCGTATTTTCCGGCGACCCATTCCTTGAACGCGTAGCCCTCCTTTACGGCGCCGACGACACCGGGCCTGATTTTCTTCGACGCCTTTCCGATGCCGATGGCGGCGAGAGCGCTCAGGGCGCCGCCCGCCACGAGCCACAGGTTGCGTTTCGTAATGGTGTAATACTCGTCCGCCCGCTTCCCTCCCTCGTGACCATGGCCATGGCGATGCTTTTCTTCGTGGTGCTCCTTCTCTTCATTGCTCATGAAACGCCTCCTTCCTCCGGGCCGGTTGGGCTCCCCGGAATCGTCGCCGCGTTCGACACGGAAATCCCCACCAACACTACAGACAACCGGGTTACCTTCGAATCGTGTGCATGGCGATGGGCAACAGGACGTTGAACGGCTTCGGAAGGAACGCACGCGCCAACATGTCGATTACGGCATGACCGGTCATTCCCGACGACGGCATTGTTGGAGCCTTTTCTTTCGATAAATGGGTTGAGTTCGGATACGGTCCGGTCTCTTTGGAGCCTAACGCATTTTTTACCTGTTCCTCAAAGGAATTCCTGTCCGCGGTGCTTTCGTCGAACCGGACCGTGATTCTCCCGGTCCTGTGGTTCGCGGACGCTTCGGTCACACCATCCACACCATGCAGGAACGTTTCGAGGCGCCTGCACGCCTGAATGTCCCCGATCAGCGGTTTCGATTCGAACCGGATCCTTCCCGGCAGTATGCTCAAAGGCGCCATTCTTCCCTCCTCCTCCTGTATCATCATCCGCTACTCCGAAAACGCTCGCGGCCGAGGCGGCATACCTTCCGAAAAAGGCATGCCTCGCAGACCGCCACGGCATCCGCCGAGCAAACGGCCGCGGCACGCCTTGGGCAGGCAGGCTTCGCTCTTCTTCCTTCCGTTCCGGCCGCGCTCCCCCCGGCATACAGATATCCGGAGATCAGGCCGACGATCGTCTCGCCGTTCAATGTCGCGGCATCGTAAATCACCAGAAGGCTTCCGACTCTTCGGTTGACCGAAGCCCGCGTGATCCCCTTGTTCTTCAACAAGGCGTCTTCGACATCGAACGCCCGGGAACGGCTTATGAACGCCTCGTCCCTGATTCGTATCCTTCCGTCGATGAAACTCGCCACCATCTTTTTCTCCGACAAGGTTATTTGCATTTCCCGGAAGAATCGCACCCGTGGCAATAGCCCTTCTTTTTAACGGTGATCTCGATGGGATCTCCGAGGGGCGCGATCTTTTCCACCATGATCTCCTCGCCGACCAGGACTCCCGAATGTCCAAGCATCACGAACGCAAGAACCGCCAGCGGAACGACTCTTTTCACCTTCCCCATCGTCCAATCATCCCCATAGGTTTTATGCAATCGAGACATCGCCGCAAGGTGCAGACGCCGCAGGAGTGTCGCAGGTACACGGGGATGTTTCTAGACTTCGCCACGCCCATCGCCTCCCTTTTTGCCCGATGGGACACCTTGTTCGTGAAGATCACCATCGCGTCGACGTTTCCCATCCTGGAGGCCAACCGGGCTTCCGGTCCGTTGAACACTTTCAGGGAGATGCCGACCCGCTCGGCCTCCATGACGTAGCACCGCTCCAGCCGATCCATTCCCCCGATCAGTGCGATGCACATGGCCCCTCCCCCCTTCTTTTGGCATTACTGAGCATTCGTGTCATTTCGTAAGGATGAACATACGTTTCATTCATGGAAGAAAAAAAATCACTCGACCGTAACGTGCTTGATGCACTCTTCCATGAGGTTCCGGATATGGTCGTCGTCCAGGGAATAAAAGGCGATCTTGCCTTCCTTGCGGTATTTCACGAGGCGCTGACCGCGCAGGAGCCGCAACTGGTGCGAGACCGCAGAGCCGGAAAGGCCCAGAAGGCGGGCCAGATCGAACACGCAGAGTTCCTCACCGGCAAGGGCGGAGATGATCCGCACGCGGGTGGGGTCGCTCAAGGTTCCGAAGGTCTCGGCAAGCGCCCGGACCATCCGGTCGCTCGGCATGGCTTTCCGTGCGGAGCGCGCACTCACGCCGTCGATGAACTCCGGCTTTTTCGCTTCGACGCCGCCGATTGTCCTGATCGGTGAATCCAATGAGGGAAGCCTTTCAATGAAATGATTGTTCACATGTACCACCCATTTGTCAAGAGTGTCAAGCAAAAATTTCCGGGGGGAGATAAATTGAAATCGGCGGTTCGTATAACGCCAGAGCGTAGCTTCTGTCTTCCTTAAACGTCACGTCGAACTCCCGGTAATAATCCTCCGCCGGGAGGCCGAAAAACACGCGGTGGGCGCCCGCAGCCAGCCGGATTTTCTTCCGGATTTCATACCTGACGCCAGACCCTCCCTCGGGGTTCCTCCCACCTTTCTTGAAATGGATCGGGATGGTTTCCTCCTGGCCATCGACCTTCCAGACGACGGCTTGGCCGTCGATGTTCAAGACGAAGGGGTAGTCTTTCTTGCCATGGAGGGAATCTCTCGACTCAAGGAGGTAAAACCCTTCCGTGTGGGTCTTGATGGACGCGCTGATTTCAAGGTCGGCGTATCCGTTCGGTATAGCCCCCTTTTTGTCTACTTCGCTGAAGATGTCGTTCCTCGCGGTTTGGGATTTTGCCCCCATGAATTGAGAGGTCGTCACGCAGCCTGTGAGAACGGTTCCAACGATGGCTGCCAGTACGAATCCGTTCAAGTATCCAATCCATGCGTTGTCTCGGCGGGCAGGCGTTCGGAACCTGACGAACGACTTGATCTGCATCATGCGGATGTCTCCTTGGAGTCGATTTTCGATTCGGTCCTTGTCTCCCACCACCGGTAGAGGGAGGGAAGAACGACAAGAGTCAGCAACGTAGACGTGATCAGCCCCCCGATGACGACCGTGGCCAGCGGCCTCTGCACCTCCGCGCCGGTTCCTTGGGACAGGGCCATCGGAATGAAACCCAGAGATGCGACCAGGGCCGTCATCAGGACGGGCCGCAGCCTCACCTCGGCCCCTTTCAGGATGGCTTCGTCCAACGGCACCCCTTTCTCGCGGAGCTTGTTGAAGTAGGAGACCATGACGATCCCGTTGAGCACGGCGACGCCGAAGAGGGCGATGAACCCCACGGCCCCGGAGACGGAGAGCGGGAGTCCCCGGAGAAAGAGGGATACGATCCCCCCGATGAGGGCGAAGGGCACGTTGAGGATGATAAGGAACGCCTGGGGCACCGAGTCGAAGGTGGAAAAGAGCAGGATGAAGATCAAGGCAAGGCAGACCGGGAGGATGACGGAGAGTCTTGCCATCGCCCGCTGCTGATTCTCGAACTGCCCGCCCCAGGTAATGTGGTATCCGGGCGGAAGTTTCACCTTCGCCTCGATGACCTCCCGGGCATCGGCGACGAAACTGCCGATGTCGCGCCCCGACACGTTGCACTCCACGACGATCCGGCGGGAACCGTTCTCCCGGGAGATCTGGGCCGGCCCTTCCTCGGTGTAGACCCGCCCCAGTTGCCTGACGGGTACCCTCGCCCCCCCGGGGGCGGGGACCAGGATGTCGCCGATCTTCTCCACGTCATTGCTCAAATGCTCGGGAAACCGGAGGGCGATGGAGAAGCGCCTCTGCCCCTCGAAGAACTCTGAAACCGGTCTCCCCCCCACGGCGACTTCCAGGACATCCTGGACGTCGCTCACGTTGATCCCGTAGCGGGCGATGGCCGCGCGGTCGATCTCCACCTGGAGGTAGCCCAGGCCGGAGACCTTCTCCACGGTGACATCGGCTGCCCCGCTGACTTTCTCGATGACCCGGGCGATCTCATCGCCCTTCGCTTTCAGGGTATCCATGTCTTCGCCGAAGACCTTCACGGCGATCTGGGATTTCACGCCGGAGACCAGCTCGTCGACCCGCAGGGCGATGGGCTGGGTGAAGGAGAAGGACATGCCGGGAATGTTTTCCAGCCGCTCCCGCATCTTGTCCACCAGCTCCTCCTTCGTGCGGGCCGTCTTCCATTCTCCGCGGGGCTTGAGGCTGACGAAGATGTCGGAGACGTCGATTCCCATCGGGTCCGAGGCGATTTCCGGCCGTCCGGACTTGGAAACCACCTTCTCCACTTCGGGGAAGGACAGGAGCGCCTTTTCCACGGCGGCGGCGGTCTTCACCGTATCGCTCACGGAAACCGAGGGGAGGCGGAAGGATTGCACCGCGATGCTTCCCTCGTCCAGGGTCGGGAGGAACTCGCTCCCCAGGAAGGGAACAAGGGCCAGTGCGAAAGCCAAGGCGGCGACGGTGACGCCCAAGGTCTTCCCCGGGTGGGCCATTGTCTTCCGCAGAACGGGAAGGTAGGCCTCCCGGAGTGCGCGGAGAAGCCACGGGTCCTTCTCCTTGACGACCCTCCCTTTCAGGAGCAGGGAGCAGAGCGCAGGGACGAGCGTCACCGTCAGGATCAGGGAACCCAGGAGCGCGAACCCCACGGTGTACGCCATCGGGGAGAACATCTTCCCCTCCATGTCCCGAAGCGTCACGATGGGAAGGTAGACGATGATGATGATCCCGATCCCGAAGACGATCGGACGGGCGACCTCTCTGGCCGATTCGAAGATCGCGTGGACGAATCCTTCTCCTTCCTTCCTCTCGGCGAGATGCCGCATGGTGTTCTCCACCATCACCACGCTGCCGTCGACGATCATCCCGAAGTCAATGGCGCCAAGCGTCATGAGGTTGGCGGAAAGCCGGAGCCAGTGCATCCCGAGGAAGGAAAACAGCATGGAGAGCGGTATCACCACGGCCACGATGAGAGCGGCGCGGACGTTTCCCAGGAAATAGAAAAGGATGGCCACGACGAGCAGGCCGCCCTCCAGGAGGTTGTTCCGGACGGTCCGGATGGTCTTCCGGACGAGTTCGGTCCGGTCGTAGTAGGGAACCAGGCGGACGCCCGCCGGCAGAAGCTTCTGGATGGTCTTGACCTTTTCCTTGGCGCCGGCGACCACCTCCCTGCTGGAGGCTCCCTGGAGCATCATCACGATGCCGGCCACCCCCTCGCCCTTCCCGTCGCGGGTTGTCGCCCCCTGGCGGGGTTCGCTGCCGATCCGGAGCTGCGCCACGTCGTCGAGATGGATCGGCGTCCCGTTCCGGGAGGTCACCACGATCCGTTCCAGGTCGGCAAGGCCCCTGGCGAGGCCCAGTCCCCGGACGATGTACTGCTCCTCCCGGTGTTCGATGTAACCGGCTCCGCTGTTGGCGTTGTTCTTCTCCACCGCCTCCATGACGTCATGGATCGTGAGGTTGAGGCTCTTGAGTTTCCCCGGGTCGAGCAGGACCTGGTACTGCTTCACCTGTCCGCCGAAGGAGTTGACGTCGGTGACGCCGGGGACCGTCCGCAGGATCGGCCGGACCACCCAGTCCTGAAGGGCGCGGAGCTCCCGGATGTCGTGGTTTTCCCCCTCGACCAGGTACTGGAAGATTTCGCCCAGCCCGGTGGTGATGGGTCCCAACTGGGGCTCGATCCCTTTGGGGAGTCGCTCGCGGGCCTGCTGGAGGCGCTCGAAGACCTGCTGCCGGGCGAAGTAGATGTCGACCCCGTCCTCGAACACCACCGTGATCGCGGAGAGGCCGATCTTGGAGAGGGAGCGGACCTCCTGAAGGCGGGGAAGCCCTCCCATCGTGGTCTCGATGGGGAAGGTGATCTGCTTCTCCACTTCGGTGGGGGCCATCCCGCCCGCCTGGGTGAGAACCTGCACCTGGACGTTCGTGACGTCGGGGAATGCGTCCACCGGGAGCCGGTTCATGGCCCACAGGCCGGCGCCGACCAGGAGAAGGGTCGCGATAACGACCAGCAGCCGCTGCTCCAGCGAGAATTTGAGGATTCTGTCGATCATTGGCCTATTCCTCTCCGAGTTCGCCTTTTTTGAGTTCGGATTTCAGGAGGAACCCGCCCTTGGCCGCGTAGCGCTCTCCTTCTTTCAGGCCCTCTGCGATTTCCGTCCAGCTTCCTCCCTTGGCCCCGGTCGTGACCTCCCTGGGGACGAATTCGATGTCGTCCCCGGTGATGAACAGGACCTTCTTCCCATCCAGTTCGACGATGGCCTCTTCGGGGACTGCCAGCACCGGGGGACGGCGAAGGGGAATGGTCAGCTCCACCGTGGCGAACATCCCGGGCTTGAGCTTCCTCCCCGGATTCGCCACCTCGATCCGCGCCTTCACGGTCCGTGTGGCTTCATCCACCAGATCCGCGATGTAGGTCACCTCCCCTCTGAAGACTTTGTCGGGAAAGGCCCCGACCTTTACGGCCGCCGTCCGGCCCTTTTCGATCTTCGCCAGGTCCTTCTCGTTGACGTCGACCAGCACCCACACCGAGGAAAGGTCGGCGACCGTGAAGAGGTTTTTCGAAGGGTCCGCCAGCTCCCCGACGACTGTGTGCTTTTCCGTAACGACTCCGGCGATGGGGGAGCGGACGGGGAGGAGGATTCTCTTCTCCTCCGTGTGCTCCTTGTATTCCGCGGGAGGGAGGCCGAAGAGCCTCAGCCGCTCGTCATCGGCGTGGAGCTCGGACATCGCCGTCCGGTATTCCGTTTCCGCCTGCAGGATCTCCTTACGGGCGGCGATCTTCTTCTCGACCAGGGTTCTTATCCTTTCCATGTTGGCCTTCGCCAGGTCGACCCGGGACCGGGCCTTGTAGTACTCGGACAGGGCTTCCCCCAGTTCCACGCTGTCGAGCCGTGCGAGCGCCTGCCCGGCGCCGACCCTATCGCCGAGACTCGCTCCGACCCAGGCGACGTTGCCGGGAATCCTGGGGGCGACGTGAGCGGTCCGGTCCGCGTTCACTTCCACCTTGCCGGTAGCGACGATGACGCCGCCGAGGGACACCTTTTTCGCGGTTTCCACGACGACCGAGGAACTTTGCAGGATTTCCGGTTTCAGGCGAACGCCGGGGATCTCCTTGTCTTTCCCTTCGCTGCCCGGTTTGCCCGCAACGGCTTCCTTTTTTTCCTCGGTCGCCGATTTTGCTCCTGTCACGACGTGGCTGAACCGGTAAACAAAGGCGCCGCTCAGGATGACGGCGACCGCGATTGAAACGATCGTAAAGGTCCCCCTCTTTTTCATCTGTTTCCTCCGTCGCATTCGATTCGTGGAGCACCGATCATTGAATCCCTCCTCCCACCGCCGCCGACAGTCTCGCCCTGGTGGTGTTCCATTCGTGGAGGGCCGACAGGTATCCTTCGTTCGCTTCGAGGAAATTCCTTTGCTCTTCGATGACGGAGAGGAAGCCCACCTGCCCCAGGCGGTAGGCTTCCCGGGTCAGCCGGAGATTTTCTTCCAGTTGGGGAAAGATGTCCCTGTCGTAGATCGACAACGACTTCCCCGTGGCCATCAGCCGGGAGAAAACCGCTTCCACGCTCCTCTCGATGTTCTTCCTGACGAAGAGGTAACGGCTGTCGGCGCTTGCCCTTCTCGTGACCGCTTCCCTCTTCCCCGCCTGGTTCCGGTCGAACAGAGGGAGGGGCACGGACAGCTTGAGTCCCATGAGCTTGTCGCGATCTTTCGCCGTGATATCCCCGACGTCCAG
>Ga0326597_10008820_pt1 | contig 13557 bp, 11 predicted proteins | sample RVTome_12_FD_203789 | JGI IMG/M metagenome (GOLD analysis project Ga0326597, IMG submission 203789) | Soil microbial communities from uranium-contaminated site in the Upper Colorado River Basin, Wyoming, United States - RVT100D185 | ecosystem: Environmental > Terrestrial > Soil > Contaminated >... | reverse complement strand
CAAAGCAGGTGATGTCGTTCGGCTCAAGTCCGACGGGCCGAACATGACCGTCAATGCCGTCAACGAGTTCGGCCAAGTTCACTGCGTCTGGTTCGTCGGCGTCCAACAGCACGAGGGCCGTTTCAACGATGACGCGCTCCAACTGGCGCCGCCGGAGGACAAGACCCCAGTTCAAATGACCCGCACGAAAACCAGGCTGATGAGATAGGCTGCTGGACCTGCCCACATCTAATACTCATTAGACGGTGCATCATGGACGATGCGACTGTCCACAAGCTGGGGCCGATGATGACGGACGCGCAGGGCCGTGTGTGGGTGCGGCGCAACGCGAACGGTGAGATCGGCGCTGCCTCCTCCAGCAAGCAACCCGGCGAAGGGTGGGAACCCATTGCGCCGGATGATCCCGAACTGCTGGCGTTCGAGGAGACCGCAGACAAGAAGGTGCGAGAACTGGACAAGAGATTCCCCGGCCTCGCGGAGAAGCGGGCCGCGCTCTCGAAGTTTGTCATGGGGAAGCCGAAGCCGGACGAGCCGCTGAACTAGAGCCGCTGGGTGCGCATCTCCGCAACCTCGCGCAGCGAGATTGAGTTCATTTAGGTAGCGGTTCGGCATGAGCGACTATCGAGCGCCGGCACTTGTATGTGCTAACGGACACCTTCTAACCGGGGACATCAACGCTTATCCTGGGTTGGTTCACAATTTCTGTCCAGATTGCGGTGCAGAGGCTATTCGCGCTTGTCCGCACTGCAAGACCAACATACCTGGCGACCACTACTACCGCGAATCTTGGACGGACCAACTCGAGCCAGCGGAACAGATCACGAAGGCACCTCGATTTTGTGGACAGTGCGGAGAGTCGTTCCCTTGGACGACAAGCGCACTGGAGGTGGCACGTGATCTGATTCCACAATTGGAGCTTGACGCCGTTGACAAGGACGCGCTTGCCGAATCCCTTCCTGATCTTGTCCGGGATACACCAAAGACTCGGGCAGCAACGATCCGCTGGAGCCAACTCTTGAGGAAGGGGGGAGGGGCGGCCGCAGGCGCATTGAGAGATGTGCTCATCAATATCGTTTCCGAAGCCGTCAGCAAAGCAATTTGGGGCCGCTGATCGGGCCGTACTACTTGCCCCTGGCGCGCTTCCCCTTCCCCTTGCGCGCCGGGAACGGCAGCACCTTGGCGCCGCGCTGAGCGTTCTGGAAAATCTGCGGGTGGGTGGCTACAGTCAGAGCCGGGCGTTCGTAGCGGAGCGCATCGAGCGGGTCTTCTCCTATTTTCCGGCGCTGCGGGAGCGCGCCCGCCAACGGGCCGGCAGCCTCAGTGGCGGCGAGCAGCAGATGCTGGCCATCGGCCGCGCCCTCATGCCGCGCACGCGATTGTTCCTGCTGGACGAACCCTCGCTGGGCGTCGCGCCGCTGATCGTGGACAAGATCGGCGAGATTCTGGCGGAAGTCGCCAAGCAAGAGCAACTGGGCGTTCTGCTCGCCGAGCAGAACGCGAGCTGGGCGCTGGATGTCGCCAGCCGCGGGTTGATCCTGGAGCTGGGTCGGCTCACGCTTGCGGGCGATTCCAGCACGCTGCGCGACAATCCGGACGTGCGCAGCGCCTACCTGGGCGTGTAGCCCGCTGCCCGTTGTTGGGGCGCTCCCTGCGCGATGCGGCCGGGGATGCCCCGCGCCATGCGAAGCATCCCCACCGCGGCGGCTCCGCCCCCTACGCCTCGAGCGGAATTTCCACCTCCAGCAGCGGTGCGTGCTGCTGGCAGCCGTAGACATCCGTATCGCCCAGGTCACCGGACGGCACTGCCCGTACGAGGGTGGCCTTGTAGGCCAGCCCGGCCGGATAGGGTGTGAAAATCACGTCGCGCGCATCCACGCCATAGAGCCGGGCGAACAGCGCTGGCCCCAGCACCCCGGTGGCACCCACGGCCCGGTACAGCTCCGGCGTGTCGAACACCACATCGATGGTCAGCTCGAAGGGCCCCGCGTTCTTGCTCTTGCAGACCCGGGCCAGGTCGCGGATGCGGGCCATCAGAGGTCCTCGTAGTGGATGGGGAAGGGCGCCAGCGGGTCGTCCAGTTCCATCACGTGAAACACGGAGAACCGGTACACGGGACCCGCGGCGATGTCCGACGGGGAGTAGGGAAAGGCCATGTTGCCCTCGCGGCAGAGCCGCCCCGGGAAGTCCGTGTGCAGCATCGTCACGCGAGCCAGCGCCAACACCGCATCGGCCTGTTCCTGGCTGGGCGCCACCACCTCGATCACGAAGCCCAGCTCGTGCGAGCGGATTTCCTGCACCGGCTCGGTGGGGCCCATCACCCCGTCGCGCCCGTAGACGCGGATGAACAGCCGGTACCCGTCTTCCTTGACGCCCAGCGCAAGCGCCTTGGTCGCCACTGCCTCGCGCACCCGTGCCAGGAAGTCGTCCAGCCCCGCGATCAGAAGCGGATCGCGCGTGCCGCAGATGCTCAAGGCCCGGTAGCCCGCCAGCTCCGCACCCTCCAGCTTGACGGTGTACGGGCTGGGCCGCCAGCGCATGCCTGAGACCCGCACCGCGCGGTCGGAAACCGCCTCGAAGCGGCAATCGGTCGTATCCAGCACGCCGCCCGGCTCCAGGTGGATGCAGGGGCTGGGGTTCTCGTGCAGGCTGTGATTGGCCACGGACGACGGCGTGCAGCGCCGCTCGGGCGCGGTCGGCTCCAGCACCACGCCGTCCGCGTCGATGCGCGCGTAGAGGCAGTCGTGACCCTTGGGTACCGCTGGCGTGGCGCCACACTCGAGCATCTTGCCCGCATACCACGCGGGCGCCGGGGGCAGGCCGGCACGAATGGCGCTGGCGGCCCAGGGCGCCGGGTCGCTGGCACGCCCCGCCAGCACCACCTGCGCGCCGGCGTCCAGGGCGGCGGCGAAGGGCTCGGCACCCATCATCGCCACCACCCGCTCGGCCCGCTCGAGCGTGTCCTCATCGAGCGGGGCCACGCCGCGCAGCGGCTTGATCCGGCCAGCCGCCAGCGCCGTGCGCACGCGTGCCTTGGGCTGCTCGGACTGGATCACCGCCAGCCGGAAGTGCCGCCCCTCGGCCACGGCGATCTCGCGCACGATGTCGACCACGGCAGCCAGGTGCGGCGCGCCGCCGGCTCCTCCGCACGAACCGATGACCAGAGGCACGCGGCAGGCCAGCGCGCCGTGCAGCATCAAGGCGATGTCGCGGCGCATCGCCAGGCGTGAGTTGAGAGTCTTGCCCGAGCCCAGGTAGAAGGGACCCGGGTCCGTGCTGCCGCCATCCACGCCCAGCATGTCTATGCCGCGCTCCAGGCCGGCCTCCAGCGACGAGGATGGGAAACCGTAGCCGAGGATGCCGCTGGAGGAGAGCATCCGATGCGTCGTACCCTGAGAATTCACCGGCGCCTCCCGCTGGGGATCGACCGCGCTCGTTGGCGCGGCTCAAGAAGTCCGCATGGCCCGCTGCGCCCTGCGCCGCGCGGGCGGGAGCCGGGATGCCCCCATCATGCCAGATCGCCGCCGCACGGGCGAGTCCCGGCCCGTGCGGCGATCGCGCCCGCGCCCGCTGGCCTGCGCCGGGCACCGGCCGGTGCAGGGCGCCTCTGCGCCCCTAGAGCGGCGGGACGCGCGTGTGCCAGTCGGTGGCCTGCTGGTAGGCATCGCCCAGGTTGAGCAGACGCGCCTCGCCGAAGGGCCGACCGATGAGTTGCAGGGAGACCGGCACGCCTTCCGGCGAGAAGCCCGCCGGCAGCGCCAGGGCGGGAAGACCCAGGTAGTTGGCGGGCTGCGTGCAGTGCGAGATGGATGCCAGTAGTTGCAGATAAACCGGACTGGCCCCCACGTCCGCATCGGCGATGAGCGGGGCAGGGAAGGAGGTGCCTGGCACCAGCAGCACGTCCACCTGCGAGTACACTTCCGCCATCATCCGTTCCAGCACCGCCGCGCGCAGATTCAGCGCGTCCAGGTAGCGCGTGCCGGGCACGTACAAGCCGATGGACGCCCGGGCGCGCACCTGGGGGTCATAATCCTCCGGCCGCGAGATGAGCCAACGCCGGTGCACCGTGGAGATCTCCGTGCGCGTGACCAGCGCGCCCAGCACGTAGAGCAGGTCATGGTCGGGCAAGCTCACTTCCTGCAGCTCGGCGCCTTGGGCGCGGAACACCACCTGCGCGGCCTCCAGCGCTGTGCGGACGGGCTCGCTCAGGCCATCGGTGTAGTAGTTGGTGGGCAAGCCGATCCGCACGCCCCGGATGGGCCGGCCCAGCAGCGCCTCATAGTCCGGTACGGGCTCGTGACTGCTGGTGGTATCGCGCGGGTCGTGCCCGGCCACGATGCGCAGCAGGCGCGCACAGTCCCGCACCGTGCGCGTCAGTGGCCCCACGTGGTCCATGGAAAAGGAGAGCTGCATTGCACCGGCCCGGCTCACCCGGCCGTAGGTGGGCTTGAGGCCCACCACGCCGCAGAACGCGGCGGGCAGCCGCACCGAGCCGCCCGTATCCGAGCCCAGCGCGCCAAAGACCTGCCGCGCGGCCAGCGCGGCTCCCGCACCACTGGAGGAGCCGCCGGTAATGCGCTCCGGATCCCACGGGTTGCGGCAATGGCCAAAGGTCTGGTTGAGGCCGTGTGGGCCGCTGGCAAACTCGGTCATGTTCAGCCGGCCCAGATGGATCGCACCGGCCGCTTCCAGCCGCTCAATGAGGGTGCAGGTCACGTCCGGCCGCCAGTCGTGCCGAATCCTGGAGCCGCACGAGCAGACCCGCCCTGCACGATAGAACATGTCCTTGTGCGCCAGCGGCACGCCGTGCAGCGGCCCCCGCAAACGCCCCTGCGCCAGCTCGGCATCGGCAGTCCGCGCGGCGGCCAGCGCCTCCTCCGCCTCCACGGCGATGAAGCTGTTGATGACCGGCTGCGTGCGCTCGATCCGCGCCAGGCAGGCGCGCACCAGCTCTTCGGAGGACACCTGCTTGGCGGCAACGGCTTCTGCCGCCTCGACGAGGGTCCAGCGTGTCGGGTCCGGAGTGGCGGCGCTCACCGCTCCTCGTCGCGGTAGAGATGCAGCAGGCGGGGGAAGTCCGCAGGCTCGCCCTCGAAGGGTACTCGGCTGGCTTGCGCCAGCGCGGTGTCGTTGAAGCGCTTCTGCAAGGCGGCCATGCGTTCGGCCGCATCGGGGCTGATCTCCACCTGCTGAATTGCCTCGGCGATCGTGAGGATGTATTCGGCGTCGATCTTGCGTTGGGTCATGACGGATTCGGCAGGGTTGGCGGCAGGTGCGACGTAGATCTCGCTGCGGGGCGGCGCTGCTCCGCAGCGGAAGCACATGCCCTCATGGCCCGAGTTTCTCCCCATGTCAAGTGCAAGCCCTGCACAGGGCCGCGCCCGATGAGAGCCGCGCCGCAGCGACGGCGCCCTGAGGGGGGCCTGCCCCCCTTGGATCGCTCCAGACCAAGGATTTCGGGAGCAGACCACATGAATCCAGCGCAGCCAATGACGAGGGAGCGTTGAGCCAGGCGATTGCGGGTAGCCCCGGGGTGGCCCCGTAACCATGGCGCTTCCCGTGTAGCCTGAAACACCCTTTCATTTCAATTAGCAGGGGGGAGACTTGAACTCCCGACCTCGCGATTATGAAGGGCGTTGCTAACAAAAGCGCAGTTGGGATCCTACGTGATTACAGTGACATGCAATCAGCTCAAGAGTCTCGAGCAGTGATGATGCCAGATATCGCATTCGGCTTCGGCAACATGGCAAAGTTTGTTCCGAGTCACCCCCCGTCCAGCCTCCACCGCGCCAGCACCCCAGGTCGCTCCAGGATCACCAGATAACTGCGCGCTCGTATGAGGCCGACATGCGAAGCAACGCAAGCGCACATAGAAGTCGGACGAGGTCCGATGGCACCTGTACTTTAATCCGTGGGCCGGGCGGCCACTGTCGCGCATCAAGCGTGTGGATGTGCAGCCCCGGCACGGTCGGATCGGGCGAGAGCGCGGACAATACGCAGCAAACCGGCTCCTGGCCCTGCTGTCCAGAATATTCAATCTAGGAAATCGATGGGGCTACGCCGCAGAGAATCCGGCGCAGGGCGTTGAACGGTTCCACGAGGTGAAGCGCGAACGGTTCCTGCAACCCCGAAGAGGCGCCGCCCTGTTAGCGGCCATCCAGGCCGAGCCGAACACAGACGTGCAGGACTATGTGCTGGTGTCGCTGCTGACAGGGGTTCGCAACGCAAACGAGTTGGGCATGCGCTGGGCGGACGTGGACCTGGAAGCCACCCGCTGGACGATCCCGGGCGAGCAATCCAAGAATCGCGCGCCCATGACACTGCCCTTGCGCGCTGAGGTGGTGGCGGTGCTGAAAGACCGGAGCCGGCACACGGGGGCAAGCCCGTGGGTGTTTCCGGGCCCCGGCAAGTCAGGCCACATTGCGGACCCCAAGAAGGGGTGGCGGCGCATTCTGAAATGTGCGGAGATTGAGGTCCTGAGCCTGCACGACCTGCGCCGCACGCTCGGATGCTGGCAGGCCTCGCGAGGGGCGAACCTGTCCAACATCGGCCGTTCGCTCGACCACCGGAGCACCCAGGCCGCGGCGACTTATGCACGGCTCAATCTGGACCCGGTGTGCGAATCCGTGAATGGCGCAGAGGACGCGCTTCTTGTCGCGGGCAAGGCGAAGCAGCCCGCACAGACGGTACCGCAACCGGAGCGCGCCTAACCCAAAGCGGCACGCAGGATGGCAAGAACGCGGGGCAGGCGGGGCAAGAGGGGCCGGTGCGCGAACGGGATGGCTTGCCCCGTTACCTAGGCCGCCTGGCTCCAGCGCGGCGCGGGGCAACCGCTCATCTGCGCGCGAGCCGGTGCGTAGCGCTCAGGGCGGCGCCCGGTGAACAAGGCCACAACGTGCGATGCGAGAGCCCCCGGGCCTGTGAGCCACTGGAGCACAGGCACCACCACCGCCTCCAAGATTGACCCAACCTGCACCGGGATGATCCGCGGTTGGCACCCGGCAGGCCCAGTCGGGCGAAGGGAGTGCCAGCCGTAAGAACCACAGCGCCAAGGCGTGCATGGCCCGCGTAAACCCCAGAGAATCGCGGCCGTCTGAGCCAACGCCAGGATGGCTGACCGCGACGAAATTCGATAGGCTTTCCACAATTGTCTGTCGAACTCCGGCAGCATTACAGCGAAACATGGCGTCGATCGAGACGGGAATCTTGATGGCGATCGCAACCGGCCCTTCTAAGCGGGAAGTCTGGTTCCCAGAGCCCGCCGAACTGTTTCCCGGGGCACAGGAAGCGGCCGCGCTCAGGGTGCTTTCACGGGACCTGCCTTCCGTGGACCTCACGCAGCGTGAGCTGTGCGATCTGGAATTGCTGATGAACGGCGGGTTCGCGCCGCTGAGGGGGTTCCTGGGTAGGCGCGACTACGAGTCCGTCCTGAATCGCATGCGGCTGGGTGACGGTCGTTTGTGGCCCATGCCCATCACGCTGGGGGTCACTCCCGCCCAGGCCGAGCACTTGAACATCGGGCAGCAGGTGGCGTTGCGCGATGAACCGGGCGACCTGCTCGCGGTGCTCACGATATCGGACGTGTGGGAGCCGGATCTGCACGCGGAGGCGCTGGCCGTCTGCGGCACGGAGGACGCGACACACCCGGGTGTGGGCCGCCTGCAGGGGACGAAGCGGACGGTCTACCTGGGGGGCGACGTGCGAGGACTCAAGCCGCCAGCGCACTTCGACTTCAAGAATCTGCGCTTCACGCCGGCCGAACTGCGCCGGGAATTAGCGCGGCGTGGCTGGCGCTCCGTGGTGGGTTTCCAGACTCGCAACCCGCTGCACAGGGCCCATCTGGAGATGATGGTGCGGGCGGCCACCCATGTGGGCGCCCACTTGCTGCTGCACCCTTCAGTGGGTATGTCCATGCCCGGCGACATCGACCACTACGTGCGGGTGCGCTGCTATGAGGCCATTCGGCCATACTTCCCACCGGACCTGGTGCTGGTGAGCCTGCTCAACCTGGCTATGCGCATGGCGGGGCCGCGCGAGGCCGTCTGGCACGCGCTGATTCGCAGGAACCATGGCTGCACGCATTTCATCGTGGGGCGTGATCATGCTGGGCCGGGCCAGGATGCCCGGGGAACTCCATTCTACCCGCCCTACGCAGCACAGGAAGCGGTGGCGCGGTTCGCGGACGAGATCGGCATCGGCTTGGTGCCCTTCCAGGAAATGGTCTATGTGAAGAATCGGGTGCAATACTGCTCGCTGAACGAGTTGGGGCCGAAGGATCAGATTGAGTCCATTTCCGGCACCGAGGTGCGTCGCAGGCTGCGCGAGAACCTGGAGATTCCGGAATGGTTCTCGTTCCCGGAGGTGATCGCCGAGTTGCGCAAGGCGTTCCCGCCGCGCAGTCGGCAGGGTTTGACGCTCTTCTTCACGGGCCTGTCCGGCGCGGGCAAGTCCACGATCGCCCACGTGCTGCTCTCCAAGTTTAGGGAGCTAGGCACACGACCGGTAACCTTGCTGGACGGCGACATCGTGCGACGCAACCTGTCCAGCGAGCTCGGCTTTTCCCGCGAGCATCGCGACCTGAACATTCAGCGCATCGGCTTTGTGGCCAACGAGATCACCCGCAACGGCGGGATCGCGATCTGTGCGCCGATCGCGCCTTACGCCCAGGCGCGCCGGCAGGTGCGCGAACTAATCTCGACGAGCGGCGGGTTCTTCGAGGTCCACGTGGCCACACCGCTTGAGATCTGCGAGCAGCGCGACCGCAAGGGACTCTACGCAAAGGCGCGGGCCGGTCTGATCCAGCAGTTCACTGGCATTAGCGACCCCTATGAAGCGCCGGAGCACCCCGAAATCCGGCTGGAGACCACCACGCTCTCGGCCGAGGATTGCGCCCAGACGATCATCCTGTACCTGGAGCGCGAAGGTTTCCTCTCATAGCCGCGCCTGTGCCGCCGCGGCAGGTCGGCACTGCTGGCGCGCGCCAAGCTCCGCGGCAGCTCGCGTTAGCCTTGCAGCGCCAGCAAGGTCAGGTACGCGTCCGCCATGCGCTCAGGCGAGAAGTCCTGGACGCGGCGCAGCAGTACCTCCCGCGGCGTGGGAGCGTCCAGCATGCGCTCCATCACTGCGGCGAGCGCAGGCGCATCTTCGACTGCAACCAGAAGGCCACAGCGGCCCCCGTCCAGCGTCTTCGCCGTTCCGCTCGGTCAATCCGCGCGCACCACCGGCGTGCCGCAGACCAGGGCCTCGATCAGCGCCGGAGAGTACCCCCTCGTGGCGCGAGGAAAGCACGAACAGCGCGGCCCGCCGCAGCCAGGGCAGCGGGTCGGGTCTGAAGCCCGGCAGGGCCACGTCCCAGGCGAAGCCCAGCGCGCTGGCGCGCTGCTCCGGCGGCGCCCGCTCCTCGCCATCGCCCAGGATCAGCAGCCGCGCGATGGCTTCCAGCAGGGTCGCAAAGCCTTTCTCAGGCGCCAGCCGGCCCACGCCCAGTACGACGGGCACGGTGCCCTCCACCAGCCTGGGGTGCAGGGCGGCGGATGGGGCCTTGCGCTGCGCCGCAGAATGCGCCACAGGCAGGCGCACGCCGTTGCGGATGACGTGGATCGCCGCGCGGTCGAGCCCGCCGACGCGGGCCAGATCGTCGGCCACTTCCCGGGAGACCACCACAACGGCAACCGCCTTCCGGTAGTGCGCCCGAAGCGGCCCCGACACGGCGTGCAGCTCGCCGGTGCGGTCGCGCAGGAACTGCGAGGGAGTCATGTGCACGCAAATTACGACCGGCTGTATCTCGTGCGCTTCCCGGTGCGCCAGGATCGCCGCCAAGTTAGGCGGAGGCATGTGGGGAATCAGCCCGGCGGGACGGCGCGCCAGCAGGTAGCGTTGCAGGCTCCGCAGCGGTGCGCCCGCAGCCTTATCTCGCAGCAGAACCACAGGTAACCCGGGCGGGAGCGAAAACGGGCAGGGCGGCTGTGCGGCGCCCACCAGCAGCTCCACCGCCCGTCCGCGCGCCAGCAACTCCTCGGCCAGCGTCAGCGAGACCCGCACCACGCCGATCAGCCGGAAGTCCGGAATGAGGACGGCGCGCGTGCCCGAAATCGCCGACGACGGGCGACTAATCCTGCGGCGCGATGGTGATGTAACGGCGGATCTCGTCGGAGACGAAGCCGATGGCCATGGGTCGCCGCGCACCGGGGATCGCCACCACGTCGTAGAGCTCCTGCACGACACCCTCGAAGCGGATCCAGTGCACCACGTCGCCCGTATCGAGATTGATCACGTACAGCCCACAGCGCGGCTCCACCTTGTGGCGCGCCAGCTCGTCATCCAGCGGCAGGCCGGAAAACGTCTTATCCCGCCTCGGACGCGAAAGGCCCACCACGGCGAACTCGTCCACGAAAGACAGTCCGCGCAGGTAGCCGGGGCAGAACGCCACGCGCTCGAAGCGTCCGGCCGCCAGGTCCGCGAAGCCGAACCAGCCCGTGCCGGAATCGTGCAGCCAGAGCCGCCCGCGGTGCAGGCGCGGGGAGTGGGGCATGGATAGCCCGCGCAGCACCACCTCGTTGGCGGGCACGTCCACCACCACGCCGCCGTCCCGGCGGTGCTCGCGCCAGCCAGCGGCGAGATCCGAATCGGACACGGCGGTGACGTAGCGCGGAGCGCCGTCCTCCATGGCCAAGCCGTTCAGATGGCAGCGGTCCTCCGCAGCCAGCCGGCTCACGAAGGGCGGCTTCCAGCGCGGCACGAAGCTGTAGCGCTCGCTGGGCTCGGCCAGGCAGCTGAAGAGCGTGTTCACGAACAGCAAGCGTCCGTCCGCCTGCACGGCGATGTCGTGAACGTCCAGGTCGCCCGTCACGTAGCCGACCTGGGGCAGGTACAGCCGGTCGTGGTCGTCGCGCACCTGGCCCGGCTCCAGCACGTTCTCGAAGCGCCAGAGCTGCCACAGCGTGCTCACGTAGAGGCTCTCGCCGTGCATACACAGGCCCATGCAACGGCTCAGCGTACGCTCAAACAGGCCGATGCGCCCATCGGACTGGCGCCCCACGAAGAAGATCTTGCCGGCCTGGTAGGTGGTGAAGGCCAGGCTCACGTTGCGCTCGGCCAGCCAGGGCACGAACTGCCGCGAGGCGGTGACCTCGAAGCGCGGCGCCTGCTCCTGCGGATCGGGTGCCTGTGCGGCAGCGCCCGCCGGGGGCGCGTCGGTCGGGTTCGGGGGATCGTGCTGGGCCACGCTGCTCACTCCTGCCTGGGGGTTGACCGGGGGCCCGTCTCGCCGCTTCCGGACGGCGGTGCGGCCGACTCCGCCAGCGAGCGTCCGGCGCACCACCGGCGCCAGAGGTCTCGCAGTGCGGCTTCCAGCGCGCGGGCATGGCCTGGGCCGTCGCAGAGGGGCGAGCCTTCCAGCTCGGCCCGCAGGCCGTGGCGCATGGCGGCCAGCCGCTCCGGCGCGGCGGCCAGCTCCACGGCGATGCGCACATAGGCCTGCTCGTCGGCGGCGGCCCATTCCGGATGCCCGGCGCGCGTCACAAGCGTCGCACCGGCGCGGCTTCGGCCCTCGCTACCCCACAGGGCCACCACGGGCACGCCCATCCACAGGCTGTCGCAGGTGGTGGTCACGCCGTTGTTGGGCACCGTGTCCAGGTGCACGTCAATGCGGGCGAAGTCCGCCAGGTAGGTGGGCTTGTCCGATCCGCCCCCGAAGCGCAGCCGCTCCGCGGCGATGCCGTGCGCCGCGAAGGCCGCGCACAGGCGCTCGCACGTGCCTGCGTCGGCCAGGTGCGGCGCGCGCAGGTACAGAGCGGCATCCGGCACGGCGGCCAGCACCCGCGCCCACAGGGCGATGCAGCGGGGCGTGATCTTCGACGAGTTGTTGAAGCTGCCGAACGTGACGTGCCCCGCCAGCAGGGCCGGTGGCGGCGCCACGGGCACATGGAAGCGCGGCGGCGGATAATACACGAAGTGCCCGCTGGGGATGGGGAGCAGGCGCTCCACGTGGTCGCGCTGCAGCTCCGGTGGCGTCATGAGAGGGTCCGTGAGCAGCCCGTCGAACTCGCGCAGGCCCCGCGTGCACAGGTAGCCGATCTTGCCCACCTGGAGCGGGACGGGCTTGCGCGCGTGCATGCGCAGGCGGTTTGCGGACTGGAACCCGGTGGGATCCAGCAGGACATCGATCCGGTCCGCGCGCAGGCGTTCGGCCACGGCCGCATCGCTCCAGCCGTGCACGCGCACCCAGCCGTCCGCCGCGGCGTGCAGTTCGCGCGTCAGGAAGTCCGGCCGCGCCACCTCCGAGTAGCACGTGATCCGCATGCGCGCAGGATCGCGGTGGCGCAGCAGGCCCAGCAGGAACTGGCCGTCCGGGTGCGCACGCAGGTCCGGCGAGACGATCCCGACCTGCAGCACGCGCTCCGGGTCCGCGTCGTTGGGCCAGTCCCGATCACGCGGGATGGCGGCCGCGTGCCGTGCGGCCCAGGCCTCGGCCTCGGCGCGGATTGGTCCAGGGCCGTCATCGAGGAAGTGCAGGCAATACACGAGCGCCGCATGGGCGGCCGGATCGGCCAGCGCAAGCTCCAGCGCCCGCCGGTACGCCGCCACCGCGGCATCCTGCCGGTTCTGCAGGTGGTACAGGTGCCCCGCCCGAATGTGGATGCCCGCGTCGTGCGGGGCCCGGACGAGCGCCCGCTCCAGGCACGCCTGCGCGTCGTCGAAGCGATGCGACCCGCGGGCCAGCTCCGCCAGCCCGAGCCAGGGCTGGGCCGATTCCGGTGCCAGCTCGCCTGCACGCCGGTAGGCCGCCTCCGCCTCGGCCGCGCGGTTCAGCGCGGCATGGACGTCGCCCAGCAGCAGGTGCACGCGCGCGTCGTCGGGCCGGCGCTCCAGCAGCGGGCGCAACAGCGCCTCCGCCCGGCGCGGCCGCCCGGCCTGCTGCCAGGCCACTGCGCGGCTCAACGCGGCTTGGTAGGGCCGGCCCTGCGCGGCGAGGATCGTGGCCAGGTTGAAATGGTAGCGCGGCTGTGTGGCGTCCAGCGCGAGGGCCCGCTGCAGCAACTCCAGCGCCTCGCCGCCGCGGCCCTGCTGGTGGCGCACCAGCGCCAGGTGGTGCAGCGCCTCGGCGTCCTGCGGGGACTCGTCCAGCACGTCCGCGTAGCAGCGCTCCGCCTCGGCAAGGCGCCCCGCGCGATGGTGCGCGAAGCCTTCCGCCAGCCGCGGCGGCACCGCGCCGGGAGGCATGGTGGGAGCGGAAGCGGTGGAGGCTGTCATGGCCGACAGGATGGCGCGGGACGCTGCCGGGCTCGCAGGCCGCGCACCCGCATCGCGCAAGAGCTACTGGGGCTTCGGGCTGAAGATCACGTAGACGCGGCCCTGGTTCCCAACGTACGGATCGTCGGCAACGCCGATGATAAGGTCCTTCAATCCGTCGCCGTTGACGTCACCGACGGCGGCCGAGACATAGCTGAATGCGTAGTTGTAGCCGCCGGGAATCGTGCCGCTGATCCGGACACCGGCCCCGGCAGGTACGCCGGAGGTCAGATCGAGCACGCCGCTGGATCCGATGCCGGACTTGCCGAA
>Ga0326597_10008819_pt1 | contig 13557 bp, 14 predicted proteins | sample RVTome_12_FD_203789 | JGI IMG/M metagenome (GOLD analysis project Ga0326597, IMG submission 203789) | Soil microbial communities from uranium-contaminated site in the Upper Colorado River Basin, Wyoming, United States - RVT100D185 | ecosystem: Environmental > Terrestrial > Soil > Contaminated >... | reverse complement strand
GTCGCGACCCTGGCGCTCACCCTGCTGGCCGTCGGCGCGTCGGCGCAGGGGCCAGCGCCGCCCTAGCCTGGGAGCACGAGATCCTGACGAAGGACGTGGGCGTCTGGGACGCCACGATGGAGATGAGCGCCCCGGGCATGCCGCCCATGACGATGACGGGAGTCGAGACGAACACCCTCATGGGCGGCCGCAAGCTGGTGACGCAGTTCGAGTCGCAGATGGCGGGCCAGCCCTTCGATGGCCGCGGCGCCCCACAATTGGCTGACCAGGGGGGCTCGCACGGAGGCGTCGTCTTGGGAGCAGGCGGGCCCGCTCGCTGGGCGGCCGTCGGTGAGATCACTCACCTACCGCTTCCAGGGGCGGCCCTTCCGGCTCACCGACGTCTCCGGCAAGGTGGTGACGAAGCCCCTCGCCTGAGAGAATGCCGGCAGACGACGCTGGTCGGCAGCTTCCAGGCCAGGAGGGGAGAGAGGGGACACGATGGACGAGCCTTCGCGGTGCTCTTCACGAACCGGACGACCATCGCGGTCATCACGGTCGCTCTTCTCATCGCCATCTCCGCCCTTCCCCCGCTCGGTGTGATCATCGGGTGGGTCTTCATCCTGGCGGCCCTCCCGGCGTGCGTGAAGCAGGGGAGCTTCGCCGAGATCGGCTTCCGGAGGCCGGAGAGCTGGCCGCGCACCCTACTTCTCGGCATCGCCATCGGGGTGGGTATCCAGCTCTTCTTCAGCATCGTGGTCGACCCGCTCCTCGAGCGTTGGACGGGGGCCCCGGTCGACGTGAGCTCCCTCGACGGGATGAGGGGCAACCTGACCCATTACCTGATCATGCTGGCCATCGGGTGGGTCCTGGGCGGGTTCCTGGAGGAGATGCTCTTTCGGGGCTACCTGCTGAAGAGGATCCGCCTGGTGCTCGGTGAGAGTCCTGCGGCGCTGGTCCTCGCGGTCCTGCTGCCGGCCGTCGCCTTCGGCCTCGCTCACAGCGACCAAGACACCGCCGGGATTTTCAGCACCGGCCTCATCGGGGCGCTCTTCGGGGCGGTCTTCGTCTGGTACGCGGGAACCTGTGGCTGCTGATCACGGTCCACCGCTTCTGCAACGTCGTCGGGATCCCGCTGATCTACACGAACGGCGACCGAGTGCTCAACACCCTGCTCTTCGGGTGACGACGCGGGGCAGGGTCGCCTCCTTCTGCGGCCACGGCCACTGCCTCTTGATCGCGTGGTCCTCCGCGGCGTCCACCGTCAACCTATAGATGGGATGAAGCGGCGGCTAGCCACCGGCGTGGTGGCACCATGGCCCCACAGGACGAACACGCGCTCAAGGGCGCAAGTGGAGGCTAGCCGCCATGGAAGATATTGGCATCGTGGGACTCGACGGCGCCCGCCCCCGTCCGAGCGACGCGGACGGCCGGGCCTCCCTCGAGCGGCCGGCGCCAGATGTGCTGGCGCCCATCCCGATCGGACGAGAAGTAGACCGACCGACCGTCTCTGGAAAAGGCCGGAATCCCCTCGGATGACGGCTCGTTGGTCAGCCGGCGGGGCACGCCGCCCTCGGCGTCCACCAGGTATTCCTTTCGCGACGACGGAACCCTCTGGGTCTTGCCGGCCGACGGCCCGTGGAAGCGGGAAGACGGAGTCTTCTCCAGCTACGACGTCTTCGACCCGGCCGGAAAGCACCGCCAACGCGTGGACCTGCGAGGGCCAGGTGATGCCGTCCGCGACGCGCTCTTCTTCTCCCGGGACCGGGTCTATGTCGTGACGGACCTCCTCGGCGCCACGATGGGTGCGCTGGGCCAGGAGGACAACAGCGCAGAGGAAGCCGCACCGGTTCAGATCATCGCCTACGAACTCGTCGAGAAAGAGTGAGAACGGGCCATTTGCTATCATGCCTCCATGGGTTCTCGACGGCCGAAGATCTCCCTCGTGCTGTGCGCTCTGCTCCTATTGGGCTGCGGCGGCGGAGCCGAGCAGAAGCAGGCCGCGGGTGCGCTGGGCGACCGCCCCAACGTGCTCCTCGTGACGTTGGACACCACACGCGCCGACCGATTCAGCAGCTACGGCTACGAGCGCCCAACGACGCCGAGTTTCGACGCTCTCGCGGCGGATGGGGCACTGTTCGAGATGGCCCTCGGCGTTTCCGGCTGCACCCCGCCGGCCCACGCCTCAATCATGACGGGGCTCTATCCTTACCATCATGGCCTCCGGGTGATCTTCGCGGGCAGCGGCTATCGGCTGAATCCTGCACTGCCCAGCCTGGCGACCCTCCTGGGCGGGGCGGGCTGGGAGACCGGAGCCTTCCTGAGTTCGTTCACGGTTTCCGAATATTTTGGCTTCGAGAACGGCTTTTCGACTTGGGACAACGGCATGAAGCAGACGGCCAAGGCGGTCCCAAAAATTCGGGAAGAGCGCATGAGCTGGGATGTCGAGCACAACCAACGGCGTTCCGATCAGACGGCACGGAAGGCGGCCGAATGGATCCGACGCCGCGAGACGCCATTCTACTGCTGGGTTCACTTCTGGGATCCGCACGACACCAAGATGGTGCCGCCGGACGATTGGATCCAAAGCCATGCCGTGAGACACCCCGAGATCGGCGAGCATGCGATCTATGATCTGGAAATCGCCTACACCGATGAGAACTTCGGACAGCTCATCGCCGCGCTGAAGGAGTCCGGGCAGTACGACAACACGATCATCGTCGTCATTTCCGATCACGGACAGGGCCTGGGCGATCACGACTGGCCCTTCCATCGGTTGCTCTTTCAGGAGCAGATCCGGTTGCCATTCATCCTGAAGGCTCCTGGCGTGGCGCCTGGAACGCGAGTCAACGATTTGGTGCGCAGCGTCGACCTCGTTCCAACGCTGGTAGAGCTGTTGGATCTGGACTTCGACAGGTCCAAACTCGACGGCCGGAGTCTTCGCGGCCTGATGAGCGGCGAATCGGAGGCGCCGCGGCGAGCCTATGCGGAGCAGTTGAACGGATGGGATTACAATTCCTTCGTCACGCAAAAGCGGCCGAAGGATGCATTTCTCTATTCGATCGTCACGAAGGACTGGAAACTCATCCGCCGCGATGATCTCCCCGACGAAAGTATGTTGTACCGGCTCTCGAGCGATCCGCACGAACTGGAAAACCTCTATGGGTCTGAAGATGGTGCGGAAGCTCGCAATAGACTGCAGTCCTGGCTGGAGGCCGCGGACACCTATCGCCGCGAGCCGTTCACGGGCGAGACTGATACGGAGGCCGAGGAGAAATTGAGATCCTTGGGCTATCTGGGCGGGAGATAAACGACAAGGCGTTCGATCCGCGGGTAAGGCCGCGCCGCTCGCGGCGACGTGCAGCGAGTGTGCGGAAAGGTGGCGAGATGAGCGTCTCGGCGGCTGCAGCTACCGGAACGACCCGGGCCGCGCGCCTCCAGCACCCGCGACGCATCCCACCCTCAACACGCGGGCAGGCTATGACCCTGCGGCGGCGCCTTCAGACCCTCGTCTCTTGCTCACGCCCACTCCGCCGGCACGCCCCAGCCGTCTTCGTGCTCGGCGACGCGGAGGACCTCCCGGACGGGCGGGGGCTTCTCCGCCTCGGGGCTACTGAGGCCGAGGTGGTGGAGGATGCGCCCGATCGCCGCCGAGTCGCTGACGAACCCGACGACGCTCATGCGCCTGCCGCAACGCCCTAGCTCGGGGATGTGGTCGCTGAGGCGAGCCAGCCACTCCAGCGGGTCCATCGGCTCGAAGTTCCGGCCGAGGAAGGGGTTCATTCGCGAGCGGTAGACGACGGCCTTCTCGCCGTCGAGGTACACCAGCTTCTTGAGTGACAAAAGGTCGCGCACGAGGTAGGCAGCGGTGTCCTCGAGCCGCAGTTTCTCCTCGGGAGCGATCGGCTCGCCAGCGTGGACGGAGAAGCCGGGATGCTTGCAGCCGACGAGCTTGGCCACGAGTTCCTGCGAAATGGCATCGCTCTCGACCAGTCTCGCCAGGAGACGCTCCCGGAAGAGCGTCATCAGCAGCGCGCCGTCCTATTTGCTCGTGGGACGGCGAGGAGGTGGGCCTCACGGGATCGACCGAGTGGGGTGAGCACTTCGCCCCCGAATTGAAGGAAGGGGCGGTGGCCTACCTCAACATCGACTCCTCGGCGGCGGGTCCCGACTTCCATTCAACTCTGCGAGTGCCGCCCCGGCGCGGCGTGACGGGGGAACCGGGGGACGGTTATGGCTGGCCTTTCAGTGTGCTGGCGACCCCGTGACCCGTGTGAGCCAGAGGTGAGGGCGAGGCGGCGGGTCTGTGTGCCGCCTCCGGCCGACAATTCCCCTCCCCCTCCGTCAACGGGAGAAGCCTCGGTCGCGCAATGTCAGCCATGGCGTTCACTTCATCCAGGTGGTTCGTCAGCCCTCCCCTGGGCCGAAACTTCGAGGGGCCCTCGACCCGCTCGAGTGGCTGGCCCGGATGAGCGATCACATCCCGGAGCCGGGACGGCACCGTAGGTGGATCCGCTCGTCTGCTCCCGCTGCGGCCAGAGAATGCAGATCCTCGCTTTCCTGGCCGATCAGCTCTCGATCAGGCGGATCCTCGACCACCTCGCACCGAACCCGCCGGAGCAGGCCAAGCCCCCGCCCATCCGGGAGGTCCAAGGAGTTGCCGAGCACGACGAGGGCTGGGGAGTACCCGCACGGTGGGAGTGATTCTCACCGACGGCCGCCCCGCGAGCGGGACCGCCTGCTCCCAAGACGACGCCTCCGTGCGAGCCCCCCAGGTCAGCCAATTGTGGGCTCAGCGGGTGCCAAGCTTTGAGCGCCTCGGCTCCCACGAAGCCACCCTGGGTGGGGCTCCTCTGCGCCGGTGACCCGTGTCCCGGCCGGCCGCGCAACAAAACGCCTTCTCTGAAGGGGCGGCCCTCGTCAAGCCCCTTTCTTCGAGTCGTCGACGTAGCGATCTTCGTCCTTCTTCAGTCGAGTCTCCTCGTTTAGGCGATCGAGTCCGCTCGGTCTCCCGCGAGGTCCCTCATCCTTCTCTTCGCGCTCGTTTGTGGCGAGCCTCGCTCGCCGGCGCAGTATCAGCGTGCGATGGCTCGGCGGCGCCATCTATAGGACGGCCATCGACGGCGGCCAAGGAGATTCCCGCGCTCACCGAACCCCCTGATTCAGACCCCGTAAAACGAGACCTTTCTTCGGCTGTTGCCTCAGGCCGCCTCCTGAGAGCGTCTCTTCTGTACTCCGCCGAGCTTGCCCGGCTCATATGCCGACCCGTCCCTCCACATCGCGTAGAGGATCCCGCTCAGCTTCCGCGCGAGGGCCACGACGGCGACTCGCTTGCCTCGTCGGCGCGCGATCCGTTCCGCCCATTCCCGAAGTGCCTGTGTCTCGGGCCTTCTCATGTGCGTCAGCACGCGCCACGCCGCCTCCACCAGCAGCCACCGCATCCTCGCGTTGCCTGCCTTGGTGATGCGCCCTCGCCTCTTCTTCTCGCTCGAGCTCCACTCCCGTGGCACCAGGCCCAAGTAGGCCTCCAGCTGGTGCGCCCCACGGAACCGCCCGGCATCGTCCAGCGTCGCCACGAACGACACCGCCGTCACCGGCCCGATCGGCGGCATCGTCATCACTCGCCTCACGCGCACGTCTGTGCGGGCAATCTCGTCGAGCCGTGCATCCAGAGCCTGGATCTGCTCGTTCAGCGGCCCAAGCATCGAGAGCAGTGGCTTGATCTCGATCAGCAGATGCTCGGGAAGCTCGAGATCCTCCACCCGCGCCGAGAAGCACTTCGTGGTGCCCGTGGAAACCCGAAAGCTCTCCCGGCTCAAGACCGCCTGCACCAGCGCGACGAAGCGCACCCGCGTGCGCACCAGGCTCTCCCGCGCCGCGAGCAGCGCCCGCACGTGCCGCTGCTCCTCAGACGTCTGATGCGCCGGACGATACGCCCCGAGCCGGCACGCCTGCGCCAGAGCCTGCGCGTCCCGCTTGTCCGTCTTCACACGCCGACTCCGCTGCGCGTACATCGCGCGTCGGCGACGATCACCTCGTGGCCCAGCTCCTCCAGCAGATGCGCCACCCCCTCGCTGATCGTCGAGGCCTCCATCAGAATCCTCGCCTTCGGACGATCCGCGAAGAACCGACGCAGACTCTCCCCCTGCGTCCGCATCCGCTTCTCGATTAGCTCCCCAGCCTCCGTGATGATCGCGATCTGGCTTTCCCTCTTCCCCAGGTCCATGCCAATATCTTCCATGGCGGCTAGTGTCCACTTGCGCCCTTGAGCGCGTGTTCGTCCTGTGGGGCCATGGTGCCACCACGCCGGTGGCTAGCCGCCGCTTCATCCCATCTACAGGGCCGCGTTCGCCACGATCGCGATGATGGTGTTCACGTACAACATCGCGAACGGGCTCACCGCGGGGCTCCTCCTCTACCCGCTCGTCAAGGCGGGCCCGGGCCGCGTGCGCGAGGTGACGCCGGGGGCGTGGGTGCTCGGCGCCCTCTGCGCTTCGTACTACCGGTTCGGCCTGCCCCACTGAGGCCGTTCGCGATATCCTAGCGCCGCCAGCTCGGACGCTCGCGGTCCTGCGAGCGCTTCGCACTCTTTCACTCTTCCTCGATCGGAGGAGCCATGGAGAGAGGTCAGTGGGGCCAGGGGCCCATCGACATCGGTGGCACCCGGGTCCAGATGCCCCGCGTGCCCCGTCCGCCGGCGGGGGCGATCCGCCTCGTCGTCTTCGCGCTCCTCGCCCTCTTCCTGCTGTTCACCGCGTACTGCCATATCGAGCCCGAGGAGGTCGGGGTCGTTCAGCGCTTCGGGGCGTACGTCCACACGACCGACTCCGGGCCCCACCTGAAGCTGCCCTTCGGCGTCGAGACCGTGCGGAAGGTGCCGGTGCAGCGCCAGCTCAAGATGGAGTTCGGGTTCCGCACGCTGCGACCGGGGGTGCGCACGGAGTTCGCCAATCCCGCCGAGGCCCAGGCCGAGTCGCTGATGCTCACCGGCGACCTCAACGTGGCCGTCGTCGAGTGGATCGTCCCGTACCGGATCCACGACCCCAAGGCCTACCTCTTCAACGTCCGCAACGTGCCCGAGACCTTCCGCTACATGTCGGAGGCTGCCGTCCGCCAAATCGTGGGCGACCACAGTGTGATCGAGGTCATCACGATCGGACGGGCGGAGATCGCGCAGAAGGCCAAGGAGGAGCTCCAGCGTCTGTGCGACCTGTACGACATCGGGATTGAGATCCAGCACCTGGTACGTGGGGCCGAGGGATACACTCTCGAGCGCGAGAACCACGCCCTCGGCGACGTGCGCCGCTTCGACGCGCTCTATGCCGAGTACCGCAAGGCGCCCGACGTCACGCGCAAGCGGATGTACCTCGAGACCATCACGGACCGGCTCCCGAAGATGGGCAAGAAGCTGGTGCTCCACGAGACCGCGCGGGGAGTGCTCCCCCTCCTGAGTCTCGACGGGTCGGTGGGGGAGGTGAAGAAGTGAGGACCCCGCTCGTCGTCCTCGCCGGAGTGCTCGTCGCCCTCATTCTCTTCACGTCGGTCTACACCGTAAGCGAGACCGAGCAGGTCATCATCACCCAGTTCGGCCGGCCGATCGGCGGCGTGGTCGACGTCCCTGGCCTCCACCTCAAGGTGCGGCTCATCCAGGTCGTCCATCGCTTCGTCAAGCGCTGGCTCGAGTTCGACGGCGACTCAAACGAGATCCCCACCAAGGACAAGAAGTACATCTGGGTCGACACTTGCGCGCGCTGGCGCATCGCCGGCGCCCTGCGGTTCTACCAGGCGGTCAACGACGAGCGGGGCGGCCAGAGCCGCCTCGACGACATCGTGAACGGCGAGACCCGCAAGTCCATCGCCTCCTGCAACCTCATCGAAGTCATCCGCTCGACCAACCGCGACTTCCAGCTCACCGAGGAGCTCGAGGGGATTGCCTCCGAGGAGATCACAGGCATCGAGACCGGGCGCGAGAAGATCACCGAGCAGATCCTCGAGCGGGCCTCGGCCATCACCCCGGAGTTCGGGGTCGAGCTCGTGGACGTGCGCTTCAAGCGCATCAACTACACCGAGTCGGTGCAGCAGGCGGTGTTCCAGCGCATGGTCGAGGAGCGAAAGCGGATCGCCGAGCGCAGCCGCTCGGAGGGCCAGGGCTGCGCCGCGGGGGTCCGGGGACAGAAGGAGCGCGACGTCCTCGCCGCCACCTGGATCGGATACCGGACCGCGGAGGAGCTCAAGGCCAAGGCCGACGCGAAGGCGACCGATATCTGCGCCCAGGCGTACGGCCGCGACCGGGACTTCTACCAGTTCTCCGAGAGCCTGGAGAGGCTCGGCGCCTCGCTCGACAAGGACGCGACCACGATCCTCTCCACCGACTCCGAGCTGCTCCGATACCTCAAGGGACCCCGGGGGTGCTGAGCCCGCGAGGGAGTCGGTCGTTGCCCAGCTCACGGGCCCGCGCCGGGCTCGTGGCGCTCGTGTGTGTCGTGGTTGCTTGGCTATTCGCGGGGAACGTCGCGAGGAGCTACTTCCTCGGCGACGACGCGTTCATCAGCTTCCGCTACGCCGACAACCTCGTGCGCGGCCACGGCCTCGCGTGGAACCCCGGCGAGCGGGTCGAAGGCTACACGAACTTCTCCTGGGTCCTCCTGATGGCGGCGAGTCTAGCGGGGGGCATCCCTCCCGAGTTCTCCGCCAACGTCCTCGGCATCGCGAGCGGGGTCCTGCTCCTCGCCACCATCGGGTGGCTCGCGTCGCATCGTCGGGGCCCGGACCTCGGGGTGGCCCTGCTGCTGCTCCTCCTTGCCACGTGCCGCAGCTTCGGGGCGTGGTGCACGGGGGGGCTGGAGACGATGTTCTTCACGTTCCTCGTGTTCGCCGCCTTCGCGCGATTCGTCGTCGAGCACGAGCACGCGAGCGCGCGTCCCCTGGGGTCGGCGCTGCTGTTCGGTCTCGCGTGCCTCACCCGTCCCGAGGGGCTGCTTTTCTCGGCGGTCGCGGGAGCGGCGCTCCTCCTCGACGTGGGCCGGGGAGCGCGGGCGCCTGCGGCCGCGGCACGATGGGCCGCGGTCCTCTCGGTGATCGTGGGCTCCCACCTCGCGTTTCGGCTGGCGTACTACGGCGAGTGGCTGCCCAATACCTTCTACGCCAAGGTGGCCGGGGTGTGGCTCGAGCAGGGCCTCGGGTATCTGGGCCTCTTCGCCCGGAGCTACGACATCGCGTGGTTCCTTCCCCTGCTCCTCCTCGCCGCCCGGGGCCCGGGCGACGCGTGGACGAATCGGCTGTTTCTCGTCGCCCTCGGCGCCTACACGCTCTACGTCGCGTGCGTGGGGGGAGACCGCTTCGAGTTCCGGTTTCTCGTCGTCGTGCTCCCCTACCTCTACTGGCTTCTCGTCGCGGGAATCCGCCGGATCCGGGAAGCCTCGCCCGAGGAGCGCGGCCTCGGCCACGTCGCGCGCGCCCTCGCCGTGGGCGTGGGAACCGCCCTGCTGGCAACGACCGCGCTCGGGGGCGGGCACGGCGTCGAGGGCCGCCGGTTCGGCAACGTCGACCTGACGACCATCAAGCAGTACGCGAAGGACCGGGCCCGGCAGGGGCGCCTGCTGCGCGAGCTGATCGACCGGGGCCGCCTGCCGTCGGACCTGGTGGCCGCCATGGGCGGGGTGGGCGCGGTCCCGTACTACACGCGCTGGACGACGATCGACCGCCGGGGGCTCAACGACGCCTACATCGCCCGGCTCCCCCTCTCCCGGCGCGGCGTCGTCGCCCACGAGCACGACGCGCCGTGGAACTACCTGTCCTCGCGCGGGGTCGTGGTGTTCGACGCGCAGAACCGGCTCGTCGGCCGGACGCCGGGGCCCCTCGGCCGCGGGCGCCTCCACGACGGGCAACCGCTGCGCATGCGGGCGATCCGGCTCGACGACCTCTACATGACCTTCGCCACGTTCGTCTCCGACGAGGAGCTCGAGCGGCTTTTCCCCGGCTACGAGATCCTCGGCGCGGACGGCGCGGAGCCCGCGGCGGCCGCCCCCGGCTAGTCCTCCTCCTCCCAGTCCGGCGGCGCTTCGAAGCCCTCGTGCCCGTCCTGGAACGCGCCGACCCCGGGGACCTGCTGCGCCCGGAACGTCCGCAGGACCACGAAGAGGTCTCGCACGGTCTCCGGATGGCTCGCGGCGACGTCCTTCCGCTCACCCGGGTCGTCCCACACGTCGTAAAGAGCGATCCGAGCCGACCGCAGGGCGCCGCGCTCGAGCACGCTCGGGCCCTGGACGATCAGCTTCCAGGGCTTTCTGGTCAGCGCCACCTGCTCGCGTTCGCTCCGCGCGAACATGCTGAACCAGGCCCGTCGGGGGGCGCCGACCTCGCCGCGCAGCACGTCCAGCATGTCCTGCCCATCGAGCGGGTTGGGGTCGGGGCCGGTCAGGCCCGCGATCCGCTTGAGGGTCGGGTACACGTCGATGTACCCGGTGAGGGCGTCGACCTCGCGCCCTCCCCGGATTCCCTCCGGCCAGCGGACGACCGCCGGCACCCGGATCGCCCCCTCGTACACGGTCGATTTCTCGCCCCGCAGCGGGCGGTTGTCGCCCGGCTGGTCGGCGCCGTTGTCGCTGGCGAACAGGACGAGCGTCCTCGCCGCCACGTGCGTCGTGTCGAGCGCCCCAAGGATCCGGCCGATCGCCTGGTCGAGCGAGTCGACCATGGCCGCGTAGGTTCGGCGCGGCCCCTCTCGCTCCTCGTACTTCTCGAGGTCTTCCGGCTTGGCCGCGAAGGGACGATGGGGCGCGTTGAAGGCCACGTACAGGAAGAAGGTCTCGTCCGCCGCCGCGGCGGCTTCGACGTGCCGCACCGCCTCCCGCGCGACGAGGTCGGTCGTGTAGCCCTCGTCGTGGGACGCCTCGAAGTCGCGATGCCAGTCGAGCTCGCCCAGGCACAGGTGCGAGAAGTAGCCGAGCGCGCCGTTGAAGTGCCCGTAGAAGTGGGTGAAGCCCTGGCGGAGGGGATGGAACTCGCGCGAGGCGTGGCCGAGGTGCCACTTCCCCACCATCGCGCGGCGCGTGTAGCCGGCCTCCCCCAGCATCTCGCCGAGCGTCTTCTCGCTCGCCGGCAGTCCGTATCGCGACCACGGCGTGATCACGGAGCGCATCATGCCGAAGCGCAGGGGATAGCGCCCGGTCAGGAGGCCGGCGCGAGTCGGCGAGCACATCGGGGCGGTGTAGAAACGCTCGAGCCGAACGCCCTCGACGGCGAGGCGGTCGATGCTCGGTGTCGGGATGTTTCCCCCGTGGTACCCCACGTCGCGCCACCCGAGATCGTCGGCGAGGAGGATGACGACGTTCGGGGGGCGGTCCCCGACCTTCGGGCTCGCGCAGGCCGCGGCGACCGCCGCGGCGACGAGGACGAGCCGCTGCACCCGAGCCCACGCCCGACGCTCGAGGGCGGCCGCGGGAACCCGCGTCATCGCGGAAGCCACCCGGACACCGTCTTCCGGGAGATCCGCTGCATCTCCGAGATCGTGGCGATGTACTCGCCGTCGTTCCCCGCCCGATGAGGGTTGTAGAACTCCCACACCGTCCTTCCCGAGGCGTCGACCTCGAACGCACGCCCCGCGTCGGACTCGGTAATGAGGGTGTGCCCGTTCTCGAGGTGCTGCGCGGCTCCGCAGAACCGCGAGTAGAAGGGCGCCCCGGGGGTGCCGGCGTAGGTCCACACCTCGTCGTCCGTCCGGGGATCGATCTCCCGGACGACCGACGCGCCGCTGCCTTCGCGGTTGTCGAAGTAGAGGAGGTGGCCGTTCGCGAGCAAGCGCGGGTCGTGCTGTCCCGTGGGCGGCCCCTTGCGCGCCCAGGTGATCTCCTCCCGGTCGGGGTCCAGGACTGCGATCACCCCGAGGCCGTTCATCGAGGTGAGCACGCACCCGCGGCAGAAGGCCGGGAGACGATCGGCAAGGCTTCCGTCGAGGACGTGGACGGTGTTGGTGTGGAAGACGTCGCCGGCCCTCTTCTTCCGGTCCTCCATGAACGAGACAAAGGGGGACCGCGCGAGCGCGCCGACGAGCGAGATGCGTCGCTTCTCCTCGCCGTTCGGGCCGAGGATGGACAGGGCGTCCTCGAGGACGAGAGCGCCCGGGAACGACGGGAGGTCCTTGCGCACGGCCCGGGTGAGGACGTAGACGTCTCCGTTCTCGAGGACCGCGAGGTCGTGGTGTGCCGAGTTCGCCACGGCCCAGACCAGCTTCGAGTCCCGGTCGATCCGGGCCACCCCGAGGCCCTCGAACACCACGAGGAGGTCGCCGTCGTCGAGGAGACGGGCCCGCCGCCACCACGTGGCGCCGAGCTTGTCGGCGTCGGGCGAGTCCGGCCAGACGTCGGCGAAGGGACGGCTCCAGCGGTGGAGGACCTCTCCCCGCATGTCCATCAGGAACGCCTCCGCGGCGTGGCCCGACGTGTAGAAGTTGAGCTCGTTGCCCCCGGCGTCCAGGTCGGCGCCGACCGTCACCCCATGGCGCGACTGCGCCACCGATCCCCCGACGTAGCCGATCGATCGCAGTCGTTCGATCGTCGCCTTCTCCTCGGCGTCGAGGCCGCGGTCGGGCCCGGGACGCATCCGGCGAAAGCGCCCGCGCGGACCGTCCTCGGTCCCGGGCGAGCTGGAGCAGGCCGGGGCGCCGAGGACGCCGAGGGCGGCGACGAGCAGGACGCTCCCTCGGCAACGGCCGCGGCTCGCGCGCGGTGGGTGCACGAGAGCAGGATAGTCGCAATCCTGTCCCTACCGGAAACTCCATTCGAAGTCGAAGCCGCCAACTGATAGTGATGCCGTGGGCTGATGTGTGGGCGGAGCAGGCGGCGGTTGAGCTGGGCGTGTCGTAGGACCGATCCACGCTTGGCTGCGGGAGGGTCTGCTGCACGGGGAGCAGGTCATGTCGGGTGCTCCGTGGCGTATCGCCTTGGACGAGGGAACGCGCCGGCGACTCGCTGGCGAAGATGCACCCACCGGCTGGGTCGGACTGGCGCAAGCTGCACGGCGGCTCGGCGTCAGCAAGCAGACCATCTCCAGTTGGGTCAAGTCCGGCAAGCTCCAAGCGGTCCGGGTGGCTTGCGGTCGCCGCAAGGGCTGGGGAATCTGCGTCAAGTCAACAACTTCGGACAAGCAGCTCAGCTTCACTTGACCAAACCCGAGACGAAATGGAGAAGAGGCGCAGTATGAAGCAAGCTTCGGCCGCCTAGGCCTGTAGACCCGACAGGTGATCTCCACGCCCCGCCCGAAGCCGGAGGGAGAGACGCCGGCACGATTGAGGAGGCAGACCCCACGGTCAGACCTCCGACGACGGCCCCAGTCCGTGCGAGTGCCCGGCCGGATGGGGTCCTTCCGGGATCCAATGAACCCGTCCGAGGCGGATGTCCCCCTTGGCGGAACGGCATCGATTGGCCGACCGCCGGCGCCGGACGCCAGCGCTTACGCCTCAGCGCTCGGCGGAGGACTCCTGCCCCGGCAGCGCCCGGGCGAGCTCGTCGACGAGCGCGACGTTGCGCGCCACCGCACGCTCGAGGACGGCCGCCTGCCGGGCGGCGCGGTCCCAGTCCC
>Ga0326597_10008818_pt1 | contig 13560 bp, 9 predicted proteins | sample RVTome_12_FD_203789 | JGI IMG/M metagenome (GOLD analysis project Ga0326597, IMG submission 203789) | Soil microbial communities from uranium-contaminated site in the Upper Colorado River Basin, Wyoming, United States - RVT100D185 | ecosystem: Environmental > Terrestrial > Soil > Contaminated >... | reverse complement strand
TACAGTTGGTGTGCAATCCGTAACAAGCTGTCCATCTGTAATGAGGAGATATGGGCATGGGGAGTCAGAACTCGCAGCGCGAAGTTGCGCCGCCCTGGGTCGATGGCCTCACCATCGGGCAAACGCTGCGAGAGACAGCTCGGCGGTATCCAGATGGCGACGCATTCGTGTTCTGCGATCCCGTCAAACGGATGACTTGGGCCAAGTTCGATCGCGAAGTCGATGCTGTGGCCCGCTCGCTGCTGGCCCTCGGATTCGAACCGGGTGATTACTTCGGCGTCTGGGCGACGAACGTGCCGGAGTGGGTCGTGTTGCAATTCGCGACGGCGCGAATCGGAGTGGTACTGGTGACCATCAACCCTTCGTACCGAACCAGCGAACTTAAGTACGCGCTTCACCAATCCGATGTGCGCGGTGTGGCGCTGGTCGATGCGTTCCGGTCGTCCAGCTTCTTCGACATGCTCAATGAAGCCGTCCCCGAACTGGCGGCGGCGTCACCGGGCGAGTTGAAGAGTGAGACGTTTCCGAAATTGCAGTGGGTCGTCTCGTTGCGAGGCAACCCGCCGGCGGGCGCTTTGTCCTGGAACGATTTGCGGTCTCGCTCCGATAGCGTTTCCAGCCGGCGGCTCGACGAAGTGGCCGACGGACTTACTCCGTCCGGCGCGATCAACATTCAATACACCTCCGGCACCACCGGGCGACCGAAGGGCGCGACACTGTCGCATCGGAATCTGCTGCTCAACGCCTACTACGCCGGTGACTGCCAGCGAGTTGATCATACCGACCGCATTTGCATTCCCGTGCCGCTGTATCACTGCTTCGGCTGCGTGTTGGGCACGCTGTGCTGTGCGGTGCATGGTGCGGCAATGGTCTTTCCCGCCGAGTCATTTCAAGCCGGGGCAACGCTGGCGGCAATCGAACGGGAGCGTTGCACCGCGCTGTACGGCGTGCCGACGATGTTTATCGCCCAGCTCGAACATGAAGACTATCCGCAGCGAGATCTTTCGTCGCTACGAACGGGCATCATGGCGGGCAGCCCCTGTCCGATCGAGCTGATGAAACGCGTCACGCAGGAAATGGGAGCCAGCGAGATCACCATCGGCTACGGCCAGACCGAAGCGTCGCCGCTGATCACGCAAACGCGCACGGACGATCCGATTGGATTGCGCGTCGGCACGGTCGGGCAACCGATCCCCGGCTTCGAAGCGAAGATTATCGATGTGGAAACGGGCGACGAACTCGGAGACGGCCAGCAGGGGGAATTCTGCGGCCGCGGACACGGCGTGATGATCGGCTACTACAAGATGCCCGACAAGACGGCCGAAGCGATCGACGCCGACGGCTGGCTGCACACCGGCGACCTCGCTCTGCGCGAACCGAATGGCTACTACCGCATCACGGGCCGATTGACCGACATGATCATCCGCGGCGGCGAAAACATCTACCCGCGCGAGATCGAAGAACGCCTGTACCAACACCCGGCGGTAGAAGACGTACAAGTCGTCGGTCTCCCGGATCGTCGATTTGGCGAAGAGGTGCTCGCCTGGGTCAAGCTGAAGAAGGGAGAGACCGCGACGGAAGACGAACTACGTGACTTTTGCCACGCATCGCTGGCACATTTCAAGGTGCCACGCTACTGGAAGTTCGTGGACAGTTTTCCAACGACGGTTAGCGGAAAGATCCAGAAGTTCAAGATTCGAGAACAGGCGATCGAAGAACTCGGGTTGCAAGACGTCGCGAAGATCGAAACGGCGTGATCTCTGAGTGAGGAAAGTAAGCCGGAACGAGCCCTGCGCAGTTCCAGCAGTTCCACAGCGGTGCCGGAACTGCGCGGGGCTTGTTCCGGCCTACTCCAACTGATCACCGACAACATGTGTCGCCGCTGCCAGCAGCAGTTTATCGTCGTTGGTACGTAGAGCTTGCAGACAGCTCTCGGCGTGGCGCAGTGAATCGGCGACGAACAGCTTCGCCACGGCATCGTGAGTTCGATCGTTGCGGGTCAGCTCGTCGTCCCAGCGGCTGAGCGCGCAGGCGGTGGCAAGCAGTTCCATTGCGGTCCATGATATTCGTTCCTGCACGAGTTGTCGCTCGATGACTTCTTCGCGGTGACGGATTAGCACGCGTTGAACTGTCGTGCCGAGGCGGCGGATGAGTTTTGCAAGCTTTCGCGCGGCCGGTTTCAGTTCCGGAGAACGAACCGGTACGAGGGGCGTGCTGAATCGGAGCCGCAGCGCGTCAGCGGCGAAGCGGCCGAATGTGCCAACGCCGCTCCAGGGACGTTTCAAAGTGTCAGCCACTTCTTTCATACGCAGCCCCGGTCCGCGCATGCCGGTTAGTGCCATGAACGACAGCAGCACTTCGTTGGCGCCTTCGCCGATCTGATTGATGCGATGATCGCGGAGCATGCGTTCCAGCGGGCGATCCGTGAAATAGGCAGCGCCGCCATGAATCTGAAAGGCGTCGTTGACGATCGTCCACAGCCGCTCGGTGCTCCAGACTTTGAGCATCGCGGTCTCGAGCATGTAATCCTCCAGCCCCCGGTCGATCAGGCCGGCCGTGACTGTCGTCATGGCTTCCATGGCATACGTCCAGGCGGCCATCAGGGCGAGCTTTTTCTGAACAAGTTCAAACTCGGCAAGCGTGCGGCCGAACTGCCGCCGCGTGCGGGCGTGTTCCATGGCGAGACGCAGCGATGTCTTCGCGGCGCCGGTGCAACACGCACCGAACGTCGTGCGGCCAAAGTTGAGTACGGTGAGCGCGACCTTCAATCCCTTGCCGCGCGGTCCGAGAATGTTTTCGCGCGGTACGTGCAGATTGTCGAACGCCAGCCGCGCGGTCGCCGTGCCGCGAATGCCGAGTTTCTCCATTCGTGGCTCGGTGACCTGAAAGCCCGGCATCTCGGGCGTTACCAGGAAAGCGGTTATCGCGGTCTCGTCTCGACCCTCAATCGGCGTGCGGGCCATGACGGTCAGCACATCGGCGATCGCTCCGTTGGTGATGTACCGCTTCTCGCCATTCAGCACAAAGTGGCTGCCGTCCGCCGACGGTGTGGCCGAGGTCTGGACGTTGGCGGCGTCCGAGCCGGCTTCCGGTTCGGTCAGCGCGAAGGCGGCGAGCTTGTGGCCGCTGACCAGATCGGGCAGCCACTTCTGTTTCTGCTCGTCGGTGCCGAACAGCAGCAAGCCCCGCATGCCGATCGAATGATGCGCGTTGACGAAGATCGACGTCGAACTACAACGTGCGCCGATCACTTCCAGCAACCGGCAGTACTCCATTTGCGAGAACCCACGTCCGCCAAACTCCGCCGGCGCCGTCATGCCAAGCAAGCCCAACTCGGCCAGCCCGTCGATTGTCTCGCGCGGGATGTCGGCTTCGCGATCGATCCGCACGGGGTCCAGATGTTCGTCGCAGAACTGTTCGAGCGCCGCGACCGCTGATTCGACGTTGCGTTGCTGCTGGTCCGTCAGCCGCGGATACGGGAACACCCAATCGGCCACGAACCGGCCTGCGAACAGTCCCTTGGCCACACCGGTCCGCTGTGGCAGCGACCCGAGCAATTCCTCGGCCTGTCGGATTTGCTGGTCGCGCTGGGCGAGTCGATCAGGCTGTTGGGTTGTAGTATTCATGGCAAGTTCGGCTCCGGTTCTTCGGTACGACGGCCTTCCCAGGCCGTCGATTGCTTCACGACGGCCTGGGAAGGCCATCGGACACAGGAATCATACGCACGCTCTCGGCTGGCAGCGGCATTTCGAGGAGGATTTGGCCCAGCGTCTTACCCTGTGCATCGGTTCGCAAGCTGCCTCGCAGCACTCCCCGCAGAACGAAATTCAAGGCCTGTAGATTCGGCAGCTCGAACCGCTCGACAGATTCGACTTGCAGCGGCGAGAAGAATGCGGCGACGCGGTCGGCCGTTAGCCAGATTTGCAGAAACTCCCAGGCGTCGCCGCCGCGAGCGATCACGCCGACGTTGGCGTTTGAACCTTTGTCGCCGCTACGAGCACAGGCGATGTCGTACAGCGTCGGTCGTCCGCCGCGCGACCGCGATTGGGTGAGCCGCCGTTCGATGGGTGAACATTCTGTTTGCGATGGCAGCGGTCCGTTCGCGGAGCGATCGGCCACGTGCGTGTCCTCGGTGGCGATCGTTTCGACAAGCGGTGTGATCGCGTCGCGGGCGATCAGGCAGGGCCAGTAGCGGAACAGCGGATGGACGCGGGGGCGGCCTTCGGCGTAGCCGGTTGTACCCTGCGGCCCGGCGGTGATGAGCGGCATGAGTTCACGCGAGAAGCGTTCGACCGCGTCCCGCGAGTCGGCTTCGACCGCGACTCGCAAGACAGTTTCGAGGAAACGGTCCGACTCCTCGCGATTTCCACCGGTAAGTGAGCCGACGATTCCCGCGCCGCACGCGCCGCTGCCAAGACATTCGACGACGCTGTCTCGCAACTCGAAGCCAGCTTCGCGGACGCGATGCAGAACCAGTTCGCCGGCGCGGCGTGCCTTCTGAACCGCATTTCGGCCGACGATCGTCAGCGTTCCGGCCGAGCGAAAGCCGTCACGGAACGTGGCGCTGACTTTGTACGCATCGGGACGCGGTTTGCCGCTCGCGCCGCTGACTCGAACGCGGTCGTTCCCCAAATCGTCAACCAGCAACGAGAGAAACGAAACCGTCACGTCTGGGCTGAGATAATTCGCGGGATCGCCAATCTCGTAAACGAGTTGTTCCTTGACCGTCAGTTCCGTCACCCAGCCGCCGGTGCCGCGCGGCTTCGTGACGACGCAGCTTCCATCATCTGCGACTTCGACGATCGGAAACCCGAGGTGCGCGGGATCGGGCACATCGAGCCAGCTGGTGCTGATGCCACCAGTCGCCTGCGTGCCGCACTCGATCAGATGCCCGGCCACGGTCGCGCCAGCCAGCCGGTCGAAATCGCCATCGCTCCAACCGAAGTGATGCATGCATGCGGCCACGACCAGCGATGGATCAGCGGCGCGGCCGGTGATCACGATGTCGGCCCCCGCGGCCAACGCTTCAATGATCGCTGCCGCGCCGAGATACGCGTTTGCCGTGACGAGTTGGTTGGCGACGTCGTCGATGGGGGCACCGGTATCAAGGTTGCGAAATTGCTCCGCGTACGCATCGCCGAAAGCCGTGCGAATGACTTCCAGAACATCGTCCCCGGACACGACGCCGATGCGCAGCGATCGACAACCGGCTTGTTCGAGTGCCGCGCGACAGGCGTCCGCACATCCGCGCGGATTCAGGCCGCCGGCATTGGCGACCAGCCGACACCGGCCGCCCGCGGACCAGTAGGCCGCCAGTGACCGAACGACATCGACGAAATCGCCGGCAAATCCCCCTCGTGGATCTCGTTCACGCTGAACCGCGAGGATCGACATCGACACTTCGGCCAGATAATCCAACATGAGATAGTCGAGATCTGGCTCGCGGGCGAGCATCTCGACCGCTGCGTCGCCGCGATCGCCCCAGAAGGCTTGAGCGTTCCCGATTCGAACGGATGTTGGCATGGGTGTCACTTTACACTTGAAGCACGCCCGTCCGGAAGCCACCTTCGGCGGTCGCTGGCAACAGGTCCAGCGCGGTTTGCAGCCAGAGCCGCGTCTCGTGCGGTGCGATGATGGCGTCGACCCAACCTCGCGCCGCGCCGTAGCGGATATCGGTCTGCTCGATGTAACGCTCGCGGATCGATCGTCGAAGTTCTTCGATCTCGTCTTCGGCGAGAGCCCGGCCCGCGCGCTGGGCGTCGCGAAGTTGTAGGGCCAGCAGCGTTTCGGCCGCCTGATCGGCACCCATGACAGCGTATTTCGCGGTTGGCCAGGCGAGGATGAGCGCCGGGTCGTACGCTTTGCCACATAGCGCATAGTGTCCGGCACCGAACGAGCCGCCAATAATCACGGTCAGCTTCGGCACCATGGAATTGCTGACGACATTTACGAGTTTCGCCCCGGCTCGAATGATGCCCGCTTGTTCTGCCTGTTTTCCGACCATGAATCCCTGCACGTCTTGCAGGAACACGATGGGGACTCGCGTTTGGTTACAGTCCATCACGAAGCGCGCGGCTTTGTCGGCCGCGTCGGGGTAGATCACGCCGCCGATTTGCACTTCGCCACTCGCGGTTCGAGAGCGATGTTTCTGGTTGGCAACGATTCCTACCGCGTGGCCACCGATCTTTGCGAACGCCGTGACCAGCGATAGACCGAACTCCGCTTTGTATTCCTGCAACGAATCGCCATCGACAACGCACGCCATCACGTCGCGCACATCATATTCGCCCCGACCGTCTACAGAAACGATTTCGTAGAGCCGATCAGCGGATGAACCAGCATCCGCACCGCCCTCACGCTCCCCTTCTCCCCCGCTCGGCAACAGCTCGACCAACGACCGCAGCCGCCGGAGACACGACTCGTCATCCGGTTCATGAAAATCCACCGTGCCGCTGATCGCCGAGTGCATGGCCGCGCCACCCAACTCTTCCGGATCAGCCACTTGTCCGATTGCCGCCTTGACCAATGCGGGTCCGGCCAAGCAAAGCTGACTTCCATCAGTCATCAGCAGTTTGTCGCACAACACGGGCAGGTAGGCTCCGCCCGCGATGCAATTGCCCATCACGGCTGCGTACTGAGGAATGCCAGCGGCCGACAGCACGGCGTTGTTGCGAAAGATGCGGCCGAAGTCGTCTTCGTCGGGAAAGATCTCATCTTGCAGCGGCAGGAACGCGCCCGCGGAGTCGACCAAATAAATCAGCGGCAATCGAAATTGAAACGCGATCCGCTGTGCCCGCAGCAGTTTCTTGATCGATTGCGGAAACATCGCACCCGCCTTGACCGTGGCGTCGTGAGCCGCGATCAGACAGGGCTGGCCGCTGACCCAGCCGATCCCGATCACGATGCCGGCCGCTGGCACATCGCCCCACTCCGTATACATGCCGTGTGCGGCCCACAGGCCGAACTCAAGAAAGGGCGGGCCTTCGTCGAGCAACAGCGCCAGCCGTTCGCGCACGGGCAGGCGGCCATGTCGGCGTTGCCGCTGTTGCCCTTCCGCACCGCCTCCTTGGCGCAGCACTTCCTCCTGGCCGAGCAATTCATCCGTAATGTCACGCAGTGATAGCACAAGGGTTCCTTATGTAAGTGCTTCGTTTAACCGCCCGCCGGAGGCGTGCGCTATCCGTGCCCAGAGCGCACGCCTCCGGCTGGCGGTTAAACGAATGATAAACATCGGCTGATGCACAATGGTGTGTTCCTGTCGCCGTCTTTCTGTCTCACAACGCTGTCAAACAAATTCATTTGCGCGGCGAAACGGCAAGGCGCTCAATCGCGCGGCACAATCCGTCGATGCCTTCTCCCTTGGCGACAGACGTTGTTATAACCGAAACGCCTTGTCCGTCCGCCGCACCAAGCTGCGGTTTGACATCCGCCACGGTCTGAGCAGCGCCGGGCAGATCGGCTTTGTTGACGACAACCAAGTCAGCGACTTCGAGAATGCCGGCCTTTTCCCATTGCAGTTCGTCGCCCGTTTGCGGCTGCAGGATTAGCACGACAACGTCGGCAACTTGCCGGATCGCGACGTCTCCCTGACCGGCTCCGACGGTTTCGACAAAGATGCGATCGAAGCCGAACGCTTTCATCACGTCCAGCATCAGATCGATGTTTTGCGCAACGCCCTGCTGCCCGGAAACGGTGGACAGACTTCTGACAAAGACACGATCGGATGTGGCCGTACTGGCGATGCGGCATCGATCACCCAACAGCGCGCCGCCAGTTACGGGACTCTCGGGATCGCAAGCCAGTACACCGACTCGCTCGCCACGCTCGGCAAAATGTGTCGTCAGCGATCCCAACAGGCTGCTTTTTCCCACGCCACCGCCACCGGTTAGAGCGATGACGGGCGGAGTACTTTTCAATTGGGTCGGTAGCTCGGCCGTTAACGCCTCGCGTTGCTGGCCACTCGATGCGAGCGTCAGCAAGCGTGACAGTGCGGATCGGTCACGGCGCCGCATTCGCTGAACTAGATTCGGGATATCGTCGCGATGAACGTCCAGCGGCATGAAGGCGACCAATCTACTTCGACAGGAATTGGACAATCGAATCGATCGACGTTCCGGGACCAAAACACGCGCGAGCCCCCAGCTGCTTCAGTTTCTCCTGATCGTCCTGCGGAATGATACCACCGACGATCACGCCGATGTGAGTTAGGTCGCGTTTTCGCAGTGTCTCGAGCAACGCTGGCACGAGCGTCATGTGGGCGCCGTTGAGAATGCTGACGCCCAACCAATCGACGTCTTCGTCCTGCGCGGCCTGAGCCACCGAATCCACCGACTGCCAAAGCCCGCTGTAGATCACGTGGAAACCGGCGCCGCGCAATCCGCGCGCCACGAGTTTAATACCCCGGTCATGCCCATCCAGGCCGACCTTGGCAAGCAGAACACGCTGGTGGATTGTTCGTTCAGTCATATCACCACACTAAATCTATCACCACCCAGGCGCTGGTCGGAAGCGTCCCAACGCGTGGGCCAGAGCATCCACGCATTCCTGCACCGTGACTCGATGGTCGGCTGCTTCCAACAATGCTGGGAAGACATTCTCACCCGCATCCGCGACGCGTCTTACATCGTCGAGCGACCGAAGCACGGCGTCGGAACTTCTACAACGTTTGATGTCTCGCAGCGATTCGACTTGCGCGGATTCCGTCGCTGCATCAATTTGCATGACGGAGATGGACGGGTCGTCCGACTGCTGAAAGGCGTTTACTCCAACCAGCAGTTTCTCCTCGGAGTCGATCGCTCGCTGGTAAGCAAACGCGGCATCCGCGATCCTGCGCCGGAAATAACCGTTCTCGACCGCCGCAATCATCCCGCCTTGTCCGGCGATCTCGCCGAAGCAATCCCGCGTCTCTTGTTTCATCTGTCGAGTTAGGTTCTCCACAAAGTAGCTACCGCCAAGCGGATCGATCGTGTTCGTCACACCGGTCTCGTGAGCCAACACCTGTTGTGTGCGCAAGGCGAGCGTAACCGCATGCTCGCTCGGAAGCGCCAGCGTTTCGTCCATCGAGTTTGTGTGCAGCGACTGACAGCCGCCGAGCGCCGCCGCGAGTGCCTGATAAGCGACACGCACCAAGTTTACCTCCGGCTGCACGGCTTGCAACGAACAGCCTGCCGTCTGTGCGTGAAACCGCAGTTTCCACGACGCTTCCGATTTCGCCCCATATTCGTCGCGCATCAGTTCCGCCCACAGCGCGCGAGCGGCACGGTACTTCGCGACTTCTTCAAACAGGTCGTTATGCGCGTTGAAGAAGAAACTCAACCGCGGCGAAAAAGCGTCGATGTTCATGCCGCGATTGAGGCATTGTTCGACGTAATGCCGACCGTCGGCCAGCGTGAAGGCAAGTTCTTGAGCAGCGGTCGAGCCGGCTTCGCGAATGTGGTAACCGCTGATGGAAACGGGATTCCACCGCGGCACGTGTTGTGTGCAGAAGTCGATCAGATCGACGACCAGCCGCACCGACGGTTCGGGCGGGAACACGATCTCGTTCTGCGCGTGAAACTCCTTGAGGATGTCGTTTTGAATCGTGCCGCGCAGTTTTTTCAAATCAAACCCCCGTTGGCGCGCGGCAGCGACATAGAACGCCATGATGACGATCGCCGGTGCGTTGATCGTCATCGACACGGACGCCTGATTCAAATCGATGTCGTCAAACAGCGCCAGCATGTCGTCGATGGTATCAACCGCCACGCCAAGCCGTCCGACTTCACCCACCGAACGCGGATCGTCGCTGTCCAGCCCCATCAGTGTTGGCAGATCGAACGCCGTACTCAGGCCGGTCTGCCCCTGCTCAAGCAGAAAGCAAAACCGCTCGTTCGTATCGCTGGGCCGACCAAATCCAGCGAACTGTCGCATCGTCCACAGTCGGCCGCGGTACATCGACTCGTGAATGCCACGCGTGAACGGAAACTGTCCCGGCAGCCCAAGTTCATGCTCCGGGTCGAAACCTTCCAGGTCCGCGACCGTATAAAGCGGCTGGATGGCAACGCCGCTGACGGTTGTTTTTTGCATTTGCATTTCCAAAGAGACACCCGTCTTTGTTTCTGGCTTGGTACGATGATAATTATACCGATGTTTGAAACCGACGTATGGCGATAGCAACAGTATTTCACCACCGCCGGTCCGAACTTGCTCAGCTAGGCCGGAACGGGGTGCGACGGGTGCGGTCCATCCCTTTGGGCCGGTGCATAGCGCCATTCCGCTCAAAGTGAGTGGTCTTGCCCCTGCTCTCTGATCTCTCTTGACCCAGCTAGTCAGTCATCGGCCAGACAGTCACGCCGGGCGTGCTAGTCCGAATGCTCCACAGTTTGTGTCCGGCGGTGATGAAGAGCGTCTTGCGGTCGGGGTTGCCGAAGGTGCAGTTGGTGAGCATGTCGGCGGGGACGGGGATGAATTGCAGCAAGCCGCCTTCCGGTGCGATGACGTAGATGCCAGCTTTGTGCTTGTTGGAAGTCTCGACAGGCGGATTCGGGAAGTTAAAACCGGCCGCCGCATACAAACGCCCCTCCACATCCATCGCCATGCCGTCCGGGCCGCGATCGGTTCCCCAATCGAACAACAGCTTGCGACTGGCCGGTCCGATCGAGCCATCGGCGTTGAGATCAAATCGCCATAATTTTCGGTTGCCGCCGAGACCTTGTGGGCCATCGTTGACGTTGTCGGCGACAAACAAATACTTGCCGTCGGGCGAGACAAGAATGCCGTTGGGTCGATCCACTTCGTGCGTGATGATGCGCGAGACTCTGCCAACGTCGTCGATTCTATAAACCCCCTCGATCTCGCGCCCGTCGGCGTCCCGCTGCTGCATGTCGGAGCGATTACCATAGCGAGGGTCGGAGAAGTAGATGCGTCCCTTCGAGTCGATCGCGAGATCGTTCGGCGAGTTGAATTTGCCGCCCTCGAAATGATCCGCCAGCACGGTGATGGTGCCATTCAGTTCGGTGCGCGTGATTCGCCGATTGCTGTCCAAGCCGCCACCCTCGCAGCACAACATCCGCCCCTGATGATCGAACTGAATTCCGTTCGTACGCCCGGATGGCGTGCGAAAGACGTGGATTTCGCCGTTAGCGTCACGACGCATGATACGGTTGTTGACAATGTCGCTGAAGTACACATTGCCGTCCGGATGCCAGGCCGGCCCTTCGGTAAAGGCGACTCGTCCTTCCAGTTGCAACTGCGACTCGGTCGAAATCGGATCGGCAGCGAAGCCGATGATCGGTAATGCGACGAGCAGGATTGTGGCTAATAACTGTCGATTCATGGTCGCAAACTCCAGGAGTGGGGCATTTTGCTTCGTCGAGATTCGAGTGGCGAGTGGCGAGTGGCGAGTCTTCGAGCCCCCAGCATGTTAGCCGGACTGGAGGCTCGAAGACTCGACCCCAGCCACACTTCCACACTTCCGCACTTCCGCACTTCCACACTTCCGCCTGCGCCTCCGGCTACGGGTTAAACGATTCAATGCAATACAAGTCCGCGATCGTTCGCAAATAGAGCGAGTTGCCTGCGACCGCGGGTGAAGCTTGGAAGCCGTATTCCAATTTGTTCTCGGCCAACAGCTTGTACGCTTCGGCGGCTTCGATGACCACTGTTGTTCCGTCCATACTGAAGCAGTAGATCCGGCCGTTGGCAACGATAGGCGAAGCGCGATACTCGCCGCCAACGCGTTTTTGCCAAATGATCTTTGCCGTCTTGGCGTCGATGCACGATGCGATCCCTTGATCGTTGATCATGAACATCAATTCACCGACGATGATGGGCGACGGACGTTTCGGAGCACTCTTGCTGAACCCCCACTCGATGTGCGTGTCGGTGACGTCGCCGCTGCCATCCGGCTTGACCGCGATCATCGAAAACGGGCCTGAGCCTGCCGCGATGTAGACCAACCCGTTGGCATACAGCGGTTTGGCGGCGGCGTTCATCCCATCATGCCGCACGCGCCACAGGACATCGCCGGAATCGGGATCGTACGCGATCGACTCCATGGCGCTGGGGCTGATGATTTGCCGGCGTCCGTTATGTTCGAACGCGGTGGCCGTCGAATACGCCTTCTTGCGATCGCCATTGTCGGTGCCGTAATCGATTTCGCGGTCGCGCCGCCACGCTGTCTTGCCGCTGTTCTTATCGAACGCGACGACATATTGGTAGTCGTACCCATCGTAGGCCACGATCAGCTTGTCGCCCTGAACGATCGGCGAGGAGCCGGGCCCTCGCCAATGATTGCACTGCAGGTCTCGTCGCTCCCAGTTCTTCTTGCCGGTGGCCGTATCGAGACACGCCGTCCCATAGCTGCCGAAGTGGACGTAGATGCGGCCCTCTTCAATGACGGGCGTACACGAAGCGTAGCTGTTCGTCGGGTGACAGAATCTCGGCTCTTCGTTCTCGAAGACGACGATATCTCGCAGCACCTTGCCGGAATCGCGTTGGACGCACAGCGCCGACATTTGCTTGCCATCTTCCGTCGCGGTCGTCAGCCAAAGTTGATCGCCCCAAATGACCGGTGACGACCATCCCTTGCCGTGAATAGGAATCTTCCATTTCACATTTTCGGACTCACTCCAGGTCAGAGGCAAATTCGCATCATCCGACCCATCGCCGCTCGGACCACGAAACTGCGGCCAGCTATCGGCAGCGACGACTTGGCCGGCAACGAGTAGAAACACGAGTAACAGAGTTCGGCGCATAGGGCATCCTTTGTGGAAAGCGTTCGTCGAGTCTGGAGCCATGATAACTTGGCGGTTCCCACGCCGCGAGTAGCGGCCAGGGATCGCGATGGGTTAGGATGCTGGTTCCTGCAATGAACTATCCGAGCCAGACAAGATGAGCCGAACATCCTGGACTTTCCTACACGTCAACGACAGTCACATGGGGACCGCGCGGTCGTATCGCTTTCGCCCAGCGATCAACCGACGTTGGGCAGCTATCAAGCGGCAGATGGGAGCAATCGACGCGGATCTGTTGCTGCACGGGGGCGATCTGACACGCGATGGCGAGACGCATGAGTTCGAGTATCTGCAAGCTCGGGAGGATTTGGATACGCTGCCGTTTCCAAGCTTTGTCATTCCGGGAAACATGGACGTTGGCAACAAACACGCCACGCGAAACGGCCGAAAACGGAAGTGGGAAGAACGTGGGCTCGGCTGGCACGATCCCGATCTGAACATGACCGAAGCCCGCTTGCGATTGTTCGCGACCTACTTCGGACCGATCCATTGGACGCTGCTGCATCGCGACGTTCGCTTCACTGGCTTCTTTGCAGCGGTTGCGGGAACTGGCTTGCCACAGGAAGAACGGCTGTGGCGACTGCTCGAACGGCTGCCGGAGCTGCCGCGGGCGAAACACCACGTCGCAGTCATGCACTACTGGCCGTTCATGGAAGATCCAGACGAGCCGGCGTGGGATCTGACAAATGCCGACGAGTACGACAACTGGTACTTCTCGATCGACCCACCGCATCGGCAACGACTTTGGAAGTTGCTGCAAGCCGCCGGTGTCGAGATTCTCTTCTGC
>Ga0326597_10008817_pt1 | contig 13560 bp, 7 predicted proteins | sample RVTome_12_FD_203789 | JGI IMG/M metagenome (GOLD analysis project Ga0326597, IMG submission 203789) | Soil microbial communities from uranium-contaminated site in the Upper Colorado River Basin, Wyoming, United States - RVT100D185 | ecosystem: Environmental > Terrestrial > Soil > Contaminated >... | reverse complement strand
CATCTCGGATTCCTCGCCGCCAGAGCCTGCGGCTTCAGAGCATTGCCGCCGGATCCATCGACTCTTGGGGAATCGCGTTTCCGTTGTTTGTATCCACTTGGAACTGGCGAGCCTAAATCTCGCGAGTTGGAACCAGCTCGACGGGTGGTTGCGGCAGGTTGAAGCTCTGCGGCGGGTGGCGTGAGGCCGCGAGGCCTAGGTTAAGGCCGATTGGCCGCGTGTCGCTCGATCCGACGATTTCGAGCCTCGATGAACTCGATGCTTAGACGTCGGAATTCTCTGTACGTGGCGTCGTCCTTCGGCGCCGAGGCGGTCCTAAAATCATCGAACGGCATGAAGAACGTCACGGCGGCGCGGTCGTCGGTGACGAGATCCTGCAGCAGGAAGAAATCCACATACCCGCTGAAGTCTTCAAATAGCGCGAAGAAGTTTTCGTACCTCGCCAGTGTCTCGCCGAGAGGGCTGCTCTGGCGGGCATAGCGCCGTCGAATGCATTCGACCGTGAGGTCGAACCGGTCCGAGATTCTCTTCAGACACCCGCGCGCTTGGTTGATCGTCCGCTTGCCCTGAATTCGGTTGCCTGGGAAGACCATCATCCCGCCCATCGTGTACGAGATGGTCATGAAGGCTTCGTTCTCCTCCTCGGTGTAGAGCTCCGGATGCGCCTTTGCGAATCCCCACCTCGTAAACGTGGGAATGACCGAGTCACTGGACAGGAAGTACTCCTTGCCGTGTTCTGAGCGGTGATGCAGGTAGGCGCCGCGGACGGTGTCATGCAGATCGAAGGGCCGGCCGCTTGGCAGTGGCTTGCTCCAGAGCAGTTTGTGGTACTGCCGAAGACGCGGACTGTACACGTCAGGGTCCTTTCCGCCCGCGTCAGTCCTGAAGTCAAACGACGTATCGATCACCATGCGCCGCCAGTGTACCGTTACTCGATGGCCGAGACTTGGTGGAGTCGGGGAGCTCGGAAAGTGCGTGCGCTGGCGGCGGCTGTATTGCACGCGCTCTTCCGAGTAGTACGTTCGTTGACAGGGAGATTTTCCAACACGACACGCACGATGCCGCACCCCTCGAACGTTCATCCCGTCTACCTGCATCCGCATTCGGCTCCTGATGAACCGGTGACGCTGCATGAAGGCCCCATTGCCGTCCAGGGCGGCATGACGGGCACAGGGCGCCTTGTGCTTCACTGGCAGCCGTCAACGGGCCTTCGTCTCGACGGGGAGATGGACTCCATGAATGCGCCGCAGCCCGGCGCGCGACTGAACGTCGAAATCGCGGGCAGCACGGCGGAAGTCCTTTTTAGTTCGATGCACATCGAGGTGGGCGCTGCGGGACATTTCGCGCGCGTGTCGGGAAGCGTTAGCAGGTTCGCGAAGGGAACACCGACAGGCCTGAAGAACATCGGCTTTCAAGTCGTGAACTTCAACGACTTCTTCACCCGAGGTGTCTACGCCACGCCGACCTTCGGCTTTCCGCCGCACGTTGCGGAGCTTCAGCACGGCGGCTGGCGCATCCGCCTCACGGCGGTGCCTGAGTTCAGGGAGACTTTCAAGAGCGTCGGGGAAACGGGCGGTTACGCCTTTACGCACCTCGGTAGTGTCGAGCGCGCGGACGGCTCGCTTTTTTCAGCTCATGACGCGGATGCCGTTCTCGATGCGCTCCGGCGCTTCCTGTCCTTTGCGCGCGGTGCCGCTTCCGGTCTACCTGTGCGCTGGGGCACCGCTGCGGATGGCAGCATCGTGTGGGAGCAATGGGGTGGGCAGCCCATCGATCCATGGAAGGGCCGCGATACATGGTTCGATGAGCACCACGGCAATCTGTTGTCAGAACTCTTTGACGCCTTCGCGCAGACCAAGGCTGATGCCGACCTCGGCCCGCCGTTCAGCCTGGCGCTGCACTGGTATCAGAACAGCAATATCCGGGCGGGCGGCATGGAGGGGGCGATCATTCTGGGCCTGACCGCGCTCGACCTGCTTGGCGCGATGGTCGTCGTCGACCGCGCCGGCGTGATGAGCGACAGCAAGTACGACAAGCTTGTCGCTAAGGACAAACTCGCGATGTTGTTCGACGTGCTCAAGGTGTCGAACGCCGTCCCGGCAACGCTCACGCACCTCTCGGCCTTCGCTGCGACGAATAGCTGGTTGACGTCGTCCGAAACGCTCGCTGAAATTCGCCACGGTTACGTGCATTCAAACAAGAAGAGGCGGCAAGTCGTGCTGTCCGCTCCAAACCTCGCGACGTTCGAAGCGTGGCAGCTATCGCTTTGGTATCAGGAACTCGCGCTGCTCTATTTGCTTGGGCACCACGGTGAATACCGTAACCGCTTGACCGCCGAATGGCTCGGTCAGGTGGAGCGCGTGCCGTGGGTGTAGAGCCGCAGGAGGCGCTCCGCGCGACACCCCGTTGACCGATGCCACATCTGGTATTATGCCGCGCGGCGCCGTCGACTCTCCCACGCCAAAAAGAGTGAAGCCATGACAAGAATCAGCACTCTCCACCGCCGCTGGAGCAAGGACGCCGACTACAAAGCTGCCTACGACGCCCTCGAGGAGGAATTCGACCTCGCACGCACACTGATCGAGGCGCGGACGGCCGCTGGCCTATCGCAGTCGCAGCTGGCCAGGCGGATGAAGACCTCGCAGTCCTACATCGCGCGAATCGAAGGCGGTAAAGTTCGTCCATCGACCGACGCTTTGGAGCGCTTCGCCGAAGCCACGCGCACCCGCCTGCGGATTGTGTTCGAACCGCAGCCATCGCATTGAGGCGCCTGGCGTCACCAAGAAATGATTGCTGACAACCTGAAGGGACTTGAGGAATTCGAGGCCGGGCTCTGGAAGATTGCGGACAACCTCCGCGCCAACTCGAATCTCGCGTCCAACGAATACTTCATGCCGATCATGGGTTTGCTGTTCCTCCGGCAGGCCACGAACCGCTACCACGCGGCGCTGGGGGCCATCGCCGCCGACAGGAAGGTCGGCAAGATGGCCGACCGCGAACCAGTGGCCGCCGACTTCGCGCGCCGCCGCGCGCTGATGCTTCCACCCTCGGCTCATTACGACGAGATTCTCAAGACCCCCAAGGATGGCAACCTCGGCGGGGCAATTACCGCCGCGATGGAAGAGATCGAGCGCGCCTACCCGCCGCTGGCCGGTCAGCTACCCAAGGAATACGCGCACTTCGACAACGACGTGCTCGAAAGCATGATGCGTACTTTCGATACCGAGGTGTTGCGAAAAGCGTCGGGCGACGTCTTCGGCCGGATCTACGAATACTTCCTCGCCGAATTCAGCAAGCAGGGTGCGCACGACAACGGCGAGTTCTACACGCCGCCGTCCATCGTGCAGACCATCGTCAACGTCATTGAACCCGAGCACGGCATCGTGCTCGACCCCGCCTGCGGCACCGGCGGCATGTTCGTGCAGTCCAGCCACTTCATCGAGCGCGCGGGCCAGGACCCGATGAAGCGCGTCACTTTCTACGGCCACGAAAAGAACGAGACCACGGCACGGCTCGCGCAGATCAACCTGGCGGTCAATGGTCTGGAGGGCAAGATCAGGGCTGGCAACGAAGCCATCACCTACTACAAGGACCCGCACGAACTCGCCGGCAAGTGTGACTTCGTGATGGCCAACCCGCCCTTCAACGTGGACGAGGTTGACGCCGAAAAGGTCAGCGGCGATAAGCGCCTGCCCTTCGGCATGCCCGGCACCAACAAGGCGAAGAAGGTTTCCAACGCCAACTACCTGTGGCTCTCATACTTCTATAGCTACTTGAATGACAACGGCCGCGCCGGCGTCGTCATGTCCTCGCAGGCGTCGAGCGCGGGACGCGACGAGGCAGTGGTGCGGCAGAAGCTCGTCGAGACCGGCGCCGTGGACGTGATGATCGACGTGCGCGGCAACTTCTTCTACACGCGCACCGTGCCTTGCCAGTTGTGGTTCTTCGCCCGCGCCAAGGAGCGAGACGAGAAGCGCCGCGATCAGATCCTGATGCTCGACGCACGCAACATCTGCCGCAAGGTCTCGCGCTCGGTGTATGACTTCAGCCCCGAGCAGCAGAAGAACATCGCTGCCATCGTCTGGCTATATCGCGGCGACGGCGAGCGCTTCCTGGAGCTCGTGGACTCGTACCTGACGCAGGCGCTGGCTGACGGGGAGGCAGCGGCCGCGCCGCTGGCCAACTTGGTGCAGGCACTGGAGACGCTGGCGGCACAGGTTGCGCCTTTCGTCTGCCAGCCGCGCGACCCCGATCCGCTGGCCGAGATCTGGACGGAACTTGTCACACTGCGCGGCACACTTGGCGGCGACATCGAGGTCTTCCACGAGGAGGTCGCGGCGAGGGCTAAGGCGCGGAAGGACTCACCGCGCGACAATCGAGCGCTGAACCAGTCACGGCAGGCGCTGCACCCACTGGCCGATCAATGCCGCGACCTCACAAAGCAGGTCGACCTGGTGGCCAAGCTGGCGAGCCGCGTCATCGACGTGGCGGTTAAGGATCTGCAAGCGCGCGATTCGGAGGCATGGCCAGGCACCGAGATCACGCGTGCGCGCAAGGCACTCGAAGCCGCGCGCGCCGACGCCGTGGAAACGCTGCGCGGTCCACGCTATTTCGTGAAGCAGGCCGACTGGCTGCAAGACCGTTTTCCTGACGCGAAGCTCCGCGACGTGCAAGGGCTGGTGAAGGTGGTGACTCGCGAGGAGGTTTCGGCTCACGATTGGAGCCTGACGCCCGGCCGCTACGTTGGTGTCGCTCCTGAGGAGGTGGACGAGGACTTCGACTTCGAAGAGGCACTGCGATCCCTCCACATCGACTTGAAGGGCCTGAATGAGGAGGCCGCGGAACTGGCGGCGCGGATCGCGAAGAACTTTGAGGAGCTGGGGGCGTGAGTCTCCATGAACTCACGCTCGATCAATTGGGAAGCGTTGCACGGGGGCGCTCTCGTCACCGTCCGAGGGACGCGGCGTTCCTCTATGGGGGCCCATACCCGTTCGTTCAGACGGGCGACGTGAAGAGCGCGGGCCTGTACCTGCGCGAGTACGACCAGACCTACAGCGAGGCCGGGCTTGCCCAGAGCAAGCTGTGGCCCGCCGGGACACTCTGCATAACCATCGCCGCCAACATCGCAGAGACAGCCATCCTAGACATCGACGCTTGCTTCCCCGACAGCGTGATCGGCTTCACGGCGGACCCCGAGAAGGCCGACCCGCGGTTCGTCAAGTATCTGTTTGATGCCGTTCTGAAGATGCGCTTTCGCTCTTTCACACAAGGTGCAGCACAGGACAACCTCAGTCAGGAGAAGCTGCTGTCGATCAAGTTTCCCGTTCCAGACCTCTCGGCGCAGAAGAGGATCGCTGACATCCTTGCTACCCACGACAACCTGATCGAGAACAACCAGAAACGAATCGCGCTGCTGGAAGAGGCCGCGCGCTTGCTCTACCGCGAGTGGTTCGTCCACCTGCGGTTTCCAGGCCATGAACACGTCAAGGTCGTCGATGGACTGCCCGACACATGGAAGCGGCAGCCAGTGTCCGAGCTTGCGACTGTCTTCCGCGGCAAGAGCTATAGCAGCGCCGAGTTGGTGGAAACAGACGGTCAGCCGTTCGTGAACCTGAAGTGCATCAATCGTTTCGGCGGATTCCGTCTCTCGGGGCTGAAGGGATTCAAGGGCGAGCACAAGGAGCATCACCGGCTTCAAACTAGCGACATCGTCGTCGCCGTTACCGACATGACCCGAGAAGCAATGATCGTCGCCCAAGCGGCGCGGGTACCCAGGGCGGTCGGCGAAGGCGCGATCTACTCGATGGATCTCGTAAAACTCGTACCGGCCGCAGGCATCGAACCGGAGTGGCTTTACAGCATGCTCAGGTTTTCCGCGTTCCCAATGGAAGTAAGAGAGAAGGCGACGGGCGCGACGGTGCTGCACTTGCAACCCAAGCACATCGAGTCCTGGTTAGCGCAGCTGCCAAGCGCGTCACTTCGCTCCTTGTTCGCGGATCATGTGCGTGAACTTCTCGCGCAAGTGGATAACCTCGAACTTCAGATCGTGAAGTTAGAGCAGGGACGCGACTTGCTCTTGCCCCGCTTGATGAGCGGGGAGATTGCCGCATAACCCGATGGCCTTCACCCCCATCAACAGCGAAGACCGGCTGGTCCAGAAGACCTTCGCCGACCACCTAGGACGGGTGCTGGGCTGGGAGAACGTCTATGCCTTCAACGACGAGACGTTCGGCCCGGGCGGGACGCTCGGCCGCACCGACACGACTGAGGCCGTCCTCGCGCGCGACCTGCGCGCTGCGCTCGCGCGCCTGAACCCCGCGCTTCCCGCATCCGCTATCGACGACGCCATGCGCCAACTCACGGCCTGGGACGTGAGCCGCTCGATGGTTCAGCACAACCGCGACTTCTACCGTCTGCTGCGTGGTGGCGTGCCGGTGGAGTACCGCGATGCCGCCGGACAGCGCAAGACCACTCGCGCACGCGTTATCGACTTCGATAATGCGCCCGGCGCGAACCGTTTCCTGGCGGTGCGGGAGTTGAAGCTCACAGGCCGGCGCACGCCCAACTACAACCGGCGCGCCGATCTGGTGTGCTTCGTCAACGGACTGCCGCTGGTCTTCATCGAGCTCAAGGCTGTTTACAAGAATATCCGAGCCGGTTTCGACGGAAACCTGCGCGACTACATGGACGAGAACGTCGTCGCTCATGCCTTCCACCACAACGCCTTCCTGGTCGTCAGCAACGGCGACAACGCGCGCTACGGCTCGATCACCAGCGAGTGGGAACACTTCAACGAGTGGAAGCGGCTTGACGAGACCGACAAGGGCAGCGTCGTGGCCGAGACGCTGCTCAACGGCATGCTGTCGCACGGCCGGCTGCTCGACATCGTCGAGAGCTTTATCCTGTTCGACGAGAGCAAACCCGGCGCGACGCGCAAGGTGGTGGCGCGCAACCATCAAGTACTCGGTGTGAACCAGGCGGTGGAATCGGTCAGGCGGCAGGAGGCATTGAAGGCAGAGTTCCCGCCCGGTGAGCGTCTGCGGCACCGGGTGGTTGAACTGCCGCTCGATCGGGATGAACGGTCCGCCAAGACGACCAAAACAGGCAAGGCCGAGGCCGCGGAAACGATCGCCGGCGGCCGGACACCGCCGTCGTTCGTACCGGAGGGGCGGGTCGAGATCATCGAACGGGTCCATCCCGATCTGGGCCGGCTGGGCGTCTTCTGGCACACGCAGGGGAGCGGCAAGTCGTACTCGATGTCCTTCTTTACCGAGAAAGTGCGCCGCAAGCTGCCCGGCAACTTCACCTTCCTGCTGATGACCGACCGCGAAGATCTGGACGACCAGATCTATGGCACCTTCATAGGCTGCGGCATCGCCGACCAACAGACACCACGGGCGGCGTCTGGCGTGAAGCTCAAGCAGTTGCTGCAGGAAAACCACCGCTACGTCTTCAGTCTCGTTCACAAGTTCAACCAGGACGTGAAGGCGGACGAACCGTACAGCGAACGTGACGACATCATCGTCATCTCGGACGAGGCGCACCGCACTCAGGCTGGCCGACTGGCGCGCAACATGCGGCTGGCGCTTCCCAACGCGGCCTTTATCGGCTTCACGGGTACGCCGCTGTTCAAGCAGGACGAGATCACCAAGCGTATCTTCGGCGACTACGTTTCACGCTACGACTTCAAGCGCTCGGAAGAAGACGGAGCGACGGTCAAGCTGGTCTACGAGAACCGCGGCGAAAAGCTGGGTGTGGCCCACGCTGACCTGAATGAGCGCATAGCGCAGAAGATCGAACACGCCGACCTGGACGCCGATCAGCAGGCGCTGCTGGACAAGCTGCTCGGTAAGGACTACGAAGTCATCACCGCCGATGAGCGTCTGGACAAGATCGCGGCGGACTTCGTCGAGCACTGCGCCGCGCGCTGGGAGTCAGGCAAGGCGCTAATGGTCTGCATCGACAAGATCACCTGTGCCAGAACGTTCCAGCGCATCGTGCCGCGCTGGCGGGCCAAGGCTGCAGCAGTGCGAGCCGCAGCGATGACGGCAGAACAAAGTGGGCGGCAGGCCGACGCGGCGAAGCTGGCGGCCCAAGCCAATTGGATGGACGAGACGATCATCGAGATCGTCATCAGCGAGGCGCAGAACGAGGTCGCCGACTTCAAGAAGTGGGACTTCGACATCATCCCGCACCGTGCGCGAATGAAGCAGGGCTTCGATGTGCTCGGTGGCGAGCGGGTGGACGTGGAGAAGGCGTTCAAGGACCCGAACCATCCATTTCGCGTCGCCATCGTCTGCGCGATGTGGCTGACCGGATTCGACGTGGAATGCCTCGCGACGATGTACCTCGACAAGCCAATGAAGGCGCATACGCTGATGCAAGCCATCGCGCGCGCCAACCGGGTGTACCCGGGCAAAGACTTCGGGTTGATCGTGGACTACAACGGCATGCTCAAGAGCCTGCGTGAGGCGCTCGCGCAATACGCGCTCGGTGATGGACCGGGCGGCGCCGAACCGCCGTTCATCCCGATCGAGCAGCGCGTCGAGGCGCTACTGGAGGCGATCGAAGCTACCGAACACCACCTGCGCGGGCTCGGCTTCGACCCGGCCAAGCTGATCGGCGCCACGGGGTTCGATAGGATTGCCGGCCTCAAAGACGGCGTCGAGGCAGTCTACACCTCGGATGACAGCAAGCGCCGCTTCGAAATCCTGGCGCGTCAGGTGTTCGTGCGCTTCCGCGCGCTGGTGACAGAGCCCACTGTCTATCAGTACGCCGAGCGGCACGACAACATCGAGGCCATTTACAAGAAGCTGACCGAGCGGCGCGACACGGCCGATGTGACGGAGTTGCTGAAAGCGCTGCACCGCATTGTCAACGAGGCAATCCGTACGCGGGCACCAGGGCAGGACCAGACCGAGAGCTTGACGTTTGATTTGAGCAAGATCGATCTGGACAAGCTCCGCGACGAGTTCGCAAAGAGGGTCACGCGCAAGGCGACAGTGCTGCAGGATATCCGCGACATCGTGGAGCAAAAGCTTGCAGAGTTACTGGACAAGAATCCGTTACGCATGGATTACCAGCTGAAGTACGAGCAGATCGTCGCCGCGTACAACCAGGAGAAGGACCGGACTACGATCGAACAGACCTTCCGGGAACTCGTTGAACTCGCGAACAGCCTAGACGAGGAACAGAAGCGCGCGACCCGCGAAGGCCTCTCGGAGGAAGAACTTGCGCTCTTCGACATCCTGTTGAAGGACGACATCGGCAAGGCCGACCGCGAGCTCGTCAAGCGGGCGAGTCGCGAATTGCTGGTAGCTGTCAGGGCGCGCTTGGCCGAACTGGACCGATTCTGGGAGAAGGAGCAGACCAAGGCCGATGTGGAGACGTTGATTCTCGATCACGTCTATGCACACTTCCCCGATCCGCCGTTCAACGCTCAGGAGAAGAAGCTCATCGCCGCCAACGTCTACGCTCACGTGTGGCAGCAAGCCGTGAGCGACGGCTTCGGCGTTGGGCTCTGACAGTTGGGCGCAACTGACGGGTGTGCGCACGACGCGCCGCAAACCCCGGCGCACTTCGAGCGCTCATTCAACCATCGCCGCCCAGGCAGGGGTGAAGCCCTTTCGTCGTTGCCGCTTTCCGGCCTTGAACGCCGCGACGAAACGGAATGGCTTGTCTGCAGAACTATTGTCAAACAACAGTGCTTCATCGACGAAGGTCAATGCCTGGCGCAGGTTGTCGAACGTACGAGGGAATCGCGTCTCGATCTTCGCGTCTGGAACATCATGCCCGCCTCGCTCAACCCGTTGGATAACGCGTCCGAGAGACAATTCTGCGCTCTCCAAGCCAATGAAGACGAGAATGATCGTGTAACCGTTCGATTGGCATTCCTGCAGAAACTCCAACTTCGCACCTTGCGGATCGGAGAACACTGTTTCCATGCAAAATGAGACGCCCCGAGCAGCCAGATCACGGCGCCACGTATCGGCGACGCGTGCCGCCTCATAGGCGACGTCTTCCGGCGAGTCCGGCGACAAACCCTTCGCAACTTCGTCTGGATTGACGATGAGAATTCCGGTGGGCTTCAGAAACGTTTCGACGAATGTCGACTTGCCGGCACCGTTCGGGCCTGCAACGACTATGAGAAGTCGTTCCTCGGCGCCGCTTCTCCGACGCCGGCTCCCGCCCTTGCCGCCCGACACGGCCATCAGCGACGTCCCACACGAGTCGAACGCGCGGGCTCGAAGCGCCGGTTAATTAGCCGCCCAAGCGTACGGCTTCCGTCTGGCTCAATCCGCTCCGTCAACCCCGAACCTGCAGGATCGCTCTGATAGACGGTCCGACCCATTTGTAGGCTGCGGGCGAGCGCCCGTCGATCGCTGTCTGCGATGACACGCGCAAGGGCGGCCTGGATCGCATGCCGTGCCCCGCTTGTCAATCGAGCGCTTAGCGGCGATCGTTTCAGAGTCTGAACCTCCTGGTGCTTCAGCACTGTCTCTACTGAACGACCGATCTTCGCCCAATGCTCGATCTGGCCAGTGATCGACCGATCCGTGTTGGCCGCCTCCTCTCGCGCGGACTCGACCAGTTCATCGGACAACTTGACGGGCATGCCCATAGACACCTCTTCAGAGATAACCGGCTATCGTTGTCGCAATCGCGGCTTCAGGCCGCGAAAGTCGTGAAGTGGCGCCACGCACAATGGCGCGCGACCCACTCCGCCACAATGAGCACACTTACTCGCCGCGGGACTGTGAAAGCGCCGTGAATCGCTTCTGGAAATCATGGATTGAGTACTCGTCCATGCCTGCAACCGTTGCAACGTCCGCTGGCGTTGGCACGATCGGACGCACTCGCAACTGCCTGTCAACGAGCAGCAGTGAGTACGCATGCGTGAATCGGTCGCTCGGATCGTCATCCGCCGGGTTGTATCGTTCGCTCTCCCGAAAGTGCTCGAGTTTTATAAGCAGAAGGAGATCGCGATCCGTGGCGGTCATGAAGTCGGTCAGGAACGGGCGAGTAGCGAACAACGCGGCACCGGAATCACTATCCTTGCGGTCTCCGACACCGACCTGTCGCCCCCAGGCTCTTGAGCGGAACGCCACGCGCTTCCCCGGTGCAATCCACGAGTCTGCCCATGGCTTCTCCGGACGAAGGCGAAACGACCGGATTATCCGAGAAGCCGGCCTTGCACGCTGCAATGCCTCGCGAACCCCGGAGGGGTCGTCGTCGTCGATCTGCAGCTCGACATGAGGATCGGTGATCCAGGCCTCGACGGGCGCCACGTCTCTCCCGAATCGAACATGATCGCCGTTGTCATCTTCGCCAGGCTCCAGACTTGGCAGCCACATGTCCATCAACGGAGCAGTGACAACCGCGCGAGTTGCCAAGATCGCTTGGTGGGGAGGAACAAGAGCTGACGAAACGTTCACCCTGACACCATCGGGCGATGACCATGATCCGTCCACCATCAGATCTTGCGGGATGCGGCCATCCTCCGACACTCCTGCGAGCGAGCGAAGCAGCACCTGTTCATCGCAAGGTTTCGGATGCCCTTTCGACTCGTCGGCCATCAAGTCGTGGAGAGCGAAGCCGGGAACCGTCCCGAGGCCATCGGACAGCCACAACCCGTCATCCCGGGTCGGCGAGTAACGTGCGACCCACTCGTCCCAGCGATCGAACGTATAGCGGTCAACGCTAAGCGGAGTGGTCAGGAGGAGCCGGCCAGCCGTCAGCGCGAGTGCATGTCGCGCTAGGTACGCGCCGTATGACTGAAAGCCTTCCTCCGCGCCCGCGGTGTAATTGGAGTGGCCGCTCGGCCGTTCTCTTCCGCCGAAATCGTGCATGTACTCGATCTTCCGATCCCACTTGCGGATCCACGAGACGCATTTGTCAGCTATCTTCCAGGTGGGCACTCCGAAGATGTTGCCGACCCGCGACAAGTCGTGCTTGTCGAAGTCGTAATCGAAGTGGAAGGGGGCCTTTGGCTTCTTGGCAGTCTTGGGCCGGTTCCAGGACATTGTCCCGAACGTGTTGATGCGCCGCTGGACCGGCCGAAACGCCGACACATGCACATTCTGAAGCTTCTTGATTGTTCGGGCGGCGGCCTTGGACCTCTCGTTCTTGAGGCATGACATCAGAGCGCGCCTGGCCGGTTCGCGCAAGCCGACATTCGGAAAGCGGTCATTGAGCGCGATCGCTTCCAAGCGTTGGCGATGACGTCTGATCTCACGGGGGTGATCGAGCGCGATTCGAGCGATTGCGAGGAGAAACCACTGCTGCGCATGCATTGTAAAGAACGGCAGGCGCTGATCCTGAAAGGGCCCGGCGCTCGACGCGTCTAACCGCTCGAACAACTCCTCGATGACTGTCCATCTACCGAACTTTGCGAGCGTCCGAACCGCATGCGCCGCCCTCCACCTATCACGGGCATCCGGCAAGCCTAGGCAGAACCAAATCAGTCCGGCTGTGACCGTCTCGATGGCCCCATCGACTTGAAGCGCCGACGTCCACGCGCCGTCGCCGACCTCGTCTGCTAGACGCGCCGCTCCACTGTTCAGCAAACGCGAAAGCGCAGCCCGGGCGACGCTCGGATCGGCCTTCGGTGAAATGTCGGTGGCCAGCCTGAGCCACACAGTTGACGCCGTCTCAAGCTCGTCAGTCGCTGCCGAATCAACAAGGGCGATGGCGAGTTCATGGTGCGGGATTCCGGACAGTTGCGACAGTTCACGAAGCTCGTACAGAGAGCCCCATTCTTTGGCAACGAGTTCGGACGCATGCTGGCGAATGAGTGATGTCGCAGCGTCCTTCAACACGCTTAGTTCCGACGGAGAGCTAGAAAGCCAGTCGGTCTTCAGGCTGGCCAGCAACTTGTTCTTGGCGAAGAGCTCAAGATTACGTGCAGAGACAATCGCGCCAATGTGTTGGGATCGATCGACGTAGGCCACTTTCCCGCGAAGGGCGGCAAACGCATCTGTCTTGACGTCCAGAGCCCGATCGAGGCCATCGAGTGTTTCGACCAGGGTCTCGATGGATGCCACGCTCAACGGATTCGTCGCATTGACCGCCGCTGCGATCTCGTTCTTGCGATCCGTCTCCTTTCGGACTACTTCGTCGTCCTTCGTAGCTGGAAGGTAGTTGGCTCGATCGCCGCCGCGCTGCACGCGTCGGGCCTGTGTGGTACGAGCCAACAAGCGATCCAGTTCGGCGCATAGCGGCTCGCCACCGGGAGCGGTCGGTATCTGCGAGCGCATCTTGCCAACGGTCTCCACGTGAGGTCGCTTGGGGTACGCCCGTTTGAATTGCGACAACAACTCGCTCAGCAATGTCCCGAGCGCCTCGGGACGTGACTCAATGATCGACTCGACGAGATGGTCCCAATCCCAGTCCCAGCTTATCTCCGGCTCCACAAGACGGAGCAGCGCCAAGGCATCATCAGGGCGGACCCTGCCATCACGAATCAGAAAGGACAGCGCGGGCGGTAGTGTTACCGCGAGCGCCACCTTGTCGCGATCGTGCCAGCGAGACAGCTGTGCCAGATATGCTGCCCCCCAACAC
>Ga0326597_10008816_pt1 | contig 13560 bp, 9 predicted proteins | sample RVTome_12_FD_203789 | JGI IMG/M metagenome (GOLD analysis project Ga0326597, IMG submission 203789) | Soil microbial communities from uranium-contaminated site in the Upper Colorado River Basin, Wyoming, United States - RVT100D185 | ecosystem: Environmental > Terrestrial > Soil > Contaminated >... | reverse complement strand
GGCGCCCTCGATTCAGGGTCGCTGCCGGGCAAACTCGCCGATTGCCAGGAGCGCGACCCAGCATTGAGCGAGCTTTACCTCGTCGAAGGCGATTCCGCCGGCGGATCGGCGAAGCAAGGCCGCGACCGACGCAACCAAGCGATTTTGCCGCTGAAGGGCAAAATCCTCAACGTCGAGAAGGCCCGCTTCGATAAAATGCTGTCATCCCAGGAGATCCGCTTGATGATCGCGGCCCTGGGCACGGGCGTCAAGGAAGATTACGACCAGGCCAAACTACGTTATCACTCGATCATCATTATGACCGACGCCGACGTCGACGGCTCGCATATTCGCACCCTGCTGCTCACGTTTTTTTATCGCCAAATGCCCGAGCTGGTCGAGAAGGGCTATCTGTTCATCGCGCAGCCGCCGCTCTTTAAAGTAAAAAAAGGCAAACAGGAGCGTTATCTCAAAGACGAGCCGTCGCTCGACGAATATTTAATCGAACTCGGCACCGAAGATGTCCGGCTGCGCTCAGTCACTAGCGACAAGGGCAACGCCATCGCGGGCCAGCCGCTGCAGAATTTTATCAAGAAGATTTCCCGATGGGAAAAGCTCATGGCAATGGTTACACGCAACAAGAAGAAGAACCGCAACGTGGTTGAAGCGTTGTTGCTTGAAGAAAGTTTCGGCGAGGAGACCTTGCGCGACCCAAAGGCGCTTCAGGCGCTCGAAGGCCGATTGGCCTCCTACGTTGCCCTCGTGGCACCTGATCAGTCGCCGCTGTCCTGCATGCTTGAGGATGACGCCGAGCATAATTGTTTCAAGCTGATCGTTTCCACGCGCGCCAACGGCACCGGATTCCAGACGCTCATCGATCGAGAATTTCTGATTAGCCCGGAGTTCAAGGAAATCAGAAGGCTTTTTAGCGATCTGATGGGCAGTGGCGCGCCGCCGTACGCGGTGGAGAACGGCGAGCAGAAGGCGCAGCTGCGCTCCTTGACGGAGGTGTTCCATTACTTCATGGAGAGCGGCAAGAAGGGGTTGGCGGTCCAACGTTATAAGGGTCTCGGGGAAATGAACCCCAGCCAGCTCTGGGAAACTACCATGAATCCGGAAACACGGGTGCTCTTGCAGGTACGCATCGAGGACGCGGTCGAGGCCAACGATATTTTTTCGACCTTGATGGGCGATGAAGTCGAACCCCGTCGCAAATTCATCGAAGAGCATGCGCTAACGGTTAAGAATCTCGACATCTAACCCATCAGCTGGCAGCGGGCTTTACTTAAAGTCAAATCTAGACGCACGCGGAGCGCTCATGCGTTTGCGCCGGGAGTTTTATGGAAGCAACGATTAGACCGCAAAAAATTCCCGTCTACATTGAAGAGGAGATGCGCGAATCGTTCATGGCCTACGCCATGAGCGTCATCATTAGCCGCGCACTCCCCGACGTTCGCGACGGGCTAAAGCCGGTGCATCGCCGGGTGCTCTACGCCATGTACGACGCCGGCAATAGCTCCGATCGGCCCTACAAAAAATCCGCCCGTTTGGTCGGCGATATCATGGGTAAATATCACCCCCACGGCGACACCGCGATCTATGACACGATCGTGCGCATGGCGCAGAGTTTTAATCTGCGCTACCCGCTGGTTGACGGCCAGGGTAATTTCGGCTCCATCGACGGCGATAATCCCGCGGCCATGCGCTATACCGAGATCCGCATGACACCGCTGGCGGAGGAGATGCTCGCCGACATTGAGAAAGAGACCGTCGATTTCACCGCTAACTACGATGACACGCTCAAGGAGCCGTCGGTCTTGCCGTCGCGCATTCCCAACTTACTGATTAACGGTTCGGCCGGCATTGCGGTGGGCATGGCGACCAACATTCCACCGCACAATCTGAGCGAAGTGATCGGTGCTTTGATTGCCGTGATCGACAATCCGGACCTGACGATCAAACAGTTGATGCGCCATATTCCCGGCCCGGACTTTCCCACGGCCGGTTTCATTCACGGCCGTGATCCGATCAACCAGGCCTACCACGAAGGCAAAGGCATCATCCAGATGCGCGGCAAAGCCTTCACCGAAACCGTCAAGCGCACCGGCAAGGAACAGATCATCATCAGTGAAATTCCTTACCAGGTGAACAAAGTTCGGTTGATCGAACAGATTCGGGACTTGGTTCTGGAGAAGAAGATCGAAGGGGTCGCCGATCTGCGCGACGAGTCGGATCGCGAGGGAATGCGCATCGTCGTCGAACTGAAGCGCGACGCAGTGGCGGAAATTATCATCAACCAGCTCTACAAACATACCGCGCTGCAAGACTCTTTCGGCATCAACATGCTCGCCATCGTCGACGGCAAGCCGAAGCTGCTCAACCTCAAGGAAGCGCTCAAGTGCTTTATCGACCACCGTAAGGAAGTGGTGACCCGGCGCGCCGCATACGAGCTGCGCAAGGCGGAAGAGCGGCTGCATATTTTGGAAGGCTATCGCATCGCACTGGACAATCTCGACGCGGTGATCTCGTTGATCCGCAATGCGCCGGATCCGCGGGTCGCCCGGGAAGGTTTGATGACCCACTTCGGTCTAAGCGAGATTCAGGCCCAGGCGATCTTGGATTTGCGCCTGCAACGTTTGACCGGCTTAGAGCGCGACAAGATCATGGTAGAGCACCGCGAGACGGTCGAGTTTATCGCCAAGCTCGCGGCGATTCTTGCCGACGAGCGGGAGATTTACAAAATCATCGTTGGTGAGCTCAATGAAATTAAAGACAAATATGGCGACGAGCGGCGCACGCAGATCGTCGAGCACTCCGACGAGATTTCCATCGAAGACATGATCGTCGACGAAGACATGGCGGTGACGATCTCCCATGAGGGCTACATCAAGCGCAACGCGGTGACGCTTTACCGGGCACAGCGGCGCGGTGGCAAGGGTAAGATTGGCACGACAACGAAGGAGGAAGATTTCGTCGAGTATCTGTTCATCGCCTCCATGCATTCCTACATTCTCTTTTTCACCACCATCGGCAAAGTGTACTGGATTAAAGTTCATGAGCTGCCGCAGGCCAGCCGGGCGGCGCGGGGCAAGCCGATCGTCAACCTGCTCAAACTTGAGTCGGGCGAGAGGGTTTCGGCGTTTCTTGCCGTTCGCGAGTTTCAGGAAGGGCGCTATATCATTTTCGCGACCAAGAAAGGTTTGATCAAGAAAACCGAACTGATGGCCTATGCCAATCCGCGGCCCAGTGGCATTCGCGCCATCGGCCTCGAAGATGGCGACGAGGTGATCGGCGTGCGTCAGACGGACGGACAACAGGAGTTGATTCTCTCCACGGCGGAGGGCCAGTCGATTCGCTTCAAGGAGGAACAGGTTCGAGCTACCGGACGGGGCAGTTTCGGTGTCGTCGGCATGCGGCTCGACGAAGCGGATCAGGTCGTCAGCATGGAGATTCTCACCCGTGGCTTCGACGTGCTCACGGTGGCCGACGGCGGCTTCGGCAAGCGTACCGAGATGGATGAATACCGGCTGCAGTCGCGCGGCGGCAAGGGAATCATTACGATGAAAACCACGGATAAGACTGGCCGGGTCATTGGTGTGCAGCAGGTGAACGAGGACGACCAGCTGATGCTCGTCACCACGAACGGCAAAATTATTCGTCTGCGCATCAAGGACATCCGCGTCATCGGCCGCAATACGCAGGGCGTGCGCTTGATCGAGCTCGCAGAAGGCGAACAGTTGGTTTCGCTGGCGCGCTTGGCGGAGAAGGAAGAAGAGGAGGATGGCGAGGGCGGGGTGCAACAGTAGGTTGCCGGCACCGGGAGAATTCGGAATCCAAGATAGTTAATTCCAGATGGGTAGGCAGTCCTCAGGGTTCAAACGGCATGGTTAGCAACATCGGAATTGTCGGCGCCGGCGCCTGGGGTACCGCTCTGGCCAAAGTGCTTGCCGACAAAGGCGAACGCGTGACGCTTTGGTGTCACGGTGCAGCTTGCTATCAAGACATTACCGAGGGGCGCGAGAATCGAGTTTATCTTGCCGGCATAGCGCTCCCCGGCAATATCGAGGCGACTCAATCGTTGGCGCTTGCGGTTACCAACAAGTGTTTGGTCATCTGCGCCGTACCTTCCCACGCGGTACGGGAAGTTTTCGCCGAAGCTGCTGATTTGATCGCGCCGCAGACTTTAATGCTTTGCGGCACTAAGGGATTAGAAGAATTCAGGCTCCTGACCATGGGTGAACTTTTTGCCGACATACTTGGCGAAGGCCACAAAGACCGGCTGGCATTTCTGTCCGGCCCGACCTTTGCTGCCGAGGTGGCGCGCGGTCTCCCGGCTGCGGCGACGGTGGCCGCCAGCTCGGATAACGTCGCTAAGACGATTCAGGAGAGCTTAAACACGCCGAGCTTGCGAGTTTACACCTCGACAGACGTGATCGGCGTGCAAATGGGTGGCGTGGTGAAGAACGTCATTGCGATTGCCGCCGGCATCAGCGATGGTCTCGGCTTAGGACAGAACGCACGTGCCGCGTTGATTACCCGCGGACTCGCCGAGATGACCCGTTTGGCGACCCGGATGGGCGCGGATCCAATGACCCTAGCCGGCTTGCCGGGTTTAGGCGATTTGGTTCTCACTTGCACCGGTGACCTCAGTCGCAACCGCAGCGTCGGTTTGCAAATCGCCAGCGGCAAGAGCTTGCGGGCGATCACCAGCGCGACCCCAAGCGTGGCCGAAGGCGTGCGCAACACCCGGTCACTTCGCTCATTGGCCCGGCGCCTCGGCGTTGAGATGCCGATTGTTGAACAGATGTTTGAGGTCCTCTATGGCGGTAAAAAGCCGGCGGAGGCGGTACGCGACCTAATGCAGCGTTCCCTAAAGTCCGAGGCCGGTTAAAATTGACTTAAGGTGGCCTGTATGATTGAAATAACCACTTGGCCGTTAAGGTGGCCTGAGGGAGTACTATTTCTATGAAACGAACCTATCAACCGAGTAACATCAAAAGAAAACGGACCCATGGCTTTCTCGCCCGCATGGCAACCCCCGGCGGGCGCAACGTGCTCCGGCGGCGCCGGGCCAAGGGGCGGAAAAAGCTCACGGTTTCGGTGCCACCAAAACGGGCTCGCAGCTGATCGCGGCCAATGACGCAGAGCGGCAGCGAACGGTTTCCGAAAACGGCCCGCCTGCGTAAACGAACCGAGTTCGTAAAGTTGTCGCACACCGGCAGCAAGTTTCATTCGGCTCACTTTGTCGTGATCACAAAGTCTAATGACGCTATTGAGAGCCGGCTCGGGATCACGGTGAGCGGTAAGGTTGGCAACTCGGTGGTGCGCAATCGAATCAAGCGGCAGGTTCGGGAGTATTTTCGCCGTCATCGCGCCGATCTGCCCAAGGCTACCGATTTTTTGATCATCGCGCGAAGCGCCGCAGCGACTTTGGCGGGCGAGCTTATCGCCAGTGAGATCGAGCGAGCGATGGCGCTACGGCGCGCTTAGCGCATGTCGTGATGGAAGTCTTTCGTACGGCGCTAAGGCTACTGCTGGTAGGTTACCGCAAGGTGTTATCACCGTTGCTGCCTGCATCCTGCCGGTTTTACCCCACTTGTTCGGCATACGCCGAACAAGCGATTAAGAAACATGGCATCCTTAAAGGTATATTATACGGCTTATGGCGTATCGCGCGCTGCCACCCAGGACACGACGGCGGATACGATCCGGTGAAATGATTTCGATTCATGGATAAACGCGCACTCATAGGAATAACTCTCTCGGTGCTGGTCCTGATCGCTTACCAGCAGTTTATCAACTATTACTATGGCCCGCCGCCTACGGATAGCCTCGCGCCTGCCGACGGTAAACGTGAAGCGGCGAAGACATCGGCCCCGGCCGCGGCGCCGTTATCGACTGCCGTCACGCCGGCCCAAGCCGCCCCGGCGAAGCTTCCCGACGGACAATCCGCCAAGGACCTCAAGGTCGAAACCGACAATTACATCGCTACCTTGACGACCCAGGGCGCGCGGCTAAAAAGCTTCAGATTTAAAAAATTCCGCATGTCGTCGGACAGAAACAGCCCACCCTTCGAAATTGTCTCGACCGCCGCCGCCGTGCCATTGCCCTTGGGGGTCCACTTGCAAGCGCCCGAGCCATTCAATGACGGTGCGCTGGTATACGACGTGCAAGGCGGCAATTTGAAATTAAACGGCAATGCTAGAGGAACCTTGGTTTTCCAGGGCCGGATGGCCAACGGTACGGTGATCACCAAGGCGTTGACGTTTAGCGGGGCGAATTATTCCATCGGCCTCGAAGTCGGCGTGAAGTCGGCCGATGGCGCAGCTCTCGTGCCGGAAGTTTTGCTCACGGAGAAGGCCGATCATACGGTGCCCGATCACGGCGCGCCCTTCGAAGGCTACCTCGCGCTGGTCGACAACAAGATCAAGCGCGAAGCGGCAGCCGAAGCGATCAAAGGTCTTGAGTTCACCGGTGAAGTGTCCTGGGCGGGTTTCGGTCACACCTATTTTTTTATCGCCTTGATACCCGACAATGGCGCCGAACACAAAATTTCCGTGCGCCACAACGGCACGGCTTTATTATCCGCGATCAGCGGGCCGGCAGGAAACGGACGCTATACGCTTTTTGTCGGCCCCAAAGAGATCGATCTGTTGGAGTCGGTGGGCAAAGGTATTGAGCGCTCCATCGATTTCGGCTATTTCGGATTCGTCTCGAAGCCGTTGTTATATGTGTTGCGTTTTTTCCATCGCCTGACGTCGAGCTACGGCATCGACATCATAATTCTCACCGTGCTGATCAAGTTGCTGATGTGGCCTCTGACTCACAAAAGCATGGTATCGATGAAATCGATGGCCAAACTGGCGCCACAGATGGAAAAACTCAAAGAAAAATTCGCCGGTGAAAAAGAAAAACTCAATCGTGAAATCATGGAGCTTTACAAGCGCAACGGCGTCAATCCGCTCGGCGGCTGTTTGCCGATGGTCTTGCAGTTTCCGGTGTTCATCGGTTTGTATAATGCGCTTAGCACGCCGATCGAGCTGCGCCATGCGCCGTTCATGTGGATTAGAGACCTGTCGCAGCCCGACTGGCAGGCGCTGCCTTTCACTTTGGGGGATTGGCATCTCGGCATTCCTGTCCTAACGATCCTGATGGGCGCGAGTATGTTTTTGCAACAATGGCTAACGCCGTCGGCGGGCGATCCCAATCAAAGAAAAATGATGATGTTGATGCCGTTGATGTTTACTTTCATGTTCGTGTCATTTCCCGCCGGCTTGACGGTATACTGGTTAGTCAACAATGTCCTCAGCATCGTGCAGCAGTACTCGATCAACCGCTACGTCAAATAGGCGTCTCTCGGAAAGGTCTGATTTATGGATTTCGTGGAAACCCAAGGCGATACCATAGATACCGCCATCGACAACGCGCTCAAGCTGCTCGGTGTTCCCCGCGACAAGGTTACGGTCGACATCATTAGCGAAGGGCGCAAAGGAATCCTGGGTTTTGGCGCCCAGCAAGCCAAGGTGCGTGCTGCGCTGCGCAAATCGAGTCATAGTCAAAATAGCGCCGAAGAGGCCGATGTGCCGGCGCCGCCGGTGGCTAACCCGGTTAGGGACGTGATTGAGGCACCGATCGAGGGAACGGATAATTCGGCGATCACGGAAAAGGCCCTGACCGTGTTGGGAGAAATCTTACAGCACATGGGGGTGGCGGCGACCGTGGAACAAAAAAGCGCGGCTAACGGCGCGGAAGTTCTTCTCGAGGTTAAAGCGGCCGACAGTGGCCTGTTGATCGGCCGGAAAGGCCAGACCTTGGAAGCATTGCAGTATCTCATTGGGCGCATCGCCGGCGAGCGTCAAGCCGGCGAGGGACCGCATATCGTTATCGATATTGAAAACTATCGCGATCGGCGCCGTAAGTCACTCGAGGACATGGCGCTGCGCCTCGGCGAGAAAGCCAAGCGGCAGAGAAAAACCGTGACGGTGGATGCGCTGAGCGCCGCCGACCGCCGCATCATTCACGCGGCGCTGCAAGACGATCCTTGGGTGACCACCAAAAGCCTCGGTCAAGGATTTTACCGCCGACTGCTGATCATCCCCGAAGGCGACCGGAAGAACAAAGGCGAAGCCAAACCTACGGGTCAAGAGCCAACGGCGCAACCGGAGCGACGCGGCGGGCGCGCCAATGAAGCACCGCCACCGGAGAAGAAGGAAGGTTGATCGTTATGGGGGATGGTGTTTGTGGTTGATTCTCATAAAACCCCACCTCTTGAGGCGGGCACAAAACTAATGGGGTTTCCAAAAGGGGCGAGCATCCCCTTTGGTCGCGAGCGGGGTTCAAACCCCGTTCGCGAATTCAATTGATTGACCCGGTCCCGTGGCTTCTCTATAGTTAAACCATGATTCAACGTCGAAAAACCCGACAGTTAAAGATTGGCAATCTCACCGTCGGCGGCGATGCGCCGATCACCGTCCAGTCGATGACCAAGACGGATACCCGTGACGTGCGCGCCACGGTGCAGCAGATTTGGTCGCTGGAAGCTGCCGGCTGCGATATCGTGCGCTGCGCCGTTCCAGTGCGCGAAGCTGCCGAACAGCTCGGCGAAATCAAGAAACGCATCCGGATTCCGCTGGTCGCCGACATTCACTTCAATTACAAATTGGCGCTCATTGCCATCGAACAAGGCGTCGACGGTTTGCGTCTCAACCCGGGCAATATCGGCGCGCGCAAATATGTCGAAGAAGTGGTCAGGGCCGCGTCGGAGCGAAAAATTCCCATTCGCATCGGCGTCAACGCCGGCTCCTTGGAAAAAGATCTGTTGCAAAGATACAACGGCCCGACCGTCGACGGGATGGTCGAGAGCGGACTTCGTCATATTCATATACTCGAAGATGTCGGCTACCGGGAAATAAAGATTTCACTCAAAGCCTCCGATCCGTTGATGATGATCGAAGCTTACCGGGCACTCGCCGATAAGGTCGACTATCCATTTCATCTTGGCGTCACCGAAGCCGGCACGCCGACGGTGGGCACGATCAAGTCCGCCGTGGGATTGGGCACGCTACTCGCCGAAGGCATCGGCGACACGATCCGGGTTTCGCTCGCCGCCGATCCGGTCGAGGAAATTCGCGTGGGCCGTGAGATTCTCAAAGCCCTTGGGCTCAAGAAAGAAGGATTGACCTTCGTCGCCTGTCCCTCTTGCGGCCGGGCGGATGTTGATCTCGTCGGTCTCGCTAAAAAAGTCGAGGAACGAATGCTGCCCTACGGCAACCTCAACCTCCACGTCGCCGTGATGGGCTGTGAGGTCAACGGGCCGGGCGAAGCGCGCGCCGCGGATCTCGGTGTGGCGGGTGGCAAAGGCATCGGTTTGATTTTCAAGAGGGGTGAAGTCATCCGCAAGGTTCCCGAAGCCGAGATCGTCAACGCGCTGATGGAGGAAGTGGAAAAATTCGCCGCTGAGAAAGCCGCCGAGAAGCCAGTCCAGGCGGGCGCTTAAGTCCCGCTGCGCGAAAGCGCGCTCACGAACTGTTTTATTTATGCGTTGGAGTAAAACTCTCATACCGACCTTGAAGGAAGTACCGGCGGATGCTGAAGTGATCAGCCATAAACTGCTCGTGCGTGCTGGTTACATCCGCCAAATCAGCCGCGGCATCTATGACTACTTTCCACTGGCGCTAAGAGTCATTCGCAAGATCGAAACCATCGTGCGCCAAGAAATGGACCGCGCCGGCGCGCAGGAATTGCTCCTGCCGATAGCCTCGCCCGCGGAGCTCTGGCAGGAGAGCGGCCGTTGGGAATACTACGGCAAAGAACTCATGCGCTTCAAAGACCGCAATGAACGCGATTTTTGTCTCGGTCCAACGCATGAGGAGATTGTCACCGATCTGGTGCGCCGCTCGGTGCGTTCCTACCGCGAGCTGCCGATGAACCTGTATCAGATTCAAACCAAGTTTCGCGACGAACCCAGGCCGCGCTTCGGCCTGATGCGCGGGCGCGAGTTCATCATGAAGGATGCCTACAGCTTTCACACCGACATCGACGATTGCCGGCGCGAGTACGACAACATGTATCAGACCTACAAGCGCATCTTCAGCCGACTGGATCTGAGCTTTCGCCCGGTGGAGGCGGACACCGGCGCCATCGGTGGCAGCCTATCGCATGAATTCCAAGTGCTCGCCGAGTCGGGTGAAGATGCCATCGTCAGTTGCAACAGTTGCGACTACGCGGCCAACCTCGAGAAGGCTGAAGTCAAGGGCCGGCGGCCGGCGGGGCGCGATCTCGCCGAGGAACCGCCGGGATTGGAAAAAGTCGCGACGCCGGGCAAGAAAAGCGTCGCGGAGGTCGCGGAGTTTTTGAAATTGACCGCCGACAATTTCATCAAAGCCTTGGTCTACAAGGCCGACGGCGACGAATTGGTCGTGGCTCTGGTGCGTGGCGATCACGAAATCAACGAGCTTAAACTGCGCGCGGTGCTGGGCTGCCAGGAAGTCACCTTGGCCGATGAAACCCTCGTGGCGGCAGCCGGTGTGGTGCCGGGCTACCTGGGCCCAATCGGGCTAAAGCTGCGCGCGCTGGCGGATTTAAGCGTCCAAGGCATGCGCGGCGCGGTCACCGGCGCCAACCAAGCCAACATGCATTATATCCAAGTCGATCAGGAGCGCGATTTCACGCCGTCGGCATTCGCCGATTTGCGGCTTGCCGTCAGCGGTGATCTTTGTCCGCGCTGCGAGCCGGGGCGGTTAGAAACTCACCGCGGCATCGAAGTCGGCCAGGTTTTTTATCTCGGCACCAAGTACAGCGAGAAGATGAGCGCGACTTATCTCGACGCCGAGGGGCGCGAACGGCCTATCGAAATGGGTTGCTACGGCATCGGTATCAGCCGGTTAGTGGCGGCGGCGATCGAGCAGAATCACGATGATCATGGCATCATCTGGCCTTTTTCCATCGCTCCGTTTCACGTCCTGCTGTTGCCGATCAACTACAACGAGCAGAAGTTGCGCGACGCGGCTGAGCAACTTTATCGCGATCTACAAGAACAACATGTCGAAGTTCTGTTGGACGACCGCGACGAGCGCGCCGGCGTCAAATTCAAAGACGCCGATTTAATCGGTATTCCTTTGCGCGTGACCATCGGTGCCAAGGGGTTAGAAAAAGGCATCGTCGAACTGCGCCGACGGCGTGACGGCAAGACCGAAGAGATTGCCCGCGCCGATGCGGTAAAACAAATCAAAAGCGTCCTCAGTCAATCTCTACAGGCTTAAGCTATGGCTTCCAAGCTCGAGCTAGTGCGCAAGCGCGGTTCTATGCGTGACCGTTTGATCGTCGCGCTTGACGTCGATACTTTGACGCAAGCGACCGATTTAGTCCGATCGCTGGGCAAGGAAGTTGGCATGTTCAAGATCGGCAAGCAGCTTTTCACCCACGCCGGTCCGCAAGCGGTGCGCTCGATTCAGGAGCTCGGCGGCGAGATTTTTCTCGATCTCAAATTTCACGACATTCCCAACACGGTTGCCAAAGCGGCCATCGAGGCGACTCGTTTGGGTGTCAAAATGTTCAACGTGCACGCCTCCGGCAGCCTGGAAATGATGCGGACGACGGAAAAAGAAGTCCGCCGGGTGTGCCGGCAAGAGAAGCGGCGCAAGCCGATCATGCTGGCGGTGACCGTGCTGACGAGTTTGAATCAAGACGATCTGCAGCGAGTCGGTGTCGAGCGCAAAGTCGCGGATCAAGTCGTGCGCTTGGCCTTGCTGACCAAGGAAGCCGGCATGGATGGCGTGGTGGCGTCGCCCCATGAAGTGGCTGATATTCGCGCGGCTTGCGGCCGGCGCTTCATCATCGTCACGCCGGGTATACGACCGGCGCAGGGCAATCGTGACGATCAACAGCGCGTCACGACTCCCGCAGATGCCGTGCGTGCCGGCGTCGACTACATCGTCGTCGGTCGGCCGATCATTGAGGCGACAGATCCCGCCGCCGCTGCCCGCGCGATCGTCACCGACATGGAACATGGCGGAAAGTGAACGCCCTGCGGCCATCGAGCCTTTGCGCCCTCGGTTAGTCTGCGCCTTCCGCCATTGCGGCGCCCGCGGGCCAGACGAATGGCGCGCAATGGTTTTCGAGACCAGGACTAGTATTTCCAAAATCGGTGGAAGTGATGCACCGGGCTATGACCGGCGCCGATTGCAAAACTCAATTGAATCGCTCGCGTGATAAACTGCTTCGCCAGCGCGACCGCGCTGTCGATCTTTTCGCCCTTGGCGAGCTGCGCGGCGATGGCTGCAGAGAAGGTGCAGCCGGTGCCGTGGGTGTTTTTGGTGCGGATGCGCGGTGCGTTGAGCGCGATAAACTTCTTGCCGTCGTAAAAAAGATCCATCGCCGGGCCTTTGAGATGGCCGCCTTTGATGACCACGGTCTTTGCGCCCATCTTGCTGATTAATTTCGCCGCTGCTCGTATTTCCTCCGGGCTACTAAGCTTCATGCCGGTAAGCACTTCAGCTTCGGGAATATTCGGGGTTACCACGGTTGCCAGCGGGATGAGCTGGTGACGCAGCGCAGCGACCGCATTTTTATGAATCAATAGATCACCGGAAGTAGCGACCATCACCGGATCGACAACGATATTTTTCAAGCGATGCTCGCGAATCTTGTTGACGACTATGTCGATGATCGCGGCGTTGGCGAGCATGCCGGTCTTGAGCGCATGGGCGCCGATGTCGCCGATGACCGAGTCGATCTGCGCACCGACGAGCTTTGGGTTCAAGGCTAGGATTTGGGTCACGCCGACGGTGTTCTGCGCCGTGATCGCGGTGATCGCCGAAGTGCCGTAGACACCGAGGGCGGCGAAAGTTTTAAGGTCGGCCTGAATGCCCGCACCCGCGCCGGAGTCCGAACCGGCGATGGTCAGGGCTTTGCGGATGGATTTCATGATTCTTGATCGTAGCAAAGCCGGAACACGGTTACGAGCTCAAGGAGGTTGTTAGGGTGGTTGATCGAAGCGCAAAATTTGCACCCTAGCTACGAGCAACTTGACTAAGGGACTGTAAGTGTTATCCACGTGAAAGGAATCACACATACACAGGCGCGAGCCTCGGGCTAGGCAATACGAGCGATGCGCTTTGCGGATCGAAGAACTGCGGTGCTAAATCCGCAGTGGTGAAAACAATTAGAGTTGCGACTGTCGCTAGTCGCGTAAAGCACTCTCAAGCGTGCGGGAGGTAAAATCATGCGTGGTCGAATTCAATCGATGTCAATTCTTATCTTGACCCTGACCATGGTGGGCGGCTTAGTTACTGCTGAAGCAGTTGCCCAAAGTCATTACTTTGAGGGGAAAACCATTATTTTTCTACGCGGCGGCCGACCCGGTGGTTCGGGTGACATGCAGGCGCGCTCGCTGATTCCGTTTCTCGAAAAATACATTCCCGGACGGCCAAAGATCATCATCGAGAACATGCCTGGCGCGGCGGGAATGAAAGCCGTAAACCACGCCTATACCACGGCTAAACCCGACGGCCTCACGATCACTGCTGTCGGATCGGGTCTCGCTACCGGGCCGATTTTGGGCATGCCAGGGGTGCAGTACGA
>Ga0326597_10008815_pt1 | contig 13562 bp, 14 predicted proteins | sample RVTome_12_FD_203789 | JGI IMG/M metagenome (GOLD analysis project Ga0326597, IMG submission 203789) | Soil microbial communities from uranium-contaminated site in the Upper Colorado River Basin, Wyoming, United States - RVT100D185 | ecosystem: Environmental > Terrestrial > Soil > Contaminated >... | reverse complement strand
CAAGTAGGTATCGACCAAATCATCGCGGCCGGCGATGAGCGTAAAGTTGCAGTAACCGCAACGATGGCGACAGAACGGGACGTGGATATACGCCGCGCGGGGCGACGCGAAACGAGAGTTTGTGGTCACAGCCACAAGTATAGCCGGTCACCAAGCATGTCCGGCAGAGCCTTGGAAACGAGGCTGCGAATCTGGCCACTGTTGTAGCGAGTGCTGAAGTGGCCGACGATCACTCGTTCGTTCTTAAAGCGATCCTTCCGCTCGACGTAGTCATCCAGGTGCATGTGTCCATGCTTGTGGATTTTATCTTTCCGATGGCTGGGCGCGACGAACGTCATCTCGCCGATCAATATTCGGGCCTCATACATCTCGGGACAGTTATCGAGGCCGGCGGGCGCGCTGTCGCCGAGATAAGCTAACTCGGGCACGCGAATCTCGTTCGTGATCTCGACGCCCGACAGCTTCAAGTCACGGATCTGATCTCCTCGCAAGTCCGCATACTCCGCCTTCAGCTTCTGTTTGCGTTCCCACACGATGTAGCCAAGTGCCGGAACCGTGTGGTGCGTTGCCGAAGCAGTCACGACCAACTCGCGCGACAACTCGATCTCGTCGCCGGCTTTTACGGGAATTAACTCGCACGGCAACCGGCCTCGATCCAGATGACGGTAGACTTTCAACAGCCGTTCGATCGTGTCGACTGCGTGATCGGGCAGATAGATTGTGGGCGGGTCCATCTTCATCATGCGGCGTCGAGCCACATAGACGGGCAACGCCGCAATGTGATCGAGATGCGTGTGGGAGACGAACCAAGTTGACGTCCCCATGAAGTCCCACGGTTGCGCACCAAGGTCGAAGCCCAGCTTCATCTCAGGAATTCGCCAATACGTCTGAACGGCGGCTCGCGAGTAGCCTTCAACTGTAATCCGTCCGTGCTTCAGCGTTCGGACGGGTGCGTTTTCGACCATCGACGTTGCACCGTATAAATGCGGCCATCACGCTCCGCCGTGATGAGCCTATACGAGAGAGCTTCATGACTGCAATCTCGGTGGTTAATCCAAACTCCAACGGCGATGGCGCATCACGGCGGAGCGTGATGGCTACTTTCGATCGCGGCTCACTCCTGGAGGGATGACAGTTTACGAGCGGCCTGGTTCAGCGGATAGGGGTTCCGTTGAGCGGTTTGTCTTGCTCCGGCCCACGATTAGTCCATTCCGTACGCGACGCGGGTGGAGCGTCTGGAAGATCTGCCGCCCGGGCCGCCGTCTTAATCGTCGTTGTTCGCTCCGCGAACAAACGTCCATTCGCGGAGCGTGATCAGCCGGTACGCGCGAGCGTCCGGTTCTTTCGCGGAGCGAGATCAGTCCGGTTCCCGCGGGGAAACCGCGGGCTAGCGCCCAGCGGCTGATTATTTCACATGTTCGGAGCGAAAGCCAACGATCACTCGGTACAGCGCCTCAGCAAGTCGGTGAATTCCTGTTCGAGGCCGCTGTGCGGTAGATCTTCCGTCGCTTGCAAGTAGCGAATCAGCTTCGCGGCCCCTTCTTTGTCGCCCAGTTTGTATTGCGCGAGGGCAACGGAATGCTTAGCATGAAACCAACGGGCAGTTCGAGGGCGAGTGCGTGCGGCGACGCGGCGCCATTGGTCGAGTGCTTGTGGCCAGGAAGCCTCGTCGTCGCCGTCGAGCAAGAAGCGGGCGTACTCTTCTTGAATCGTGGCGTTGCCCGGATGATTCTTGGCGAGTTGCGCGAAGCGTTCGTGCGCGGCATGCACGTCACCTGAAACGGCCAGTGCCTTGGCGAGACTCCGGTCAACCGACAAACTCTGCATCGCGTCCAGCTCCGCGCGCTTCGAGGCAAGCCGGTCGGCGATATCGATAACAAGCTTCGCGAGGCCAGTCTGAGCTGAAGCACTCGCCGCATCCGTCATTTTTGTGATCTGCTGGAACAAATCGAGCAATTGACTTGTCGAAGCCGCATCGACTTGCTTCAGCATCTCGCGGGCGTCACCTTCGCGGCCGGGCTGCCGCGCGATGATGCCGACCAGCAACGAGATTGCTGCAACTCGCCATTCATAACTTGGCTCGGGCAGACCGCTAAGAGAAGCCTTGAGCAGTGCCTCGGTTTCGGTGAAATCGCCGTCGCCATACTGCAATCGGATGGCTGCGAGGCCGGTAACCGCTTCGCGAGCGGCAAGCGACCACTCAGCCGGAACCCGACCATTCGAGTCGAGGATGATCTGTGTCAAAATGCCGTCGGCTTTTCGCATCTCTTCGTCGATCGATTGGTCACCCGCACGAAGCTCATCAAGCCGCATTAACCAGCAAACGCCCAACTGCTTCACGGAACTGGGGAAATGTTCCGAGTTCGACTTCACCTGAGCAAAGGCTTCAATCGCGCTGCTCCACGACCGGCAACCCGCTTCGAATTCACCGAGCCAAAACGCGGCTGTACTCTCGGACTCGCCGCTGGACCAGTTCGCGAGATGCTCTCGCAGCAGTTCGGAGTAAGATTCGAGCCACTTTCCAGCGACAGCAGACGCTTGCCGCGTGTTGGCGATCGCCAGCAAATGCGCGTTAGCAGCGTAAGGATGCATCTTCTGAATGAGGGCGAGTCGCTGAAGCCGAGCCGCAGCTTCGGCGTGCCTCTTTTGTTGCTGCAGAATCAGGGCGGCTTTATAGGCAAGCTCGAAGCATTGATCCGGCGCGGCAGACGTCGTCGCGGCAGCGGCTGCCTTGTCATACGCCGCGATGGCGTCGTCGAGATTCCCCTTGCGATACAAGTCATCCGCCGTTCGCCGCAAGATCTCGACGCTGCCGTCGCCGCTGCCCGCCCCAACGCGTACGAGCAGGATCTCGGACCGCCGAGCCCAGTAGGAGCCATGCTCCTGCTCGACAAACTTGGCCGTCGTGACGGACTTGTCTCGCCACCGGCTGGCTATCTCTTGATCGCGATTGTCGGCAGCCGACTTCCACAAGCTGACGTAGGTTTCAAGAAAGGCAAAGTCCAGTTCGGACGAAGTTGTGTCGGCGATCTTTCGCCCTTCGGCGACGACTTGCAATGCCTCGTCCGCTTCCTTTCGTGCCAAGCGCCAACGAATTCGCTCGGCACGAACCTGCAACTGCTCTGGAGACGACAGCTCGTCGTCGCTCAACGCCTCCAAGTAGCCAGCCGCGCCATCCGTATCCCCCAACAGCCGCAAGCAGACAATTTGTTCCAAACGCAAATCGACATACAAAGATTGCCCTGGGGCGAGTTGCAGCAGCGGTTGTTCGAGTTGATCGATGGCGGCCGTCAAGGATGCCGTGCGGTCACTGCCGCCGGCTGGGAAGGATAACGCTTGATTCTTGTAGGCCCGAGCCAGCTGATAACGCACGTGGTTCTGCAGCGATATCAACTCTTCGGCGGACAACTCGTCAGGCCGCAGTGGATTGCGACGTCGGATTGGAATCGTCTCCGTAAGCTCGCGGTCGATCGCAGTCAGAGATGCGGCGGCTTCGCGAAGTGTCTCACGCGCCGCAATCAGTGCTTCGTCCGTCTGCGAAGAAACTTCCGACTCCATCCGCGCGAGTTCGCCGCGGGCGAGCAGCGTGAGTGCATCTTGAACTCGAACCAAGACGGCTCGTGGTTGTTCCGACTCGTTGAACACGGCAGCGACATGACGAGCCTTTTGCCACAGCGATTCACGGTCGCTACCGCGTGAGTTCAAAGCGTGTTCGGCGTAAGTTCTTATTAGCTCGACCGTGAGTTCTACTCGATCGGTTGTGGGAAGTTGGGAATTGGATATTCGTTCGTCGCAGTAAGTCTCGGCCAACGAGAATAGTCTTCGTTCGCGTAGACCGGCGACGAAGCGTGAGTCTTCGTCAGCGAAAGCAGTCCCGTGTGCGATGAGTATCAGTAAGAGGAAAGCGACACCGCAGGTTTGGCGAAAAGGTCGGCGAAAAGGGGTCGGGAGTCTTTTTCGGCGAATCGTCTTCGCGGTTGCAGAATACTGTTGGCCGAAAAAGACTCCCGACCCCCTTTCGTCCATTACTTCGCACACCTCAAGCATCCTCCGCAGCAGCAAATTGCACTTCGCCGAAGCCGACTCGACGCGACAGATCATAGACATCGATGACATGTCCCAGCGGAGTTGCGTTATCCGGATCGATGATCACCGGTGCTTCGGCATTCGCCTGAAAGATCCGAGCCAGCTTCGCCTCGACTCCGGCGAGGTCGTTGAGCGTCTCTTCGCCGACGCGCCAGCTCACACGACCATTAGCCCACAGAACGCGAACGACTACGTCGTGAAAATCCGCCTCGCGAGGCGGTGGCTCGTGAGGGCTGAGCGAATCATTTCCGTCGGGCTCCGATACGCTGCTCGGCAAGATGTGTTCAACGATGTGAAAGCTCGCCGTCCAGACAAAGAAGATCAACAACAAGAAGACAACATCGATCATCGGTGTCATTTTGACATCCAGAGGCTCGCGTCGTTCTGTAAAAATCGAGGGGCGACGCATCAGCGAACGTCCTCGCCACGATAAGGAAATGGGGTCGGGAGTCTTTTTCGGCCGGCAGGATTCTGCAACGGTGGAGATAATCCGCCGAACAAGACTCCCGACCCCGTGTATTCTCTCATCAAGGAACATCCCCGCGACGGTAGACGCCGAAAGTTACTTTCCAGATTCCCGTTCGAGCGCAGGAGAGCATGATCGGCGAGACGGCTGAATACGGCACGTTCCGATCGCCTCGTATGCGAATCTCGACGTCCCGGCCATGTTCATCGCGAGCCTGCTCGAGTCGCTGTTTCAGTTCGTCTCGGTCGAGGCGTCGACCGGCCAACAGCATCGAACCGTCCGCGGTGACATTCAGCGTCAATCGCCGTGCCTCATCATTCGGTTCTTCGCCGCTGTCGGCGACCGGCAGCGGCAACTCCATTTGAGCTTCCTGTTTGACAAGATGGCTTGATACCAGAAAGAAGATGATCAACAGGAAGACGACGTCGATCATCGGCGTCATGTTGAAGCCAACTTCGCCGCTGCGCAGCCGAATGGGAATTCGCATCATGCATCTCCATCGGTCGGCGGCGGTGGAGGCACTGCGGTTGTCGGCTGCGGCTTGGCACTCCGTCGGCGCTTCAGCGGCGCGAAAGCGTGCAACGCGACATAGGCGGCTTCGGCGACGAGTTGATCGACGCGATTGCGAAAGATCGCAAACGCGCCGAGACAGGGAATCGCCACGATCAATCCGCCCACGGTCGTGACAAGCGCTTGGTAGATCCCTTCCGCCAGATCCGCGGCGCCAGCCGAGCCTTGCGTGCTGGCGACTTGCTGGAATGCGAAGATCATACCCGTGACGGTACCGAGCAGGCCCACCATCGGCGCGATGTTGCCGATCACGGAAAGGTACTCGATCTTGCGAAACAATCTTGCCGACTGCTCCGCCGTCGCGTCCTCCAACGCCTTTTCGACCGCCGCCCATCCGCCGTCCAACTCGCTGAGTCCATTCAGCAACACGAACGACAAGAAGCTTGGTTGCTGGCGACAGGCTTGATCGGCTTCGGCAACTCGCCCGGCGGACAAGGATTCGCGAACCCGCTCCCCTAGCCCTTCCGGCATGATCTCGCTGCGACGCAGGGTCATGATGTGCTCGAAGACGAGATAGGCTGCCGTCAACGAAAGCGCGAACAAAAGCAAGAGAATCAGGAATCCAACGAGCCCGCCGGAGAAGACGATGCTGAAAAATCCTTGCGGTGCAGTATCCGCCGCTGCCGTTGATGTTTCTTGCGCTAGCGCGGTCGCGGACAGGCACAACGGCGTCATTACAGCCGCGCTATGAATCAGGAGCTGTCGCAAGGTTCCCTCCCTCAATGTAGCCATCACGCTCCGCCGTGATGAACCTGTTCGCGGACGCTTCCGCGACGTAAAGTCCTTACTCATTTTAACTCAATCCGTTTAGGCTCTTCACGGCGGAGCGTGATGGCTACTTTTCAGCCGGCTTTCGGCTTCACTGGCGACTCGATCGGTTTCGTACTTCGTCAGGATCTCGCGATACAATCCCGCCGCTTCCGTTGATTGCTCCATTGTTTCGAGTTCTCGCGCCGCCGCCAACAGCGAATCGGGCACCAAATCTCGTTCCGCCGGATAAAGTATCACCGTCCGCATGAAACTTATCGCCGCTTGCTCGTGCAGTTCATGGCGGCTAAGTGCCAGGCCAAGGACGTAATAGGGCCCCCCACGAATGATCGGCGGCATCCGCTCGATCCGCTCCCGCCAACGGCTCGCATCTTCGGGCCGAGACGTCGCCACTTGCGTTCGCCACAGCTGAGCCTCGGCCAAAAACACGATTCGCGGATCGGGATCGCTCACGAACTGTCGTAGTAGGTTAATCGCTTCCGCTCGTCGCGATGAAGTTAATGACCAACTAGCACCGATCAGTCTCGCTACTGGCGAGTCCTTATCTTGCATCCAAGCGGCGGCCTGGCGTTCAAGATCAGGCTCCCCTCGTCCCGTCGTCCAAGTCAGCGGGATCGATGCAAAATATGGCGTCTTTGGATCATCGCGGTAGAGTGGCAAGAACGCTTTCACTGCGTTGTCGGTCTGGCCCAGGTAACGGTAGCACCAAGCCAGTTGCGACAGAACACGACGCTGCACCCAGCGGCGATCTTCGTCGCGCAGTGCTTCGCAATACTTGGCTTCAGCTGCTTCAAAGTTACCCTCGGCCATCAGTGCATTCGCGGCTTTGTGGCTCTCCTTCCAATCGCCTAGGACCTCGACGACCCGATCGGCAGGAATCTTCTCTTCGCGTCCGCTAGTGTATTGGATCAGGAGGCTGTCGCCGGTGAATTCGACGACCGTACCCGTAATTCGACGCTCATTGTTGCTCGGTTCGGACCGAACGATGACGGTGTCATTCGCGCTGACCCAGGTCCCGGCCAGCCAATGGATGACAAGTAAAGTCAATGCGCATGCTAGTCGAGTGCTATCGCTTTGTGGTGCGTGTACGTTGCCTTTCGCTCCGCGAAAGGGATTCCTTTCGCGGAGCGAAAGGCAACGTGCCAATTCCCTAAGGCAGCTTCGAGACATCGACATAGACGTGCTTTCCGTGGTTCTCTCGTGCCAATCGCATTAGGAAGTTCTCACCGCGCGGGCGAGGTCCCGAACCGAATTCGATGGCGTTGATTGTCGCTTCGGAGCGATTGCGTCGGCGGATGTCCGATAGCTCGGCCGGCGTTAACTGGGGTTCGGCGGCGTCAGTCAGAAAAAAGATCACATCAGGACTCATGCCTAACGCCAGCTTAAGCGCTTCGACGTGCCTGGTTCCGCCGATGGCGGTCATGCGTTCGACAAATCTCGTGGCCAGCGACTTATTCTCGTCACTAGCGAACAAGATGCTCGGCGGTCGAGAGCGATCGGGATGAAAGACGGCTGGCTCTTCGTTATAGAACACGATTTGAAACTGATGCACGCTCTCCAAGTCGCCCAGACTAGCAATCAATTGCGACTTGGCGGCTGCCATCGGTCTGCCTTGAAATCCTTCCATGCTCGCCGAACGATCGAATACATAGACAAACTTGTTGCCTGTTCCCTCGGCTCCGAACACTTGTGTGCGGGCTTGTCCGCCGGGCAAGCCGCGAGCACCTTGGCTGCCCGTCGTAAATCCGATCGCACCGGGCAGAACTTGCCCGAGACCTGTGCTCGACGAGAGCTCTTCCAAGGAGGGGAGTTGAATCGCGAGATCGACGGGAAGCTCGGCGAGTGGACTCGGTTGGCTCGATGAGTCGGTCGCTGAAGTGGCCGTCGTCGAAGACATCGATGCGACGTCCTCTTCGGTGAAGTAAGTTGTCTCGGCTGGCGTGCGTTGAACCAGCGCGATACGCGCCGTTCGATTAGGTTCGACGCTAGGTGCTTTCGTCGGCGAGTGAATGAGTAGAGCACCCAGTACGAGGAGGCCGGTGTGCAGCCCGACCGACATCAGCCACGCCGGAACGCGGCGCGGACTGCGATAATCGCTCGACAGCGCGTCGTAGTCGTTTGCGACAAGTGCCAGGGCAAACATTCGAAAACTCTGTCCAGACAAGGGATTACGGCCAAGCCGCGAGGAATTCTAGGAGCGACACCTGCGTGCGTCAACGTGAAGGGGTCGGGAGTCTTTTTCGGCAAGACGCTGTCAGCATTGGAATACTGTTCGTCCGAAAAAGACTCCCGACCCCTCATACACTGCAACGAGATCCTTATAATCGCAAGATTATCTGCGTTGGAGATTAGATCTTGGAAATCATCACCTATCCCCATCCTACGCTGCGGCATAAGTCGAAGCCAATCAAACGCGTCGATGCTCAGTTGCGAGAAATTGTTCGCGAAATGTTCGCGATGATGTACGAGGCGAAAGGCGTTGGGCTGGCCGCGAATCAAGTGGATTTGCCGATCCGGCTGTTCGTCGCCAATTTGGAGGCAGATCCGGAGAAGGGCGAGGAATTGGTCTTCATCAATCCGGTCATCAGCATGCCGAAAGGGACGGAAGAGAACGAGGAAGGTTGCCTGAGTTTGCCAGGACTGTATGGAAACGTCGTCCGTTCGAAGAAGGTTCGCGTCAACGCCTACAACCTGCGGGGCGAAGAAATCATTGCCGACATCGATGGTTTGTTTTCGCGAGTCGTCCAACACGAAACAGATCACCTGGATGGCGTATTGTTCATCGACCGGATGACGGAATCGGCAAAGTTCGACGTTGAAGATGAACTTGATGTGTTCGAGACGGAATTCAACAGCCGGCGCGATACCGGAGGAATTTCCGACGATGCCGCGATTACCGCTCGATTGAACGAGTGGGAAGAGAAATACTGCTGATGCGGATCATCATGATGGGCACGGGACCGTTCGCGGTCCCGACGTTTGAATCGCTTCTGGAATCGAAGCACGATGTCGCGGTACTCGTCACTCGACCAACGCCGTCGGTGCGTTCGCGAGGCAAAGCACCGCGCAATCCCATGCGAGAAGTCGCCGAAGCCCGCGGCATCGAAGTACTCAGCCCCGACGATGTGAACTCCGTAGCCGCCCGGAAGCAACTTGCCTCGCTACGTCCGGATTTGTATGTCGTCTGCGACTATGGCCAGATTCTTTCTCCCGACACGTTGAGCATTCCTCCGCTTGGCGGCATCAATCTGCATGGATCGCTCTTGCCAAAGTATCGCGGCGCGGCACCCGTTCATTGGGCAATTCTGAATGGTGACCGAGAAACGGGCGTGACCGTAATTCACATGACGCCGAAGCTGGATGCTGGGCCATCGTTGACAGTCCAAACAACGCCGATCGGCGAAAGCGAAACAACGGAAGAGCTTGAGCCGCGACTGGCCTTGCTCGGCGTCGAGCCGGTTCGCAAGGCGATTGCAATGCTCGCCGCTTGGGACCAGAGTTCCCCAATCGGCGCGCCGCAAGATCCTGCACTCGCTTCCCGCGCTCCTCGATTGAAGAAGTCGGACGGGGCCGTTGATTGGGCCCGATCTGCGACCGATATCTACAACCAATTCCGCGCGCTCAAGCCATGGCCGGGCACGTTCACACACTTGCAACGCGCTGACGGCCAATCGCTACGTCTGTTGTTGGACGATATCGTTGTCGTGGAGCGAACGGCCGCTGAAGAGGCAACTCCAGGAAGCGTTGTTGTATCCGACGAAAAGCGACTTGAAGTCGCTGCCGGCGACGGAGTTCTCTCGTTGCGAAGAGTCCAGCCAGCCGGAAAGCGAGTAATGGAGATCGACGAGTTCCTGCGAGGTCATCCGATACTAGAGGGATCGCTGCTGAGAGACCAAGCGAATTCCTGTTGACGCGAGCAGTTTATCGTGGCCAGTCGATTGCGATGTACGGCGTATTGCCGTACATTATTAGATACGGGAGTAGACAATGTCAACAACGAATCCATTGACGCCGAAAAACGCTCGATTAGAGGCCCGCATTACCACGGAGCAAAAGGACCTGATCGAGCGGGCGGCGGCATACGAGGGGCGGTCGGTTTCCGACTTTGTCGTGGCGACCGTTCAAGCGGCTGCAAAAGCTGTCGTCCAAGAGCACGAAGTGTTGCGATTGAATGGAGCGCAGGGCCGCGAGTTTGTCGACGCGCTTCTCAATCCGCCGGAACCAAATCAAGCCTTGCAGCAAGCGGGGGACGGGTACCATCGAGATGTGAATTCGCGATGAGCAAGTTCATTTGCGAGCGGCTCGCGAAGCATCACGATCGAAAGACGTTCGATTGTGGAGTGGCGGAACTGGATGAATACCTGCGGCAGCGCGCCGGCCAAGATATGCGCCGCCGGACAGCGGCTGTGTTCGTGTTGGTTCCCGAAGATGACCCAAAGCGGATATCTGGGTATTACTCGTTGTCCTCCGGCTCAATCATGCTCGATGACTTGCCAGACGACATCATCAAGAAGCTTCCTCGCTACCCGGCTGTGCCGGCGGTTTTGATCGGCAGGTTGGCCCGCGATGCAAAATTTCCAGGCGTTGGAAAACTGCTCTTGCTCGACGCACTCGTACGCTCGCTTCGACACACGGGCGAGGTGGGGTCGGCTGTTGTGCTGGTGGACGTGAAAAACGAACAGGCCTATGCATTCTATTCGCATTACGGATTCACCGAAGTCAGCGGCAGATCGGATCGCATGTTTTTGCCAATGAGCACCGTTGAAAAACTTCTGAAATCACACACTTGATGAGTTCAAGATCTCATGTCCACATCCTTCAGTAACTTCGCAACTTCCGTGAAAGCGGAAACCGCCTTCACCGTGCTGGTAGCGGCCAAGCGTTTGATCGCGACCGGAAAAGATGTTATCGAGTTGGAGATCGGCGACAGTCCGTTTTCGACACCGGAAGTCGTCGTAGAAGCCGGCATTCAAGCGATTCGCGATGGTCGCACTCACTACGGTCCATCCGTTGGGATTCCCGAGTTTCGCGAAGCGGCTGCCGAGTATGTGAACCGCGAGTACGGATTGTCGGTCGCGGCTGAAAACACAATCGCCGGGCCTGGTGCCAAAAACTTCGAGCAATTGTTTTGCGAAGCATTTCTCAACCCGGGCGATGGCGTGTTGGTCTTCAGTCCGCACTTCCCAACTTATCCGCCGAACATTGCCCGGCGCGGCGGACGGATGGTTCTCTCGGCGTTGAAGCACGCTCACGACTTTCGACCGAATTTAGACGACGTGCGGAGGTTTCTCGCGGAAGATCCGAACCCGAAAGCGATCTTTCTGAACTCGCCGCACAATCCCACGGGTGGGATCACGCTGTTGGAGGATTTGGAAGAACTCGCCGAACTGCTTCGTGGCCGAGACATCGCCGTGTTTAGCGACGAGCCGTACGACCGGATGGTCTGGAACGGACGCCATCATTCGTTGCTGGCTCAACCTGGAATGATCGACCAGACGGTCGCCGCGTACACGTTCAGCAAATCGTTTAGCATGAGCGGTTGGCGGTTGGGCTTTGCGGTGAGTAATGCCAGGACCATCGAAATGCTCGGAAAACTGACCAACACGGCGCTGTCCTGCGTCCCTCCGTTTACGCAATTGGCCGGAGCCGTGGCGATGCGCGAAGCGCGCGACGAGCGCGATCGCCAAATGAGCGAATTCGGTTGCAAGGTGAAACGATTGGTGGGCGAGCTGAACCAAGTCGAAGGAATCTCCTGCCTGATGCCTGGGGGGAGTTTTTATGCGTTTCCGTCAGTTGCACAAATCTGCAATCGACTCGGCATCACATCGCACGGGTTGGCGATGTACTTGCTTGAAGGCGCCGACGACGCACGTGGCGTTGCTTGCTTGGGGGGCGAGTGTTTTGGTGAAGCGGGCGCGGGATTCTTGCGGCTCAGTTGCGCCGAGCCCGATGCGCGATTGATCGAAGCCGTTTCGTTCATCGCCGCGGCGGTCGAACAGCCGTCTCGTGTCCAATCCTATCTATCAACGCACGCCGCAGATAGACTCGCCGCGCCGTATTCGGTTGATTGAACTGACTGTGTGGATAGCCAATTCAGAACTCCGCAAGTATGCTGGAATTGACTTACTTGCGGAGTTTTTCATGAACGCGAAGCGGCACGATCACGAGGCAAAGGAGCTGACTACAGCGCGCCGCAAGGTTCTTAAGAAAGGCTTCGCGTCGGCAACGCGGCATATCCTGCTGTGCTATGATCGCGGCACCGCAAAATGCGCCAGCCGGAAACAGATGCGGGAATCGTGGCAGTATCTCAAGAAACGTTTGAAGGATCTCAAGCTCGATAAACGAGGCGGAGTCTTCCGAGCACAGTCGTACTGTCTGGACATTTGCATCGGTGGCCCGATCGCGGTCGTCCTACCAGAGAACTGCTGGTACGGAAACTGTACGCCCGCCGTGTTGGAAGCCATCCTTCAAGAACACTTGATCGGCGGTGTTCCTGTCCAGAAGTATCTTCTATCAGGCAAACCAACTTGCGAGAAATGATCGCTTGCCGTTAGTCAATTTGCGCCGCGATCACGAACTGGACGAACTCGCGTACCGCTCGCGAAGCCGCGGTGCCGGAATGCGTGACCATAAACAACTGGCGTACTGGCTTGACACCTTTAACGCCGACTCGCACGAGCCGACCCCGCTCGAGATCATGCGCCACGGTCGTCGCGGAAAGAAACGCAATCCCAGCGTTTTGCTCGACCGCGACGCGAATTGAATCGTTCGAGTTTACCTCCATCGTCACGTTCAATTCTTCGATTTCGATGCCCTTGGCCCGCAGCGCTGCTTCGACACAATGTCGGCTCCCAGAACCGGGTTCACGTAAGATCAATGGTTGACGCACGAGGCTTTGCGGCGCGATGAATTGTTTTCCGGCCCACTCGTGCGCAGGCGAGACAACCAAGAGCAATTCGTCGTCCGCTATCGATTGAAAACTCAAATGTGACGAAGGCGTTTGCTCGCCGACGAAGCCAACATCGGCGTTGCCACTGGCCACGGCTTCCGTCGCCGCGCGACTGTCGGAGACAAAGATCGATTCATGGACTTCCGGAAACGACTCGCGAAACCGAGCCAAAAGGCAGGGGAGCAGCGACTCGGCGGGAACGGTACTCGCGGCGATTCGAATGTTGCCCTGGACCAACAGCGCTTCGCCGTTGACCGCGGCTTTCGCTTCGGCAACGAGATCGAGTATCCGCTGGGCGTGATCGTACAGGCGACGGCCGGCCTCGGTCGGCGTAATGGTTCGATGAGCCCGCTCGAACAACGAAGTACCAAGCTCTCGCTCCAGTGCGGCCACATGCTGACTGACAGCCGCCTGCGTGATGTCGAGCGCGCTGCCGGCGACGGTAAACGAGGATTGCTCGACGGCGGTGACGAAGGTTCGCAGATGCTTGAGTTCCATAACCTGGTTTTGTCCTGGGCCTTGATGCGGGCGAATGGGGGTGTTAACTTCGAGGGATTTTACACACAGCGTTCACGCTGCCAGACAGTCGTTGTTCGCTCCGAGGCTGCTGCGGAAAAAAACCTACGTGAGCGGCCTTGGCGCTAGCCACCGGTCTTTCCAAGCACGGGTTAGTCCCCGAAAAACCGGCGGCTAGCGCCGTACCGCTCACTAATGCACGATACC
>Ga0326597_10008813_pt1 | contig 13563 bp, 12 predicted proteins | sample RVTome_12_FD_203789 | JGI IMG/M metagenome (GOLD analysis project Ga0326597, IMG submission 203789) | Soil microbial communities from uranium-contaminated site in the Upper Colorado River Basin, Wyoming, United States - RVT100D185 | ecosystem: Environmental > Terrestrial > Soil > Contaminated >... | reverse complement strand
CTCTCCCCCTTGTCGTCGAGGATCACCAGGGACTGCTGAAAGTCCGCCGCCGGCGGGTAATCGGCCGGGGTGGTGGCTTCCAGAATGTACAGACGCCTGGCGTACTGATGGATCGCCACGAGGGTACGAGTATTGTTAGGGTTCAAAATGTGGAGCTGGTGTCCTTCAATGCGGTCGTTCGCATTAAAGCCGTCGTGCTGGACGTCGCCGCCCCGCTTACGGATTTGCCACGCGGCCCAGGCGACGGAGCCGCGCACGTCCCCCACCTCGGCGTCCTTGTAATCGACGACGGTAATCTTGTATTGCACCGGACCAGAACGGGCGGTGAAGACCTTGGAGGGAAGGTCTTTCTCCAACTCCGACTTGAAGGTCACATCCTGCACAGCGGGCTGACCCGGGAAAATGACGACAAACTTATCTTCCCGATTGACATACTCGCCCCACTCCTGGCCAAAGGAAAGTCCCGTTACGAGCAACATCAGTGCTACAACTCGGAAAAGGCGCATCGTTCAACCTCCCGTAATCTACGCTGGCAGTAATACTGCCACAAAAACGGCCGCAAGCAAAGGCCTTGCTAGTCGAACTCTTTGTCGGTGTAATTGCCGACGGTCACGAAGCCCAAAAGGCAGCCGTTGGCGCCGTCTTTGAGCGGGTGGCAGCGCACTTTGATGGGTGCGCCCGCCGGGACATCTTCTTTCTTCCACCCCTCGCGGGTGAGGGCGTTGGGGCTGCCGCCTTCGAGAGTCCAGATCGTCGGTTTGCCGTCCTGCATGACCTCCATGTAGATCCAGGTGTGAGGATTCATCCAGCGGAGCTGCTTGACGGTGCCGTCCAGGCTCTTAAAGGAATTGGTGTCGTAGTTGCTGTGGGCATGGTGCGCCCAGGCCGTCCACGTCAACGAAACCGCGGCAATCAAGGCCACAATCAAAGATTTCACTTTCATTTCAACCTCCTGACTTCACAACAAGCCGTTTGAAGATCAAGGTATGTTTTCATAAAGCCGGCGGCCGTCTTCGTCCTGGCCGGTGCGGTTTCCCTCGTCGTCGAGCTCATAGCGGATTCGATGACCTTTGTCGTCGAGAATCGAAATGGTCTGCGGAAAATCGGACGGCGGGGGATAATCCGGCGGGGCGCTGGCCTCCATAACGTACAGGCGCCTCATGTGGGGAAAAATTCCGATATAGCTGCGCGTCCCGTCCGGATTCGTGATCTGAAGCTGAAGTCCCTCAATGCGGTCGGTCTGCTGGTACGCGTCGTAGGTTACCTCACGGGCCCGCTTGCGGAAATTCCACGCCGCCCAAGCCACCGAGCCGCGATAATCGTTGCCGTCAGCGCCCTTGAAATTGACGACGGTGAGGACGTAGGTTGCCGGACCCTCTTTGGCGGTATAGACCTTGGCGGGAACCGTCTCGCCGCTTTGGGCCTCATACATGATGTCCTTCACCGTCGGCTGACCTGGAAAGTTGATTTGAAAGAATTCCTTGCGATCCACATACTCGATCCATTCCGCAAACTCTTGCGCAAAGGCAGGGGCGGACACAAAGAGAATCAATCCTGCCGCAATGAGCCGAATCAGACGCATTGATCTCCTCCACGGTCCTATCTTTACTATCGTAATACTGCCACAAACCGGTGAAGCATAAAAGAAGTTTTTTGCGGTGCGTCTCAGCCCGGCACGCCGGGCTTGCACCCCATGGCGGAAGCGGAACCCGGGCGGTAAGGCTTGGACCAGGAAAGGGAACAACACCGCCCATGCGCCCGGAGACACCGCCGTTTTCGGGGCTGGCTTCGATCTGACTTTCAGGGGGGCCGGGGCGATGGATGGCCGCAAGACGCGGTTCCGGCGGCCGGCGCCGAACAGCGGCGGGAGACGGGGGAAGGTGTGGTATAGTGAGTGATTCTTCCAGGGGCAAGGGCGTGAGGGCGGATGACGACCGACGAGCAGATCAGCCAGCTCGAAGACAACCTCCGGCGGCTGAAGATCGAATACGACATCTACTTCAACGGGGCGACGCCGCGGCCGCCGAACGACACGCACTGGCGCGTGGATACGCTGGTGAAGCGGCTTTCCGATGCGTCCCAGATGAACTTCGGGCAGCGGTTTCGCTTCACGGCTCTCGCGCAGCGCTACGCCTTGTACAACCAGATGTGGCAGCAGAAGGTGCGCTCCAGGGAAGAAGGCCCACGGCGAACGGCGGCCGAGCTGCGGGAAGAGCAGAAGAAAGCGCCCGCCTTCCAGGTGCAGTGGAAGGACCCGGCGTCGGAGCCGGAGAAGGTAGCCAAGCTGTATGCAGCGCTGGTCGAAGCGAAGCGGAAATTGGGCGAGAACGCGGACAGCATTGCGCAGGACGCCTTCAAACGGTTTGTGCAGCAGAAGACGGACCAGCTGAAGAGGGACTTCCGCTGTCAGAACGTGGAGTACGTGGTGGAAGTGGAAGACGGACAGGTCAAGCTGAGAGCGAAGGGCGTCTAGGAAAGACCGGAGCCAGGAGCCAGGAGCCAGAAAACGAGCCAGAAAACCCTGTCATCCCGAAAGCTTTCCCGACGTCGTCTGGAGGGCTGTGGAGATGGGTGGGGATGGAATGAAATTGCCTGCATCGAGAATTCCCCGCCCGTAGCGGCGAGGATTCAAGAGTGCATTTTGCGTCGAAAACTATCAAGCAAAGACGAACCTCAGGGGCTGAAGCCCCTATTTTTGCTGGCTTTTTGCGGCACGGCTGAAGCCGTGCCCTGACGTTACGTTCCCGGAAGGCATTTTTGAAACCGCTTCTACGCACTAAATCCCAAACCCAATCTATAATAAATCCTAAACTCAATCGAATCGGAGGAGAAAGTCCATTGAGCAAGATTTCTCGTGCATTGATCAGTGTGACGGAAAAGAAGGGCGTGCTGGAGTTTGCGCGCGGATTGCAGGAACAGAAGGTGGAGATACTTTCGACCGGCGGCACGGGGTGCATGCTGCGGGAAGCGGGCGTGGCGGTGCAGGACGTGTCGGAAGTGACGGGAATGGCGGAAATGCTGGACGGGCGGGTGAAGACGCTGCACCCGAAGCTGCACGCCGGCATCCTGGCGCGGCGCGACAACGCGGAACACCGGCGGACGCTGGAGCAGCAGTCGATCGGGCTGATCGACATGGTGGTGGTGAACCTGTACCCGTTCGAGCAGGTGGCGGCGCGGGCGGAGACCCCGTTCGAGGAGCTGATCGAGAACATCGACATCGGGGGGCCGACGATGATCCGGGCGGCGGCGAAAAACCATGCGGACGTGGCGGTGGTGACCTCGCCCGAAGACTACGAAGCGATTCTCGCGGAAATGAAGCAGCACAATGGAGAACTGTCCCGGGAGACTCTCTGGCGGCTGGCGCAGAAAGCGTTTGCGTATACGGCGCGCTACGACGGGGCAATCACGCGGACACTCTCCGGATTGGATCACGCGGGGAAGAAGGCAGGAAGTGCGGGAGAGTTGTTCCCCGGGCGGATGACGCTGGGGTTTGAGAAGCTGTGCGATCTGCGGTACGGCGAAAACCCGCACCAGAAGGCGGCCCTCTACGCGGTGGCCGGAAACGAGCGGGGCGGACTGGCGCGGGCGCGGCAACTGCAGGGGAAAGAGCTTTCGTTCAACAACCTGGTGGACCTCGAGGCGGCCTGGTCGCTGGCGCAGGAATTCGAGAATCCTGCGACGGCGATCATCAAGCACACGAATCCCTGCGGATGCGCCGAGCAGGCGACGCTGGCGGCAAGCTACCGCAAGGCGCTCGAAACGGATCCGGTGTCGGCCTACGGCTCGGTGCTGGGATTCAACCGGCCGCTCGACGCGGAAACGGTGGAGGAGGCGGCGAAGAATTTCGTGGAAGCCGTCGTGGCGCCGGGATACAGCCGGGAAGCGCTGGAGCGGCTGGCGGGAAAGAAGAATCTCCGCCTGGTGGAGATCGACGGCTCCGTCTCGCTGGAGCACGAACTGCGCTTCGAGCAGGTGAGCGGGGGACTGCTGGTGCAGGAGCACGACCGGCACGTGCTGCGTCGGGAGGACTTGAAAACCGCTACCGACCGGCAGCCGACCGAAGAGCAGATTCGGGATCTTCTGTTCGCCTGGAAGGTGGCCAAGCACGTGAAATCGAACGCCATCGTCTACGCGCGGGACGGGCAGGTGGTGGGAGTCGGCGCGGGACAGATGAGCCGAGTGGACTCGGTGCGCATCGGGGCGAGCAAAGCGAATCTTCCGCTGCAGGGAACCGTGCTGGCGTCGGATGCGTTCTTCCCGTTCCCGGACGGAGTGGAGGAGGCGGCCAAGGCGGGAGTGGTGGCCGTGATCCAGCCGGGGGGGTCGATCCGGGACCAGGAAGTGATCGAGGCGGCGAACCGATTGGGGCTTTCCATGGTGCTGACCGGGGTGCGGCACTTCTGGCATTAGAGCGTTTCTCTTGTTGCTGTAAATCGGCGGGTCTGTCGCCCCTACGGGGCTTGCTCGGATCAGCGCCCAGGAATCCCACGGCTTGCGCCGTGGGCCACAGGATAGCGCCCCTACGGGGCTTCCTGCGGATGAGCTACAGCAATGAGAGAACCGCTCTAGCTCCTTTGAAAGCCCTTTGCAAGGACAACCACACGCTGATTCAATCGCGGTGTGCCGAATCCACGTGAATTTGTGACCCGCAGTTTCTTCGTGACAATTGATTTTACTTTCTCACATCGTGTAGTGTTTCGAAGACGTTTCAATCGGACGGGGGTAATCCGTGCCCATAACCCCAGGTACGCATCTTGGCTCCTACGAGATTCTCAGTCCGTTAGGCTCGGGCGGCATGGGCCAGGTTTGGCGAGCCAGGCACCGGATGCTGGGCCGGCCGGCGGCCATCAAGCTGATCCGTCCGAAGTCTTTGGGTTCTGAGGGTTCTGAGGCAGACGGGCGCGCCCAAATACTGCTCCGCCGTTTCGAGCGCGAAGCCAAGGCGACCTCGGCGTTGCAGTCGCCCCACACCGTCCGCGTATATGACTTCGGCACCACCGACGACGGCACCTTCTACTACGTCATGGAACTGCTCGAAGGGCGCGACCTGCACTCTCTGGTCGAGCAGCACGGGCCCCTTCCCGCCGCGCGGGTGATTTATATCCTCCGGCAGGTTTGCGAGTCGCTGGCCGAGGCCCACCGCAACGGACTGATTCACCGGGACATCAAACCCGCCAACATCTTTCTCACCGAGTCCAGCTTCAAGTACGACTTCGTCAAGGTGCTCGACTTCGGGCTTGTCAAGCATGCGCCGGGATCGGAGCGCAAGGACACGAAGTTGACCGTCGATGGCGTCGTTGCCGGCTCCCCCGCCTTCATGGCGCCGGAATTGATCCAAGGCGCCACTCCAACAGACGAGAGAGTGGACATCTATTCCGCAGGGTGCGTCGCCTACTGGCTTCTCACCGGGCAACTGGTGTTTGAAGGGGACACGCCCCTGCAGATCTTAATGGCCCATCTGGAACAGCAGCCGGACCCACCCTCATCACGGTCGGAGCTGGAAATTCCTGCGGAACTGGAGCGAGTCGTTCTGGCCTGCCTGGAAAAGAACCCGGAAAAGCGGCCCCAGAGCGTGGAGACACTTTCGGGCCAGCTTGCCGCGTGCCCCGTGGAAGAACCCTGGACCGAAGGGCGTGCGGAAAGATGGTGGCAGACCCATCACCCCCCGAAGGCGCCGGGGGAGGATATCACTGACCAGAAGGGGGCGCTTGCCTGGGACATCACCGCCAAGCCTGGCCCCGGAGCCGAGGGTGGGGCCAAACAAGCTGAGAATGGCCCTCAGCCCAAGACGGCAAGCGCCGCTTCAACGGACCCACCGTCAGAAGCGGAACTGGAGAGGGACTTCACCCTACCCCGGGGTTCGGCTCGGGCGCTGTTCCTGGTCACGCAAGTTGGCTATCTAGCCATGTACTGTGCGGCCCTCTATCAGGTCGAGGTCTTGGATCAAGCGCTGGATCGAATTCTGACGGGTTCGGCGGGGATCACCACGCCTCTGGTAATCGTCTCAGCCATGTGCGGGATCGCCGTGCGCCTTTACCTGCTGATGTCTGTTGGGCTGGACCATCCCGCCACGGGCTTGAAATTCCGGCGGCTTTTCCCGGTGCTGCTGGTGTTGGACAGCCTGTGGGCTGCTTCGCCGATGCTGCTGGCGCAGAAGATCGGCAACGGCATGGCCTTGGCCTCGGTGGCAGCGCTGGCCTACCTGCCATTCGCACAGCGCACTTTGATCCAGAGCGTCTACCCTGGCGCGAAGCCCGCCGGGTCGTGGACAACACGACTGTAGTCCGACGGGAACACGCAGGAGAAGGCGGTCTCGAGCAATTGCAGGTTAGCCATCTCCTCTTGGTGCATCGGGCAAAGCGGAAGCGCCGGCGAAACGCCCCGGCGCAGCGCCCTGGTCCTCAGGAGGGCATTTGCTGCGGGAGGCCGCGCGCTGTGGAAGGCGATATTTCAGTTGCAGGGAAAGGAATAGTTCAAAAAATTGAGTCTGGTTGGGATATACTGTCGGTAATTGGGATAGCGACGCAGGCCAAGAAGAGCCTTCCGGCGTTCGCGGGATGAGGTTGCCGATGAATGATCTGGGACGAGGGAAGATTGTGGCGATGTGGATGGGGCTGCTGCTGGCGCTGGCAGCGCCAGCCCGCGTGGTCGCCGCGCAGCAGACCGCGCCCGGAGGGCAAGGCGAGACCGGCGGTCCCGACAAAGCGCAAGCATACTACCACTTTACGCTGGGCCATCTGTACCAGGAGCGGGGCACGCTGTTCAATCGTCCGGACTTGCTGTCGAGAGCGATTGAGGAGTTCAACATCGCTCTGCGGTACGATCCGAATTCCTCCTATCTGAGCCTGGAACTCGCGGACGTATACGCGATGACGGGGCGCTGGCAGAACGCGGTGGATGAGGCCGAAGCGGCGGTCAACCGCAGTCCGAACGACGCGACGGCGCGCCGGCTGCTGGGGCGGCTTTATTTGCGGCTGTTGGCGGCGGACCGGCGGGCGCAGGTCCCGGAAGGTCTGGAGCAACGGGCCATCCAGAAGTTCGAGCAGCTCATTGGGGAGCATCCGGACGACGTCCGGTCCTATCTGGTTCTGGCGCAGCTGTACCGGGTCACGGACGAGAACGCGAAGGCGGAAGAAATCCTGAAACGGGCCGTGGCGCTCGACCCGGACTCGCCGGATGCAACGACGCAGTTGGCTCTGCTCTACGTAGAGCTGGGGCAGTACGCGGCCGCGGTAGACCTGCTCGAAAGAATCGCGGGAGACGAAAACGCGGACCTGCAGGTGCTGGCCTCGCTTGGGCACGCTTACGAACAGCTCCACAATTACGAGGCGGCGGCGGATGCCTACGAGAGGGTCATCGAACGGGATCCGGACAACCCGGCGATCCGGAAGGCCTACGGGCAGAGCCTGCTCTACAGCCAGCAGTACGACAAGGCGCTCGAACAGTACCAGGCGCTCGTGGGCGTCAATCCCCGGGACCCGGAAACACACCTGAGGCTGAGCCAGATTTACCGGTTCCAGCGCAACTTCACGGAGGCGCGCACAGCGCTGGCCCGTGCGCTGGACCTGGCGCCCGACAACCAGGAATTGCAGTACAACCAGGTTCTGCTCGCCGAGTCGGAAGGGAAACTGGACGAAGCGACGATGCTGGTCCAGAGGATGCTGGATTCGACGGCGAAAACGGACATGGCAACGTACACGCCCCAGGAAAAATCAAACCGGAGCATTTTTCTGGAGAAGCTCGGCGCCCTCCAAACCGACCAGGCGAATTTTTCGGAAGCGGAAGCAGCGTTCCAGGAGATGGTCGATCTGGGCGGTGAGGGAGCCGTGCGGGGCGCAGTGCGGCTGATCGAGGTCTACCAGGAAACGCACGACTATGACAAGGCGCTGCAGGAGTCGGAGCGGGCCGTGCGGGAGTTCCCGGATAGCCAGGAGCTGCTGATGACGCGGGCGTCGCTGCTGGCGTCGTCGGGGGACGTGGAGGAGGGGGTCAAGCTGCTGACACCGCTGCTCACCAATACGGATGAGGACCGCGATGTCTGGATGGGCGTGGCGCAAGTGGCGCTGCGCGGCAAGGATTTTCCGCGCGCCCTGGAGGCGCTCGGGAAAGCGGAAAGCTACCCGCAATCGGACCTTCAGAAATCCTATATCCATTTCCTCTACGGATCGGCATGGGAGCGGCAGAATAACGTGCCGAAGGCGGAGGAAGCGTTCCGGCGCGCGCTCGAGCTGAACCCGCAAAGCGCTAATTCACTGAACTACCTGGGATACATGCTTGCGGATCGCGGAATGCGGCTCGATGAGGCGGTCCGGCTGATTGAAAAGGCGCTCGAGATGGAGCCGGGCAACGGGGCGTATCTGGACAGCCTCGGGTGGGCGTATTACAAGCTGAACCGGTTTGATCTGGCGGAAATGTACCTGCTGGAGTCCGTCGAGAAGGTTCCCTCGGACCCGGCCATTCTGGATCACCTGGGAGACTTGTATTCGAAAACCGGGCGCATTCAGGAAGCGCAGCAGCAATGGCGGAAGGCCCTGGAGCAGTGGCACCTCCTGCCGCCCAGCGAGCTTGAGCCGGATAAGGTCGCGATCATCGAGCAGAAACTGAAAGATTCCGGCGCCCAATCGTCCCGGTAGAATCCAACCGGGCTCCACCATTCCAGTTGTCCCTACCGTGAAACGGATTTCGCTCAAAGCCTACGCAAAAATCAACCTGGGACTGGCGGTCCTGGGACGCCGGCCGGACGGCTACCACGAGCTGCGGACGGTCTTCCAGAGCGTTTCGCTGGCGGACCGGCTGGAGGTTCGGCTGAGTCCGGGGAGGCGCGCAGTGCGGTTGGAAGTCGCGGGCTTCGAGGTTCCGGCGGGAAAGAGCAATCTGGCGGCGCGGGCGGCGGAGAGCGTGCTGGCGGAGCTGAAACTCCGGGCGCGGGTCGAAATCACGCTCGACAAGCGAATTCCTCCCGCGAGCGGCCTGGGAGGAGCGAGCAGCGACGCGGCCGCGGTCCTGCGGGCGGTGTGCCTGCTGTCGGGACGGACGCTGCCTGGAGACCGGCTGCTGCGGCTGGCGGCGGCGCTTGGGTCCGACGTTCCGTTTTTCCTGTACGGGGGCAGGGCGTTGGGGCTGGGGCGCGGCGAGGAAGTGTATGCGCTGCGGGAAGAGCCGCGCCGCCATTGCGTTCTATTCTTCCCCGGCGAGGGGATGAGCACGGTGGAAGCCTACCGGAGCCTCCGGCGCCCGGCGTTGACTCCGCAGACGGCAGGCCCTAGGATAAATAGGAAAAAGAAGTTCGATTGGGTCGAGAGGATAGGCTTGTTCTGCGGCGCGGTGAACGAATGCCCGGAATCTGCGAGCAGCGCGAGAGGGCGGAGTAGCGGGCGGTACCGGAAAATGGAAAACGACTTTGAGCCGCCGGTTTTCCGGAAGTTTCCCGTGCTGCGGCAGGCGAAGGAAATCCTGCTGCAAGGGGGCGCCGAGACCGCTTCGTTGTCCGGGAGCGGGTCGGCCGTGTACGGGCTGTTTCGGGACTCTTCAAGAGCGCGCCGTGCCGCGCAGCAACTGGAGGCCCGAGCGCAGCACGTGTGTGTGGTACGAACGGTATCGCGCCGGGAGTTCGGGGCTCAGTTCCGGATGCCGGCCGGGCGCGCAGCGTTCGCGTGAAATGGGGCGTCGTCCAGTGGTAGGACACAGGCCTTTGGAGCCTGGTACCTAGGTTCGAATCCTAGCGCCCCAGCCAATTCTCCATGCCATTTTTGTCCGTAAAACCTTGTTTAGCATCAACGGTCGTCTGCCGTGCGGATGTGATTGCGCCATGGTGACATCGTATACAATATGATATTATGGGCGATGTGAGACTGGTACTCGATACGGATGTTGTCGTAGCAGCAATGCGCAGTCCGGCCGGGGCTTCTGCTGCGATTGTACGGGCTGCGAGGCGGGGCCGGGTGACGCTTCTCGTGAGCGTCTCGCTGGCTATGGAGTACGAATCGGTCTGCTGGAGAGCGGAGCATCGGCTGGCATCCGGATTATCTGACCGGCAGGTCGATATTTTCGTAACCGGCGTGAGCGCTCTGGCGCGGCCGGTGGAAACACATTTCCTGTGGCGGCCACAGCTCCGCGATCCGGGCGATGAAATGGTGCTGGAGGCGGCAGTCAATGGCCGGGCGGACGCCCTGGTAAGCTTTAATAGGCGGGATTTTGGGACAGCGCCGTCTCAGTTCGGGATCGAAGTCCTGCTCCCGCGGGAAGCGATAGGAAGAATCAAATGACAGAGACAAAGACATACCCATTGCGCCTGCCTCGATCGCTGAAGGACGCGGTCGAGCGCCTGAGCAAAGAGGATGGCACGAGCCTCAATCAGTTTGTAGCTACAGCCGTGGCGGAGAAGGTTTCGGCCTTACAAACCGCTCGTTTCTTCGAGGATCGGAGGGCGCGGGCTGATTTCAAGGCTTTCGACAAGATCATAAAGCGTCGGGGGGGAAAGCCGCCCCGCGAAGGTGATGAAATTCCGAAGTAGCATCCATCACGTCGGAGCGGGGCATCCGGGTCGAGTGGCCGCCGATGACCCTCCCCCAGATTGAAACACCGTCGATTCGTCTGCACAGTTTGCTGGGTTGCGAGGCGGAGAAAAAGTTGGAAGTCACGTTTTCTGGGTAGCCAATTCTCATTCTTAACTGCCTGCACGATCCTCTCCAGCGGCTTTTTGTAGCTGGAGGGGGCTTGTGCAATGTGTTCCGTGGAGCGTCCGGGCGGCCAAGCGGCTCTGCACGCCACCGTTGACTAGAAAATCTCAGGAAAATAAAACGTCAGCACGGAATTCAGCCGCATATCGGAAACAATCAGCTCTTTGTGCTTGGGGTTCAAGGCGACGCCGCGGGGCTTCTTGAGGCCGCTTTGCGGGCCGCCGAGCTTCCAGCGGGGCGCGACGTTCCCTTTGTCGTGGATGCTCCAGATGCCGATGAAGACCGGCTCCTTGGGTTCAACGCCCGCGCCGCCGGGCTGGGCGGCAACGATCAAACCCTTCGGAGGATACATCTGAATCTGGTTAATGCGCGTGATCTGGGTGTTGGGGCCGCTGATGACGGCCTTCGGCTTCACGTTTCCTTCGTCGGTGCGGTTGAAGATCAGCAGGCGGGCGCGGTTGCTGGCGACGATCACGTTGTTCACGGGGTCAACCGCCAGGGTGGATGTATCCGTCAACCCGGTGTCGGGACCATGAATCATGCGGATCGGCGCTACGTCGCCATTTCCCGCCCGGGGATATACGAGGATTCGATCAATGTCCGGGACGAGAATCTCATCGTGCACGGTGTCCACGTCCAGCCGGTCGGGCCTCTGGAGGCCGGTGCTGGGTCCGTTGATGACGCGGATCGGAACCTCTTCTCCGTCGGCGTCGCCGCGAAAAGTGAGAATCGCCTGGCCGAACTGGTTGGGAACGAGAATCTCGTCATGGACGGCGTCATAGCGGATGTCGTGCATCGTGCGGGCCAAGAGGGTTCCCTGGCCGGCTACGACGCGGGTGGGCTGGTCGGTTTCCTTCGCCATCCTGGCGAAGATCGCAATCTGCGGGTGGGCCACTCAGTTCGGCACCAGAATCTCGTCCCGCTTGCTGTCGTATTCGACCGCGCCCGGGTTGCCGATCATCAGGGCGTGCTTGCCGGCAGGGGCGCTGCGAATGGTGCGCAGGGGCGCGGCATCGCCGCTGGCGGACCGGGAATAAACCGTCGCCGAATGGTTGCCCATGTTGGAAACCCAGAGCTCGTCGTTCTTGAGGTCGACAAACACGCCGGTGGGGTTCTGAATGCCCGTCTGCGGCCCCTTGATGATGCGCGTGGGGGCGACGTCGCCTTCATCGGCGGCCTTGAAGACCAGGATGGAATGGTCGGGGTCGTTGGCGACGTAAATCTCGCCGCGCTCCTCGTCAATGGCCATGTTCGAAGGCCAATTGAGCTGGGTCCGGGGGCCTTGGATGACGCGCAGAGGGGCGACGTCCCCGCTGGCCTTGAGCGGGTAGACCGCGATGGAGGGCGGGAGTAATCGGCCGGAGCCGCGAATCATCTGGTTACGGTCCAGCGGCCAGTTGGGCTTTTCGTGTTCCCCTTGCACCCGATGGGTGGAGCCATGGTTCCCGACAAACATCCAGCCGTTCTTCGTATCGAGGGCGATTCCATGGGGGTCGGCGAGCTGCGTCTGGTCGCCCTGGAGCAGGCGGAGCGGCGTCTCGTCGCCTTCGGCCATCTTGCGGTAGACCACGACCGCGTTGTCATGCTCCACGGTCAGGTACAGCTCCTGACTCCCTTCGTCCACGGCGATTCCGAACGTGCCGTGAGGAGTTTCCATCTCCCGCATGGGAAAGGCGTTGCCTTCGGCGTTGCGGGGGAAAACCACCATCGTGTCCACCGTGTCGTTATTGACGGAGTAAACGTCCCCCGACCGCTGATCCACGTACAGGCCGCAGTTGAACTCGAGCTTCGTGTTGATTCCGCCAATCGTCCGTTTTGGCTCCGTGAAGGCGGCCGTCGGCGGTGTATTGTCCAGACGGTTGAAGACCTTCAGGCCGAACAGGTTTTCATCCTGGAGATAAACCTCATTGGAGTTGGTGTCGACGGCGATGGCGCTGTAGGTAGGGTAGGAGTCCTTGATGGCCCGCACAGGAGCGCGGTCCGCATCGACAACCGGCCTGGCGTCGTCCGCAGCCGCTCGCGCGGCCAACTGCTCCTGCCACAGGGCCGTGGAAAGCGCTCCAGAGGCGCTGGCCGGCACCCACTGGCAGAACTCGCCCTCCGACGCAGGCAGGGGACTCCGGGAAACCAATTGGGGCTGTCCGGTGGGCAGGCGCAGGGCAGTCCGGGAGGACGCAGTCCATTCCCGCTGCGCTACCCGCGAGGTCAGCACAAGCCATCCGGCTGCCGCCAGCAACAAGATCGAGGCGGCCAAAATAGATTCTTTCAGGATTTGCGACATTCGGGCCATCCAGTCCCCCTTTCACGCCGGTTGTATCGTCCTAGATTAGCACATTCGGTGATCCCCTGAATCTCGAACTCACCCGCCCGGTAGTGTCCTAATTCAGGCAGAATTAGGACACTGCCCACCCGCCCAGCTTGTCTCTTTGGGTCCAGGCTGGACAAGCCGTGCTGGTCCGCCATGCGCTTGATCTTACGAGCGAAAGGGCATTGGCTCGGCAACGTGCGTAGGGTGATTCCACTAATTTACTTGATAAAATTCCATGAATTATGTACTATTTATCATCTATATTGTGTGTTGGGAGAAGCGTGATACGAGGGTGGTTACCTCGCAATATATTGATTCTAAAAATATTTTGAATTGGGGCACAGGGTCTTTGTGCCGGGGACAAACAGGTCGAGTCTGGTGACTATCGCCAGTGTGTACAACCTGGGTCTTCCGGAGAACATGGGATTTGCCGGGCTGGAGCCTGAGCCCTCCGCCGGCACGATTCTTCCGGGAGAAACCGTAACGAGGCCGAGAGAGATCCAGTTCGGTCTCAAGTTGGTGTTCTGATATGGAGCGACCTGTCAAGCCTTTTGGTTTGACGGTTTGAAATGAAGG
>Ga0326597_10008812_pt1 | contig 13564 bp, 11 predicted proteins | sample RVTome_12_FD_203789 | JGI IMG/M metagenome (GOLD analysis project Ga0326597, IMG submission 203789) | Soil microbial communities from uranium-contaminated site in the Upper Colorado River Basin, Wyoming, United States - RVT100D185 | ecosystem: Environmental > Terrestrial > Soil > Contaminated >... | reverse complement strand
CATGCGTTTCGCGTAGCCGAATCCCGGCGCGGACGCCAAGAGGTTGTGGATTCCCTCGGAGAGGCCCGCAAGAACGAACCGCCCTTCGCCGTCGGTTTCAGCCTCCAAAGTCTGCGGGCGGGTAGCGATAATGCCGGCACGGAGTGACGGGAACGCATACACCGTAGCGCCTGCCACAGGGGAGCCGGACTCGCCCAGAACCTTTCCCGAGATCGAAAGCCCGGTCTCGAGGACGATATCACCGAGATCTTCTTCCTTGTTCCGGCCGCTCGCCGGGGCTTCCACGTTCGTTGCCCCATACCCTCGGGCTTCGGCGACGAGCGTATGCTCGCCTGGCGGGACCGAGGCCAGGGAAAACACGCCCTCGGCGTCGGTCTCCGCGGTGAAGAGAGAGTGGAGGAGAGCCCCCACCGATCCGCCGTCGAGCGCGCTCAGAGACACCTTCCCCGCCACGGGCTCCTCGTTCTCGTCAACCAGGCGCCCGGTGAGCGTGACCCCCGCCGTAACCACGAGCTCGACCTCGGCGTCGTTCTCCTTGCTCAACTCGAGATCGTCCACGGCCGGCGCGAAGTCCTCGTGGCGCGCGAAGAGGCGATATCGCCCCGGCTCGAGCCCGAGAAACGCGAAGCGGCCGTCGGCATCGCTCTGCTGCGCGGTGCTCGGCCCGCGCATCCGCATCCTGTCCTCGCTCTCGGCGGAAACGAGAGCGCCTTCGACGGGGTTTCCCTTCTCGTCGAGAAGGCGGCCGTAGATCCCCGACCCAGGGAAAAGGTAGATTTCGACAGGCTCCCCCGGCGGAACGTTCGCCTTCGTCGTCCGGCCGTAACCGGGAGCGCTCGCGCTCACCGAGTAGGAGCTCTTCGCCAGGCCCTCGAGCCGGAATTCGCCACGCTCGTCGCTCTGCGCGTCGACGAGCCCGAGGCGGGGCTCGGCGGATACCCGCGCCGAGCTCTCGCCGGTGCGGGTCTCCACGATCGCGCCTTCCAACGGATCCAGCGTCGTCCCGTCGCGCACCACTCCGGCGATGGTCTCTCCTCCCCGCCGGAGCACGATGGATAGCGGCTTCTCCGGATCGACGTCGCGGAGTCGGAACGGAGCGTACCCAGGCGCGTAGGCTTCGACCCGGAACGGCCCGGGTTTGGAGAGCGCGATCTCGAAACCCCCCATCGCATCGGAGGCGGCCGTCGTCGGCTCCTCACGGAAGCTCCCGGGGACGAGGACGACGATCGCGCCCTCGATCGGCCGATCCTTCTCGTCGAGGACGGTGCCCGTCAGGAACGAAAGCAGCAGGAGGTGCGTCCACATTGAAAACCTCCTCGTTTGCGGCAATGTAGCACAATCAACGCAGCGCGAGCACCTCTTCCTGCGACAGCACTCCCCGCTTCTCGCGCTTCAGCTCTTCGTAGCGCGCAAGCGCCTTCTGCGCCTCCTCGCCGCGGCCCAGCCGGCGGTAGACCCGGGCGAGGTGGTAGTACGCCTCGAAGTACGCGGGGTCGACCGCGACCGCGCGCTCGAGCGTAGCGAGCGCGTGCTCGCTCTCGCCGCGCTTGAGCTGGATCTCCCCGAGAAAGCCCAGAGGCTCCGGCATCTTCGGATCGAGAAACGAAGACTTCGTGAACGCCTTCTCCGCTTCCTCGAGCTTGCCTTGCGCCATCAACGCCCGGCCGATCCGGTAGTGCGGCCGACCAGACTCGGGCGCGAGCCGCACCGCGCGCCGATAGAGCAGAAGCGCCTTCTCGGTGTCGGGTTTCCGCTCGTGGGCGTAGCCGAGCGCGAGGAGAAGGCCCCCCTCCTCGCCCGCAAGGTCAATCGCTCTTTCGAGCGCCACGATCGCCGGCGCCCATCGCTGGAGCACCAGGTTCGCCGAGCCGAGCTGGCGCCACGCGGAAACGTCTTTCGGCGCCGCGGCGACCACTCTTTCGAAAGCCTCGACCGCCGGGAGAAAGAGCTTGGTGCTCGAGAACGCCGCGCCCATCTGGCGATTGAAAGTGGCGTCCTCGGGATCGATCGCCGTGACGCGGCGGTAGTCGGCGATCGCCTCCTCGAATTCGCCCAGGGAAAGGAGGATCAATCCGGGAGTGCCCGTCGCGAGGAAGCGATTCTGCTCGAGCGGATAGGCCGCGGAGAGCCTTGCCACCAGAGGATCAGAGTCGACGCTTTGCCCGAAAGTCCTCCCGAGGATTCGACTCAGGAGGAGATCGCCTCGCCCCAGGGACAGGTCTCGTCTCGCCTCGTCGCGCTTTTCCAAAAGCCAGAAAGCTTCCGCGCGATAGAGACGCGCGGGAACGAAGTCCGGATGAGCGTCCAGTATCTCCCGATATCCGCGAAGGGCTCCGTCGAGGTCCGAAGCAAGGTGAAGGCGTATCGCTCCCTCGAAGGCCGTTCGCTCCTCCGGCGTGAGCAGCTGCGCGAGCAGGATGAGAGCGAGAGCGCTCACGGTCTTTCGGCGGCGACGCCGGCTCCTTCCTTGATCACGTACCCCTTCCCGGGCTCGCCGGGTGGGAACGTTTCGTAGACTTCGACGGCGCCCGAGGGCCAGAGGATGCGTAGGCGCTCGACCGTTGGCGCCTCCGCGAGACCGAAGTGTAAACGAGGGTCGTGGCTCGAAAGATAGCCCCCGCCGGACTTCGACGTTCGCGTTTGCGAGCGACCACCCGCCTCCAGAACCACTCGCGCGCCGACGCCGTCACGGTTGGACTCCCGGCCGACGAGCAGGAATCGGACCCAGCGCCTCCGGTTGCCACCATCGTTTCTCAAGAGAGCCGGGAGCGCGTGCATGTTGGCGACCACCACGTCGATGTCCCCGTCTTCATCCACGTCCCCGAGCGCCGCCCCGCGCCCGAGCTTCTTCTCGACGAGCCCCGATCGGGCCGAGACGTCGCGAAACGTCCCATCCCCGGCGTTCTCGAAGAGGAGGTTCGACTGCGCGTACCCGGTGCCGCTCTGGAACCGATCCGCTTCGGGGTAGATGTGGCCGTTCACCACCAGAAGGTCGAGGTCCGAGTCGAAATCGAAGTCGGCGAAAGCCGTCGCCCACCCGAGGTAAGGGAGCGTCACCTCCCCCAACCGGGCCTCGAAGCTCACGTCGGTGAAGAGCCCGGAGCCGTCGTTGCGATAGAGGGTGTTGTAGTCGTCGGAGAAGTTGGTGGTGTGCACGTCGGGCCGGCCGTCGCCGTTGAAGTCGCCGGAATCCACTCCCATCCCCGCCTGCTCGCGGCCGCCCTCGACGAATCCCGCACCCGAGAGCGCCGAGGCGTCCTCGAAGACGATCCCGCCCTTTGCCTCGGTGCGGTTCAGAAAGAGAAAGTTTCCGGACAGGTCGTTCGCGACGTAGACGTCGAGCCTTTCGTCATCGTCGAAATAGTCCATCACCACTCCGAAACCGAAGCCCGGCTTCGACGAGACCCCCGACGAGTCCGAGACGTCGGCGAAGGAGAAGTCTCCTCGGTTTCGATAGACGAGATGGCTCTCCGGCCGATGGGCGAGCGGCCCGCAGGCGATCTGGATCCCCTTCCAGAAACAGGGGAGCTTCGGCGGCTCTTCCATCCGATAGACCGCGTGGTTCGCGATGTAGAGGTCGAGAAAGCCGTCAGCGTCGAGATCGCCGAAGGCGGCGCTCGAGTGCCACCTCCCGTCCTCGAGACCCGCGGCCCCAGTGAGTTTGGTGACGTCGGTGAAGGTGCCGTCACCGTTGTTCCGATAGAGCACGTTCGGCCCGAAGTTGGTGACGAGAAGATCGGGATCGCCGTCGTTGTCGACATCCCCCGCGAGCGAGCCTCCGCCCCATCCGGTGTCACCGAGTCCTGCGGCTTCGGTCACGTCCATGAACCGGAACCCTCCCTCGTTTCGGTAGAGGCGATCGGTCGGCGGCGCCCCGGGGGGAAGCTCGATCGCCGAGCCGTTGACGAGATAGAGGTCGAGATCTCCGTCCAGGTCGTAATCGGTGAGGGCAGCACCGGTTCCGGTGTACTCGATGATGTAGCGCTTCTCCTTGCTTCCGAACGTGGTCACGAGGTCCACACCCGAGCCCTCGACCACGTCGACGAATCGGACCTGGGCCTCCCCGCTCCAGAGCAGAAGGAGGAGTGCTCCGAACCGCACGCCGTCAGCGTCCTCCGGGGACGTTCGCGACACCCCGGCCGGACATCGATTTCGTCTCCTGATAGAACGAGGTGATATCGCTCTTCATCTTGGCGAGCGAGCCCTCGTGGATGTACATCATGTGACCCGCCTCGTACTCCTCGACCCTCAGGTTCCCCCGGAGCGATTCCGGAATCCCGATATGGCTCAGGGTGTACTCGGTTCCGAAGAACGGGGTCGCCATGTCGTAGTAGCCCGAGGCGACGAAGACCTTCATGTAGGTGTTGCGGAGCATGGCGTCGCGGAGGGCGTGGCTGGTGTCAGGAAACCGGCCTTCATCCCCGAAGTCCCAGCGTCCGATGCCGCCTCCGAGGATCCAATAGTGGAGGTCGCTCTCGTAGCCGAGCTCCTCGCGGACGTAGTCGTTGAACGCGGCGGTGTATGGCGGGCGGATCGCGGCCATACTCGGATCGAACTCGTACTCCTCTCCCGCCGCGTCGCGATCCATACCGACGAAGCGGCTGTCGAGCCGGCCCACCGTCAGCTTCTGGTCGCGGAGAAGCTCCTTGCGGAACCGCCCGGCCTCGACGCGAAGACCGGCGCGATCGATGAACCCCTTCGAAAGCCCGGTGTAGCGCGAGAGGGCGGCTACCGTTTCGCGGCGCTCCTCGGGGGTGAGGTTGCTTCCCTTCGCGAGAGCCACCCAGTACCAGTCGACCGCCCAGGTCTTTACCTCGTCGAGGGTCCTCGACAGATCGGCCTGAAGCTCTGGCTCGAGCTTCTTGTGGTACCAGGCTGTGGCCGCATAGGTGGGAAGGTAGGTCAGGAACGGGAGGTCGTTCCCCTCGGCGAAGCGGTTCGTCTGGAAGTTCAAGACGCTCGATACGAGAATGACTCCGTTGAACGCCACTCCGGAACGGTCCACGAGATAGCCGGAGAGCCCCGCCGCCCGGGTCGTGCCGTAGCTCTCTCCGATGAGGTAGAGAGGGGACGACCAGCGCCGGTGCCGGGTGAGATAGAGCCGGATGAACTCCGCAACCGACCGGATGTCCTGATCGAGGCCCCAGAACTCTTTCCCCTTCTCGGGCGTTGCGGGACGGCTGAATCCCGTCCCCACGGGATCGAGGAACACGATGTCCGTGAGATCGAGCCAGCTGTACTCGTTGTCGACGAGACGATACGGAGGCGCGGGCATTCCGCCGTCGGCGAGCATCGGAACGCGCTTCGGACCGAGCATCCCCAGGTGGAGCCATACGGAGGCCGAGCCGGGACCGCCGTTGAAGGAAAACGTGAGGGGCCGGTCCGCTCCCCCGGCTTCTCCATCCAGAGTGTAGGCCATGTAGAAGATCTCGCCCTCGACCTCCCCGGTGTCCTTGCGGATCGGCATCCTCCCGGTGGTCACTTTGTATCGGAGCGCGCTGCCGTTCAGACGGATCTGGTGCTCGGTCACCACGGGCGGCTTTTCTTCCACCGCAGGAGCCGCTTTCTCCTTCTCTTCCTGAGCGGACAGTCCGGAGGAAAGAACCAGCAGGAGAACGGTGAGAACGACGTTCCTCATGAACAAAACCCCCTGGAATTTCCGGATTGTAGCCTACCGCAGGCTAGGTCGACGGGGGGCGGGTCGGGTGGTATCCTGGCCTCGATCCACAAGTTCAATCGGCGTTCTCCCGCTTCGGCGGGACCTGGAGGTGATGCATGCACTCCCTTCTCATCACTCTCGCCCTGATTCTGGGAGCCGACAAAGATCAGCTTCCGGTGTCGCTCGGTGAGTACCAGTATCTCCTCGGCGGAAAGAGGATCGGGGAAGAGCAGTTTCGGGTCTTCAAGAAAAACGGCTACCGAATCGAGTTCACCCGAACTCTCTATTGGCCCGAGCCCTCGCGCCAGGAGATGCGCTACGAGCTCGAGCCCTCGTTCGAGCCCAAGAAGCTCTCACTCGTTACGACCAGGGCCGGCATCGTCACCGAGCTCGAGCTCGCCCGTAAGGGCGAGAACTGGCGATCGGAGGTGAAGGGGCAGGGTCGAGACAAGAAGAAGCACGAGCTCGGCCGGAGCCAAGGCGCGGTGGTGGATTTCGACTCGTTGGTCTTCAACGCCCTGGCCCTGAAGCGGCTCGCGCTCGCCGCGGGCGAGGCCCGGAGCGTCGAGGCCATCACGCTCGCCCTTCCGGACTTCGCGGGCGCCCGCGCCTCACAGACCTATCGTCGGGTCGAAGACGAGGAGATCGAGACCGATTTCGCGGGGAAGCTCGAGGCCGCGGTCTACGAGCTCACCACGGGAACAGCGAAGCACCGCCTATGGGTCGCGCCGTCCGGCGTCGTTTTGAAGGGCGTCTTCGAGCACTCCGCGGGCGAACGGGAAGTGCGGCTCGTACGGCTCGAGACCAAGCCAGGCGCCTGGCCTCCTTGAGCCTCGCTTCCGAGCCAGCGCATTCCGCCTTGACCCTCGTCCCCTGCTGATCTATAGTCCGGTCGCCGATATAACGGCGATCGATATAGAGAGCATGACGACTCGAGCCGGGACCCCTCGCGAGCTCCTGACCCCGGCGGCGCTCCACGTCCTTCTCTCGCTCGCCGAAGGTGAGCGCCACGGCTACGGGATCAAGCTCGATGTGGAGCAGCGCACTGCCGGCGCCCTCAGCCTCGGTCCCGGAACTCTGTACGAGGCGATTCACAGGATGGAGAAGTCCGGTTGGATCGAGGAGTCCGCGCGGCGCGGCGGCCGGACGAAAATCGATCCGAGGCGCAGGTACTACCGGATGACGAAGGAGGGCCGCGAGCGGCTCAAGCAGGAGCTCGAGCGATTGCGCGACATCGTTTCTTACGCCCGCGCCCGGGACCTCCTTCGCGATCCGGAGGCGACATGAGGGACCGACTCCTCACTCTCCTGATGAGACTCTACCCGCGCGAGTTCCGCGAGTCGCGAAACGAGGAGATGCTCGGCTTCATCGAAGAAGACCGAAAGCGCTCGGGGAAAGGCCCCTTTGGTTTCTGGACCTCCACGCTGATCGATCTGATCGCGGGCGCGTTTCGAGTGCGGTGGACGGAGCGACGCTCGCTCCGGAGACCGCGGAAGCCGCGCGGGTCGAGGTCCTCTTTCGACGATTTCCATCAGGCGCTTCGCAGCGTCGGGGCGACCCCGCTCGCGAGCGCGGTCATCATCCTTACTCTCGCCCTCGGTATCGGCCTCGACACCGCTATTTTCAGCGTCGTCGACAGCGTGCTGCTGGAGCCTTTCCCCTACCACGAGCCCGCGCGACTCTTCTATCTCAACGCGCGCTGGACCGAAGACGGCGTCGAGCGCGCGCACCACAGCGGAGGCGACTTCGCGAGGATCTCGGAGGCGACCGAAGCGTTCGCGGACGTCGCCGCGGTGACGTCCATCCGCCAGAACCTCACGGGGATCGAGATTCCCCTCCAGGTCCAGGTGGGGTGGAGCTCGCGGAATCTCTTTCGGCTTCTCGGTGTCTCGCCCGTCCTCGGCCCCGGCTTCACCCCGGATGCGCCGCCGGGAACGCTCCTCCTGAGCCACGCCCTCTGGTGGGACGCGTTCGGCGCCGGCGCCGACGTCGTGGGGAAGGTCGTACATCTCGACGGCCACCCATACGCGATCGCCGGAGTCCTTCCGCGCGGCTTCACCCTCTACCTTCCGCGGTTTCCATCAAAGGTCGACGTCTGGAAGGTGCCCGACGACTGGTGGCAGAACGGAGACCCCTGGGGACGCGAGGGATTGGACTTCGCGATCCTGGATATCGTCGGACGCCTCGAGGCGACGGCCACTCCCATTCAGGCCCGAGAAGAGATGACGTTCGAGGAGATGGCGCTGGTCCTTCAGGCGCCGGTCTCGACGGTGAAGTCGCGAGTCCAGAGAGCCCTCTCGACTCTGCGGAAGAGCTTGTCACCGTGAGCGATTTCCTGGAAGAAATGGAGGCCGAGCTTCGGCGGCTTCCGACACCGATGCCGCCGCAGGCGCTCGTGGAACGAGTGCGGCGCCTCGCTCATCTGGAGCTCGCGGGCCGCGCGGACGAGAAGCTGAACCGGTTGGTCCTGGTGTTCCTCCTGGTCTTCTCCTGGACCGTGGCCCTCGTGGGATTCCTCGCCGTGCGGGTGGTGGCCGCGGGGACCGTTCAGATTCTGGGCATCGCCGCGCTTCAAGAATCCAGTCTGAGCTGGTCGGTAGTCTACTTTGTGGCCGCGTGGATCTCGGGAGCCCTCCTTTTCGTGATTCTCGGCCTCCACTACAAGAAACAGAGGAGGATCGCATGAGCCGTTTGAGTTCCGAGTTCAAGGTGGCGGCGCGGACGGGGTTGGTCGTTTCCGCGATCCTCGCTCTGACTGCGTTCATGTTGTTCGTCGCCCTTGCCGACGAACCGCCTATCGGTTTCCGCATCCCCCTCGGAATCCTTATTGCGGCGCTCCTCTTCACCTTCGGGTTTCTCGTCTCCTACGTCTACGGAGACTCGAAGCGCCGGGGAATGCGCCACGTCCTCTGGACGCTCATCGTCATGTTCGTTCCCAATGCGCTCGGGTTCATCGCCTACTTCATCCTCCGCGACCCTCTGCTTCAGCCCTGCCCCGCCTGCGGGGCGACGGCGCGGCGTGATTTCGCGTTCTGCCCGCAGTGCGGCTCCGCCCTGCCCCGAGTCTGCCCGAGCTGCCGCCGCCCGGTCGAGCCGATCTGGCCCCATTGCGCTCACTGCGGCCAGAAGCTCCTCGGGGAGCCCGCGAGCTCGAACCCGGCGCCCGGAAGTTGACCCCCGATCGCTGCGCTATAATCGCGGCGCATCATGGCCAACGATCGTCAGGTCATTTTCTCTCTCGTCGGAGTCGGCAGGGTGTTCCCGCCCAAGCGGCAGGTTCTGCGGGACATCTATCTCTCGTTCTTCTACGGCGCGAAGATCGGAGTCCTCGGGCTCAACGGCTCGGGCAAGAGCACTCTTCTCCGCATCATCGCCGGGCTCGACGACGGCTACCAGGGCGAGCTCACGTTCTCCAAGGGGTACTCCGTCGGCTATCTCGAGCAGGAGCCCAAGCTCGAGTCGGGGAGGACCGTCCGCCAGATCGTGGAGGAGGGGAAGAAAGAGGTGGTCGCCACCCTTCGTGAATATGAAGAGGTGAGCGACAAGCTGGGGACGGACGTCTCGCCCGCGGAGATGGAAAAGCTCCTGGAAAGACAGGGGGCGCTCCTCGAGAAGATCGAGGCAGTCAACGGCTGGGGCCTCGAGACCGAGCTCGAGTTCTCCATGGACGCTCTCCGTTGTCCTCCGCCCGACACCCAGGTCGACCTGCTTTCCGGTGGAGAGAAGCGCCGGGTCGCGCTCTGCCGACTCCTCATCCAGGAGCCGGACATCCTCCTTCTCGACGAGCCCACGAACCACCTCGATGCCGAGACGGTGCAGTGGCTCGAACAGCATCTGCAGCGCTATCCGGGGACGGTCATCGCCGTCACTCACGACCGGTACTTTCTCGACAACGTCGCCGGATGGATCCTGGAGCTCGACCGCGGCTACGGCATCCCCTTCGAGGGGAACTACTCCTCCTGGCTCGAGCAGAAGAAGGAGCGGCTCGCGAACGAGGAGAAGGCGGAGACCAAGCGGCAGAAGACGCTCGAGCGTGAGCTCGAGTGGATCCGCATGGCCCCCCGGGCGCGGCAGGCGAAGAGCAAGGCTCGCGTGGCCCGCTACGAGGAGCTCCTGTCCGCGGAGCACGACAAGGCGACGGAAGATCTCGAGATCTACATTCCTCCGGGGCCGCGTCTGGGAAAGCTCGTCCTCGAGGCGGAGAACGTTTCGAAGTCGTACGAAGACCGTATCCTGATCGACGGCCTTTCGTTCCAGGTGCCCCCCGGGGCGATCGTTGGAGTCATCGGCCCGAACGGTGCGGGAAAGACGACCCTTCTTCGGATGATCGTAGGGAAGGAGATTCCGGACAGCGGAAGTCTTCACCTGGGAGACACGGTGAAGCTCGGCTACGTCGACCAGGACCGGACGCTCGACGGTGAGAAGAGCGTCTGGGACGTGATTTCAGACGGACGGGATACCGTGGTCCTCGGAAAGCACGAGGTCCCCTCGAGGGCCTACGTCGCCCGCTTCAACTTCAGCGGCTCCGATCAGCAGAAGCGGGTGAAGGAGCTCTCGGGAGGCGAGCGGAACCGGGTGCACCTCGCGCGAATGCTCAAGGAGGGCGCGAATTTCCTCCTCCTCGACGAGCCCACCAACGACCTCGACGTGAACACCCTGCGCGCGCTCGAAGAAGCCCTTCTGGAATTCGGGGGAAGCTCCTTCGTGGTGAGCCACGACCGCTGGTTTCTCGACCGGGTCGCGACCCACATCCTGGCGTTCGAGGGAGAGAGCCAGATCGTCTGGTTCGACGGGAACTACAGCGACTACGAGGCGGATCGCAAGCGCCGGCTGGGGAAGGACGCGGAGACGCCCCACCGCATCCGCTACAAGAAGCTCCTTCGAGCCTGAGATTCAGGTTCTCAGGGCGTCCGGAAGAGCGGGAAGATCTCCTCGAAGAGCATCTCGCGGACGCGGGTGAGCACCTTGCGGGCGTCGGGACGACGCACGCCGTCCTTTTCGATGCCGTCGGTGTTGAAGGCAGCAATGGCCGCCGTCCGAGCCCCAGGATCCACGTAGAGGAACGACTGGAAGGCCGCCTGGCTCCCGGTGTGTCCCACGAGCTTCATGCCGTCTCTCTCGGAGACGAAGAAGATGAGACCGATCGATTCTCGCGACTTCCCCGTGGTCTCGGCCACGGGGTCGGTCATGGGAAGCCGGGGCTCCCACATCTCCTCGAGGGACGACCGCTTCAGGATCCGGTCGTACTCCGCCTGCCGCGCCGGATCCCCCATGAGAAAGGCGACGTAGAGGCCGAGATCGGAAATCGGGGCGTTGAGGCCGCTGTTGGAGACGGTGATCCCGGTGTCGAAGTCGAGGCCGTTTTTGGTCGGGACGCCGTCTCGCACGGTGTAGTTGTTGGAGCGGAACGGAAGGAGATGGTACGGCGTCCGGTCGAAGTAGCTCCGGTGCATCCCCAAAGGCTTGAAGATGTTCTTGTCGACGTAGACCTCGTAGTCGTCACCGGTGAGGATCTCGATGATGCGCCCGAGAAAAATGACCGCGGGATTCGAATAGCTGAAGCGGCTCCCGGGCTCGAACTCGATCCGGGTGTAGGGAAACATCGCGACGAGCTGCTCCCACTGGGTAGGCTCGAACGGCTGCCACGGCTCTCCCGTTCCCCAGGGCCAGGTTCCGGCGCGAAACCCCGCGGAGTGGGTCATGACGTGGCGGAGGGTGATCGTCCCCATGTCGCCGTATGGGTCGTGGACTTTCCGAAGCTCGGGGAGGTACTTCACGACGGGATCGTCGAGGTCGAGGAGCCCCCGGTCCCGGAGCTGCAGGATGGCGATCCCGGTCAAGGTTTTCGTCACCGAGCCCCAGTGGAAGATTGTGTCCTCGTCGACCGAGCGGTTCTCCCCGAGATCCGCCCTGCCGTGGAGGAGCTTCGCTGCAGGACGGCCCTCGTGGAAAAACCACACCGCGCCTCCGACCATCGGCTCTTCCTTCATGAGATCGCGGAAGGAAGCCTCGAAGCGGGCCCACGCAGGCGCGAAGTCTCCGGGCGCCGCGAATCCCATGGAGGACAGCATCACGACCAGGAAGGTAACACCAGGCCTGGGCAAGCTTTCTGATCTCCGAACCAGATCCTATCACTGGTCGCTTCCAGCGCGTTTCTGCGAGATGACCAGTCGAGTAGACTTCCGAGAGCGAGTCGAAGTACCGAAAGTGGAAGCAGTCGTTGAGGCAGTCCAGAGGGAGGTGCTCGCAACGTTTGACCGACGAACGCTACCCCACTACCCCTCGATATACGAAGAACGATTTCCTCCGTCCGTGACCCGGCCGCACCTCGGCCCGCGGCTCGAGCGAGGAGAAAAAGGATTGGACGCGCGTCACCCAGCTTCGACGTGTCCAGGACGGACTTTCATCCCATTGAATGACTACGACGGCATCGCGGCCTTCGAGTGCTCGCAACGCGGACTCTCCCCTCTCCCAGCCCTCGTAGGCAGAGGCGCGACCGTGCCTGTGGTTCGTCGGGTGATCGAGAACGAAGACCTCGGCGAGTCCGCCGAGTTGGAATTCGAGGCTGGCACCGAGCTTGTAATTGTCGGCCACGACGACAGGACGTGAGTTTCCGCTCTCCTCGAGCGCGTGGACCTCTCGACGTACGCCGTCCGCGATCTCGGGCCAGCCAGTGAACTCATGGAGCGCGGGGTCGAGAAGCGCCACTCCGAGCGCGCCACCGAGAAGAAGCGTTCCAGAGGCGAGGGGGCCGATCGCCAGAACCAGCCACTGCATCCCGCGCCGGGCGACTTTCGAGAGCGGTGAGAGCCGGTCCCCGAATGCGGTGGGGAAGAAGATGAGCAAAGGCACATAGCCGGGCAAAGGCCAGTGCAAGGTGGATAGCGCGACATCGTGGAGTGGGCTCATGAGGAGATAGCATCCGAGGGGAAGGAGAGCGAACGACGCACCGAGCGCCGCCCGGTCGTCACCCTGGGATGCGCGACGGAGCAAAACGGCGAGGACGACGAGAAGCGCAAGATACAGAAACGGGCTCACGATGAGCGCTTGCCCTGCCAGGTGTCGAAGCAGCTCGGTCGGGTCGAATCCGATTCCATGGCGGCCGAGAAGGTAGTAGGCGATAGGCTCGACCCCCGCGCGAAGCGAATGCACCGCTGCAGGGATCAACCCCAGGGCGATTCCCGCGACGACCAGCCAGGCGCGAGGTCTTCGAAGCGGGTTCAACCGAGCACGACCATTGGGCGTAAGCCATGCATAGAGAGCGATCGAGACCGGGACGAAGACGAAGCGGTAGTGCGTCTGGAGCCCAAGGGCGAGACTCGCTGAAGCCAGAAGCCAGCCCCAGAGGGAGTCGTTTCGCGTCGCCGACTCGACGCCGTGGAAGGCGAGCAGGGTGAAAAGCATCATGGGCACGTCGGGGACGGCCACGGCGCCGAGAAGCGCCGTTCCCGGCAGGGCAAGTGTCGCGAACCCGACGAGCCAGGCGGCGTCGGTGCCGACCAGCGGCCGTGCCGCCCGGATCGACGCCAATGGAAATAGTGTTCCCAGGATCAAGAAGGAGAGGCGCACGCCGAGCGCCTCCTGTCCCACGACCGCTGTCCCCGCACGCACCAGCGCGGCGGTCATGAACGGGAGGTCGACGTAGTGGATGTCCTGCCGTTCGCTGCACTGCCAGTAGAAGCTCTCCTCGGGGAAAAGGCTCGTGGTGGCTGCGAAGCAGATCTTGAGCGCGGTGATGGCGGAGAGCATCACCAGGAAGATGACGCGACCCCTATGGCCGCTCATTCCGCCGCCTTCCAAGCGAGGGCCTCGAGAGACAGCCCCGACGGCTCCACGTCCACCCGGATCTCACCGCTCTCGGTGGTGCTCAGTGGAAGCTCGAATTCATCGACGCCGAAACCCCCC
>Ga0326597_10008811_pt1 | contig 13565 bp, 19 predicted proteins | sample RVTome_12_FD_203789 | JGI IMG/M metagenome (GOLD analysis project Ga0326597, IMG submission 203789) | Soil microbial communities from uranium-contaminated site in the Upper Colorado River Basin, Wyoming, United States - RVT100D185 | ecosystem: Environmental > Terrestrial > Soil > Contaminated >... | reverse complement strand
TAGGCCGACTGTCTTGGTCTCCACAAGTTGCAAGCCATCGGTATTCACCTTTGGTTTAGATAGCGCATGAGTTACTCCACATCTCTCTTGTCCATCAGGGCCAGCAATTTCGTTGTGGTGTTCCAATTCCTTATGGTCATCTGCTGATATACAGGAAGCGAGATGATTCTCGACAAGTGGCTCTGCGATGCCCTTGCAATAAGACGCGAGAAGTAGAGGACCCCTTTCCCTTCATAAGCTTTGTCAACGCCTTCTTTGACTGTAACGCTCTTCATCGCCGCTTTCGCCGTGAGCGGTTCTTTCAAAAAGATCACATCGTATCTGTAGTGGGCGGCATCCTTGCCAAAACTGCGCGGCGCGCCATCCACCGCATTCCTGAGCTGTTTGTACGGCACGATGACAGCTCGAGAATCATAATGAAACCTGGCGGACAAACCTTTCTCAATCGTATCAGTCAATCTCGTTCCACTTTTTTCCTTGGCCCGGAATAACACGTTGCCGCTTTGAATATAGGTCAGAACATCCACGAACCCCATATCCTCAAAGCATGCTTTCAAGTCGGTCATCTTGATGATATTGCTTCCGCCGACATTAATGCCACGCAGCAAAGCAAGGTGTTGAATCATTGCCACCAGGATTCTCCTAACATCTCGATACCGCCATGAAATCGTCGAATGGAAGGAGTCGAAATCGACGCGTCATGAGCAGACCAACCGCCGGATGGCAGGATCGGGGCTCTGAGCCTGAACCACACCCCGCTGATCCACGACTTCAAGTGTCCTGCTCATTCCACGATCTGGAAAACCTCACGCCGGCCAGTCAGATACATCTCCGTGTATTTCGACATCTCCTCAGCAACTTTTGGGTCCATCTTCGGGTCTGGCTTCCCCGACTTATAGTCTTCCATCTGCTTTTCGAACTCTGCCAGACTCTTGACTTGCATCTCGACGACGACCGTGTTGTAGTTCCCAACCAGATCTGTCATGATGCGCGTATTGGGATCTCCGCCGAATCCTTTCTTGAACAGCTTTGCAAGCTTGGACGCCTGCCCCGGCTTTGCAGTAACCACCTCCCGAATGATGAGCATGTTCGTGTCTCCTGTTTTTGTTGTTTGGTGAGAGTGATTTATTTTGTTTTCAATTTGCCACCCAGCCATGTACAAGGCAGAGCAGTGACGACCAGTGCAATCGGATACCAATGGTGAGGCGACAGATCCCAGGCCACCACCACGCCGATTGCCCCCGCAACGATACCGACGACTCCGAGGATGATCGCATGACGCATGGGCCGGTCGGGCGCAAACTTTGCTGTAACATAACCACCCCCCACTGTGTACACGCTCGATACACAAGCGCAACCATGAGCAGTCCCGCCGTGTACGCGGCGGGTTCGCTTTGCGGGGGAAACATTCCAAGCGCCTCCAGAAGCGAATCTGTTCCAACCGATAGGAGGACAACAACGGCTAATCCCGCGAAGACAGCCGCAATGCTTTTCAACGTCCTCAGGTTATCTCACTTCCTCTGATTGGTGTCGTAGTTGATCATCCACTGGATGTCAAACTTGTCTTTGAACATTCCGAAGTACGAACCCCAGAAAGCATCCTGCATTGGCATCTCCACTTTCCCTCCCGAGGAGAGTTTGTTGAAGAGTCGATCAGCTTCGTCTTTGCTCTCCGGCTGAACAGTAATGTAGAAGTTGTTTCCGACAGTCAGTTTTTGCCCCATGGATTCGAGCGTATCGGTGGCCATCAGGACGTTTCCGTTTCCGATGGGCAACGCGATGTGCATGATCTTGTCTTGCTCATGCTTTGGGATCTTGCCGGCCTCCGGAGTATCCTTGAAGCGTTGCAGGGCCGTGAATTCTCCACCAAACACCGACTTATAAAAGTTGAACGCCTCTTCGGTGTTGCCGGCAAAATTCAGGTATGGGTTGATCGTTGGCATGTTGTTACCTCTTTGATTGCTGATACTCTGTGGTTGGTCTTTGTACATCATGTATGTTGTTAACTGCCGTATCTTGCCGTTGTCAAAGTGGAATACGTCGCAAAACAAAGCGTCCAGAAGCCCGCCGTTTTTCATTTTGGCCTTGACCGTACCTTCTGCAACAACAATATTACCATCCTCTACAAATCGGATTGTGGTGATAGTTGGACTGCCAACAAACGCATCGTTCTCAATCTCTCTGTCAAATTGCTCCTTGCCTTTCAAATGGAAAAACCCTGGCATATCCCAGATGACATCATCAGTCAGACAGGATAGGATTTTTGCGTGGTCGCTTGCGTTGAAGCCCTCCAGGTATGTTTCTACCACTTTCTTGTTGCTCATATCGTCAGATGTTTTGAATAGATTGTCCTCTGAACTAACTGAAGTCAGCCCTACATTGTCGGTTCGTAGGAAAGAAGGACGACCCCGCTTTTGAACGCTCTCGTTCCTGTAAGTTTCAGGTCAAGCTTGCGCCGGAGACCCTTGAAAATCGACGTGCCGTCACCAAGAGCGACAGGGTCTATCATGATCTGGTATCCGTCAATCAAGTCCGCATCTGCAAACTGCGCGACGATACTGCCACTGCCGAGAATGGTCATATCGTGTCCGGGTGACTTCTTTATTCTCCTTATCTCCTCGACGATGTTACCGTTCACCACTCTTGTATTGTTCCATTCGGCCTTCTTGAGAGTTCTTGAGAAGACAATCTTTTCCGTGGCGTTCATTCCTTCAGCCACGGCAGGCATGTTCTGCATTGCCATCGGTGTTGGCCAGTAACTTGCCATCAGCTCATACGTGACGCGTCCGAAGAGAAGAATGTTGTTGGATTGAAGACTCTCGGAAGAGAATTCGCCCTCCTCCTCACCGTGCCTGTGCCAGCTGATGTCTCCCTTCTGTCCTTCAAAGAAGCCATTCAGCGTCAGAAAATTGAAAGCGGTGAGTTTTCTCATGTCGGTCCCGTGTTTGCTATTTCAGTGTTGGAGCCGTGCGCCGCCGTGCGCTTTCCGAAACCATGTCAGACATATCAACGGCCGGACGGATCTCAAACGGACCGGCCTTCACACCGGGATGCTTCGACATGATCTGGATGGCGTGGTTCAAGTCCCGCGCTTCGAGAATCAGGATGCCGCCCAACTGTTCCTTCGTCTCTGTGAACGGGCCATCGGTAATGGAGACTTTGCCGTTCTGATATCGCAGCGTCGTGGCGTTTCGGGAACTGTCGAGCGCTTCACCTCCGGCAAAGTTGCCATTCTTGCGAAGCACCTCATCGTAGGCGAAACATTCGTCCATGAATGCGTTTCGCTCGGCTTCGGAAGCTGTTTCCCATGCCGTTTCGTCCAGGTAACCAAGGCAAATGTATTTCATGCTTTCTCCTGAATAGCTGTTCTTTGCGGTCAGACAGGAATGTCTGACCTACCCGTTGACGGCTGAGAGTAGCGACTCTCTTCCCGCAGTCCGTCTTCAATCGGACGCACTTCGATGCTTCCAAACCGTGCCGAGGGCCATTTGGATGCCACCTGGATCGCCTCGTTCAGGTCTCTTGCATTGATCAGGAAGAACCCGCCTAACGTTTCCTTTGTCTCTGCAAAAGGCCCGTCGGTAATGGAGACACTACCTCCACGAACTCGCACGGTAGCTGCTGTCCGGACGCCCTGGAGTGGCTCGGCGGTAATCAGGTAGCCACGGTCTCGAAGCTCCTCAACATAGTCCAGGGTCTCGCGCCTCAGAACGTCCCATTCGCTTTTGGAGAGTGCGTTCAGGGAGCTTTCTTGTTCATAGGCAAGGCAAATGTATTTCATCGGTTTATCTCTTGTATATGTTGTCCATACCTATCAAGGTAGGCGCAGACTTCCTGTCTGCGGGTTAGCCGCGCTGCGCGGCAACCTGCGCACGAAGGCGTTCCTCTTGCTCCCTCAGCTCGGGTGTGAACTCGGCGCCGAAGTCCTCCGCCTCGAACACCTGTCGTATTTCAACCTCGGTCTGGTCGAACGGAGCGCGCTTGAGCCACTCGATTGCCTCTTGCTTCGATTTCACCTTCCACAGCCAGAAGCCCGCAATCAGCTCCTTGGATTCGGTGAAAGGCCCATCGGTGACGATCCGCTTTGTTCCATCGAACCTGACCCGCACACCCTTTGAGCTTGCATGAAGCCCCTCACCTGCCAGCATAACGCCGGCCTTTACCAACTCTTCGTTGAACTTTCCCATTTCAGCGAGGAGCTTCTCATCAGGAAGAACGCCCGCCTCTGAGTTCTTGTCGGCTTTTACAAGCACCATGAATCGCATTGTCGTATCTCCTTGTGGTTGATGATTTGATTTTTCGAGATGCAGCCGGGGTTCACTATGTAGTCGTTCCGCCGGGACTCAAATCGACAGCCCCTGAACAAATTCCGAATCGCTTGATTTGACACGGGGTTAGTGCAGGAGGAAACGCACGATTTTCAGCCTAATTCCACCAGCCGTCGCTCCAGAAACCGCCGCTCCGGCTCCTGCCGCGTAAGAATGAGAGCCCGCTTGTAGGAGGCTTTGGCTTCTTCTGTTCTCCCCAGCCGCCTGCACAGATCGGCACGAGCCGAGTGTGCGAGATGATAGTCGGTCAGCTCGCCCCGCGCGAGAATAGCATCGATCACCTGCAACCCTGCGGCTGGGCCGTCCCGCATTGCCACCGCTACAGCACGATTCAGCTCGACTACGGGTGACGGCCCTACCCCCAACAACACGTCGTACAGGCCGACAATCCGCCCCCAGTCCGTTGCAGCAGCGTTGGGCGCTTCAGCATGAACCACGGCAATCGCGGCCTGAATCGTGTAAGGACCAAACCGTTGCGAAGCAAGCGCACGCCTCACCAGCGTGGATCCTTCCACGATCTGCTCCTGATTCCAGAGCAACCGATTCTGGTCGCCCAACAAGATCAGCTCCCCTTCGGGCGAGGCACGAGCGACCCGACGCGATTCCTGCAGCAGCATCAGCGCGAGGAGTCCGGTTACCTCCGGTTCCGGGAGCAGTTCCATGAGTAGTCGTCCAAGTCGGATCGCTTCTCCTGAGAGATCGGGCCGGGTCAGCGAATCACCTGAGGACGCGGAGTACCCCTCGTTGAACACCAGGTAGATCACATGAAGCACGGTGTCCAGCCGGTCGGGCATGTCGGCTTGCGATGGCACCTGGTATGGGATACGTGCATCGCGGATCTTTGCCTTGGCGCGCACAATGCGCTGGGCCAATGTTGGCGGGACAGTAAGGAAGGCCCGCGCAATCTCTTCGGTCGTGAGACCACATACCTCACGTAGCGTTAGCGCTACGCGGGCATCAGCCGCCAAAGCGGGGTGGCAGCAGGTGAAGATCAGCCGCAGTTGATCGTCTTCGACACTCTCATCAAGCTGGTCGGTAGGGTCTTTGGCGTCCGCCTGGAACTGATCCATGACATCTCCCGGCGACGCGTCGAACCTGGCGCGCCGGCGCATACTGTCGATCGCCTTGAAGCGCCCGGTCGAGACGAGCCACGCCCGCGGATTCGCGGGCACGCCATCACGCTGCCATTGTTCCACCGCCGCGGCGAAAGCATCGTGCAACGCCTCCTCGGCAACATCAAAGTCACCGAGCAGCCGGATCAACGTGGCGAGAATGCGACGGGAGTCGGAGCGGTAGACGGCGTCCACCGTCTTGTGCACCAGTTCGGTGGAATCCTCAGGTGGTGAAACGGTCACCCTACCCCTTTCTGCTTGCTTCATACAGCGCGATCATCTTCCTAGGTGGCGTGCTTGCGACGATCGTACCGATGGCATCCAGCGGAAGGTCCTCCAGCGTGCGGAACCGCAGGCATGACTTCCCATGTCGAGCTTCTTCCCCGCTTTCTTGACCTCATCCTTGAGCCATCGCGCCTGTTGCTTGTCCGCGTAGGCGCCCATCAGATAGAGCGCGTTGTAGTTCTTCTGCGCGGCGAGTCCAAGATAGCACAGCGGCTGCTTGTTGTAGGTATCGGGGAATCGCTCCAGCGGCAGCTCATAGGTGATCATCCCCCAGTTGAGTTTTTCCTTGTACCCCTTGGGAAGATGCTTCACGATGAGCTTCCGCATCGCAGACACAACCTTCCGTCGCTCGTCGGACAATTCCTTTAGGTACTCTGCTACGGTGCGTGCTTTGCCGTAGACCATGAAACCTCTTCGTTGTGTTGGTGCACATCCTCCCCCGAGCGGATGAGGGCAAACAAGGCGTTGAAGCAGGTGGTGAAGTTTCTCCTGATTGATCGCCCGATGACGAACATCATGACCCTCAATAGATTTCTCTGTAACCATCGGTCGTGTTCGGGCGGGCCGAATACCACCGTGACCCGCGTTCCATCCCCGGAATCCTCAAAGGTTGCGGTGTTCAATAGACGGCCTCCCATCGGCAGTTCGACTGCCTGAGTTGCATGGCGCAACGGCTTCCAGTCCAGCGTTCGTATCCTGGTTGTCTCCGTGCCATGGATACAGTGCTCGGTGGTCCCGACATCATGACGACCGGCCTTACTGCCCTCGACGATCCAGTTGTCTGCGCTGAACCATTGCCGCCTGTGGAGAGGGTTGGCATAGAACTCCCAGGCCACAGCTCGTGGTACGCGGAAATCCTCCGTCAGAATGAGAAATGCACTCTCGGGCGATACCTTGATCTCCCGGTTCGCGCGAGTGAGCTCTCGCTGCTTCATGACGTCGTAAACCCATCCGCGGACCTCACCGAGATGCTCGTAGGTCTCTGCATGCTCGACCATTGCAGGTGTCAGCTCGTCAATCGCGAGCGCTTTTACCGCGGGAGATGTGAAGAAGGCATATGCATCACGACCCGTTACCTCCTTGATGCGATTCTTCAGGAGCCGATGGGCCAGGATGACATCGGGGCCGCTGATCCCTTCATGACCAGCTGTGGCCCGACGGGCAAAGATTCCATGGTGAACAACAAACTTCATGTCCAGGTCTTTGGCGCTGGCGCAGGCCCTGCAGGTGCAGTTGATGCTTCTACCGATTTCTTCGAGTGTGCTCTTGAACGCGTCGTACGTTGCGTCGATCATATCCACAAGGAGGGTGCCCCGCCTGAGACTCTCGCTCAACGCGTACGAAAAGACAGCATCGCCCTCAACTTCCTGCACTTTGAGAGGGGGCTTCGTCTGGCGAATCACGAGGTTGATCAGGTTCTCGAGGATTTGGGCTCCGTGGTCGATCTCTGTGGTCGTTACAAACTCCGTGTAGCCGGAGATATCGGCCAGGACCAGGAATCCTGAGGTTTCTTTGGATGAGTTCATGCAAAGAGCGAGGAGTTCTTACGGGTCAAATTCGGTAGAGCACTGCTTGAATATACCTACGCTCAAAGATATCCGCAAGCCAACCCAGTCGACAAGAGGCCATCCGCAGCTGTCTTCAATGCGCCTTCTTAATCATCCCTTATACAGTGTTCCTTTTTGATAAAGGACGTGAACATTGAAGAGCGTCCGTTCGATATCCCGCGCCCCCACATTGTACTTCCTGGCAAACTGTCTCAGAATCGTCAGGAAGTGGGACCAGTGCGTGAAGCTGAAGCCCGCACCATCCGGGTTCGTCGCGACGCTTCCCATGGTGTAGAGAAGTTGCCAGACTCGGATGTCGAGGACTCCATAGCGCCGCGGGTTCGTCAGTGTGAGAATCGAAGACGCCATCGGCACACTCACACCATTGAGCGTTGTGAGAAGAGCCAGTTTCTTCCGTTCGCCCCGGGTACCGAATGCCGCCTTTGTGATCCTCTTAATCGTTCTTTCATGGTTGTTTCGAATATGTTTCATCGCCCGCGGAGATTTCCACCGGCACACCGTGATCAGTTCACGCCTTGTAAGGTAGCCTCGTTCGATTGCCGGGGAAAGTTGAACCATAACGTGTTGAGTTGCAGGATCCTCGCTCGTAGAAAGGTGGATGCCGATGAGATGCTGCAGCCGTTTGTATGGTAGTTTCTTCAACGGCACTGACTATCTCTCACATGCGTTTCAGCAGTGTAGGGCAAGCAACCTATCATTCTTGCGTTCGCACCATTACGACGGTAACGTCATCAGAAGCTGGCTGACCGTCCGCAAAAGACCGAACGTCGTTCAAGAGGCTCTGCGCAGTCGATGATGGGTTGATGATATGATCTCGAAGGCGCGGTTCACCATACTGCTGCAATGACGAATTCATCGCTTCGGTGACGCCATCCGAGTAGAAGACAAGACGGCTTCCGGCCCTCATCTCAACTGTGCGTTCTGAGAACGAACCCTCCCGGATTCCCAATGGCAAGCCGGCATCAGTTTCCAAAAATTGTGCGCCGCTTGAATCAACAAAGAGAGGATGAAGATGGCCGGCGTTTACAAAAATGAGGGTGCGGCTTTTCGAATCAAGAATGCCGTAGACCATGGTGACGAACCTGGCCGTCGGGAAATCCTTCAGGAGTATGCTGTTGACACGGGACAGAACTTCCCCGGGGGGCAGTCCGCTCTCGGCAACGAGTCGCAAGACGGTACGGGTTGACGACATTAACAACGCCGCTCCCATGCCCTTGCCGGAGACATCCGCCAGTACAACTGCGAGGCGACCGTCCTGAAGGGGGATGTAGTCATACCAATCACCCCCAACTTCCTGACAGGGTAGACACAAACCACTCACCGTAAATCCCGGAATAAGGGGAGACTGATCGGGAAACAGCCCTACCTGTATACGTTGCGCTTCCCTCAGTTCCTTCTTCATCCTTTCTTTTTCCATCCGCTCTCGTTGGAACATCTGAGCGTTCTCGATTGCGGTGGCGACGTGTCCCGCAAGTGACTCGAGGAGCTGGATGCGACTGGACGAAAAGGCATCGACTTCGTGGTGTTGGGCATTGAACACTCCGATGAGCCGCCCGCGTGATTTGAGGGGAATGTCGATTTCCGAACGCGTCGACTCCTCGCTCACTTGGTAGTACGGGTCTTTCGTCACGTCCGGGGAGTAATACGTCTCCCCGGTTGTCCCTACGTGTCCGGTCATCCCGTACTCGCCGATCTTGAAGCGGTCTCCTTTCGTATGGTAGTTAATCGTCCATCCTCGCACCGCGGCGATCACAAGCTCGTTGGTGCCGTCGTCCTTCAGCAAGACCGCCGACCGTGAATATCCGAACGTCTGTGCAACATCGCCGACAATGTCTTCGAGAAGCACGTCGAGATCCAACGTTGAGTTAATCCGCTGAGCGACACGCTGGAGCAGGAATAGTTCCTGTACCAGTTGGTCTTGATCTTCGTTCTTCATTGTATTCCCCACACGTTCTGGCGGGCTATTGAAACACTTGAGTCTCTAGGACCTTTCTTCAACGACCTCCTGCAGCCTTCACGGCAAATCGTAATCCAGCTCAAAATGAAAGCCCTGCTGGTCGGCACGATACTTGCCGGTTCCGTTGATCCCCCGGAGTGCGCCCGTTCCTGATCCTTCGGCAATCTGCAACGTGGAGTTAGCGACCCCGCCTTCAAAGGTGCCGTTGTCCCTCATGACAAAACTCCCCGGTCTTCCCGCCAGCTTTCCATCAAAACGCATGAGGCCGACATACGAAGCCGATGAGTTGTGCTGATCCTTGGCGTCAAAGTGACTGTAGAACATCAGGTACTCAACGGATGCCTTGCCTTCGATTGCTCCGCTGAAGTCGTATTCGACAGAGGCTTTGGTCAGTTTCATTTCGGGAGAAATCTGCTCGTATGGTTGTTCTTCCCATTTCTTGACTGTGTAGGTTCCTTCGGCTCTCATGTCAGCCTCCAGGGAATGGTTTTGCCTGAGGTATCAATTGCATACCCGGCAATATTACGAGTTTCATACTTGCCCGCTCCCCAAGCCACCAGATCACCTTAAGAAACGTTCGCCGGATTCTCTTCATCGAGAGACCATTGGAGAGGGTTGTTGCCAATGTACTGCCGGATACGATGGAGGTCTGCTTCATCACGAATGATATGGTCAAACCTTCCCTGCCATCTGAAATCAGAGACGCCATTCCGTCGCGCCCAAGTTGTTACCGCAGCCTTGAACGTCCGAACCACGACAGGGAGCGACCGTTTTTTCGGAGAGATCGCTTGAAAGAATCTCTTTTTAGTAACGTCACCTGTAGAGACTGTCCAAAAAGCATAGGATCTGGGGCGCCACCAACCATTTGGTGGCGGAAGCAAAGTCGAACCGCACATTTTCCGTCACGAAGTGGTTCGTGACGGCCATGGGCGCAGCTTTTTGGACGGCCTCTACGGAGTTCATGATTATCCTTAGCATCGTTCAAAATAATATTGCCGTGAACATGATTAGGCATGACCTCATGATAATCGTCAAGCTCAACACCGTGATGATGCTGAGGGATTTCCTTCCAACATTTTTCTGCAACAACACCAAGCGGCGACAAACACACCTGGCCACTCACGACTTCCCCAAAAGCACACTGCCTGTCACCTACCACAATTGTCACGTAGTACCACCCGGGCCAGGAGTAATCCCAAGACGCAAGCCGTGCAGATTCAATCCGGTATTTGTTATCAAACAGAGCCATCCTGATGGCACATAGAGATATATCTCTTCAGCAGCCTCCCGGGTTGCCGTGCGGTCGTGCATATTCATAACCTACCGTTCCTTGATCTCCGCAACAGTGGATACGCTGCCATCAGCAGAGAGTTTCCTCACCCTCGGCAGCCATTCTCTCCTGTTGTCACCCACGGTGTGAAGGTATTCCAATACGTACAGATCCTTGCCGGAGACGGCAACCCCGGTGGGAGACCACGGACTCGTCGCGCTCAGAATCGATGTGACCTGCCCGTCGGCCGTGATTTTCAAAACACGCCCGCAGCCGCTGGCCGCGACGAAGACGTTCCCGCTTGAATCTATGTCAAGGCTGCGGAGGTTGGGTCCGAGGTGTCCGTCCATTCCAGGTATTGAAGCACAACCGGTGAGTGAGATGCTGTTGGCGACGGTTATGAGGCGCCCCTGTGGACTGATTTTTCTCATGGCCCTGTTCTCGCTGTAGTAGATCGAGCCGTCGGGTCCGGCTGCGACGCCGTTCAACCAGCGGAGCGGACCACTCTCTGTGGTGTCAGGCAGAGTCACGAGGACTGATGTCTGCCCGGACGGGTTGAGGCGAAACACCTCTAACCGATCACGATACCAGGGATAATACAGACTCCCATCCCGCCCGACAACAACGGGGAAGTCGCTGGACAGGATCAGGGCTGGATCTTCACCGACCATCGTTACTGTAGCGTCTCCGGATGAGAAGTAAGGCATCTTGACGTCCTTCAGTTTCCCATCGAGGTCGATGGCCATCCAAGGGTACGCCGGGCCTTGAACTCGACTCAGCCTGCCACTTCGACCAATCTTGAAGACTCCCCCGCCGGTATCGACGAAGTAGATGTTCCCCTGCCGGTCCACAACGATGCCGGAGCCGGGGTGGGCGTCGGTTCGGGCGGGAAGAAGAAGTGCTGCTGCCAAGGCAAATATGGTGAAACAGAGTTTGTGCGTTGTTGGCTTCATGAGTTTAGGTTTGATGTTTGATGCCATTTTTCATCGGAACCGAAAAATACTCCTGAGTTCCTCTTCAATGTGCTTATGCGTCTCACATAGCGGGCAAGCCTTCGTCCATTTCCTTATTGAGGCCTTGTTCTTATTACGCAGCGGTTGGAAATGATGGATAGCAAGGCACTCGAGTTTCGGAATGTGACTCTTGCCGCTGATGGAGAAGATGGTAGCTCTTTGTACGTGCGAGAACCAGTACTTCTCGAAGTGCGAGGATGGTCGACTCCCATGTGCTCCAGTGCGGCCAACGTACACGCATTTGCCCTTCTTTCCCCAAAAGGTGTAGATCAAACCTCTAGACCTTGGAAAGTGTTGAGAAAACCATTCCTCAAAGCGATCACTCTTGTCTTCGGGTCCGTGTCCTTTGATTCGATAGTTCTTCTTTTTGGTGACGAACTGATTGAACTCTCTTTTCGCGAGTCTCCTGCCAAGTGCCTCTGAAGCAATCTGCTGAAGCCTTTCAATGCCCTTGTCGACCTTCTGCCGATCGAACTCAGGAGGCTTGCCGACTTTCTTTGAGCCTATTTCATTTCGTAGCCAATGGGTTCGTTGATGAAATAGCTTGTCGAGCTCTCGCTCGAATTCCTTTGAAAATGCCACAAGCTCTCCTAAATGAAGTGGGGTGTCTCCCGCCAATACGACGCAACATGGATTCGTTGCGTCGCAGCCTTATAGCGTAACAGCGGTAGGGAACGCTTTCGGATAAATATCCTTCATAACCCTTGCAGTGAGGTCTATGGCATACGAAACATCCTGGGCTGTGACCCGAACCTCTCTGCCTTCGAGTTCACCGGAACTTGCCTTCTCAAGATACTTTCGATCGACAACACCAAGATTGTGTGTGATAGGGTGGCGTTTCTCGAAGGTGAGCCTGAGCGTTTCAATTTCGTCGGCATTGAGAGATTGAAAGAGAACGACGCCGAGTACTTTCAGGGCGGTAGGGCCGGCAAGGTCGATGCTTTGGTACTTGTTGGCAACTCGCTTCTTCAGAATGTCTTCCACTTCATTGTCTGAAAGGGATTGTGACAGTCGCCGTCTGGTTATCGCTCGAAGGACGGCTTCAAAAATGGAGACAACATCTTCCAAAGCGTTTTCAATATCACGAGTAGCTACACGAGGACCAAGTCTTTCCCTCCTATTATCAACATCAGCAAGCATCAGTCTTAGGACTTCGTACTCTCTTGCAACGTGCCGAAGAAATATGTCCTTCCCACAATCAGGGCACCAAGTCGCAATCCCGAACACGGCATGCTGCAAACCGCAGATTGGACAGGTAACATCTCTGCGCAATTCCTCTCCAAAGGGTCGCCGCACTGGAGGTCTCGAACCAGGCTCGTAGGATAATTCAATAGAGAGAAGACCTCCACTAGATTTTCTCTTACCCGTGGGGCCGAGGTCCAACGCATCCTTAACCATTCGACCAACCCCATCTTGTGCCTCGTGCACTACAATTTGCTTGGCGTATTCGACTTGAGCTTCCGTGTGGAAGTCCCCGGGCTCACCTCTATACGCGCAGTATGGACAGAATGCCTCAGTTTGTCCACCTGTTATTCCTGTTCCGAGTTTCACCTTGAAGTATGCAGGCGAGCAACGGTCGGAAGGACATTCACGGGCGAGCATACCCTCAGAATCTGGGGGAAGATTGATACGCATCGAGTATTTGTCGGAGCCCGTGCGTCTGATATCGTGTTCCCCACCTTCCCTAAATAATTCATCCCCCATTGTTTTTCTCCGGCTAGATTTGCGTCTGACATCTGCTCCAATCGGACAGCAACGTAATGACACTAGTGCGCGCTTATCACAGGCGAGTCGCGCCTATTCCACTTATCGCTGGAAAGAAATTACTCAGAACCTCGAAGGAATGCAAGGGAGGGGGAATAGGGGACCTTTGAAAAGGGGACCTGATAGGGCCAACGGTTCTTGTGGTTACTTTCTTCTGGAAGTCACGCTCCTTAGGAACCCACCAACATTGTTTAATGCCCTTTCTCTTTAGAAGAGAAAGGGCGAAAGAGAACTGTCCGGAATTGAAACACGCAAACCTGGCTTGACC
>Ga0326597_10008810_pt1 | contig 13565 bp, 10 predicted proteins | sample RVTome_12_FD_203789 | JGI IMG/M metagenome (GOLD analysis project Ga0326597, IMG submission 203789) | Soil microbial communities from uranium-contaminated site in the Upper Colorado River Basin, Wyoming, United States - RVT100D185 | ecosystem: Environmental > Terrestrial > Soil > Contaminated >... | reverse complement strand
GAGCAGCAGCCAGGCATGGGTTTCCTGTGCCAGCGCTCGAAACGCAGGCAGCGCCGGATGCTGGTCCTCCGGGTAAGATTTTTCGCGCATCACACGGCCGCTGCCGTCCAGCAGCGCGGCATACTCGGGCAGCATAATGAACTGCGCGCCCTGCTCCGCCGCCGCACGCACGCCGCTGGCCGCCGCGCGCAGATTGGCAGTCATGTCGTTGCCGGAGTTGAGCTGCACGCATGCGGCTCTGAATGTCGTCATCGGGTCTGGCTTGGAATCGAGTTACCGGTCGGACGCGGACGCCGCCCGCTTCGCCAATTCGTTCAGCACCTGATCCGTGATGTCGAGCTCGGAACTGCTGTAGACCGCCTGCTCCAGGATCAGATCATAATTCTCCGCTTCGGCAATGGCTTTGATGATCGCGCCGGTCTCGGCCAGGAAACGCATACGCGCTTCGTTCCTGCGCACCTCCAGCTCCTCAGCCACGCTGCGTTTGAGCTGCTCGAACTGCTGCGCCAGCGCCGCCAGCCGCTGTTGCTTGGCCTGTTGGTCGGCAGGCGTCATCGTCAGGGCCTCCTTCTCGAGTTCACCCTGCAAATCCAGTCCCTGTTTCTGCAATTCCTGCAACTGCTGCTCGCGCGAGGCAAATTCTTTTTTCATCTGCTCGATCTCCGGCGCGATCAGCGCCGATTCTCTCTCGAGGCGAACGCCATTGACGTAGCCGATCTTGAGGCCCTGCGCCGCAACGTGGGTCGCAACCATCATCAAGACGATGGCGATCGAACTGGGCAGTATCTTCATCAACTGGCCTCCGGGTTTCCTGCGTTCGGCAATAAACAACTCGCCGGACCAGGAATTGTAGCAGATGGGGTTGCGCCGGCTGCGGGGGGAAGATCGGGCGAGATCGGACCATCATCCGGTTTCGTAATACTCAGTCCGGCGGGGTCCATTCAGTCGCCCAATCAGGAATTTTCGCCGCCTCCATGGGCCTCGCGATGAAATAACCTTGCGCGACATCGCAACCGAGCAACCTGAGCAAATCCCATACCGCCCGCGTTTCGACCCCCTCGGCAACCGCCTTCAGTCCGAGCTTCCTCGCGATATCGAGGCTGGACTCGAGAAACACCCGGCATGAGTTCTTTTCGGTCGCGCTCGCCACGAACGATTGGTCGATCTTCAGTTCGGTGAAAGGAATGTGCAACAAATGCTGCATCGAAGAATAGCCGGTACCGTAATCGTCTATCGACAATCCGAACCCCTTGATCCGCAAACGCGCAAGATTTTCCAGTGCGTGCGCCAAATGGGTCATTGCGATAGTTTCCGTGACCTCGAGTATCATCTGCCTGGGTTCGAGCCGCTGCGAGCGCACCAGCTCGGTGATGCGATCGGCAAGGCCAACACTCGCAAGCGAACCCAGGGACAGGTTGACCGAGACCATCATGTCGAGCCCGCCTCTGCGCCAGTCGCGGCACGCCACCGCCGCTTTTTCGAGCATGATCCAGGTAAGCTCATCGATACGCCCGCTTGCTTCCAGCGCCGGGACGAACGCGTACGGACTTACGATGCCGTGCTCGGGGTGGCGCCAGTACGCAAGCGCTTCAGCCCCTGTTACATTGGCGGTCGCGAGGTCGACCTTCGGCTGGAAAAACGCCTCGAACTGCCCGACGGCAAGCGCTGCCGCGATTTCGGCCTGGCTGAACTCAACGCTGGCAGGCCGAGGTTTCGCCGTCACGCGCGGCTGGTGCAGCTTGATCAGCGTCTCGAGCTTCTGTACCGTGGCGGGCTTTTCGATCGCGCCCAGCAGATTGATTCCGTACGCCTTGGTCATGGTTCCGACCGAAGCGATCAACGAGCGTTCGTGCGCGCTTGACAGAATCATCGACACCGGCATGCCCGCTTCGCCGATCAGCCGGATGAATTCCATTCCGTCCATCCCGGGCATGTCCAGGTCACAGATGATGATATCGACCGGCTGGGTGAGTACTTGCATCATCTCGAACGCCGCGCGGCCGTCGGCGGCTTCAATGATGTGCTGCGCCCCGAGGCGTATCAGCATGCGCGCAAGCATCTTGCGCTGGAAATCGTGATCTTCGGCCACCAGGAAATGCAGGTCGGCAATCTTCATGGCACCTCGCGTCAACCTTGCTGGTTACGCAAGCGTGCCGAGGTAGGCGTAAACCCGGTCAAGCTCGCGATCAAGCGCCTCGCCCTGCGCTGCCATGACATCCCAGTCGCCGGCAGGTCCCGCCTGCTCGATTTTTTCGCAGATACCCGTCAGCGCCTTGGCGCCTATCATCCTGCCCGCACCCTTGATGCGATGCGTGCAACGCGTCACAGCGGCCAGGTCCCGGTTCGCCAAGGCTTGCCTGAGCGCGGCAACGTCCGCACCGTTGGCGCGGCGGAAGGTCGCCAGCATCTGCTGCTCGACCAGCCGGTCTCCACCCGAAACTTCCGCAAGTTCCGACCGGTCAATCGGCGCGGTATCATCAGGCGAGTCGGGCATCGAACTGTCCTATTGCAAATCACTACTGTCCGGTTAAACGAGAGGGCGAATCGCTGAAAGCCATGAATGACGCGGGATTCCGAGCGATAAAGGGTGGTGTCGATTTGAACGGCAAAATGGAGTTCCGGGCGAATTCCGGGAGTAACGCACCCGGAGACAGCCATGAACACTGGCAAGACGTTGTTCGCCCAACTGATGGATTTTCTGCCTTGGACCACGTTCACCCGCATCGTCGATCGACATGGCGGCGACCGCTACGTGAAGTCGCTCACCTGCGCCGATCAATTCCGCGTGATGGCCTTCGCGCAACTGACCTACCGCGAGAGCCTGCGCGACATCGAAGTGTGCCTGTCGGCGCAGGTGGCCAAGCTCTATCACATGGGATTCCGGCAGGAGATCAAGCGTTCGACGCTGGCCGATGCCAACGAGGCGCGAGACTGGCGTATCCACGCCGAATTCGCCCAGCGCCTGATCGTGCAGGCGCGCAAGCTCTATGCGGGCGACAGCTTTGGCATCGAGTTGGAGAACACGACTTACGCACTGGATTCGACGACCATCGATCTGTGTCTGTCGCTCTTTCCTTGGGCGCTGTTTCGCACGACGAAGTCCGCAGTGAAGATGCACACACTGCTGGACTTGCGCGGCAACATCCCGAGCTTCATCCACATCTCCGACGGCAAGCTGGGCGATGTCAATGTGCTCGACATCCTGGTGCTGGAGCCCGGGGCGATCTACGTCATCGATCGAGGCTATCTGGACTTCGCTCGGCTTTACGTGTTGCATCAGGCTCAAGCCTTCTTCGTCACGCGCGCCAAGTCGAATACCAAGTTCCAGCGCGTCTATTCGGCTGCGGTGGATCGCAGCACGGGCATCATCTGCGATCAGACCATTGCGCTGACCGGCGTCACCAGCCGCAAAGACTATCCAGAACATCTGCGTCGTATCCGATTCAAGGATCCCGAGACCGGCAACACGCTGGTCTTCCTGACCAACAACTTCACTTTGCCGGCGGCCACCATCTGCGCGCTCTACAAGAGCCGCTGGCAGGTGGAACTGTTCTTCAAATGGATCAAGCAGCATCTGCGTATCAAAAAGTTCTACGGCACTTCAGAGAATGCGGTGAAGTCGCAAATCTGGATCGCCGTATCGGTCTATGTCCTCGTCGCCATCGTCAAGAAGCGCCTCAATCTGGACGCCTCGCTCTACACTTTGCTACAGATATTGTCGGTCACCCTGTTCGAGAAGATGCCCTTGCAGCAAGCGTTTCCGGGCAGCGACTACAAAATTCTCGATGGGGTGCCGTGCAATCAACTGAATCTATTCGCGTTTTAACCGGACGCTACTGGGATATTATCAAGCCCGCTGCCTCTCCGGCGGCAGACGCGAATAATAAATTGCGCAACAAGAATAGCCACGCGCAGACCGTCAATTGGTCGTATTGGCGTTCAACGCGTGCGCATTAGATCTCCCGGGAACCCGTGCGACTCGGCCTTTGCTTACGCAATGGGCTTGGTGCATGTCTTTCGAAATCGGGAAAGCGGCTACGACGCGATCCTGTTGCTGATATACGGGGAAAAGTAATGACCGGTCACAGAAGAATCTTCCGAATCGCCGCAGCTCTGTCGATTCTCACGGGAATACTGGCCTGGAACTCCGGTGCGGCATTGGCCCAGCAGCGGGTAGCCGCTTCCCCGCCACTCGCGCCGGTTGTCCCGAGCCTGCAGGAGACAAGTCCCGCTGCGCCGCTCGCAGCGATCGCCCAGTGGCAGGTGCCCGGAATCGGGGCTGTCCCGGTAATAAAAACATCCCAGCTCCCGACCATGACCTCCCCGCAGGCGACCCTGTTTGCCGGGGTCGCTCGTCTACTCCAGGCGCCCAACCAGCCGCCAGCCCAGATCGTGGGATTTCGCCTCTCGACGCAAAGGCCGTTCAACATCGCCGTGATCCTCCCGCGTTTTTCGCTGCCTTCGCTGGTTCCGGCGCTGCAGAGCACGCCACTTGCGGACATTGCCTTCGATCGCGCGGTGATGATTCTGGTGCCGCCCGGGACAGGGCCGGGCGACATCGCACTACCCCCCCAGGTGGCGCAGATCCTCGGAAGGGCGAGCTTTCCAGTTGTCGAAGGAAGCAATTTCGTTTCCTGGCCAACGATTTCAGGTCAGGTTGGAACGCTTCTGTCCCATTTCGGGGTCCCGAATATTGCTCCACCGTTGACCGGAAAATTCGATCCCGCCGTGCTGACGGCGCCGCTCGGCAGGGGACAACTGGCCGCGAGCTTCGTGCCAATGCTCGATCTTTCCGTCCCGCTGGGAAATCCGCGCGCGAACTGGATGCCTGGATTCCTCGCTCTCGACAAGGCTCGGCTGAGCATCAAGGGCGACAAAGGTGCAATCGTGGCGGCAATAGCGGCCGACGTGTCGATCAATGTAGGGGCGGGCCAGCCGCTGGTGTTTGCCGACACGCAGCTCACCCGCGACACAAGAAGCGGCAAGCTCACCCTTGCCGGTGGGCCGATCAAGCCGCCGGCGGGCGCGCTCACGCTGCCATCGAACATCGCCTCGCTCGATACGCTGTCGTTTGTCGGCACGATCGACGGCAACACCAGGACATTTACACTCAACGGCAGCGCGCAGATCGCGGGCAAGCCTGAGCCCTTCACGGTGACGCTCTCGGGCACCGGAGGCCGTGCCAACTATGCGTTCAGCCTGACGGGAACCCAGTCGCTGGCCAGTCTGCTGGGCTGGCAGTTCCCGGGGCTGGACGACATCCAGATCAGCAACATCACCAAGGGTTCCGGTGGGGCTGCGGGCGGCAGCTCAACCCCCAGCCCCTCTTATACCGGTGGCACCCTGCAGATCGGCAGCATTCCGGCCAACCTGTTCGTGTTCAAGCCGAGCAAACCCGGTGTGCCCTCTACAAGGACCGGTGCAGCTTCGCCGGGCGCAGCCACCTCCTCAGGTGGTACCAGCACTTCCTCGCTCGGCGCAATCACGCTGCCCTCGTTACATTTGCCCGATCTGATTCCGCAGCTGAAAGGCTCGCCGCTCGACGGGCTGCAGATCGGCAAGCCGGGGATGATTCTCGCCCCCTCGGGATTGTCGTTCAGTGCGCTGGCGCTGCCTGCGCCGATGGCCACGCAAACCGGTTCGTCCTCGACCGACGCCAAGGGCGGGCTCAACCTCAAGGGCCAGGCCATGCCCACCGGCGAGATTGCCGAGCTGATCCGCTCGGTCGGATTGAGCAATCTGCTCTCTGCGGGCCTGCCGCTCACCGGCAATATCGATCCGCGCCTGCTCAAGGCCGGCGCGATCGGCGCTGACATCGTCAACGCCATCCTCGCGAGCATCGACCTGAACATGCCGCTGGGGAACATCAAGCCCGACTGGACGGCCGGATATCTGGCCTTCAACAACGCGAAGCTCACGGTCAAGAACGTCAAGGGTGCGATTGTCGCGGCCGTTGCGGCCGACGTGTCGATCAATGTGGGTGCGGGCCAGCCGCTGGTGTTTGCCGACACGCAGCTCACGCGCGACACGAGAAGCGGCAAGATCACCCTTGCCGGTGGGCCGATCAAGCCGCTGGCGGGCGCGCTCACGCTGCCATCGAACATCGCCTCGCTCGACACGCTGTCGTTTGCCGGCACCATCGATGGCAACACCAGGACATTTACCCTCAGCGGCAGCGCGCAGATTGCGGGCAAGCCCGAGAGTTTCACCGTCACGCTCTCGGGCACCGGAGGCCGTGCCGACTATGCGTTCAGCCTGACGGGAACCCAGTCGCTGGCCAGTCTGCTGGGCTGGCAGATCCCGGGACTCGAGGACCTCATGGTCAGCAATATCAGCATCGGCTCCGGCGGCGGCGCGACGGGCGGGCCGTCCTACACCGGGGGCACCATCCAGATCGGCAATATCGCGGCCAGCCTGTTTGTGTTCAAACCGAGCAGGCCGGGCGTGCCATCGCCAAGGAGCGGCTCAGGGTCGTCTGGGGCTGGAACGTCATCTTCCTCAGGAGCCGGTGGCTCGCCATCGCTTGCCGCGATTACGCTGCCTTCGCTGCATCTGCCCGATTTCATTCCGCAATTGAAGGGCTCGCCGCTCGACGGCGTGCAGATCAGCAAGCCCGGTTTCATTCTCGCCCCCTCGGGTCTGTCGTTCAGCGCACTGACATTGCCCGGGCCGGTGGCGACCCACACCGGATCGTCCTCGGCCGACGTCAAAGGGGGGCTGAACCTCAAGGGTCTGGCCTTGCCCGCTGGAAAAATGGCCGATCTGGTCAATGCCGCCGGGCTGGGCAGACTCATTTCCGCGGGGCTGCCGCTTTCGGGCAGCCTCGATCCGCGCCTGCTCAAAGGCAGTTCGGTCGCCGGAGACATCGCGAGCGCCATTATCGCGAGCATCGATTTCAGCGCCCCGCTCGGTGCGCTGTCGCTGCCCGGCGTGTCGTCCCTGCTTTCCGCAACCAGCAGCACCCTCGCGATCAAGGGTCACACTGACGGCGTCACCGTGAGTCTGGGCGCACCCATATCGCTCAGCGCCGGCAAGCACCGCTATACGTTCGATTCGACTATCACCGTTGATCGCCAGGGCGGCGCAACAGAGACCACCATCGCCGGCAGTTATCCCGCGGCGAGCGAGAAAGGCGCGGCGACCGCGATCGATGCCGCCTTCGGCATACCGTGGCTGAAGCTCGAAAAAGTCGGTCTGTCAGTAACTCTCGGATCGAAGAAATCGATTTCCGTCTCGGGAACGACCACGATGGGAAAGATCAGGGACCTGAAGGCGGCGGTCTTCGTCGACGCGGAAGGCAGCCAGGTCACCGATTTCGGCGTTTCGCTGACCGGCGCGGACATCGGGCTGGCCGACATCCCGGGCTTTGCTGCGCTCAGGAACCTGCCGGACATCCGGTTTCGCGACCTGCTGATCTCTGAGACCGAGGTCGCGGGAACGCTGAGAACTTCGAACTCGATGTTCAACAACCTGAGGGCCGTCATATTCCGCAACGGAAACCAGGTGACCCTGGCTGCGGTGCGGGAGAAATTCACGCTCGAGGACATCATTCCGCTGCCCGGCCCCGCCAAGGCTGTCTTCAGCAGCATCGTATTCGACAAAGGACTTCTGATCATCAGCGAAGCCGGGGTGCAGGGGACGATCTCGAGTCTGCCCAAGGCCGCAGCGGCGGTGCTAACCGAAGTCTATGGGGACGCCAATCGCCGCCTGAAACTCGGAAACGGCTTCAACCTGGCCATCGCGCTGGATCCCTCCGCCATGGGCAAGGGCATGGGCCAACTCGGCATGGGGCGCGGCAAATTCGTTCTCGACGGAGGCATAGAGGGCGTATTCGGCGGAACACCGGCCTTCATGCTGTCGGTGGCGATCCCCCCGGTCAATTTCCCGCCGGCACTCGGTTTTCTCTCTCCCCCACAAAATCTGACGACCGCCTTCTTCATCAAGCTGACCGCCGCCCCCGATGCCTCGCTCGGCGTCAGCGTGAGCGGCGATTTTCCGATGAAGACCCGGCAGGGCTCGGTGATCTTCACCAACGCCATCGCTTTCGAGCTGGACGCCCAGGGAGGCCTCGCGATCGAGCTGACGGGAACCTCCGACACTCCGTGGCCAAAGCCGCTCGGGATACCGGGCCTGACGCTCAACCCCGGAACTTCGCTCGGACTCAAGGTATCGGCAACTTCCGAGGTTGACCTGACCTTCATCGGGAAATCCACGATCGGCAAAAAAGAGATCGACCTGACGGGCAGTGCCGGAATCCTTGTTGCCGAAGGCGTCATCGACAAGGGCGCCTTCGAGGGCAAACTGAGCGAAATCGGCCTTGAGGATATCGTTGCCATGAGCAACGCCGCCGCTGCAGCCTCGGGAGGAAAACCGCCGGCAACAAACTTCCCGGTGGCCAAACTGACCAATGTCGATGTCGCGTTCGCATCTCCGGGCGCCGTGGTGCAGGGCATGAACCTGTCCGGCGGCGGATCGCGCATTGCGGGGGACCTGTGGCTGATACTGAAGGACAAGCCGCTCGGGAAACTCCTCGCGCAGGTCGATGGAAACGGGATCATCCTTTCCGGATCGATCAGCGATTTCAGCCTCGGCCCGGTCGAATTGCGCGGCGTCTCGCTCGACGCGCGCGCCACCCTGATGCCACCGGCGCCTCCCTACTTCAAGGTCAAGGGCGCAGCCAGGCTCTTCAAGAAAGACCAGGACGCCGAGCTCGTTCTCTCGCCGACGGACATGGAGCTGGGGATCGACATCGACCTCGGGGATCTGCTCAAGTTCGATTTCCGGGCAAAGGCGGAAATACCGCTGCAGGGCATGAATCCCGCCGAACTGGCGAAATCCGACATGTCCCTGGACGCCCGCCTGCGCTCGGACATCCCCGCCTGGCTGCGCGGGCCTGGCCGCAAGCCGGTGGACCAGGCCTTTGCCTCGGTCCGCAAAGGACTGACCCAGGTAACGAACGACCTCAACGCCGCGCAAAAGAAGGTCTCCGATCTGAATACCCAGATCGATGCGGCGCGCGCCCAGGTAAACCGCGAGAAGCGCTCTGCCGAGCAGAACCTCAAGGACGCCGAGGACCACGTCAATTCGCTGGCGACGCAGATCAGGCAGCTCGACAGCCAGATATCCGACGCCAAATCGAAAACAGGCAAATGCAACCAAACGAAGCGCATATGCACCTGGTACGACATCATCAAGAAAAAGTGCACGTCGCACAAGGACGTACCCGACCTGGGCGCAATCGCATCGTGCGAAGCCGATAATGTGAAGTACGGCTCAATTGTCGCGGCGAAGACGACGGCCAGGGAAGGCGTGGTCGCGGCGAAAGTAACCGCCGACGGCACCCTCGACGCCCTGCGCAGAGGCGAGGCAATCAACGACACCGATCTCGACCCGCGGGTCGCGCCGCTGATTGCTGCCCGCGTAACGGCGCAAGGCGCGCTCAAGCTGGCACAGGATGCGGCGCAAGGGGCCCTCAGGGCGGAGGCCGCGATCCAGTCGGCGCTGAATGCATTCTCGCGCAGCGACGCCTTCGTGCTGAAGGAAGGCGTGATCCAGGGAAGTCTGCAGAAATCGATCGCCGGCCGGCCGGTCCTGCTGGGGCTGGATTTCACGGCATTCGGCAAGCCGTACAACATGAATCTGGCCTTTTCGATATCCGACCCGGCCTTCGACGCCGAGCAGCTGGCGGCGCTGGGACTGTTCCTTGCGTCCAAGATCCTGGACGAAACGCATGCCAAGGACCCGACCATGGCGCCGTTCCTGGCACTGGTACACGACGCGTACAACGCGGCGCACGACGCGACGCATGCCAGGGTGGAGGCAGCCATGAAGGAAAACGGCCTGGAATAGCCGGTTTCGGCTTCTGCCCGGTCAAGCCTGGAGTTACTGCCCGCGTTCCCCGGGCAGTTTTTCCACGCTCGCCGGTCTGTCGTCGATCTCGGCCGATTCTATGCGCTGAAACTGCTGCGCGATCTTGCCGCCGGTCACCTGGATTTTCTCCACGTCCTCGTGCGCAAGCCGGATGTGCTTGGCGAGGTCGTGCATGCGCTCGCTGAAGCGGCCGAACTCGACCGCGAGCCGCGCAAGGGCTTCCTTGATGACGTGGATCTGCCGGCGTGTCTCCACGTCCTTGAGCACCGCGCGGGCCGTGTTGAGCACCGCCATCAGCGTGGTGGGCGACACGATCCAGACCCGCCGCGACCTCGGCATGGTAGCCCAACTTCCACAGTTCGAGAGTCGGTTTTCTGGAATATCAATGGGTTAAGTTCCGAAGTCGGCACTACATTTGCGGCATTTCTGGGGGACGCAGACGCTCAGGCAGTGTGAGCCCGAGGTGCTGAAGCAGGATCGCTTGCTCGCGATCCGGACGCACGACACAGCGGATGCGCAATTCGCGCTTCGAAATATCGGCAAGCGGTAGCACGATGTCAGCGGCCTGAATGCGCGAGAATTCCTCCAGAATCGTTCGTGGTGAATGTCCCAAACCCGCACGTGACTGCCACTGCTGCAGCGTCTTCCACAGCGCGTAGCCAAGGAAGCACACCAGGATGTGCGCCTTGATCCGATCTGCCTTGTGATGCCAGATAGGGCGAATGGTCAGATCGGATTTGTGGACGCGAAAGGCGGCCTCGGCTTCGGTCAATTGGATGTAGGTGTTCCACAGCGCCTCGTCGGTCCACTCGGCGATGTTGGTACGAAGGATGTACACGCCCTCGGACAAGCGAGCCCACTCATCCCATTCGGAATTGTGACGCCATCTCAATTTCAATCCCGAGAGCGCCTGTTCATCGTCGGCGATGGTGATCGAGAAGCCCCCAGCGGCGCGGCTATTGCGCTGTAGGAAGCGTCCGACCTGACGCTCGATGACACCACGGTCGAGCCGCTTTTTGCTGCGCTCGATACGTCCAGCGCTTGCAAGCGCTCCTCGATGCGCTCGGCAAAGCGCGCATGCATCGCCCGCTCCTTATCCACCCGAGCCGCCGAACGGCACAACAGGAACGTCTCCTGACCCTCCGGGCCGCGACAGATCTTCACCTCGACATCCTCGCGTATGTGACGCCAGTCGGTGGTGTCGGCAATCTCCTTGGCGAAACGCCGTAGCTGCGCTTTGGGCGTACCGATCACGTAGCGCCGCCCCGTTTGATTGAGCCAGGCGAGGTTCTCCGCGCTCACCATCCCCCGATCCATCACCCAGACCCGGTTTGCTTTGCCAAAGCGCCTCTCCATCCCCGAGACGATCTCCTCGACGGTGGTCACATCGGTGGTGTTGCCGGAGAAGATCTCGTAGCCAAGGGGCATGCCTTCGCGCGTGACCACCAAACGCGATATTCACCTGCACGCAATCGGGACGGTGATCGCGCGAGTAGCCTTGGTTCAGGAAAGTCCAGCAATGCCGGCAGGTTGATTTCCTCGATACCCGGCTCGATCGCGTCGCCAAAACCGATATCGATAACCACTGTAATCCGTGCACCGGCCAGCCGGGCAGTCGTCCGCAAGCGAAGACCGCCATATTCCAATTCCTCGCGTATCAGTTCGACCCGCAACGCATCGACGTCAAATATGACTCCGTCGCCCTCTTCGATCGCGCAGATTTCGCGAAATACCGCGAGCATGGACTCTGGTGTGGAATCGCCATAGCCGAGGAAGTCCACATCGCGCGTAGGGCGGTGCGGAGCGTCAAACCAGGTCGTCATCAGCATCGCACCTTTGAGCACGAAGCGATCGCGGTGTGGCGTGTTGCTGAGGCGATAGAGCAACCGCTCGGCCGCATACCGAGTGAGTAGCAGATCGAACGCCTGTCCCTTCTCGCGTGCAAGGTTTAGCAGTCGAGCGCGCACCGAGGCACCGATGTCGCGAGTTTGCCTAGCCATCGGAAGTCAACGCGCTCACGTACGGTTCCATGATTTTCCACACCCGCGCATCGCTGGCATATCTTGCGAGCTGCGCTGGTGTGGCTTTGCGTTTTCGGAGCGCTTCGCGCAGGCCTTCGAGAGCAACGTTGATACCGATGATGCGGCGATAACGAAACAGATCCGCAATGGTCTTGGCTATCCCAAAGATCGGCACATCGACGCCGTCGATGACGTGGCGCTCGATGCCAGTTCGCAGGTAGTTGCTCGGAAAACGTGCGAAGCGTGCAGCTGGATAAAGGAATTTCGGGCGCCAATCTTTCGGCCCAATGGCAATCCAGACCTTCGCCGGTATTTGATCGGTCAGTTCGTGGTACGCCAGCGCTGAGGTGAGGCAGATAACACCCTTTGGCACGAGCTTGGCCGCTTCGGCCAAGGTGTGATGCACGTCGATAGCCGCATCCGGGCGCTGATACAGCCCGCGCGCAAGCCGGACAATCGCACCTTCGGTTTCAAGCCGGGAAACAGTAGACGCGGTAACACCCTGCGACATCAGTTCGCTCAGCCGCGCCATGCCCTTCGTCTTCAGAAAGGCAAGTGCGCGTTCTCGTTGAGAAAGTGAGCCGTCGCTGGCCATTAGATACAAATCCTCGGTTAATGCGCAATTCTATCCGATGATTTATATCACTCGCAATTGATCACACGCTCCTGCAGGAAAGAAATCCAGCATTCAATACTTTATGTTCAACACGAATATTTCATACTATTTATTTGTTTTATAATGTTTTCTACTCACTCCCACTCAATCGTCGCCGGTGGTTTGCTGGAAATGTCGTAGACGACACGGTTGATGCCGCGCACTTCGTTGATGATGCGGTTCGCGACTTTCGACAGCAGGGTGTGCGGCAGCTCCGCCCAGTGCGCGGTCATGAAGTCCTGCGTTTGCACCGCGCGCAGCGCAACCACGTGTTCGTACGTGCGCCCGTCCCCCATCACGCCCACCGAGCGCACGGGCAGAAACACCGCGAATGCCTGCGCCACGGCGTCGTACCAGTTTTTCGGAGCGTTCCGACCCCCACCCTGGCCCTCCCCCTCGAAGGGGGAGGGAATGAATGGCGTAGCGCGCAACTCGTCGATAAAAATCGCGTCCGCGCGCCGCAGCAGCTCGGCGTATTCGGCCTTGACCTCACCGAGTATGCGCACCCCCAGCCCCGGTCCGGGAAACGGGTGACGAAACACCATGTCGTGCGGCAGCCCAAGCTCCAGCCCGAGCGCGCGCACCTCGTCCTTGAATAACTCGCGCAGCGGTTCGAGCAATTTGAGGTGCAGCGTTTCCGGCAAGCCGCCGACGTTGTGGTGCGACTTGATGGTGTGCGCTTTCTTTGTTTTTGCGCCGGCCGATTCGATCACATCGGGATAAATCGTGCCCTGCGCAAGCCATTTCACCTGTGGCAGCTTGGCCGCCTCGCGCTGGAATACCTCGACAAACACGCGGCCAATGACCTTGCGCTTGTGCTCCGGGTCGGTAACGCCGGCAAGCTCGCCGAGAAAATGCTGGCACGCATCGACGTGTATCACCTTGGCACCGAGGTTCTCCGCGAACGTCCGCATCACCTGACCGGCTTCATTGAGCCGCAGCAGGCCGTTGTCGACGAATACGCAGTTGAGTTGGTTGCCGATCGCGCGGTGTAACAGGGCAGCCGCCACTGCGGAATC
>Ga0326597_10008809_pt1 | contig 13566 bp, 17 predicted proteins | sample RVTome_12_FD_203789 | JGI IMG/M metagenome (GOLD analysis project Ga0326597, IMG submission 203789) | Soil microbial communities from uranium-contaminated site in the Upper Colorado River Basin, Wyoming, United States - RVT100D185 | ecosystem: Environmental > Terrestrial > Soil > Contaminated >... | reverse complement strand
AACTCCTGCGCGTCGACGAAGCTGCTGAAATTCTAAAAGTTCAAGCTGATACAGTCTATCGATTTATTCGTCGTGGCGTCCTGCCCTGCGTGCGCTTGGGTAGAACCGTTCGTGTCGACCGCGAGGAGTTGACCCGCCTAATAAAGGGCTTGCCATCGCAACGCGCGATCGAACTAAGGCACCGTGACGAACTCGCAACTGAGAAAGCGGGGGGTGAGTGATGAACCCCGCGATGGCAATGGATAGCAGCGCGCGCCTCCCGCGCCCAGTGGCTTTGCGCGTGATTACGGAAAATATACCCGAAGAGCTGAAGCTCCTGCGCCAGTGGGTTGTTTGGAAATACGAGTTTGACGAAGGGCGAACGCGATGGACAAAGCCTCCGTGGCGCGCGGACGGCAGAGGGCATGCCTCGTCAACCAACCCGACCACATGGAGCGAGTACGAGACAGCATTGGCGGCGTACCGTAAGGACGGCTTTGACGGTATCGGCTTTGTGCTTACGACTGACCTTGGCATCGTCGGCGTGGACTTGGATCACTGTTACAACCCCGCAACAAAAACACTCGCACCGTGGGCGACCACGATTATCGACCACTTCAATTCCTACACCGAAGTGAGCCCTTCCGGCACCGGCGCGCGGATATTTCTCAGGGGCCAGTTACCCGCCGGTGGGCATAAGAAAGGCAATATCGAAATCTATTCGGGCGGTCGCTATCTCACGGTGACCGGCTGCGTGCTTCAAAAATGCGCATGACTATCGAACAACGGCAAGCCGAGATCGATGCTATCTTGGCTGAACACTTTCCCGAGCCGAAGACCAACGCAAGCGCGGGCGCCGCCTCGAACGGTAACGGTGCCTGGAATCCGACGGACGATGACTTGCTAGACAAAGCTTTCACTGCGCGTAACGGTGACAAGCTCCGTCGGCTCTTTGACGGCGAGTTTGCCGACTATGCCTCACAGTCCGAAGCCGACCTGGCGCTCTGTTCAATGCTGACATTCTGGACGCAAGACGAAGCGCAAATCGACCGGGTTTTGCGCCGCTCAGGTCTTTATCGTGAAAAATGGGATGCGAGGCACTACGGCGACGGGCAAACCTATGGGGAGCGCACGATCCAAACAGCACTTTCCGGCGCTACGGAGACTTATTCAGCCAAGGCTGAGAAGGAGTCCGAATTCGATTCCGCACCTAAGGAAAATAAACGTGCGGAAAGAAACTTCGAGCTTCAAACTTGGGGGGCTTTCGTGACGACCGACCACGGCAGCGCACCGTTTACCGTTGAAGGAATCGCGCCCGATTGTGGCCTAGTCGCGTTTCATGGCCGGGGCAAGGGCGGCAAGACTACACTCCTCATTCATGGCAGCAGGGCCGTTGCGGGCGGCGAGCCGTTTCTAGGCCGGGCGACGGTTCAAAAACCAGTGGTCTATCTCAATTACGAAATGGGTTTTTCCTACCTGAAGGAACTCTTGAGTGCTGGTGGCCCATGCCCAGATGAAGCCTACATCTTGAATCGTCCCGAGCCTGTGTTACAGACGGTGACCGTCGAAGCCATAATGCAGCAGGTGGGCAAGCCCGGTGTGATGGTCATCGACAGTTTTAGAGGGGCGTTCCGCCTTGCTGGCGACGCCGAGAACTCGGCAGGTGGGGCTGGTCTTATCCTACGAAATCTCCAAGACGTGGCAGTCAAACACAAGTGGTTGGTGATTGTCGTTCACCATAGCAACCGTGGCAGCCGAGAAGGCACAGACGGTGTTAGCGGTACGAGCGATTGGATAGCCGCACCCGATGTTATTTGGACATGGGCTAGGTCGGACAAGAACAAGCCAGGGACATTGAGCATCGAGGGCCGAATGCCCCCGGTCGACCCGTTAAGCGTGGATCTGAGTCCTGAGCGGTGTGTCTTCGTCGGGACAGTTGAGGCGAGCAGAGAAGAGGCCGACAACAAGGCGATACTCGATGCCCTAACCGAGGAGGGGCAGCAGTCTGACGTGATTGCGGAATCGATAAAAAGGCCAGCAGGCACAGTCCGAAAGCGGTTGGAGGCCCTGTACGCCAAAGAGCTGGTCAGGCGTGACGGGGAGGGCAAACGGGGCAACGCATTCGTGTATTCAAAAGTTTCTTTCCGCACGCAAAATCCCTTAGGTGCGGAAACGAAATTTGGGCTTGAAACCGACGACCAAGACGGATGGGCAAAGGCGCGATGAAGTACGTTGAGAACCTAATTGTTGAAGTCAAAGTCCTGGATGATGGCGCAGTCTTGGTGCGTCGCAAGGACCGAAAGCCGCTGACGGCCACGGATCACAAAGAGGCGCTGCGGTTGGCTGATAGCTCGCCAGGAATTACCGTCAATGACGTTTTGCGAGTTTTCCCCGGTGGAAAAGTGAGACAGTACGGGGACAACGAGCGGTGACGCAGCAGCCGGCGGTGGATGGATACGCGCCAAACTCGATGAGCCAACTCGGCACTAAAAAAATGAGGCGATCGGAATGAAAACAGTCGAACAATTCGAGAAAGCGAGTTATCTGAGCCGCCGTGCATCTGGGGCCTGTTACGACTACCCCACCGCGCTGTCTCAGTTAGCCGAGCACATGGACGTGCCCACGAAAGAGGTCTGGAGGATGATAGGGGCCGGAACCATAGTGAGGCGTCGAATCCATGATGGCACCGAATCGAAAGTCGTAATCATGAGCGAGGATGTTGTCGCGGCGATCAAGAAACTCGAAGCGACCAAGCGGCGGCAAGAGTTAAAGCTGGTCAAGAGATCGCGGCGCGTCGATACAGGATAGGTAAAGGAGTGAATGCAGGCATGGGCTTGGACAGCAACCTTAAATATTTTTCGCTGCTGGTGGCCTCCGTATATCTTCATGTGACGCCCCAAACCTTGAAGCGGTGGGTCCGAGCCGGTCAAATTGACGCGCGCCGAGTATTAGTGTCCGGGCGCTCTTACAAACTGGTTATCAGCGAAAAAGAAATCGCCCGGTATATCGATGAGAACTGGCCAACCCTTCACGATTTGGATCATCCGCCAAGAAGCCCGCGAGCAGCGCGAATCCAGCAAATTCGGAACGCGAACCGGGGTTACCTCGGAAAAGCAGCGGCGGCTAATGCTGCGCGACGATACGGAAAGTTGCGGTGATAACCTTGGCGGTGACTGTGATTCGAGTGAGAGTGAGTCTCTAGTAAACCGGATGGAAGAGTATTTGAAAATTGGCGAAGTGGCCGAACGGCTGAAGCTCTCGCCCAAGACCATCAAGAACAAGATGGGGGCGGGCATCTTCAAGCGCGGCGTTCATTACTTCAGCCCGCCAGGGCTAAGGCCGCGTTTCAAGTGGTCCGCCGTAGTTGCGTGGCTCGAACAATCGCAGGAACCGGGAAGCGAAAGCGATGACGATTCAATCCCGATGCCGCGAAGCTATCGGTTTAGAAAACCTTGCAACGGAAAAGTTAGCGTTGCCTCTTGATAGGCCGAAGCAATGAGTTTATATGAAACGTATAGTGATGGTCGGCAAAGAGCTAAGAGCAATCAGAGCGCGGTTGAGGCTTACTCAGGTAGAGCTTGCCGAACTTGTTGGCGTTGCCTCCAATACAGTCGCACGTTGGGAGCGAGATGAAATGGCGATGAGAGAGCGGAAGGCGAGATTGATTCAAGGAATCTATGCCGCCGGGAAAAAGCGCGGGAAGGAAAAACGCTAATGGCCTGCAAAGTGAAAGTGAATCGACACGGCAATTTAGCGTTTCGCTTTTACTGGAACGGGCGGGAATTCTGGCAAGGAACGGACTGGAAAGATACGCCGAAGAATCGAACCAAGGCCGAAGGTAAAGCCGTAGAAATCACCGAAGAGATCAAAGGCGGGGCGTTTTCCTATCTCAAGTGGTTTCCCAATGGGAACAAGGCCGATGACTTTAGGCCGAAAAACGAAAACCAAATCAAACCGGAGAACGTGACCGTTGGCGCTTTCTATCGGGAGTGGATCGAGCGCAGGAAACCGCCTTTTGTGCGGCCTGGCCTGCACTACGATTACACCCGGCAGTTTCGCCGTTACATACTGCCGAAGTTCGACGAGATGCCCATTGTCGAGGTCACGTTGCCAGTAGTAGAGGCTTTCCGCTCCTACTTGAACCAAGACATGGCCTTGAGTCTGAAATCGTGCAGAAACATTACTGACGGCACTTTTAGGGCCATGATGAGAGATGCCCGGAAGCATGGCATCGGTGAGAAGGATCATTTCGCGGATTTGGAGTGGCCGAGGATCGCTTCGCCAAAGCCGGACCCGTTTACCGCCGACGAGCGCGACGTGATCTTGAACCACTTCAAAGCGAAGCACGGTTTCTATTACCCGTTCGTAGCCATCCTGTTTGGAACCGGCGCGAGACCGAGCGAGATCATCGCCTTGCGCTGGGGCGACGTAGATATAAAGTCGGCGGTCATGTCCATATCGAAATCGCGCTACCGGGATACCGACAGCCCGACAAAAACTGTTGCCAGTGAACGGGAAATTACGATGGGTGAACCGGTTGTCTCGGCGCTGAGGCTGATCAAGCCGTTGCATGTCACCGAGAAAGACTTCGTACTCAAAAACCAAGAGGGCAACCCGATCAACGAGGACAAGTGGCGGGGCAAATACTGGTACCGGGCGTTGAGAGCCTGCGGGGTCCGAGCACGGAAGTTCTACGCGACACGCCACACCTTCATTTCGGACGCGCTATCGCATGGGGTCAATATCAAGTGGCTGGCCGAGTATTGCGGCACGTCTGTGGCGATGATTGAAAAGCACTATGGACGGTACGTTAAAAGCGATTCCAGGGAGCAGTTAGAGCGCCTTTTCGGGGCCAAAACCGAAACCTTTCCCGAAACCTTACGCACCGGTACCGATGATACAGAGTCCAAGTTGATTGAACCCGAGTCCGAAGTGATTGAAAAGGTGGATGAAAACAAGTGGCAGAGAGATGAAGTTAAATGGTCGGGGCGAGTGGATTTGAACCACCGACTTCACGGTCCCGAACCGTGCGCTCTACCAAGCTGAGCCACGCCCCGACCCGCACAACGTACCACACCGAGACGAGAAAACAAGTTGCTTGTCGCGGCTCGCCGAGCGAAAAGAACGAAGATCGAGGATGGAGGATCGAAGATCGCGAAACTCGATCCTCCATCTTCTATCCTCCATCCTCCATTAGCATCCCGACTGCCTTGCGCATGCGACCGATGGTTTCGGCGTAATCCTGTGTTTTGAAGATACCGGAACCGGAGACAATGACGTCGGCGCCGGCGCGCACGACGCGCTCGATGTTGTCGGCCTTGATCCCGCCGTCCACTTCGACGAATATCGAGAGCTTTCGCCGGTCGATGAGTTTTCTGACCTCTTCGATCTTCGACAAGACGTCGGGAATGAATGCCTGGCCGCCGAAACCTGGGAACACGGTCATCATGAGAATCATGTCGATATCCGCGAAGCAGGCCTCGACTCTACTGAGTGGAACATCGGGGTTGACCGCAATCGATGCCTTGGCGCCCAGGTCGCGGATCTTTCGCAGCGTCGCGTTCGGATTGGCGCAAGTCTCCGGGTGGATGGAAACCCAGTCGGCGCCCGCCTTGATAAATTCAGGCGCGTACTTGTCGGGATCGGTGATCATCAAGTGAACATCAACGGGAATCTTGGTGACTTTGCGCACCCATTCCACGACCACTGGGCCGATGGTAATGTTGGGCACGAAATGGCCGTCCATAACATCGACGTGGAGCCAGTCCGCGCCGGCCGCTTCGACGGCCTGGATCTCATCCTTGAGCCGGCTGAAATCAGCGGAGAGTATCGACGGAGCGATTTTCATTTGAACCCTTCAAGCGACCTTTCTCATGCGCACGGCGAAAAACCCGTCGGTGTTGTGACGATGGGGTAAGGCCAACAAGTAGCTCCCCTGCACCATCGGTTTCGCCTGTTCGGGAAGATATCCTGCCGCATTCTCCAACTCAAACTCCCGATGAGCCTTGAGAAAACTCTCGACGACCTGTTCGTTCTCGTCCCGCGTCAACGTACAGGTGGAATACACTAACACTCCGCCCGGCCTGAGGCATGGAACGACGCGATCAAGGATTTTCTTCTGTAAACGGCTTAGCCGCTCGATGTCGCTTGGGTTGCGATGCCATTTGATCTCCGGATGGGAGCGCAGCGTGCCCAAACCGCTGCAAGGCGCATCGACGAGAACTCGGTCGAAATACCCAACGTATGATCCAGCAAATTCGCGGCTCGCGTCGGAGCGTAGCGGGCGGATCGATGTGAGGCCGAGCCGAGTGGCGTTATCGCGAATTTTCTCGATACCCCTCGCGGAAATATCTAATGCCGTCACCTCACCAACGTTGTTCATAAGCTCGGCGATGTGCGTGGTCTTGCCGCCGGGAGCTGCGCAGGCGTCGAGCACGCGCTCCTCGGGTTGAGGTGCTAAGAGATACGCCACCAACTGGGAAGCCTCGCCTTGGACCTGAAAAAGCCCTTGGTGGAATCCTGGTAGCCCGTCGACAGTCGAACCTGACTGCATCCAGACCCCTTCAGGTGACCATTGGGTGGCAACGGCCGTGACGCCGTTTCTTTCGAGCAAATCCAGCAATGCTCGGCGGTCGCTTTTCAGAGTATTCACGCGCAGCACCAGCGGCGATCGTTCGTTGTTTGCGCGCATCAGCGCTTTCCCGTCTTCAAGACTAAAATATTCGAGCCAGCTTCCCACCAGCCATTCAGGATGCGAGTACTCGACCGCCAGGACGGTAATTGAGTCATCGGTTGCTTGCGGCGTTGCGGTCTCGTTATTACGCCTAAGAAAGTTCCGCAGCGCTCCGTTGACGAATCCAGCGACTTTGCCGCCTTTGTGTTTTTTCGCGATTTGAACGGCCTCGTTGACAGCGGCGTAGTCGGGAATCTTATCGAGAAAGTGCAGCTGATACAGAGTCACCCGCAGTAGGTTTCTAATGAAGGGATCCGTTTTTGCCAAGGGGCGACGGAGGTGATGGCTCAACTGTGCGTCGATGGCACCGCGCCAGCGAAGCGTTCCGTAGACGAGTTCCGTAAGCAATGCCCGGTCTCGCTCTTGGAGTCTTTGAGTTTTTGTCCTGTGATCGAGAAGAATGTCGGCGTAAGCTTTTTGGATATCGACCTTGAGCAGGATCTCACTGGCAAGCCGGCGAACGCTGGTTTCCCCGTTAGAAGCGGTCACCGGATCTAATCCTTCCGCCTTTGAGGAACTCTGCGCCCGGTAGCCGTCTCTTGTTTTCTAGTTGGATTTCCTCAAGGCCGATAATGCCGGCGCCGGTCGCGACCCAAAAACCGCCAACATCGGCGCGCACGACTTCGCCCGGATTTCCTTTGCCATCAGCCGGGAGCACCGTCGCGCGATGAACCTTGAGCAATTTATTCCCAATATGGGTGTAGGCCCCAGGCCATGGGTCAAGGCCCCGCACACGCCGTTCGATCGCCAGGGCGGATTGGTTCCAGTCGATGCGACCATCTTCTTTTTCTAGCATCGGCGCAATCGTCACCGCGCTTTCATCTTGCTCCCGTGGCTGTAACGCGCCTTCTTTGAGTTGGCGCAGGGTTTCCATGAGTAATCGGGCGCCGACGGGGGTTAGCCTAGCTTGCAAGGAGCCCGATGTCTCGTCAGCAGTCACCGCCAGGGTTTCCTGCAGGTAGACGGGGCCGGCGTCCATTTTTTCGACCAACCGCATGGTCGTGACTCCCGCTATCGACTCTCCGTTGATGATCGTCCAGGCGGCCGGGGCCGCGCCGCGGTACTTAGGTAAAAGCGAATAGTGTACGTTTAGGCAACCGCGCGGCGCTAATTCGAGAATTGCTTTCGGTAAAATCCGGCCGTAGGCCACCACCACGACGATCTCGGGGCGCCAATTCCTGAGAGTTTCCAGAAATTCCGGAGCGCGGATTTTTTCCGGCGCGACGACGGGAATACCGTGACTCTCCGCGATTTTGCGCACTGGTGACGGAGCGGTTTTCTGCCCCCGGCCCGTCGGCCGATCGGGCTGGGTCACAACCCCGACAATCCGATCCGGTCCCTGAAGCAATTGCTCCAGCGTCGCGGCAGCAGTTGCCGGCGTGCCCATAAAAACAATCGGCCAGGTCTGGGGCATGGGTTAGATGTCGACTCCCGGAACAGGTAACGATGCTGCCGATCGCAGCCGTTTTAGTCCTAAATCAGGACGCGCGCGTTATCAGCCGGAGGCACGACGCCCGTGCGCAGCATTTTCTTGCGCCGCCGCGTATAAAGGTCCCGTTTCAGGCGGCTGATGCGATCGATGAAGAGTTTACCGTCGATATGATCGATCTCGTGTTGCAAGGCAACGGCGAAAAGTCCGTCGGCCTCGATCTTAATTTCTTTTTCGTTTTCGTCGAAGGCGGTGACCTCGACCTGTGCCGCCCGGCGCACTTCTGCGGTAAAATCGACGACGCTTAAGCAGCCCTCCTCCCAGATGACTTTCCCCTCGGCGCGGGTAATGACGGGGTTAATGAGTTTGTAGACTCGCTTGTGTGGGTTTTCGTGGTTGACGTCCAAAACGATGACGCGCTGCGAGATGCCCACTTGCGGCGCGGCGAGTCCGATGCCGGGCGCGGCGTACATCGTGTCGAGCATGTCATTCAGCAACCTCACCGTGTCGCCCGTGATATTCTTCACCGGGGAAGCCACGCGGCTCAGTACAGGCTCCGGGTATTTTAAGATTTCCAAAATCGCCATGATTTCAAATTTTCATAACATACTGAAGGGATCGACATCAATGTGAAGTCGGGCTTTGCCGGAACGGGGCAATAATTCCCGAGCGATGTTGGCGAATTCCAACAGAGCGGAAATCTTTTTGCCTTTGATCAGGAGTAGCCAACGATAACGGCCGCGCAGTTTCGCGATCGGCGCCGGCGCCGGTCCCAGTATTTCGATCTGGTCCCGGTATTTTGAGTTTGCTCCGTGCCGCTCGCGCAAGATCTCCGCGAGTTTCTTGGCCTTGGATTCGACATCGGCGACTTTCGGCCCGTCGATACAAAAACTCACCAAACGGCTGAAGGGCGGATAATTCAAGGCGCGCCGGAACTCCATTTCCAACTTAAAAAAGCCCTTATAGTCGTGGCTGACCAGGTATTGAAAAACATAATGGTCCGGCGCGTAAGTTTGGACAATGACATGGCCGGGGTCGTCGCCGCGGCCGGACCGCCCGGCCACTTGATTCAACAGTTGAAAGGTTCGCTCGGTGGCGCGAAAGTCCGGCAAGTTCAACGACAGATCGGCGAGCAAGGCCCCTACCAGGGTCACTCCGCCGACGTCGTGGCCTTTGGTGATTATCTGCGTGCCCACCAAAATATCGATCTCCCCGTTTTCCCAGCTGCGGATCAATTTCTCCTGGACTCCTTTTTTGCCAGTCGTGTCCCGATCCATGCGCGCGACGCGCGCCCCGGTGACGATACGCTGTAAACTTTGTTCGATTTGCTCGGTTCCCACTCCCACCTCGCGGAGTGTCGCCTTGCTACACTCCGGACAGGAGTCCGTAATCGGCCTGCGGTAATCGCAGTGATGGCAACAGAGGCTTCCGCGCTTGAGGTGCAAGGTCAATGTCACGCTGCAATGGGAGCAGCGAATGACATGACCGCAGAGATTGCACTGAAGGAAATTGGAAAACCCTCGACGGTTGAGAAAAATCAAACTCTGGCGCGCTCTTTGATAATTCTCGATTAACGCTTTGACGAGCCGCTTGGAAACAAGCGGATGGCCGTCACCCTTCCCCGCGTGGGAAGCTGCCGGATCTGATTTTCGTTGTGCAAATTCCGCTCTGAGATCGACGATATCGATTTGCGGCAGGGGCCGTTGGTAAATCCGCCTGGTGATTTCAAGAAGGCGATAGCGCCCCCGAAGACAGTTTTCATAACTCTCGATAGCCGGAGTAGCTGACCCGAGGATTACCGGGCAACCGGTCAATTTGCCGCGTACCACCGCCACGTCCCGTCCGTTGTATCGGACGCCCTCTTCTTGCTTGTACGAAGGATCATGCTCTTCGTCTACGACGATCAAACCGAGGTCGGGTAGCGGCGCGAAGACCGCCGAGCGCGCGCCGACCACGACATCGACGTCGCCGCGGGCGATGTTCCACCAGTTAGACCAGCGCTCCGCACCGCCCAGCGCGCTGTGTAGCACCCCGACCCGCCCGGGGAATCGAGCGCCAAGACGGTCGATGAGTTGCGGCGTCAACGAGATTTCCGGTATCAGAATTAGACTACGACGACCCGATTCGCGAACTTGCTCCATGGCGCGAAGGTAGACTTCCGTCTTGCCGCTGCCGGTGACGCCATGCAGGAGAAACGTTTCAAACCCCCCGTGGCTAAGGCGATTGGCAATTGCGCTAAGCGCAATTTCTTGCTCAGACGTGAGCGCAAATCGCGCCGCACCGTCGGGGTGCGCCGGCTCGGTCGCTAGAGTCACTTCTTTCGATCGGCTGCGCCGGCCCGGCATGCTTTCGCGGATTTCGATGGCGCCCGAGGATTCGAGCCGCCGCAGCGCGCGGTCAATGCCGTCGCCGGGAAATTTTCGCATCAAGGTTTCGAAGCTCATGCCCCGGCTGTTTCCTCTGAGCGATTCAAAAACCTTTTCATCCGACATTTGACTGAAAGAAAATGCCCCGGCGCGCGCGAAAACCGTTCGTTTGCTTTGTGGCCGCAAACTTGACGGCAAGATCGTCGTTAACACCTCACCCAGCGTCGCGACGTAATATTGCGAGATCCACCGAGCGAGCTGGAGCAACTTGGAGTCGAGAATCGGCCGCTCGTCCAGAATCGCTTCGATTTCTTTGATCTCAGTCAGAGAAGTGGTCCCGAGCAACTCGATGACAACGCCGATGACCTTGCGTCTTCCCAGTGGAATCCATACCCGTGTGCCCACGGAAATCCGTTGCCGAGCGCTTCGTGGCACGGCGTACGTCAGGGGCTGTTTTAATGGCGAGGGGATCACAACGCGGGCAAATTTTGTCGCCTCACTGAGCATGGGATTTTCTTAACGGTCGGTCGCGCTAAAAGCAATCTGAGGACGGGACCTATTTGTCCAAAAATTGTCAAAGCCGCCGAGAACCGTTCCGAACTGGCGGATAACTCGTGAAACCGTCCAAATCCTCATGTTTTCGTTACCCCATAAAAGCTTATCTTTTTAGCTGGTTATATGAAAATGGCGTACTTGGCAGGAAGTTTGCTCATTGAGCATGAATAGACATATAATTATGCATAACAATAGTTAATTTTGGTTGACTTAGGGGTCGCGGTTGGCTACAAAATATATCCCTTGTTCCACCGAAAACCGGCTGAGAAGGTGACGCCTCAATGAATCAAACAAACAACGTCAAGCAAATCCGTGAGGAGAAAATGTTGAGCAAATCTGAGCTTGCACGAATGGCCGGAATTTCTCCTCTAACCTTGGATCGCATTGAAAAAGGAAAAGATTGCAGAATGGCAACCAAGAGAAAAATTTTGCTGGCCTTGGGTCTTAAGATTCAACAAAGGGAACGAGTCTTCAAACAGTAATAATAATGTTTGAATTCCTGAAAAAAGTAAATCTCAGCCTGCCGCTTTCTTTCGGGCGGCAAGATGGGTTCGTCGCGCTCGACATCGGTTCCAGTTCGATCAAGTTGGTTGAAACCGTGATCGAGAAGTCCGCCTACCGCGTGGTCCATCTGGGAGTCCTACCTCTGCCCGCAAAGGCGATTCAAAACAACTTGGTAGTCGATCAGGCGCCGGTGGTCGAAACTATTCGGAAACTAATTCAAGAAAATGGCGTCAAGTCGACCAAAGTCATATCCGCGGTCCCCGGACGAGCCGTCATCATGAAAAAAATCCAGATGCCGATGCAGGAGGAAAACGAGCTCGAAGCGAATATTGAATTCGAAGCCAATTCAGTGATTCCCGAAAATCTTGAAAACGTCAATCTTGACTATCAAATCCTCAATGTCACCGAAGGTGGCAAAAAGTTAGAAGTTCTTTTGGTTGCCGTCAAGAAAGAAATTGTCAATAGCTACACCGATGTCATTCAAAAAGCCGCCCTGACACCGACGATTATGGATGTGGACTATTTCGCGTTGGAGAACATGTACGAGGCCAATTACGATACCAAGGCAGGAGATGGAGTGATCGGGTTGATCCATGTCGGAGCCCGGTATACGAGTATTACATTATTGCATAAAGGCATTTCCATTTTTACAGGCGATTTGCCGATGGGGGGGGAGGAATTTACCGACAACCTCAAAAGAGAACTTAATATCTCGGAGGAGGATGCCGAGCGATTCAAGCTTACGGGTGTTCTCGAAGATCACAAAGGGTTGGATTTGGCAACAACGCTGCGCCCGACAGCTGAAAATTTGACCCAGGAAATCCGCAGGACGGTAAGCCTCTACGGCGCAGTTCCCTTCGAAGAGAGCGAAGGTCTTAAGACAATTTACTTAAGCGGGGGAAGCGCCGGGTTACCCGGACTCTGCGAATTACTGCAGGAACGAATGGGTGTGCCGGTTAAACTGGCTGAACCCTTTCGCAGTTTTTCTCTGGGCAGAAGTGTCGGTCTAGCGAACATAGTAGAATTGGCGCCTTTGTTTGCCGTAGGCGCGGGCCTATCGATTCGGAGGCCGGGCGATAAATGATTCGGGTCAATCTGCTCCCAGTAAAGGAACTCAAGGCGGAGAGCAGCCGGCGCCTCGACTTGAACATCGGCGGCCTAACGCTAGGTTTGACGGCACTCATTTTAGTTGGCGTTTATTTCTACCAGTCATACCGAAGGTCGAATCTGGGGAGCGAACTCGCCGGGCTACACAAGGAGATCGATGCGCTGAATGTTAAAGTCAAAGAAATCGGCGACCTGCAACTCAAGATCAAAGATTTCGCAAGTAAACACAAGGTCATCGATGATCTGAATCAGAAAAAAACCGGCCCGGTGAAAGTTATGGAAAGCCTTTCTGCCGCAACGCCGCCGACTTTGTGGCTGACTGAGTTTAAGGAAACGAACGGTAGTTCGGACATAAAGGGCTTGGCTCACGACAATCAGACCGTTGCCGATTTTTTAAACACCCTTGCCACATCCGGTCAGTTCAAAGATGTCGAGTTGATCGAATCGATTCAGGCTGACGAAAAAAGCGGTCCATATAAAAAGTTCGCTATCAGAGCGAGAGTGTTATATCGTGCTCCGGCTTCGGTGCAGGACGCGAAGAGCGACGCCAAGGTTGCGCCGAAGGAAAGGAAATAGGGTTTGAACGATTTTCTGAACCAAATCCTCGATCGACCGCAGTGGCAGAAGATCGCGATCCTCTCAACCGTCGTGATTCTTCTCCTTGCCGCTTATTATTCGTTGCTTCACGAGCCAAGGAATGCGGAGATTGTGAAACTCATGGAAAGCGTTGATGTCGCGCGCAACGACAAAACGATGAAGCAGCGAACGGCGGCCAATCTGCCCAAGCTCCAAACGGAGCTTAAGCAATTAGAGATTCGACTCAAAGAAGCCATCGAGCAGCTCCCCAACAAGAAAGAAGTCGCAGAGCTTTTGCGCAGCATCTCGACCAAGGC
>Ga0326597_10008808_pt1 | contig 13569 bp, 12 predicted proteins | sample RVTome_12_FD_203789 | JGI IMG/M metagenome (GOLD analysis project Ga0326597, IMG submission 203789) | Soil microbial communities from uranium-contaminated site in the Upper Colorado River Basin, Wyoming, United States - RVT100D185 | ecosystem: Environmental > Terrestrial > Soil > Contaminated >... | reverse complement strand
CACGCGTACGATGCTGTCGCTGCCGCATACCGGGCACGCGAGAAGCTTCGCGCCCAACTGGCGGTCGAAGTCCTCGCCCGAGGCAAACCACCCCTCGAAACGGTGTTTCCTGTCGCAACTTAAGTCAAAAACAATCACAGTGTGTCTTCTCGTTTCCCGTCCGGCGGCCTGCAGTAACGGCTGGCAGCCGTAATACGTTCACGTGGTGGGCGAGACCGGATTCGAACCGGCATGGCTTGCGCCGAGGCATTTTAAGTGCCTTGTGTATCCCAATTCCACCACTCGCCCGCGATTCTAAATCCTCGTAGATTTTAGTAGCCAGCTTCTGACGGTATACGTCGAAATATTCTTCTCCCTGGCGTAAGCCGCCATATTACCGCAGCGTTTGATCCCTGCCCTCACCTCGTCCGCGGAGGGGATATGAGGATACTTGGTGTTTTTCCCGCGATAGGTTGGCGTGAGGGCATGGCAATTAGGGCAAATCATGCGCAAGTTGTCGAGCTCGTTGTTCGTCTTGTCGCCGTCAACGTGGTCCAGTTCCAGCGGCATTGGGCTGCCCAGCCATTCTCTGCCGCCACAACTCGAGCAAATCGGCTGAAGTACGCCCTCGCGAAGCAACCGTTTCCTCAGCTTGTTGCTCTGGTAGAAGGCACCACTGCGCAGAATGCTTTCCAAGGATCGGCGCGGCGCGTGCGGGTTGGTTTTGCCGCGCAAGTGTGCCTGCCCGGTCCAGTGCTGCGTATCGAGCTTGAGCGTCTTGATGATTGCCTTAACTTGTTCGTAATTCCCGCCCGCAGCCCGCAATCCCAATCGACGCAGCACTTGCGCCATGCTGGTTGATTCGGCGACAGAAGCGATCAAGTTCACGTCTGTCCAGCTACGGCGCCTTCCCCGCATGAGTATTCGGGTATCTGTTGATTGTGTTAGTCGAAGGAATTATAGCAGACGAGTTGGATTGTTGATTAGTAGCCTCTTCCATTATCACTAACGTCGAGTAAACGGAGGAGCTTGAGCGCGCGGTGGGTGCATAGCGAACGGGCAGGAACGATGCTGCCGATTCCCGATTGCCGGTGATCACGAGTATCTCCAGCTTTGTGGCTGTCGGCTCTAAGGAGGCCGTAACGGCAACGCCACCAGTAGCGACAGCGGCGTCAGTCGTCACTCGTCGTCACCCCTTCGCTGTATTGGCGTCAGGACAATCGGGTACCAGGTGAAATCCCGTTCGAGAATATATTGGAATTGCGCAAACGGGAAGCTCGCGAAACAGGGGATGACTATCGCGCTTTTCGAATCAAGTATGGACAGAAGCTGAAGGAGTGTGCTGTCGAGATCGCGACGAAGGCGAAGACGCAAGGCGACAGAAGAGAAATTGAGCGGCAGTTCGCAGTGGCGCTGAAGGATGATCTCTCTTCGCTCAAGGCGGGGCTGGGAATTGCGAGGCGAAATATCCTGCTTTCGAAGGAACTACTTACGGCAGTTGCCGATCTTCTCCGCCCACCAGCGCAGCACGGTCATCCGGTTCTTGAACGTGCCTACGGAAATTCCTTCCGCCTTCCAGCGCGCGACCAGCGCCTCGACGTGCTTGGGCTTGAGGCTGTCGGCCCGCATGTGCCGGAAACCCATTTCGTGCAACTGGTTGGCGATCAGCGTCAGGATGCGCTCGCGCGCATTTTGGGTGGCGTAGCTGCCGTCGCGGTTTCGCTGGCAGAGCTGCTTCAGTTCGTAGTTCAAGTCTCGCATCGGTCCTTCTCCATTTTTCCGTTTCGTTACCTTTTCCCTTTCGGGGTTGCCGTTGCCTTCATGGTGTGTGCTGCCTGTCCGGTTAGTGTTTGTATCCGTCCTGCCGGCCTAAGCGCGGCGGGAACTCAGAGGGATTCGGGACACCACTCCCGTGTTGTGCCGTTTCTTTTCCTGCTTGCCACCGCGGCACGCGGTATCGGCGTCGAGGTCGCGCCCTTGCGGGAGCGATCCGTCGAGATGAGCCAACGATCCCGGCTCGGGGGAGCGCCATTGCGGCGCGATTGGGACTGCCCGCGGGAACGGGCATTGGGACAGACCGCATTGCACGGCCGTTTGCGGATGATGGCTGCAGAAAGCCCCATCACTCGCTCGCGTCATCTGCGCCAGGAGGGCGCAACCCTTTGACGCGCGAGAGGTTATGCGCGTCGTCACTAGCAGCTCGCGCTGTCCAGTGACGACGCGTTCGCTGGCGCAGAGCGCCGCGTATTGCATCGTCGTAGTCGCGCACGATCGTCTCGGCCTGCGGCAGAGAAGCTGCGTACTGGATCAAGGCGCTCGCCACCAGCGCGACATCCAGGCGGAACCCGCCCAGCACGCGCCGGCAACGGCGCCGCAGTTGCAGCAGTGCCGCTTTCGCTTCCTCGCTCACGGGTACCTTCGGCAGATCGCCTTCGCGTTCCACGTACATCAGTTGTCCTTGCTTCACGACGTAGAGGTCGCCCTCTTGCAGCATTGCGGTCTTCTCGTTCACGGTCGGTTCTCCTTTCGAGGTGTTGCAAAATCGAACTGCGAAATCGCATTGCGATATCCGATAGCGATCGACCGCACTTTGGTTGCCACGGACGCACGTCGTCCGCGACCGCCGGTTGCGCTCCGGCGCAGAGCTCGGGCGGGTTCGCGAAAACGCGAACACACAGCCGCCCGACAGGGCTTCGGTCGGATATACCGAGAGGCGAACGTCAGTCGTACCGAATCGCGGCCTGCCAGCCAAACAGCCAGCAAACAGCGCCGGGCGCGAGCTGCGCTCGAGGGATGATGCGGATTACCGCATCATGGGTGCCGCTGGCGCCGCGCGATTACTGCCGCGGCTCCAAGCGGTGTGAGGAGTGAAGCACGGTAGCGGGCGGAAACGAATTCCCCGCCACGTCTCTCGTGCAACGTGTTGCCGCCGAAGTTTCCGGCGGACTGACATCAATCAACTACTGGGTAGGCCTAAGACGCTTGAGGGCGCGTCGCCCGTTTCCGGGCTGGCCTGCCTTTTGTTCCCGACCTTGCGGTCCGCGCGGTCGCGGTCGGCATTACCGACCCGAAGGGATTCGCCGCGCATCCGTTTCCTGCTTAGGGCGATGCGTAACGGGCATCAGTCGGGCTGACACAGCCAGCGATATTACGATCAAATCTATGCCGTCACTTTTTCGAAGTCAAGACCGCCGTAGGCGGATCATGCCTGGTCAGCCGCGTGCACCTTCTCCTCTTGCACCTTAAGGTGAATGAACGTGAACTGGTGAGCAATCCGACAAGCGAGCGACGTTTCACTGCTGTGATGGAACTGAGGCGTATCAAGTTGTGCACCGTATCGCTGCTTGAGATTGGTGACTATGAAATCGGGCTCAATCAATTTCGCGACGGCGTCGTACGACCCGCGATCGAAATCTGCTCGATGGGGCAATCCGCTTTCCATTCCCCATGCGTACCCCACGAAGCTTTCGAGGAAATTATCCACCGCGGCCGGGTTTGCCTGAAAGCACGACCGCAAGTGTGCTTGGACTGCTGATCCATCGCTGTGTTTATTCCAGAGCCAGTACAGAGCTGGAGCGTCTGCACCAAAACCCTGATACAGAGGGGATTCAAGCGCTTGCGAGCGAATCCGGCTGGCCAACGTATTCGCGACTCTGCCCTCCGCCTCGACCGCGATGATTCGATCGGCTTCTGGCTGCCCCGCATCATGACGGACCCACCGCAAGCACTCGAACGCGAACGGCAGCCCCTGGGCTTGTTGAAAGATCTCGTCCGCCGCTGCTTCTCGCTCCGGTCCGGAAGGTATACGCCTCAAAAGCTGAGCCACCAAGATCGCAGACTGTCTAAACGTCAAGTCCGACGTGAACATACCCCGTTCCCGCGGCAGCAGCGCGCCGTTCCGTGCCACCGCCGATGCCAGTCGCTGTGCACTGGCGGGCTGGATCTCATTCTCGCGATTCCGCAGTTTCCTAACAAGCTGCGGCATTGCAGCGCGCTCCGCGAAACCCTTGAGAACCCCATCTGCGATCTCTGGACTAATGCTCGCGAACTGCTCTGTTAGCCGGGTAACCTCAGTGTCCGAGACATCTCCTGGCGGAACACTGTAGGTAAAATAGCGCTTGAAGTATTGCTCAGAGCAGATACGTTGCTCCCGTGCCCATTGCTTATCCCACTCCGGCCCGTATCCCATGTTCCCGAGGCGAGGAAATAAGACCTCAAGCAGGCGCTTTCGAACCTGATCCTTGTCTCGTACCCCGATCCCCTCCAGCGCTTCGTCGATCACACCTCCGACGCGTTGTCGCCGAGCCTCGCGCTGCTGGTGATTGTCACCTGCGCCCTTAAGGAAGTACTCAGGATTATCCCGAATTGCCCTGTAGAGCTTTGGATAGAAAGTGCGAACTCCCTCGAGGAGCATGAGATCGACGGGATGCACTTCGCCCTTGAGAAGAGGAAGGGCGAATGTAATCGCATTCACGTAAAGCTTTGCGTGTCGTGGCGTTCCAAGCTGCGGCTCGAGCCCATCGACGAAATGGCGCACGAACGCGTCCATCTGCTCCTGAGATAACGTGATACCACTTCCTGAAACCGCCGCATCGACTCCCTCAAATGTCACGGTCCGAAGCGCCATTTCGTCGGGAGGCGGAAGGTGCAGCGGAACCTGTATGATCTTTTCGAGGAAGGCGCGTCCAGCTCCAATACCACCCTGTCCGTATTTCTCGCCAATCGCCGCCGCGACGATCTCATCATCGAATGACAGGACGCAACTCGTGTGATTGAAGCCCGCGGAAAGCTTCACAAGTTTGAAAATCCCCTGAGTTTCAGCTCGATCCAGGCGGTCGATATCGTCGATCAGTACGACTACTCGCCTCCCGCTCTCCTCAAGAAATTGCTCAACGCGACTTCGGAGCTCGTCAATCTCGACGGTTGAGAGGGCCTCACCCAGACCCTTCACCGCCTCACCCGCCTTTATCTGGACTACTCCTCCGATGGAGATCGACGCCACAGATAAAAGCATGCCGTAGCGCTTGAGTAGATTCCCGAGCTCTTCATGCTTTCTTGGAAGAGCCTTGCCAAGTGCCTCCGCGAGTGTCGCGAAGAATCCGCGGAGCAGGAGTTCCTCGGACTGAAAAAGCCATGGATTGAAACGGACAACGACCACGTGCCCATGCTCTGCAAGTGCCTCCTCCATCAGATGAAGCGTCGACGTCTTTCCATCACCCCACGGACCATACAAGCCAACGACTAGGCTCGCCGGATCTCTCCTTGTGGCAAACGTGTCTGCGATTCGCTTAGCAAATGGCCAACGGTTGAATCGATCCTCCGTCTTTGAACGAATCGGTTGATCTGATGAGTAATTGTGAGCAGTGCTGCCGCTCAGTTCCGGCTGCGGCATGGCCTTGTTAGGCGGCGGCCCCCTATCGGGCGGCGAGGACAGAAATTCCGCCGGCCTGTTTTTGAACTGCGCTACAAGTTTCTCCATCCAGTTTTTCACGTTTACGAACGCCTCTCTTGCAGGCAAATCGCTTCGCAATTGGATTTCAAAATCAAGAGAATTGCCCTACGGCTACGGCGACACACACAGCTCGCGTACGAGGTGCCGCACCCCGAGAGAGCACGCCAACCCCTTACACTCGTAACGATTCGTCCCCCCTACTCCACCATGAGCAGCTTGCATGGGCTAGGATCGACATTGATTAAAAGCGCGCGCGCCATTGAGGCGTACGACGCGATGGCTTGACCCGGAGCCAACGAGGGCAATTGTTTCCAAAGCCCCTCGCTAATGCCGCCGATCGACTTGCGTAGCCTGCCGACGACATTGGAATCACCGATCTTGTGGATCATCCAATTGTTGATCAGTGCCAGCACCTCGTCAGGCAGGTGCTGCGGAAGCTGCGAGACGAACACAAGTCCGAGCCACCGCTTTCTGCCCCGCCTAGCGATGCGGGCAACCTGCGCAAAGACGTTTTGCATCCGGGATATTCGTTCTGCCGAAAGAAACTCGTGAGCTTCCTCGATAAAGATGAGGACGGGCGTGGGCGGTTCCTTCGCTTTGACCGCTTTTTCGTAGTTGACTTCCTGCTGGAGCTGTACCCCTCGCAGCAATTCTGCGATGACGAGGTTGTTGATGATCGTCGAATCTGAATCACTGAGATCAATTATGTTCACTCTGCCGGGTTTCAGCATCTCCTCGTAGTTCGCCGCCGGAACGCCGGCAACGTCAAAGATGTTCAGACGCCTCATGCGCCCTAGCTTTCCCAGGAGTGCTCGCCAGCTCGGAACCGAACCGGGGAGATTTCCAGAGCCGATAAGCTGTTTGATCATGCTTCTATTCTTTGTCTCCCGAAACTCGGCGGTTGCGAGGTACGGATCGTCGGGGCTATCGTCCTTGATAGCAGCAATCTGCCAGACCACATCGTGAAGATGCGTCAGCTTCATATTGGGATGGCCGCTCTCGAACTCGTCTAGCTCCATCTGGCGCTTCTTGTCCTGGTCCGTAATGGGCCAGATCTTTACGCGCTCGAGAGCGAGCTTGGTAATGTCATAGGCCTTGAAGAAGCGCTCTGCCTGTGCGTCGGTCAAGTCCAGCAGTTCCTGCAGCGCATATGGCGAGAGTTGATCGAACCGCAGGGTGAACTGTTTGTTGTCTGGATGATTGAGATTGGCAGCATCCTTGCCAGCAAGTCGGTAGACATGGGTATCGGTGATACCGCGAGCAGCCATGTTGGAGCGCTTGAGCGCCGCCATCATGTGCTGATCTGTTGTGGGTTCGTTTGCCGCACAGTACTCGCCTTCGGTGTCGAAAAGGATGACAGCGGCTTTCGACTCCTGAAGCTTAGCGATCATCCCCGACACCGTTGTGGATTTTCCGCCCCCGGTCGTGCCAATAATGCCCATATGACGGGGCAGGACGCTTTTGCTGTGCGACGGCACAGAAACCGACAGGTCGTCAAATCCATCGGCCATTCCGAGCCGGAGGTCTCCGTTGAGGCGAAGGACGTGAGAGGTTTCGGCGGAATCCAATGGATACACGGCGCTGTTCGGCCTCGGACGCCGGCGGGGCGGGACGACGGCACCGTCCTTGAGACGTTCGCCGATAATTTCTACCTGAGCGCGACCATGGTAGCGAGGCATGAGCATGCGCCCGTGAACGGCGCTAATCACGATAGGGGTTGCATCGGCCCGGAGGCCATCCGGCTCAGCAAAAGGACCCATGGCCACAGCGCCGAGATACGTCCGGCTGTCGAGTTTACTTTCGATACGGACCAGTGCTTGGCTCGGCAGAAGGTGAACATTTTCCTTCGGCAGCAACACAGTAACGGTACCGTCTTCACTGTTTGGAAGGTCGAACATTGTCGCACCGATACGGCCATCGTTTGCCTCGGACTGCTCCAACGGTGTGAGCCCAGCATTCGCGGCGTCACCTTCTAAGGCTTCAAATGCCTCCTTGGGCGCCTCGGCGATGGAACTCTCTTCATCCTTCATTGCGGCGGGGGGCTTGGGAGAATTCATGTTTGCGCTTCCTATGCTCGCGTCTGACGTTCGCCCAGATACTTGTATGGTGCTCCAGCTTGGGCGTAGGCAAGCTGTGCGGAGGTCGCGAAGTCGTGAGCGCCAAAAATGCGGCCGCAAATACCATCGGCGAGGTCTATCAGCATTGGAAAGCCTCGGTGTTCCTGCAAAATGCTGTCAGCCATCGCAATCAGGGCAGCTTGATGTACATGCTCGACGTGGGCGTAAAACATCTGTGCAGGAGCTAGAGACGACGCGCGGTACATACCCACGAGAATCTTCTCACCGCAGAAATCGACGAACTCACGTACACGCCTACCTAGAATGCTCCACGCCTCGCCCCGATAGTGACCTGCTTGGATCCGGTCCAAGTTCTCCTTGTTAGAATCGATTACCGCGTATTCCATTGGCCGAAGAGCGTTGCCAATGGTTAGGAGTTCGCGCGCAGATGTCGCGCTCGGGACAAACACGAACCGCTTGAAATTCACGAGGCGAGTCATGAGATCCAAGCTTGCGTCCAGCAGTTCCGGCATGCCGGAGCCGGTCACCAGCTCGTAGGGGGCGGGAGAGCCGTGGCCTAGCCGCCACGGGGCCGTGGCCTTGTCCAACAGGATCGCGCGCTCGGCGTAGGCCATGATGCCGCGTCGGGCGAGGCTGCTGAGGCGGTCCCTGGCGCTCTCGTAGCCAGGCGCATTGCGATCACGTCGGCGTTCAAGCAAATCGAGGGTTTCATCAACAGGATTCTGGCCGCTGGTTCGCAGGTCGCGGCGGAAAATGCGATGGACCCAGGAGCCTTGGTCACCCTGATAGCTGACCAGAACGACGCCAATTTGGGTAATGGTCACCGGCAACGTGTCGAACGGGACTACAGTTCCGTCCGTGGCATCCACACCGCCAACAAAAAGAAGTGTGGAGTGAATGCGCTCAATGTCTTCGACCGAGGCGCGATATACGCCTGCCTGCGCCGGTGCTCCGGGTCGCGTTTTTAGACGCGGGAAAATCTCCCGACGGATCTGCTGTTGCATCAGGGTTTCCTGCCGGACCGCCTCTTGGATTTCACTTGCGAGCCGCTCGTACATCTGAACGAGATCGGCACCCGGCCTCCAGGTATCGAGGTCCAGGGTCGCCGCCAGCCTCTCCCCGTGAGCCAACTCGTAATCCGTGGCGGTCAGGGCGGGCGGCTCGGCCGCCTCGAGACGTGTGCCGGTCGGAACGCCTGTTGAGAGCATAGGAGCGTCCTCGTTCGTCTCAGCCGCGTAGCTCTTTTGCATGCGATATTCTCCGTTTAGTCTCGGCCCGCCGATCATGGCTGGCGATGCCCCCACGCCCACTCCCCACCTACAGATACGAATATTTCCCCATGCAGGTGACGGCGCACAAAGCACTGTTGCGCCTGGTCGCAGAGGCAATCCCGGACCGAGCCGGCATTTTGTCCATTGAACTCGCCTGCCGTGGTGGTGGTGGGAAGCCTCACCGTCTTTCCTTGGCCAGATTGCAGCGTACGCGTAAGGCCCAGTCCCGCAAAATCCTTGTAAACACCCTCATAATCCTCGAACCGTCCGTTTGCGATGTCGAAGGTCACAACCACAAAGTAGCTCATTGTCCACCGTCCTGCCTGCTCGCGCTCATGCGCTCCTGGTAGTACATTCCGGCGGGACGTGGAAAGTTCGACAGATCAGCTTTTCAGGCCCCCAACCACTCGCGAAATGACCGGCCGGATCGGGCAGCGGCAATCATCGTTCTGGCATAGATCTGTGCGATCCCCTCCGGAAGGCCATATCGTTCCCGCAACAAGGACACGACGATGTCCTGGGAGGAAGCGTCCTGGACCGCAAGCCTCTTGCGTATGGAAGCGAGTACGCTGGCTAAGGGCGCGAGCAGTTCTAGTGCGAGTTGATCAGCCTTGTCCTCTATGTGAAGAACATCGGGGTGGTCGATATCACCATGGCTAGATCGTAGGCCAAGGTGGGCGTAAACGCCCAGCGGCGCGCCCCGAAGGACGCCGGCGAGGCGCTCTCCAGCAGTCGGAGACCGAAGTCCGTCCAAGACCTCCTCGATTCCGGATCCAAGGGCACGGATAGCCACTGTTCGAGGGCGCAGATAGTCATAAAGGAAGTGGGCCACCTCGTGGGCCAGCGAAAAGAGCTGCTCATCCCAAGGGTCTGTTCCATCAAGAAATACGACGCCGATTCCGCCGCGCGCGACTAGATATCCGTGAAGGGGGCGGTCAGCATCGTCGCTCCGGTGCGCGATTCCACGCGTTGTTAGCCATTTGACAGCGGTCTGCAGACGAAGCCGGGGTAGTCTCAGGACGGCAAGCGGCAGCACGATGAATACTGCCGGCTCCAACGGGCGGGGAAAGGCCGCTTTGAGGCCAGAGCGTGTCCAGAAATCGATGGCTATCCCGGAAACCTCGGCATCGACGAGTCTCATATCGTCGTCGCTACTTTATCGTTTGCGAGGCTTGGGCTTAACGGGATTTTTATGACTACCAAGTTTGTCCCTCGCTGCCTTTAACAGTTGGACCTCAGGCGTTCCGTTGAATCGTTTCAACAATACGAGCGACTGGACTGTGCGTACTATCTTCGCAAGCTCCTTCCAGTCACAGCGCACGTATTTCGCTATCGCCTGAACGTCAGACAAGAACAACTTTTCATCACCCACACGAGGTGTACGACATAAGGCGAGGGTCGTAAGCGCATCAATATCGCACTCGAGCGCTTTGGCTAGTTGCTGATCGTTCAGCCGCAACTCCATTTGATAATTCGCGAGTGCCCAGGCCATAAAGAAGGGGTCAGCCGCCAAGCGGGCGGCGGCGGCGCGAAGTTCGCTCAAATCATGGTCATTTTGCATTGAGCTGAGCCCTCAGGCGCTCTATTACCTTCTTCAGGCGATCCTTGTGCTGCTTCACAGTACGTGCCTTTTCCTGCTTTGGCTGGTTCTGGATGCCGAGCACCTCCGAGAATTTATCGGTTGATCGCTCGCCTTCCAGCATCAAATGCAAGAGCCGGCGATCTCTTTCTGAGGTCACCTGTGTCTCAAGGGCAGGTAATAGCGAGGCCATGGCATCCGAAGGATCCGAATCCTCTGGTAACACATTCCGATCGAAACCCTCATCTTCGACATCTGCACTGAGCAATTCGTGCTTTCGGAGACGCTGCAATTTCTTGAGCGCATTCTGCAAGTCACGATCAGCTGCCATGCAGATGTAGGATATGAGAGTGCCTCTTCTTGGGTCCCACCTTTTTGGATGCTTGATGTAGTCAACGAGCGCGTCCGTCGCGGCATCGCGGATCGGCTCCCTGTCTGCTGCGCGGTACTTTGCGTGAAGCCAGCCAACTAAGGGAGGGAAGATTGCCTTGTAGAGGTCGGCGGAAGCTGTGGGATCCTCGTCAATCAGACGACTGTGGGCATTAACGCACCAGTCCTTGTCTGGAAAGGACGCCACTGTTACTCGCTTTTTTTCTTCCGAAGCACAACGATGGCCTCGTTGGACATACGCGACGCTAGGTCGGACGTTTTGGACACGGCATCCGGAGGCGGTAGTGAGCGCCCGGTTCTCTTCAGAGGACGCAAGACACCCGCAACGAACCGCAGATCCGCATTCTTTGCCAGATGCCGAGCGATATCAATTGAGTCCGGTTCTTCTCTATTCAGAATGCACGGACCGAGAACGAGAGAAATGAGGCCGCCGGGTCGTGCCACGCGCTTCATTTCCAGTAAAGAGTAGCGCAGGTCTGATAAATAACGGCGGGTGATCGCCCGAATCCTTTTCTCGTCGATGGCTTCGAGGTCCTTTTCCATTGACGGCGCCAGCCCATTCGGCTTCCACATTCCCCGCTCACATCCAATCATCGTACTGCGTGTCGTTCGGAGGGAGGATAGACCATGCCCCATCCACAGCAGGGAGAATTTGTGGCCCCGAATGTAGTCAATCGCATTCAGATACGGAGGGGATGTCAATACTAGGTCGAGACTGCCGCCGGCATGACGCAGGTAGCGCGCATCGCCTTGATCAATGGAAGGTTCTGGTGCTTCAGTATTCTCCTCCAAAAAGGGCAGTCGCTTTACGACCTGGGTGAATCGCCGAATCCAGAGATCGAAAGGAAGATCAATTTCCCGATCTTCATCTTTGTGCGGCCGAGAACGGGGAATGTCGATTGCGTACGAGACGCTCGTGGATTTAGCGATGATCAAGGATGAAAAAACTGCCCATGCCACGTTGCGAAGGGCAGGGTCTGATTCCTCCCGAATTGCCTGACTCAAGCAATAGAGCTGTCGTTGGGAATTTTCAGGGAACCAATACCTAATAAATTGCTTTTCCTCCTCCGAGCTGCCCAACATTTTCAGAACAGACTTACGGCGAAGGGTCGCCCGAATATTCCCGGCCCTTCTCAGAACGCGTTGTCCAAGCTTATCAAGGGGCTGCCGCTGGTATGACGCCGTGGCGCTGCGCGACATGAGTACTGCGAGTGGATCAATGTCCACACCATACCCCCTGTGCCCGAGCTTGCGGGCTGCGACAAGGGTCGAGCCCGAGCCTGCCATCGGATCTAGGACGTCTGCATGTAGCGGTATAAGGGCTCTGAGAAGGTACTCCGCCAAGGGTGTTGGCATTCGTGCAGGAAACGGGTGGAACGAGAGCGGATTTGCAACGTTGGCGTCGTGCTGCTCATCTTCCAACGCGGCCAAGGCGTCACGAATGTCGACATCTTGCGCGGTTCTTGCAGCCCGCCTTGAATGCTCAGAATTTAAGCCATTCCGTGGCGGCACCTTTGTGCTCGGACCTTTCCTTGCCACCGCCCCCTCCCCGTCTGACAGTGTGCGTCAGTAACCGTGTGATTTCAACGACTACCCCAGCTTCCGCGCAATCTCCGTGACATTGGGATGCGTATACCGCTTTAGCGTATTCAGCGTCTTATGCCCCGTCATCGTCGCAACTTCAATGGGCGACAACCCCTTCTCAAACAGCTTGGACGTCGCCTCGTGACGCAGATCATGCAGCCGGAAGTCCTTGAGACCGAGCTTGTCCCGCGCCCGCACAACGGCCGCAGAGAGCGTCCTGGCGGTAATGCCAAACCAAGGTGAAGCCTCGTCCTTGGGCTTCAGCGACTTCAGGATTTCTATCGCCCGGGACGATAGCGCGACCCTACGCGTGCCACCTTTCAGCCCCCCGTGCAGCATGCCATCCCGCCCTACCTCCACCCAACGCTGGGTGAAGTTCGTTCCCGCCGGGGTAATTGCCGTTACCTCCCCCCGGCGCAGGCTGGTTTCGATGGCGAACTCAAGGGCAAGTTTGCAGCGCTTCGCGCCGTTCCTCTGCTCCGCCGTGCAGTGCTTCGATTCGGGCGTCACGGCCGCGAGGAAGACCCGCAAGCTGACTGTACCCTTCAGGCGCACGTTGCGGGGCTTGGCCCACGCCGGCGGACGCTTGACGTGCTTCATGGGGTTATCCAGATCGCGCATGCGCCAGGAGAAGCGCGCGGCCTCATAAACCTGGCTGATGACGTTCAGCTCGTGCCTGACGGTCGCAAACGCTTTGCCCTCCGCCAGCCGCTCGTCTCGAAACTTCTCAAAGTCGCCCGGCACGATCTGGTGGAGCATCTTCCCGGCGAGCGGGTGCTTGAGCCAGTGGACGATGCGGTTGCGCTCCTGGTCGGCGCCGGCCTTGTGGATAGTCTTCTCATCGCGATAGCGCTCCAGGGCCTCACGCAGGCTCAGGGACCGTGCTTCAGGGCTCGTGAGGAACAGGACGCGTTTGCCGGCATCGACCTCCGATTCGATGCGGCGCGCCCACTTCAGGGCTGCTTCCTGCGAATCGAACGTCCTTGTGATCGGCTTGGGCAGGTCTGCCCGGCGCACACGGACCCGGTATTGCGCCGGGCCTCTCTTCTCAATCAGGGCCATTTTGGGGCTGCCTTTTAGGGATCAAGAGTCCCAAATAGTCCCAAAAAAAATGGCTTTGATTACCAGAGTATTATGTAAGACATTGAAAATACTGGAGGCGGGGGTCGGAATCGAACCGGCGTCCACGGCTTTGCAGGCCGCTGCATGACCACTCTGCCACCCCGCCAAGAAAAT